>Ga0209826_1000170_pt1 | contig 44694 bp, 45 predicted proteins | sample GOMGulsemesocosm_5_FD_184637 | JGI IMG/M metagenome (GOLD analysis project Ga0209826, IMG submission 184637) | Methane-oxidizing microbial communities from mesocosms in the Gulf of Mexico - GOM15C Gulf of Mexico (SPAdes) (version 2) | ecosystem: Environmental > Aquatic > Marine > Cold seeps...
TGGAGCTCTTTTTATCCAAAGACTTCTGTAAGCTCAAGCCCAAAATTCAAAAAAATGCACAATAATTGTTATTTAAAGAGTTGGCCGTCCAAAAAGCGCAGTAATTGAGTGAAGACAATCGGCTCCAAGAGAATATTATCTGAGTATTTTTCAGGCATTGTAAAAACCTGACTTTCGCCATTTTTTGATAAAAACTCTCCGCAATCGCCCGTAAATGTTGGAACATTAGAGGAAGATACAGCAAGCAATGGAGATTTCTCTTCGTTTGAAACACCGCGTATCATCTCCGTCCCCTGACAATTCCACTCCGATAAAATGCGAGCTTTCACATCGAGCCCTTTGTAGAGAGAAACCGGCGCGGCACCATCATGAAGGCCTAATAAGAACAGATTTTCCAAATCCACCCAAGAAATCTTCTTCAAGTGATTCAGTGAATATCGAATTTCAGTTTGCCGTAACTGGATCGTTTTTTCAGCATTCCAAGCATCCCCCTTGCCCTCAATGCAAATAAGTGGATTTAGAAACCGAGCGTGACTGTCAGGTGCCACAACGACATACCCTTGCTCAGCCAAGGCTTTCATAAATCTTGTCGGTATGGATTGTTGGCACCCAGCAATCAACATGATTACAGGCCACCGGGTCGCATATGATGCCCCCGTTAAATTTATAAGCTCCCGCCCCGCCTCATTAGTTGTGATCATCGATCCTGCGGTTCCGCGAATAGGAAGCGCCAGAACAGCACCTTCCCACACCCTTTCCAAATCAGATTTATCGGATATCTCAAAATACGCAACTTTGTGTGGGGTTCGCACCTTGGAAGCACATCCAACAAGCCCCCCACCAACGAAAAACAACAGGATGAAACAGGACAATAGTTTGGCTTTTCTCTCCCCCATTTTCACCATTGTCTTTCTAAATATGGGACACAGAAAGCCACCAACGGGGTTCTGTCTTTTGCAGGATATCTTTCGCTAACTCGGCTTGTTCCACAGTATCGAAAAGCCCAAAACACGTTGCCCCGCTTCCACTCATTCGAGACAATAAACATGCGTCCAGCCCCTCAAGTTTAGCCAAAACACACAAGATTGAAGGCGCCACGCGCACGGCTCCTGCCTGCAGGTCATTTCGGCATTCTTTTAACATCTGAACAAACGCGGTATTGGAGAGGCCTTCCATATCAGGAATATCAATTTGGGGTACGACGGGGCCCAAGTTTCTAAATATTTCCTGCGTGGATACAGTGATACCCGGATTTACGAGTAACATACCCAATGAAGGGATTTTTTTTACTGGAGAGATTACCTCTCCAATTCCGCTCATGAGTGCCGCGCGTGCAAACAGACAAACAGGCAGGTCGGCTCCAAGCTCGGCCCCCAAAGCCATCAATTCTTGATCGCTTGCATTTATATTCCAAAGCTTAACAAGTAAATGAAGCACGGTTGCCGCATCAGATGACCCTCCGCCAATACCGGAGGCAACAGGGAGGTTCTTCGTAATATGGATTTCCGCTCCCTCGACAATTCCATAATTACGCTGCAACATCTCAGCAGCCTTCAGAATCAGATTATCCTGCCAAGGGCCCATTTTACCGGCAAAAGGACCCGTTTCCTGTAAAGACAATCGATGGGAAGGCAAAACCTCCAAAACGTCACCACATTCGGGGAAACAAACCAAGCTTTCCAATAGATGGTAGCCATCGTCTCTTCGACCCGTGATATGCAAAAATAAATTCACCTTGGCCTTGGCGAGGCGCGACAAGATCATTTGTCTTTTTCGGCCAAATCAGGCAAGCCATTTTTCAACTTATCTTGAATAATGGAGATCAGTTTCTCTTCTGGCTCCAACCACAAGGCCCGTTGCCACTGATAACGGGCTTCGTTATACCTCTTAACACGCCAATAAGCGTCCCCAAGATGGTCATTAATAGTCGGATCCTCAGGCTGCAAGGAAACGGCGCGCTCTAGCTGAGACGTCGCATTTTGGAATTCACTCAACCTGTAATAAAGCCACCCTAAACTATCAACAATATATCCATCTCGCGGTCGTAATGACACGGCCTTGATCAACATACCCTTGGCTCCGTCCAAATTCTCCCCGCGATCTGCCCAGGAATACCCAAGATAGTTCAGTATTTGTGGATGATTTGGCTTTAATTTCAAAGCTTGAAGTAAATCCGCTTCAGCGCGAGTCCAGTTATTTAACCGCTCATAAGCAATGCCACGGGCATAATGTAACGACCAAAGGCGGCCGGTTGCTTTCCCTATGTTATCTATGGCGCGGCCATATGCTTTTGCAGACCCGCCCCAATCCTTCAAATCACGATTAAGGTCCGCCAGAACCACCAAGGGTTCAATCTCTTCAGGGTTATCCAAGGCCAATTTTTCAAGCCCACTAATTGCCTTATCCGTATTCCCCAGCTTGTATTCAATCCATGCAGAACGAATTCTCGCATTTAAATTGTAGGGGGAGGTTACTGGAACCTTGCTGTAAAATTCCAGTGCATCGGGCCATTTCTTCTTGTCCTCTGCGATCTCAGCAAGCAAGGCATAAGAGATCGCCAAATCAGGTTTCAGCATCAATGAAAAATAGGCGTAGGTTGAAGCAACCCCATTTAGCTGTTCCTGCCCAATGATCGTCGCAGAACTATATAATGCCTCAGCAGCCCCTGAAATAGCATTGTTTATGAGAGGAGAAATTTTCTTATTTTCATCCAGATCAAGAAGGATCTTCTTAATTGTTGGGCTTAAGGGGTAGCGTTTTTGGTATCCTTCGAAAACGGCGCGCGCCGCGGCTGTTTCACCCTGCTCCAACAAGAAAATTCCGTAAGATTGAACAAGGCGAACGGCCCGAGACGCAGGCCCCTTCATCGCATCTTCATATTGCGCCCGCGCAAGATCTGCATTTCCTGATACATGGGCTAATAATGCCAAATGATACGATTTAAGCACTTTGAAGCCATCATATTTATCAAGGGCATCCAAAGATTGATAGGCCCCTTTATTATCGCCTTGCCCAAGCCGTATCCAAGCCGTTAAAACAGGTTTTAGAAGGCTGTTAAATCCAACAGGCCGCGTCTTTGCCAAAAAAGCATTCGCTTTCTCAAATTTACCGCTGCGAATACTATCAATCGCTAAAATCAAGTAAGCGGCATCGCCATTTTTAGATTGGTTGTTATCGATTTGACGCGCAAGGAGCAGTGCACGTTCCATATTCCCGTTGGCAAGGGCGACTTGAAACGTATTTTGCAGCAAGAATTCATCATCTGATTTTTGTGACAAGGCATCGTCAAAATAATGTGCCGCAGCGGGTGTATTTTTCTCGCGAAAAGCCTGTCGCCCGGCAAGATACTTACCAATAATGGAAGAAGGAGACGTTTCTTTAACTCCGCCTTCGTCCAGAAAAGGTGACGGCACAAGTTCTTTTTCAGTCCCCGCACAAGCATCAAGTGTTCCCAGCAAAAGCAAGCTGGCCAATATACTCTTGAAACCTTTTTTATTTAACGCCACCATATAGTCATCCTTTGTTATCAAGACGTCTAAGTAATTATCATTTTAGTTACAATAATTTATTCAGCGCGTCTTGATAATAAAGATAATTTATTTTTCGAGTAATACGACCTGTTTTTACATATTTGGGTAATTAGGTCCGCCAGCACCTTCAGGAACTACCCAATCAATATTTTGGGTTGGGTCCTTAATATCGCATGTTTTACAATGAACACAATTTTGTGCATTGATTTGCAGACGAGGGTTAGACCCATCTTCATCCGTTAAAAATTCATAGACACCAGCAGGACAAAACCTCTGTTCTGGCCCCGCATACTCTTTATAATTAATCTCAACCGGAACTGTGTCATCTTTCAAAGTCAGATGAATAGGCTGATCTTCTTCATGATTAGTACTGGAGAGGAAAACTGAAGAAGGTTTATCAAACGTGTAGACACCGTCATATCTTGGATATTCGATCTTCTTGCAATCTTTTGCCTTTTTAAGGGCAGAATGATCATCATGGTTTTTGAAAGTCCAAGGCTCATGACCACCAAATATTTTAAGTGAAACGCCTGTATAAAGAGTTCCAGCAAAAAGGCCTTTACGGAAAGCGGGACGTGAATTTCGAACGGAATAGAGTTCTTTATAAACCCATGATTTTTCGTAAAGCTCGGTATATGCACTTGGCACTTTAGCAGGATTTTCCGCATTTTCTTTATATTCCGTCATAATGGCTTCTGCCGCCATCATTCCAGATTTCATGGCTGTATGGGAGCCTTTGATCTTAGGCACATTCAAGAAACCTGCGGAACATCCAATGATAGCACCGCCGGGGAACACAAGTTCCGGCACTGATTGGAAGCCTCCTTCATTAATAGCCCGGGCACCATATGCAATCCGTTTCCCACCTTTCAACATTTCCTTCATCATCGGATGCGTTTTAAAGCGTTGGAATTCATCATAAGGCGATAAGTATGGGTTTTCGTAATCCAGCGCGACAACATAGCCGACGTAAGCTTGGTTGTTTTCAAGATGATATACAAACGACCCACCGTAAGTATTGACGTCCATCGGCCAACCCGCCGTGTGGAAAATCTGTCCTTCATGATGCTGTTCGGGGTCAAGTTCCCAGATTTCCTTAATCCCGATACCGAAGGATTGTGGATCACAGTTTTCACGCAGATTAAATTTGTCGAACAATGCCTTGGTCAGAGATCCGCGGACACCTTCACCAAACAAAGTGTATTTGGCATGAAGTTCCATTCCCGGCTCGAATGTGGGTTTATTTTCGCCATCACGGCCTACACCCATATTCCCTGTGGCGACGCCTTTGACACTGCCATCTTCATGATAAAGAATTTCTGCTGCAGCAAACCCAGGATAAACTTCAACCCCAAGAGCTTCTGCTTGTTCTGCGAGCCAACGGCAAAGATTACCAAGGCTGATAATATAGTTTCCCTCATTATGAAGCTGTTTTGGCAACATGAAATTTGGGAACTGAAGTTGGCTTTCCTGTGTCAGGAAGAAGAATTTCTCTGATTGAACCGGCGTATTAAGCGGTGCGCCTTTCTCTTTCCAATCAGGAATAAGCTCATCCAGTGCACGGGTTTCGAACACGTTACCCGAAAGGATATGCGCCCCAATCTCCGATCCTTTTTCCAGAACGCAAACGCTGATATCCATATCAGCTTCCATGCTCAGTTGTCGTAACTTGATCGCTGCTGAAAGCCCTGCAGGACCTCCCCCAACAATAACGACATCAAACTCCATAGATTCGCGTTCCATCATCTAGCCCCTTCTAACTTTATCAATTCATATTGGCAGTCTTCAGGACATTTTGGACGCACTTGCAACATAACAATTATCCTCAACTACACATTTTTCCCCAAACACTATATTTTTTTTGCGGTGCGTCAATCCTGTTTCGTGACCAGTTTGGCAGTTTTCAGGCCTTTATCACTAGACGCATTGCTGAAAGCACACAATATGACCTCGTACGCCTGTTTGAATTCCCCTTGGGAAACGCAATTTTTTGGACTTTATTTCTTATCTTTGTCGTGCAGTTGCTTCTCATTCATATTAAAGACCTGCTATGGTAGGGCATGGATATGACTGAGAATTTAAAAACCGTATTAGACTTCTATGCAGAAGCCGGTATCGATGAAGTGATTGGGGACACTCCGATTAATCGCTTCGAGTTGCCTGCGGCAACGACTACTCAGCGACGATCACCACTTCAAAGATCCTCGACATCACAAGCGACGCAGAAAGCTTCGGGGAAGCAGACGAGTAACGCAACCCTTTCAGACGTAACTGCACTGGTAAATAAGTGCAGTTCCATTGACGAGCTACATAAAGCGCTTAACGATTTCAATGGCTGTTCTCTCAAAAAACTGGCAACAAATACTGTTTTTGCATTGGGAAATCCAGAAGCTGACTTAATGGTCATCGATCGCCCTCCAAGTTCAGAAGGGGATCGTTCGGGGATGCCATTTGCCGGCCCATCCGGAAACCTTCTTACAAAAATGCTTGCAAGTATTGGCATTAAAGAAGACGGATTTTATGCCTCTTCTCTTATTCCGTGGAGACCCCCAGGAGGACGTGCCCCAACTCTAGAAGAACAGATGATCTGCATGCCCTTCATTAAACGTCATATTGAATTGGCAAAGCCAAAAATTTTATTACTGTGTGGCGAAGCTGCAGCCCCTCTGCTGGAAAAAAAATCAGGGATCAACCGGCTAAGAGGACAATGGGCGCAAATGACATTTGGTACTAAAAGTATTCCCGCTATTCCAATTTTCCATCCTTCTTTCCTTATGGACCACCCAGCATCGAAAAAACTGGCTTGGTCAGATCTTCTCGAACTAAAGGCTGCACTTAACCAATAGACGTGATACCAACACCGTATATGCTCAATTTCAAGGGCCTTCAAAACCTGTCACTATTTTGCTTGGTTATTAATCTGTATGTCAGAGAAACATTACTCCTACCCACATTACTCCATAGACAAAATCAGGTTTTTCACCCGATATGTCCTTGTAATTTGTGTAACATTGGCTGGCCTATCTCTATACGCGCCTTCAGCCCTCGCAACTGACATCCCAAAAATTCTTGATGATAAGGATGCCGGGCTCTACCAGCAGATTTTTAGACTTCAAGATGAAGGTCGCTGGAAAAAAGCGGATGGCCTGATAAAAAAAGTCAAAAACCAGCTTTTAATGGGGCAAGTAAAGTACCAGCGATATATGCATCCCAATTCTTATCGTGCGAGTTATCCGGAACTTCACCTGTGGATGAAAGCCTATTCAGATCATCCTGGCGCAAGCCGACTATATAAACTTGCCGTCTCGCGACATCTATCCGATTGGAAACGGACACCAAAGCCTGTACGCGGAGGATATCTTGGGGGCTCAGGACCGGGTCAGCCCTTCTATCTTTCTCGACCTCATAAAAGCAAAAGAAAAAGATCCGCAAAAACCGTAAACGAGGTTAAACATGCACACCGTGTTATTCGTCGATATCTCTACCGCGGTCAGCCGACAAAAGCAGCTGAGTATTTGGAACAAGACAAAATAGAACGTCTACTGGACAATGCAGAATATGATATTTTGCGAAGCAAAATTGCACATAGCTTTTTCCTTTACGCAAAAGATGAACTCGCTGTGAAATTTGCAGAAGCGTCCTTGAAAAAATCACGTAAATACGTTCCTCTATCAGACTGGACTGCGGGTTTGGCTTTGTGGCGTTTACAAAAACTGGACGCGGCGGCGGCTCATTTTTCTACTTTGAGCAAGGTAAAGCGAATATCTGGTTGGACAGCAAGTCGGGCAAACTGGTGGGCTTCTCGCGCTTATTTAAAACTCGGAAAACCAACAGAATCTATAACTTATTTGCGACGTGCAGCGTCCTACCCTCGGACTTTTTACGGTTTACTCGCACTTCGTCAACTGGGCGTTAAGAAACCCTTTGTTTGGGGCTTACCTGAACTGAAGCAGGCACAAATTAATTGGCTTGTAAAAATTCCATCTGCGCGCAGGGCGATTGCTTTGAGTGAAGCTGGACAATTCTACCTCGCCGAACAGGAATTACGATCAGCTTTCCCCAGCGCCAACCCTAAACTTGCGCCCCTTCTTTTGGCGTTATCGGAACGCATAGGTGCTCCGTCTGTTGCTATGCGAATGGGATTGTATTTATGGGAAAAGAAGAAAAAAACATGGGATGCAGCACTTTACCCCCATCCCCTATGGCGTCCAAAGAGCGGATTTAAAGTAGATCGGGCACTCCTCTTTGCCTTCATGAGACAAGAATCCGGCTTTAACAGCCGCGCTAAAAGTGGTGTCGGGGCAAAAGGCCTTATGCAACTTATGCCTCGTACAGCTAGCTATTTGGCCAAGGATGCATCTTTGCGCAACAGAAAAGACCGAAAGCTGTATAACCCTTCCTATAATCTGGAATTGGGTCAAAAATACCTTAGGCACTTGATGGAAAACAATGATGTAGGAACAAATTTATTTCATCTTACAATTGCTTATAATGGCGGCCCTGGAAATCTGGTAAAGTGGAAGTCCAGAACGAAAGGCGGCGGCGACCCTCTCTTTTTCATTGAGGCTATGCAAAGTAGAGAAACCCGAAGTTTCATCAAACGGGTTTTGACAAATTTTTGGATTTACCGTCATCGGTTTGGACAGGACTTGCCGGCGTTGGATAATTTGGCAGAAGGCAAGTGGCCTCAGTACAATCCACTAGACAAGACACAAAGAAAGGTAGCAGATAGTGATAGGAATTGATGAAAAGCGCTCCTTCATCCCCGTGAAGATTGCTGCCTTAACAGTATCAGATACCCGCACTTTTGACGATGACCGCTCAGGCGATACATTGGCTGGCCGAATTGAAGGCGCTGGCCATATTCTCGCAGATCGAAAAATCGTTAAAGATGAAATTCCGAAAATTCAGTCTGTGCTGAAAGACTGGATCAAATCTTCTGATGTTGATGTCATTATTTCGACAGGAGGCACGGGCGTAACTGGTCGGGATGTAACTCCTGAAGCATTCATGCCTTTATATGAAAAAGAAATAGCCGGATTTGGTGAGCTATTTAGAATGTTGAGCTATCAAAAAATAGGCACCTCTACCATTCAATCTCGCGCAACTGCAGGTGTGGCAGGTGGTACGTATCTTTTTGCATTACCGGGTTCCACCGGGGCTGTAAAGGATGCGTGGGATGACATCCTTGTTCATCAACTAGACTACCGCTTCATGCCTTGTAACTTTGTAGAGTTATTTGATCGCCTACAGGAACATCAAAAAAGAAGCACATCCTGACATCTAAATTCTCGTTTGCATAATCTGCATACGGATTGTTAATTATTTCAAGTGATTATAGTACCCAAGAATAATTGGGAGAGTAATCGATCCATCATGACGAGATTTTTTACAGTTGGAAAATACCGACAACATCACAGAAAAGACCATCGATACGATCTTCCACGTCTTACCCTGACCGTAAGTAACCAGGAATTTCAGACATATGACTGGAGTTTGGGCGGTTTTCGAATAAAAGACTACACTGGACGCCCTCCCGTCGGAGAAACTGTAACTGTCTCGACTCTCTCATATTTTGACGAAAGAGCCCTTATCGTAAATTGCAAAGCAACTGTAACCCGTATCGTATTGGGCAAGGATCAAGTTGCTTTTGCCTTCAAAAATCTTGACGAAACTGCTTTTGAGTTTTTGGAAGAAGCCAGCATACATCGCTTAGCACTCCTATCAACGTCTGATAAATAACAAACAGCTACAGATAGTTCGATACACTTATTGCGCACTTAATTTGTTCTTGTTTTGTTCTGGCTGATCCAATATGATACAGCATGGAATCCTTTGCCCCTCTTCCCCCGACAGAAAAACAACGCCGCGGCCGAGGCGCGACAATCAACCCTATGGGCCGATTTGATACTCAAGATCGATTTTTAGTTTCTGATGAATGGGAAAGCAGTGACCATGAAGGGGAAAAAATACAAACAACCGTAACTCTTGAACATGCTAAATCCATTATAACCAAAAATAACTCCCCGGACCTACCATTTGATCAATCGATCAACCCTTACCGTGGATGTGAACATGGGTGTATATATTGCTTTGCCAGACCAACGCATTCTTACTTCAACCTTTCTGCCGGTTTAGATTTTGAAACCAAGTTATTTGCCAAACCAAACGCAGCGGAGCTATTGGTAAAAGAGATCAGAAAAAAAAATTATATTTGTAAACCAATTGCCCTTGGGACGAATACAGACCCCTATCAGCCAATTGAAAAACAAAGAAAAATCACCCGTTCCATCCTTAAAACTCTAAGCGCAGCACAGCATCCGTTCACCATTACCACTAAATCCGATTTGGTTTTACGGGACTTGGATATTTTGGTGCCCCTTGCTAAAAAAAATCTGGTTTCTGTTGGCATATCCGTAACCAGCCTTGATCACAAACTATCTCGCCTTATGGAACCACGGGCGAGCACTCCAAACAACAGGCTAAATGCCATTACCAAGTTAAGCCAAGCCGGCATTCCTGTAGTCACTCAAATTGCCCCTGTTATCCCAGCGATAAATGATACTGAGCTGGAAAAAATCATGCAGACTACCCGCGACTGCGGGGCTAAAAGTGCAATTTATCTTATGGTGAGGCTTCCCCATGAAGTTTCCGAGCTTTTCAAAGCCTGGCTGGCAGAGCATTTCCCTGATCGTGCCGAAAAAGTCATGAAACTTGTAAGATCCATTCGCGACGGAAAAGAAAATGATCCAAATTTTGGATCCCGTATGAGAGGTCAAGGCCCTTACGCAGACATGATTGAAAGGCGATTTGTTCTTGCCAGCAAGAAATTGGGATTTTCCAAAAGAAAATATAATCTCGCAACCCATCACTTCAAAGCACCTATCGTTTCAGGCGATCAATTGGACTTGTTTTAGGAATATTGAACCCTTTCTCAAAAGTGTGTTGAATTTTACTAGACGATCAGTCTATAAATAATTTATGGAAAATTCGGCACCGACAAAAAAAAGGGGTCGCCCCCTCAAAATTGATGGATCAAGGCTGACGACGAAAGAGAAACTCGTTCGCTATGGTACGGCTGTTCTGACGGAAAAGGGGCTTGCAAGTACCGGTCTGGATGAAATCCTTAAAACGGTTGGTGTTCCTAAAGGCTCATTCTATCACTATTTCTCTAGCAAAGACGAGTTTGGACTGGCTGTTATTCAAAGTTACGGAACATACTTTGCGAATAAGTTGGATCGCTGCCTCTTAAACCAAGACCGTCCCCCACTCGACTGCATTGCTGACTTTATTGAAGAAGCGAAAAACGGAATGAAAAGGCACGCTTTTAAACGTGGCTGTTTGATAGGCAATCTTGGTCAGGAACTTGGCGCCTTGAACGAAAAATTCCGTGCCCCCCTGGAAGACGTCTTTATAGATTGGCAAAATCGTATTGCCCAGTGTCTGGAAAGGGCGAAGATAGGGGGACATATATCACCCAAAACTGACGTAGCAGAAATTGCAGCCTTTTTCTGGATTGGCTGGGAGGGAGCTATTTTGAGAGCGAAGCTTGTGAAATCTTGCGCCCCATTAGATCTTTTCGCGAAGCAATTTTTCAACAGCCTACATAAACAATCATAATAACAATCAACAATTCAAGGAATTAGACAATGAAAGCAATCCTTATAAACAAGGAAAATGATACTTACTCTTCAACACTCACCGAAGTAGATGAAGCCTCATTGCCGGACGGAGATGTAACCGTTCAGGTCGACTACTCAACACTCAATTACAAAGATGGCCTAGCGATTACAGGGAAATCACCTGTTGTTCGTAAATTTCCTATGGTTCCCGGAGTGGACTTGGCCGGCACGGTTGAGGCAAGTACAAATCCAGAATATAACGTCGGCGATAAAGTTGTTTTAAATGGCTGGGGCGTCGGAGAAGTTCACTGGGGTGGTCTTGCACAGAAAGCTAAGCTTAAAGGCGACTGGCTCGTTCCTCTACCTGATGCATTTACAACACGGCAAGCAATGGCAATTGGGACAGCAGGGTACACTTCTATGCTCTGCGTTATGGCTTTGGAATCCCAAGGCATTACACCTGATAAAGGTGATATCCTGGTCACCGGAGCCGTGGGCGGTGTTGGAAGTTTCGCAATCTCTTTGCTATCCAAACTTGGCTATAATGTCATTGCATCTACTGGACGAGCAGATCAAGCTGACTATTTGAAAGAATTAGGCGCCGCAGACATTATCGACCGTGCAGAACTCTCAGCCCCTGGTAGACCATTGGGTAAAGAGCGTTGGGCTGGTGCTATCGATACAGTCGGTAGCCATACACTCGCCAATATTTGTGCATCCATTAAATACGGCGGTGTCGTTGCAGCTTGTGGGCTTGCTCAAGGTATGGATTTCCCGACAACTGTTATGCCTTTCATTCTTCGCGGCGTCATTTTGCATGGCGTGGATAGTGTTAATTGCCCTAAAGAAAAACGCATTGAGGCTTGGAGCAGACTTGCAAGGGATTTGGACACAACGCATATGGATTTAATCACTAATGAGATCCCGCTGAGCGAAGCGATTGCGACTGCAGCCGAACTTTTGGACGGAACAGTACGGGGCCGTACAATTGTTAATGTCAATAAATAAGGAAGAGATTGCAATGAGCGACCACCCAATCAGTCGGTTCCCGGTTCCCGAAATCGCAGAACTCCCAAAAGACTTACAAGACATGCTTCTTGCTGTTCAAGAAAAAGCAGGTTTCGTCCCCAACGTGTTTCTAACTTTGGCACATCGGCCGGATGAATTACGAGCTTTCTTTGCTTATCACGATGCAATTATGCTTCGTGAAAGCGGCCTTACAAAAGCCGAGAAAGAAATGATCATCGTGACCACATCGGCAGATAATGGTTGCCTATACTGCGTTATTTCTCATGGTGCGATCTTGCGTATTTATGCAAAAGACCCACTTATCGCTGATCAATTGGCGACTAATCATTACAAAGCGGATGTGACACCAAAACAAAAAGCAATGCTCGACTTCGCACTTACTGTATCAAATGATGCAAGTTCACTTGGCGAAGATGATTTTGATTTTATGAAAAGCCATGGTTTCACAGAAGAAGATATCTGGGATATTGGAGCCATTACAGCGTTCTTTGGCTTGAGCAATAGAATGGCTAACCTGACATCCATGCGACCCAACGATCAGTTCTTTACGATGGGCCGGTAAATATATTCCCTCCTTCATTTATAGAATGAAGGAGGGAATAACTAAGGCGGAATTAAATGCAAAAACCTGATTTTAGTTTCGAAAACCAAGAAACAGGCATCATCGCTGGCATTGATGAAGTTGGCCGCGGTCCTTTTGCTGGACCCGTCGTTGCTGCTGCCGTTATTTTAAATCAGCGAAACTACCCTGAAGGCATGAAGGATTCCAAGAAGCTCTCTAAATCCAGAAGAGAAACGTTAGCTCAAGAAATTTTCGAGAAAGCTCAAGTTGGGATCGGTTTTGCAAGTCCTGCTGAAATAGATGAATTCAATATATTGCAAGCAACCTTTCTTGCAATGAGACGAGCGGCAGAAAACTTACAACACCAACCAGATTTTGCATTGGTGGATGGAAATCGAGACCCAAAACTTGGCATTCCCACGCGGCTTATTGTAAAAGGAGATAGCCTTTCTTTGTCAATTGCAGCTGCATCTATTGTTGCAAAAGTAACACGGGATCAAAAAATGTGTGATCTCGCAATCGATTTTCCAAACTACGGATGGGAACGAAATTCTGGATACGGGACGGCGGAACATCGCAAGGGATTGAGTCTCTACGGCGTAACACCACAACATAGGCGAAGTTTTGCTCCTATTAGAAAATTATTAGAGTCAGATAAGGCTCAATGTTAACTGTCTTCCGTAAGCTGCTGATTCAACAAATGTATTGACGACACGAATCGACCGAATCAGTATTGGGGTATTCCGACTGAAAGAAGAAAATCCGATGACTGATAAAAACAAGCTGCCTCTAAACCAAATATTGCAAGGCGATTGCATTGAACTCATGAACAGTTTGCCTGAGAAGTCAGTGGACATGATTTTTGCAGATCCGCCATACAACATGCAATTGTCAGGTGACTTGCGCCGCCCTGATGATAGCAAAGTCGACGCCGTCGATGATCATTGGGATCAGTTTGAAAGTTTTCAGGTGTATGACAAGTTCACCCGTGATTGGCTTAAAGCTGCAAAACGCGTCCTCAAAGACAGCGGAACCCTTTGGGTAATCGGATCTTATCATAATATTTTCAGAGTTGGTGCAACTCTGCAAGATCTTGGATATTGGATGCTAAACGACATTATTTGGCGTAAATCCAATCCAATGCCGAATTTTAGAGGTACCCGATTTACTAACGCTCACGAAACACTCATCTGGTGCGCAAAAGATAAAGACTCCAAAGGCATGACTTTCAATTACGACGCAATGAAGGTCATGAATGATGACATTCAAATGCGTTCGGATTGGGTTCTACCTATTTGCAGTGGCGGAGAGCGTTTGAAAGTTGATGGCGAAAAAGCCCACACAACACAAAAACCTGAAAGCCTTCTTTATCGTGTCTTGACCGCCGCATCCAATAAGGGCGACGTCATTTTGGATCCTTTCTTTGGTACCGGCACGACCGGTGCGGTTGCAAAAAGACTTGGTCGCAACTATATAGGGTGTGAACGAGAAACAAAGTATATCAACGTTGCTAAAGAAAGAATTCGGAAAACCCAAGCATTGGGGCCGGAAGATTTGGAAGTAACGAGAAGCAAACGACAAGAGCCTCGCGTCCCATTTGGATCAGTTGTAGAGCGTGGTATGCTGTCTGCAGGGCAAGTCCTTTTTGATTCAAGAAAACGGTATCAAGCAAGGGTTCGTCCAGATGGTAGCCTCGTGGCATCAGACGTCACTGGATCAATTCATAAGGTAGGTGCCCAGCTTCAAGGATCCAGTACATGTAACGGTTGGACTTTCTGGCATTTTGATGTTGAAGGAAAATCAGTTTCGATCGACGTGCTCCGTCAACAAGTTCGAGCTGAAATGAACTAGTGGGAGGCTATCTCCTTCTTTTTGAAAGGATTAAGTGATGTTGAGAAAACTTAAAGTGCTTTCACTGGTTTGTTCCGGTTTTCTACTGACGGCTCCCGCAATAGCACTTACTTTCAACCCTGCTCAATTTATCGGCATTGACCGCAATGCCGATAATATGATCTCTCCCATTGAAGCGGAAGAATATCGTACGCGATATTTCGATACTCTGGATATCAATGGAGATGGAACCATTGAATTTGAAGAATATGTACAAGCTAACCGCTTAAGAAGTGCCGTATCCAATCCCGATGATCCAGTCCCCCCGACTGAAGAATATAAAGAGGCCGATATCAACAAAGATACAAAGTTGACCAGGCAAGAGTTTCTAAATGTAGGTCAGAACCGCTTTGCAGCCTTAGATAAGAACAAAGATCAAAAAATTTCAAAAGCTGAATTCAAATCACCCGGATTATAAAGCCGATTAAAGCTCTAGGGCCTTTTGATCGGCTAAAACGACCTTCACAACTTTATTCATTAAAGTTGGCATGGCAATTTTTGCAAAATCAGTAGGGCTAACCCAACGGATTTCATTTGAAAGCACTTGTGTATCCGTCGTTATGGTCAGCGAATAAATGCTGAGCTCCAAATGGAAATGCGTAAAAGTGTGTTTGATACTCCCCATAGAATGCTCAGGAACAGTCAACTCCCCTAGCCCAAGCCCATGCACCATATTTTTTAAGGCCGCATGATCATCGTAGGCATCGACAGTCCATTCAGTAGATGGAAATTCCATCATTCCTCCTAAAAGCCCCTTTTCTTCTCTTCTGCGCATCAAGACAATCCCCTCAGCTTTCTCCACCCATAGAATTGCGGCTTTCCTCGTTGGCTTAATCTTTTTTGGGGCTTTAATTGGGTATGTTTCTGCGTCACCGGCTTTGAATGCAGAGCATGATGCGGAGACAGGGCAAAGCTGACATTGAGGTTTTTTCGGCGTGCAAATTGTTGCGCCAATATCCATTAGCGCCTGGGCATAGTCTCCAGCACGCATTTCAGGAGTGAGAGATGACGCCCCTTCTTTGATTTTCTTACGGGCAGTCGGCAATTGCTCTTTAATCCGAAAAACCCGCGATATAATTCGTTCAATATTGCCATCAATTACAACGGCAGACTGCCCATAGGCTATGGCGGAAATAGCTGCAGACGTGTAAGCACCAATTCCAGGCAGTGTTAGCAATTCCTCTTCTGATTTTGGAAAAACACCGCCATATTTCTGACAAACTGTGACGGCACATTTATGCAGGTTTCGCGCACGCGCATAGTAGCCAAGGCCTGCCCAAGCACTCAAAACATCATCAAGGGGAGAATTCGCCAAGCGGTCAACAGTTGGCCAGGCTTTTAAAAATTTTTCGAAATACGGCCCAACGGTTACTACCGTCGTTTGTTGAAGCATAATTTCGCTTAACCAAACATAATAGGCATTCGGTTGTTTATTCGACAGGCTACGCCACGGTAGAACCCGTGCATTTTCATCATACCATGCTAGTATTCTATTGGAAAATTCTGTCTTCTCAAAAAAGTGATTGTTCATCTGACCCGGATCATACCATTCTCGTCTTGGTGACTGCCTTCTTTATGCTATGACAGCACAGAATAGTGAAAGAGAAAATTATCCGTTGAGAAAAGTCAGACGCGTTGCAGGCCCAAAAGCCATAGGAAGTTATGTTGGAAAAACCGCCCGTGCTACACTGGTTCGGAGAGGATTTGCCCATGCCGATATTTTATCCAAGTGGGCCAGTATTGTGGGGCCAAACCTATATAACGTCTCCAGCCCTGAACGACTAAGCTTTTCCCGTCACAACAATAGAGACGCGACACTAAAGGTTAGGGTTTCTCCCGGCCACGCACCCGAATTCCAGCATTTCGAGCCTCTTATTGTTGAAAGAATCAATAGTTTCTTTGGCTATAGTGCTGTGGGCCGACTGCAAATCATTCAAGCCCCCATAAAACGGCCCAAGCAAATTAAAAAAGCGACTATTTCTGAACCAACAAACAAACAAGCAGAATGGCTAGCCCAAACACTGACCCATGTGGAAGACGAGGAATTGAAGAAGAACTTGCTTGCGTTAGGGAGAGCTATTGTTGGAACAAAGAAACCCTGACCTTGTCCATACACCGAATAATTATTATGTAAATATTCGTTTCATCAGCGATGGAATTCTTAATCAAAAAATTTGAGAATTTCGCGCTATTCACTTATAATACACCACATCTAGTATGAAGGATTGAAAATTGGCATTATCACGCAGACATTTTGTAGCAGGCGCCGGCGTTGCACTTCTTGGTATAGGCTATGCTGCTTATGACTGGTACAAAACGAAAAACAGTCCCGAAATGCAAAAAGCAACAAGCACCACAACTGGCTCCTCTTCTTCGGTAATGGATATTTTGGAAAATGATAATGTGTTAGGGGATCCAAATGCACCCATTGGCATTGTCGAATATGCATCTCTTACCTGCCCTCATTGCGCTTATTTCCACATAAATGCGTTTAAGGATTTGGAAGAGAAATATGTAAAAACTGGGAAAGCATTTATTGTTTATCGCGATTTCCCGCTCGATCAGTATGCTTTTCAAGCATCGGTCCTTGCCCATACAGCTGGTAAAGATAAATTTTTTGCTGTTCTAAAAATATTATTCAGCAAACAAGCCGAATGGACAAGTGCCACCAATAAAACAGATGCTATTGCTGCAATTGGAAAAATTGTTGGTGTTTCCAAAGCAAAATTCGAGGAAGGCCTTGCCGACGAAAAATTGGGAGAGAGTATTTTGCTCGACCGCATGGTTGGCTCGACTGATTACGGCGTTAGTAGCACACCTACTTTGTTCATTAATGGCGAAAAATACGAAGGTAACCGCGAATTTGCTGATTTGGATGCTTACTTGAAAGCCTTATAAATTGAGATAAAGACGGAGGGGCCGTGAAGTTTAATCAATTGCGTCTGGCAGGTTTCAAATCTTTTTTGGAACCGACAGAATTATTGATCAAAGACGGCCTCACTGGCATTGTAGGGCCAAACGGGTGCGGCAAATCAAACCTTGTTGAAGCGCTTCGCTGGGTGATGGGGGAGGCTTCGGCAAGAAACATGCGCGGCGACGCAATGGATGATGTCATTTTTGCAGGTACTGTCAGCAGGCCTGCCCGCAACATGGCAGAGGTGGCCCTTTACCTCGACAATAAAGAACAAAATGCACCTGATGCTTATAATTCTTTTCCTGAAATTGATGTTACACGACGAATTAGGCGCGATACAGGTTCTGATTACAGAATTAATGGGAAGATTAGCCGCGCAAAAGATGTGCAGCGGCTATTCGCCGATATGTCAACGGGTGCCCATTCAACGGCCATAGTGAGTCAAGGCCGAGTCGGTTCACTTATAAATGCAAAACCTAAAGACAGAAGACATCTTTTAGAAGAAGCCGCTGGCATCACAGGTTTACATTCACGTCGGCGCGAAGCTGAACTACGCCTCCAATCAGCTGAAAACAATCTCAAACGGATTGACGACACGATTGACCATCTAAATCTTCAATTAGCCAGTTTAAAGCGCCAATCTCGCCAAGCAGCACGATACAGCAATCTGTCCCGCCACATTCGCAAGACAGAGGCCCTTGTTCTTTATTGCAAACAGGAAAATGCCGACAGGGCTATGGCGACAACAAAAATTCAGCTTAAAAAAACAAATGAGGCTGTTGATGTCTTGACAGAACAAGTTGTCGTTGCCAGCGCAACAGTTGACAAAGCATCAGATATGGTAGCCCCGCTTAGAAAGGAAGAAACCGCCGCATTTACAAACCTTCATCAAATTGTAATGAACTTGGAAAACTTGGCACTGGAAAAAGGCCGACTTGATGCCGCGAAAAAGCAACTGGAAGACAAAAAGCAACAGATATTTGAAGATAGTAAACGTGAAAAAAACCTAGAGATGGATGCTGCGCTTACATTGAAAAATCTCGAAACAGAAAAACACGAACTTCAATCTCGGCTCTCGTTGGAAAAACCACTATTAAAAGGCTTGCAAAAAACAACAGAAGAACATTTACATAACCTCATCACTGTTCAAAGTAGTTTTGACAGGTTTTCAGAAGCTTTGGCTGTCAACACAGCTCAGAAAAACAGCCTCGAAACACAGCAAATTAACGGAATAAAATTTCAAGATCGGCTGCAAGAGAGGCTCGTCAAGAACAGCACGGAACTAAATGAACTTATTGGTGAAATAAAGAAGCCAAGTTCAACTGAAAAGTGTAAGAAGGAAATTGCAAGTACCACATTGGAAATAGCCAATTTGTCCTCGGCTATTGCAAAGTTGGAAAAAAAACAGACCTCCTCAAAACTATTGGTTGAAGAAGCGCGCGAGCATTTTCGAGAAGCTGAAAAAAGAGTTGCAAGTACGACAGCTGAAATCAAAGCCCTAGAATCTCTGTTGTATGACAACCTTCAAGGTGAGTGGGACACCATACTTACGAACCTAAGTGTTAAAAATGGCTATGAAGTTGCTTTGGGTGCCGCCTTGGGTGAAGAGTTGGAAGCTTCCCTCGAAGAAAAGGCGCCCGCCTATTGGCGCTCAGCAAGCGAAGTTAGAGACATTCCTTCTTTTGTCGACAATATCCCGACACTTGATACATTCGTGACAGGAGAAGCTGTTCTGCAAACACGCCTAAGCTTGATCGGCGTTGTCTTGAAACATCAGGGGCCGGTTCTGGCTCAATCACTGCGCGTTGGTCAACGCCTTGTCTCCAAAGAAGGCGATTTGTGGCGATGGGACGGCTACGTTCGAAAAGCAGGCGCAAAAACTCCAGCGGCACTCCGCCTCGAACAACGAAACAGGCTCGCTATTCTAAATCAAAATTTACTTAAACATGCAAAATTATTTCAACAAGCCCGCGAACAATTACAGACGAAATCTAAAGCCGTAGACACAATAACTGAAGAAGAAAAGAACCTGCGTACGATGCGCAGATCGATTGAACAAACACACTCTCATAAAAAATCAGAATATGAAGCCTTAATCCGCAATCAGGCGGCTGCGCATTTCAAGCGCCATACATTGGATGAGACCGAAAAATCACTAAAAGAAGAACTTAAGGAAGTCGGCCAGCACCTTACCAAGGTGGAGCAAGAACTCAGTTCACTCCCAAAACTGAGCAAATTGCAAACTCAGTTAGATATGCACCGACGAGAATTGGAGGAAGAGCGACAAAAACGTGATTCCTTGCAAACCGAAAGAGACGACTTAAGCCGCGAATCAGCTTCGCGCAAAAACCGGATTTCAAGAATTGAAGCAGAGAAAACGATCTGGATACAGCGCCAAGATAATATGGTGACTCATTTAGCGCGACTAGAAAAACGCAGTACCTCGGTTATGGAAGAGCTTCTGACATTGAGCAAGAAACCTACGGAGCTTGCTGAAAAACGTCTATTTATTTTAGAACAAGAAAAACAGGCAATTGCACTCAAAACAAACGTGCAAGCAAAATTGATTGAAGCTGAAACTGTTTTAAATGAATGCAACTCTGCCCTTTTGTTATGTCAGAACTCACTCTCAACTTGCCGGGAGATCCGAGTACAGCATGAATCAGACGCAAGTCATGCAAAAGAGATCCTAGAAAATCTCGCAGAGCAAATTTTCGAAAAATTGGAATGTACATCTACAGAGATCAGACAGGCAGGAGGAATCGGTAAAGAGGAGGAAATCCCTCCTATTATGACAAATCAGATCAAGCTGGATCGGTTGAAAAAGGAGCGAGATGGCATGGGTCCCGTTAACTTGCGGGCTCAAATTGAAGCCACTGAAGTTGAAGATCATTTAAGCACGCTATCATGTGAAAAATCCGATTTGGAAGCCGCAATTCATCAGCTTCACCAAGCTATTCGCCACTTAAACAAAGGAGGACGCATGCGCCTTCTTCTAGCCTTTGAGCAAGTAAACACTCATTTTCAGAGCTTATTCAAACAGGTTTTTGGGGGAGGTCACGCCCATTTAACTCTGACAGAATCAGACGATCCGCTCATTGCAGGACTAGAGATTATGGCTAGCCCTCCGGGAAAGAACTTACAACTTATGTCTTTACTGTCGGGCGGGGAACAGGCCCTTACAGCGGTTGCTCTTCTCTTTGCAGTATTTTTAACGAACCCAGCCCCTATTTGCGTTCTTGATGAAGTCGATGCACCGCTTGATGATGTAAATGTTCAGCGTCTTTGTAATTTGCTCGATCAAATTGCGAATAATGCACAAACCCGTTTTCTGGTCGTAACTCATCATCCTATCACCATGGCAAGAATGGACCGTTTATTTGGCGTAACCATGGCGGAACGTGGCATTTCACAACTAGTTTCCGTTGATTTGGGCAAAGCTCAGCAGATCACAGAAGAGGAGGTTTAAACAAGAACTGCCCTTGTAGACTAGTTTGAAAATGTTTTAATTTGAGGCAGAGTACAAGGCTGCTGTTTCGACCTTGACAGTAGGATAGTCAGACCGTATGTTTCCGGCGATTTCAGTAGGGGGAATTGTGTCCGGTTATTTTTTCGTGTATGTCACGGAAATGACTGAACCAAACCATCACTCGAAAGAAGAATTTAAAGCTCGACTTGAGAAGGCACGTCAACAGCAGGACGACAAATCCTGGGACGGAACTTTGAGAGTAGAGCGCACCGGCGCAGTTGGCAGGGCTTGGCGATTATCTGTTGAGATGATTGCAGGTTTCTTGGTTTGCGGCGGATTTGGCTGGTTTCTTGACTCTTGGTTAGATACCCGGCCGGTGTTTTTGTTGGTGTTTGTTGTTATTGGAATGGCGGTTGGAGTCTATAACGTCTTCAAAGTTGCCAAAGCAATGAACCCAGAAGATTTTGAGAAATGAGGCGAGCGGATAATTTGCTTGCCTTTCGTATAAACAAATAGAGCGGGAATAGTATCGTGTCAGAAGGTCATAGCCCCTTAGCACAGTTCGAAATCAAACGACTGATTCCGTATGACATTAACGGAATTGATGTTTCGTTTACAAACTCCTCCCTTTTCATGCTTATTGCAGTTGCTGCAATAACCTTGTTTTTGACTGTTAGCATGCGTGGTCGTGCAATGGTTCCAGGCAGGATGCAGTCCATTGCAGAATTGAGTTATGAATTCATTGCCAACATGCTTAAAGAAAATGTGGGTTCTGAAGGTCGGAAATATTTCCCCTTCATTTTCTCAGTCTTTATGTTCGTGTTATTCTGTAACCTAATTGGCATGATCCCTTACGCCTTCACTGTGACAAGTCACATCGTTGTAACGTTCGGGTTGGCTCTCATTGTATTTGTGACTGTAACTTTAGTTGGTATTTTCCGGCACGGTTTCAAGTTCCTTGGATTTTTCATTCCAAAGGATGTGCCTTTCGTTTTGCTGGTCCTTTTGGTCCCAATCGAAATTATCTCCTATTTTGTACGTCCAATCAGTCTGTCTGTACGTTTGTTCGCTAACATGCTTGCAGGTCATACGCTGATGAAAGTATTTGGCTCGTTTGTTATTGCGTTGAGCTGGTGGGGTGGCTGGCTGCCCCTGACATTTATCACGGCTTTAACAGGTCTTGAATTTCTCGTGGCATTTTTGCAAGCCTACGTGTTTGCAATCCTGTCATGCCTCTATCTAAACGATGCCATACATCTGCATCACTAAATTTTAAATATTGTCTAACGATTACGTTATTCTCGATTAAAGAAGGAAGAAAATCATGGAAGTAGAAGCAGCAAAAATGATTGGTGCCGGTATTGCCACTGTAGCACTTGCTGGTGTTGGTATTGGCTTGGGTAACATCTTCGGTTCATACATCTCAGGTTCTTTGCGCAACCCAGCAGCCGCACCGAAAGTTTTCGGTAACGTTTTGCTCGCATTCGCGCTTACAGAAGCTGTTGCACTGTTTGCTTTGGTTATCGCGTTCTTGATCCTGTTCACTTAATAAACTTCAGTTTCTCAGAAGTTAATTTGAACACTAGGATTTAGGAACGGTTATGCCGCAGCTAAATATTGCAGACTTTCCTCCACAACTTGTGTGGCTCGCGATTAGTTTCATTGTCCTTTATCTGGCAATGGCAAAAATCGCGATCCCGCGCATTTCTGAGGTATTGGAAGGTCGCCAGGATCGCATTAGTCGGGATCTCGATGAAGCTAAACGGCTGAGCGACGATTCTGATAAAGCAAAGGCTGAATATGAAGCCGCACTGGACAAAGCTCGGGCAGAAGCCCATGGAATGGTTGCTGAATTAAAAGCAACTTTAGCCTCAGAGCAAGAAGCCAGTAAAGCCGAACTCGAAGCCAAAATTGCCACGAAGGCGAAAGCCGCTGAAGCAAGCATTGCCAAGACTAAAGAGACTGCACTGTCAAACGTGCGGGAAATTGCAGGTCAGGCAGCGAAAGCGACAGTGTCCAAGCTTATCTCAATAGACGTATCTGATGCCAGCTTACAAGCTGCAGTAGATGCAAATCTTAAAGGGGATGCTTAATGTTACAAGATCCTGCTTTTTGGGTAGCAATAGCCTTTGTCGCATTTATTGCGATCCTTATATACGTTAAGCTTCCAGCATTGATTGGTAAGCAGCTTGATGAACGAGCTAGTCGGATTAAGACTGAGTTGGAAGAAGCACAGAAATTGCGTGAAGATGCGCAAGCTCTATTTGCAGACTACCAACGTCGTCAGCGTGATGCTTTGGCCACAGCACAAGAAATTGTTGTGAAAGCAAAAGAAGACGCTGAAATCATCCGCAAAGCAAGCGAGGCTGAACTTGAAACTTCACTGACACGCCGTCAGAAACTTGCGGAAGACAAAATCCGCCAAGCTGAAGAAAAGGCCCTTGCAGAAGTTCAAAACATTGCCGTGGAAGTGGCAATTTCAGCTGCTCAAAAATTGATGACAGATGAATTGAAAGCAAAAGAGGCAGGTGCCCTTATTGATAAATCAATTAAGGACCTCGGCTCTCAGCTGAACTAGTAATAGCTCAACGCTAATAAAAAACCCGCCTCTTCTTGTGGCGGGTTTTTTTTGTGACTAAACCAATACTACATAAAAAAAAGGCCTCGCCATAATAATAGCGAGGCTTTGATAGTCAATCTCCGGGCCTTTACTTAAGCCTCAGCATTCCAACGCAAGATTGGTTTACGTGCAGCTCCAGTTTCATCCAAACGTCGTCTGGGTGCATGTACAGGAGCTTGCAGGAAAAACTCTGTGTCGTTGTTACTTTGAGCTTTCTCAATCAGATAACGCATACTGCCTATAAACATGTCCAACGTATCCTTTGTTTCGCTTTCCGTCGGCTCAATCAACATGGCCCCATGGACCACCAATGGGAAATACATTGTCATTGGATGATAACCTTCATCGATCATTGCTTTTGCAATATCCAATGTGGTTACACCTGTGTCTTTCAGTGTACTATCATCGAACAATGCTTCATGCATACAAACACCTTCGAATGGCGCGTGTAACAGGTCATTGAGACCCACGCGAATATAATTGGCGTTTAGCACTGCATCTTCAGAGATTTGACGCAACCCATCTGACCCATGGCTTTTCATATAGGCCAGCGCCCTTATGAACATGCCCATTTGACCGTGATAGGCTTTCATGCGACCAAAGCTGTTTTTCGCATCGCCATCCACATTTTCCTGCAAGTGAAAGCCATCGATGCCTTCTACAACAAATGGAACCGGTGCGAAGGGGGCTAATGCATCGGACAAGACAACAGGTCCAGAACCTGGGCCACCGCCGCCATGAGGCGTTGAAAAGGTTTTATGAAGATTGATATGCATGGCATCAACGCCAAGATCGCCCGGGCGGGTTTTCCCTAAAATAGCATTGAGATTGGCACCATCACAGTAAAAATAACCACCGATACCATGTATTAAGTCGGCTATTTCTTTCACATCTTTTTCGAACAATCCACAGGTATTAGGATTGGTAAGCATAACTCCCGCCACATCTGGGCCAAGCTTGGCTTTAAAGGCGTCCATATCCATACGGCCATCGTCTCTGGCAGGTACGGCATCGACTTTATATCCGCATAGCGCAGCCGTTGCTGGATTAGTACCATGAGCAGATTCTGGAACCAGAATGCGGGACCGTTCTTCACCTTTAGCTGTATGTGCCGCCCGAATTGCCATCACACCACAAAGCTCCCCGTGGGCACCGGCAGCCGGAGACATTGCAACAGCGGGCATACCTGTGATGGTTTTAAGCCAGTGAGCCAGTTCATTAATCAGGCCGAGAGCCCCTTGTACCGTACTGACGGGTTGCAGTGGGTGAATATCACCCAGCCCTGTCATACGAGCTGCTTTTTCGTTAATGCGTGGATTATGCTTCATTGTGCAAGAACCCAGTGGGTAAAATCCAGCATCAATGGAATAATTCTGACGGCTTAAACGAACATAGTGACGCAGCACCTGAGGTTCAGACAAGTCGGGCAAACCAATTTTTGATTTTTTAGCCAAACTCCCAAGCTTGTTTTTCACCTTTTTAGGTTCTTTGAAATCAACGCCAATACGTCCGGGAACACCTTGTTCAAAAATCAAAGGTGTTTCTAAATTGAGGGCCTTGTTCCCCGTATAGGTTTCCGATAACACAGCGTCGTCAGCTGTGGCATTAGGCTGAGTAGCCCGTCCAACTTTGTTGAGCATCAGACAATCTCCTTCAGCGCAGATACAAATCGATCCACATCATCGACCCTTGTGGTTTCTGTTGCAGCAACCAGCATATAATTCTCGAAATCTTTATTTTCTGGTATGAGCCGAGACACTGGAACACCACCAAGGATTCCCTTTGCGGCAAGTTCTTCGACGACACTTGCGGCGGGCTTTGGTAATTTCACAGTGAATTCATTAAAGAAAGTATCATTTACAACCTCAACACCTTCAATTGAAGATAAGGCGTCTGCAGCTGCGACAGCTTCAGCATGATTAATTTCTGCCAACTTGGAAAAGCCTGTCTCTCCCAGCAAGCTCATATGAATACTGAACGCTAGAGAACATAAGCCCGCATTCGTGCAGATATTACTTGTCGCTTTCTCGCGGCGGATATGCTGCTCGCGCGTGGACAGCGTCAAGACAAAACCACGTTTCCCTTCTTGATCGACGGTCTCACCACAAAGACGTCCGGGCATTTGACGAACGTATTTTTGCCGAGTTGCCAAAAGCCCCACATAAGGACCACCATAGGATAAAGGAACGCCAATTGACTGGCCTTCGCCCACCACAATATCGGCTCCCATATCACCAGGGGATAAAACCGCCCCTAAGGAAACCACCTCAGTGACAACAATAATAAGTAACGCCCCGACTTTCTGGCATTTTTCAGCTAAATCGCTGAAATTCTGCAAGCGCCCAAAGAAATCAGGATTTTGGACAACAACACATGCAACGTCTTTATCCAAGCTACTTGTAAAATCATCTTCGCCGGTCAGGATTGGATCGAATTCAGTCACGCCAAATTCGGTAAATTGAACAGTTGTTCTTGTAACATCCCGATAGTGAGGGTGTAAGTTTCCAGACAAAAGCGCTTTTTTGCGACGTGTTACCCGGCAAGCCATCAGAACAGCTTCAGCGCAAGACGTTGCACCATCATACATTGAGGCATTTGCCACATCCATACCAGTGATCAGAGCAACCTGGCTCTGGAATTCAAATAAGGCTTGCAGTGTGCCTTGGCTGATTTCTGGCTGATAAGGTGTATAGGCTGTCAAAAACTCTGACCGCTGTAGAAGATGATCTACAACAGTCGGCACATGGTGACGATAGGCACCTGCGCCCAAGAAGCTCGGCGTAACAGAAGGTGACAAGTTTTGCGCGCCAAAGGCTTGCATACTCGCATCGACTTCCATTTCAGTTGCATGCAGCGGTAAGTCTAATAACTTATCCAGTCGCGCATTCTCTGGTATATCGATAAAAAGCTCATCGACCGAACCAACACCAATCTTCTCCAGCATAGCGCGCCGTTCATCGGCTGTATGCGGCATATACCTCATTATGACAGACCCTCAATATATGTTTTATAAGCGTCGGCATCCAAATATTCCGCTACTTCATCGGGGTCTGCCAATTTTATTTTTGCAAACCAGCCTTCGCCGAAAGCATCTTCGTTGACTTTAGAAGGCTCATCTTCCAGCTCGGAGTTCACTTCGATCACTTCACCCGAAACAGGTGCATAGACCTCGGAAGCAGCTTTTACACTTTCAACAACAGCAAGCTCATCCCCCTTTGACAAGTCACTCCCTACATCTGGAACTTCTACGAAGACAACATCGCCCAATTGTTCTTGCGCATAATCGCTAATGCCAACAGTCGCGATATTGCCTTCGATTAATACCCACTCATGATCTTTTGTAAATTTTATGCTCATTATCTCTTCCCACATATAAATTGTTAGAACACGGCCATTAGCCGCGATAGTATTTTTGTTCAACAAAAGGCATTTTCACTACCTTTGCCGATTTGAATTTTCCACGTACAACCAATTGAATTTCCGTGCCAACAGCTGACAATGCCAAGGGGACATATCCCATTGCAATTGGCTGTTGCAAACTTGGTGAGAAGCCACCAGAGGTGACTTCACCAACAATATTTCCATCCATATCTGCAATTTCGGTGTGTTCCCGTGCCGGAGCTCGGCCTTCAGGAACAATACCAACCCGCTTCACATCCGGTTTATTGGCAATTTGCTCCAAGATTACATCCGCTCCCGGAAATCCACCTTCCTCGCGGCGTCTTTTGCTAATAGCCCACAGAAGCCCACCTGATACAGGCGTTGTCTTGTCAGTGAGGTCATGTCCGTAAAGGCATAAACCCGCTTCTAATCTAAGTGAATCGCGGGCGCCCAGGCCAATGGGCTCCACCCCACTGTCCGCTAGTAACGCTTGACTGACCTCCACAGCTTTTTCATTGGGAATGGAAATTTCAAATCCATCTTCTCCAGTATAGCCTGATCTGGTTATAAAACAGGGAACCCCCAGAATATCTAACTCCCGAAAAGTCATGAATGGCATGCTCGCAACTTCAGGATTGAATTTTTTAAGGATGTCAGCAGCCTTAGGCCCTTGCAACGCAACCAGTGCCCTGTCATCAAGCTCAGTGACGATAGCCATGCCAGCAAGCCCGTCCGTCAGGATCTTAATATCTTGCTCTTTGCAATCGGCATTAACAACGACAAACAGATCGTCTTCCCGCTGAGTTACAATGAGATCATCGAGAATACCGCCAGCTTCATTGGTCAGAAAACTGTAGCGCATCTGCCCAGGTTCCAAAGCTTGAATATCGCCAGGAATGAGGCTTTCGATTGCTTTTGCTGCGCCGTCCCCTGAAATGACCACTTGCCCCATATGGGATACGTCGAACAAACCCGCGGCTTCGCGAGTATGCAAATGTTCTTTCATGATACCGGCAGGGTATTGAACAGGCATATCATACCCGGCAAAGGGGACCATTTTAGCCCCCAGCTCTATATGCAAAGAGTGCAGGGCTGTTTGTTTAGTTTTAGATGCATCATCCATAAAAATCTCAATCCAGCAAAAAGGTTCGCACTCCGACGCAACATGCGTCGAAAGAGACCCCCTCTGTCTTGTGGACCTGAGAGATTTGGCAATTAGAGAAATAGAAATCTTTCCCTCTAAAGCTTACCCCTTCGGTGAAACCAAAACTGGTTTTCTTTCCAGAGAATCATCCCCCTGCGGTCCGGGTGCCTGAGAGTTTCCGGGGCGGTTGCTCCTTCGGCGATAACACAAAGTTATCTCTCCCGCAGAGATCATCTGTATGAATAGTCGAGATAATAGTGATGCAATTCAATCTGTCAAATGACTTGATAAAATTGCCTTCCAACTAATTTTTCATATTGTTTGACTTAAAACATAAAAAACGCCTTTTTATTGCCTCTGCTCACCCATTATTAACTTATTCATATAATTATGGGCGCGCTCGAGGCTTTAACGAAACAAGAATTTAGTATGGTGTAAGATATGAGACCAGATGTAAGCCCAACCGGTCGTCAAAGAATATTGGATGAAAAAGAAATAATAGTCAGCAAGACCGATCTGACTGGCAAAATCACTTATGCAAATAATAAGTTTTTAAACATTTCGGGCTTTCAAGAATCTGAACTGTTAAGCATCCAACATAATATTATTCGCCATCCTCAGATGCCTCGCGTGATTTTTAAATTCCTTTGGGATCGACTTAGTGCAAAAGAAGAAGTGTTTGCTTATGTGTTGAACCTCTGCAAACAAGGGGATCACTATTGGGTGTTAGCTCATGTCACACCTTCTATTAACAATGCTGGAGTTGTTACAGGATATCATTCGAGCCGGCGCGCGGTCGATCAATCAATTATCCAAAATACAATTGAGCCAGTATACAAATTACTTTTGGACATAGAGCAATCCTCTAACTCACCAAAGCAAGGTCTAGAATCTTCATACGAAACATTGCTTTCTTTCATTCAGGAAAAAGGAGGCAATTATGACAAATGGCTTTTCTCCCTTTAACTACTTTATCGCTGCTTTTATTGGTATTATATCATCCAGCATTATCTTTAGCCTTTATTTCTTGAATGCCAACGGCTTCTCTTGGCAAATTATTACATTTGCTGCAGCTTTTGTGCTTCCTGCAGCGCTCGCAGCTTATTTCAAAGCGCAAAATAAAGCTGCGCTCTTGGAGGCAAGTGCATCTGCATTCGCAATCGAAGACTTGAATGCAAATAAAGTTGAAGAAGCCAACACAGGATCTGAAAACCTCATTGCAGAGCTGGATAGAACACGGGTTATCTGTGAACGTTTAACCTCTGGGAATTTCGAAGCTCGGATCATCAACATTGATGAAAACCATATTATAAGCGGGCTTCAAAACGCTATTAACGATTTTGTAGATCGGATGGATGCATTTATGCGTGAGGCTTCGGCCTCTATGGAACATGTTGCAGATCAAAAATATTATCGACGTATCATTGAGAGTGATATGGATGGTAGTTTTAAGCGCACAGCCTCTGTCATTAATTTGTGCACTCAATCATTTGCCCGGCGCACGGCGGATTTCGATGCCGCTATACAGCAATTTGAAACACAAATTGGTACAGTTTCTCACTCTATTTTTGAAACATCAGAATCGCTTCAGAAATCAGCGAGCACTTTATCGTCTAACGCTCAGACTACGAACACACATGTGGCAAACGTCAGCCAAGCTGCAGAAGAGGCCTCTTCCAGTGTTCAAATTGCCGCTCATTCAGCAGACGAGATGACGTCTTCAATTCAAGAAATCAGCAACCAAGTACATCACTCACTAACGAATGCCAACACAGCGCAAGAAGTAGCCCAAAGTGGTAATTCTAAAATCAAAGGCCTTGCCGAAGCGGCGCAATCGATTGGCGAGGTAGTTAAACTGATTGAAGACATTGCAGGGCAGACAAATCTACTGGCGTTAAATGCAACTATCGAGGCTGCGCGTGCTGGCGAGGCTGGAAAAGGTTTCGCCGTTGTTGCAGGTGAGGTAAAAAATCTTGCTAACCAGACAGCAAAAGCAACGGATGACATTGCAAAACACATTGTCGAGATTCAAAGTGCGACTTCCGAAGCCGTGCAATCGATGGAAACTATTAACTTAACTGTAAATGATATCAATGGCGCGGTATCGGCTATCGCCAGTGCCGTTGACCAGCAGAAAAGTGCTACGCAAGGAATTGCTGACAATGTTCAGAGCGCCTCGAGTAACACTCAGTCGGTTTCAAGTCATATCGGTGGTGTACAATCTTCAGCAGAAGAAACGTCACAGACAAGCACCAGCCTTTTAAACGAAGCAAATATTTTGCAGGTACATTCTGAAGGGCTGGAAAAAAATGTTGCTAATTTTCTGACGAAAGTAAGAAGCGTCGTTTAGAAAACTAGCAATATATATAAGGCAGAATCTTGATCTGCCTTATATCATTTCGTTGTATTTTGATTAAATTTAAATTGCTCTGAAGTTAATTGAAACCCCACAACTATCGTATAATCTCGGCCCGATCGCCCGGATGGAAGGGGAATCCGTTGTACCATTTCTTCTTGAACAGCAGCACGCCTACGGCCTGCTGGAATTTCTATTGGGCTGATAAAAACCTTTTTGTTCAGGATTTTTTTCGATTTTTCAGCCACTGCTACGAAAAAAGGAAAATCTTGAATCTGCGACCGGGCTGCGGGCCCTTTGATTGCCCCTATCCTCAAGATTAGCTCTATTTGCAGCGCAACATCATCAGCTTCGTAAAAGCACTCGCCACTGACAGGTGCAATAACGCCCTCAAACTGCACATCGACCAAGTCACGGCCAGGGCCATTTTGAAAAATGGTTATATTATCAGCATTGGGTAAAACAGTTACTGTAGGACACGGCAAGAGCGGTTTTGATTCACCAAAAACTCCACCAAGATCTGTATCAATTCCTCCACTACAAGCGGAAAGAAACAGAAAACTAACCGGAACCAATTTTGTTTTCCAGCCACTAAGAATACGCACCATTCCAAATTTCTTTCTTTTTAGCCAACTTCACTTTTTGAGATTTTAGCCAAACTCTAGTATTCTGAGCCAAATTGATGTACTAATCCGCCGAATTTATGATGGACCGCTCCTTTTAGCAACCCGTGCGACCTATATGCTCTGAATAAATTTGTCGAAGTTTAGTTTTCAACGGTTTTTGATGAATCGAAGGTAGATATATGTCGAGACAAGAACGAACACTTCTATTAGCGGCCCCACGCGGATTTTGCGCTGGTGTAGATCGCGCTATTCAGATCGTTGAAAAAGCACTGGATAAGTATGGTGCCCCTGTTTATGTGCGACATGAAATCGTTCACAATCGCTATGTTGTAGAAAACCTTGAGAAAAAGGGAGCCATTTTCGTTGACGAATTAGCCGACGTGCCAAAAGATGTGCCCGTCATATTTTCAGCTCATGGGGTTGCAAAATCAGTCCCCTTGGAAGCCGAAAACAGAAATATGTTTTACATTGATGCCACCTGCCCCTTAGTCAGCAAAGTACACAGAGAGGCCGAGCGGCATGAAAAAGATGGTCAGGAAATAATTCTTATAGGACATCGAGGTCACCCTGAAGTCATCGGGACAATGGGACAACTGAAAGAAGGTACTATTAGTCTGGTGGAGACTGTGGAGGATGCCCTAAATTACGTTCAAAAGAAGTCCGATAACAAACTGGCTTACCTCACCCAAACAACCCTTTCTGTTGACGAAACGCGAGACATCGTTGATGTGCTGTCTAAACGTTTCCCTCATATTGAAAGTCCCAAAAAAGAAGATATTTGTTACGCCACGACGAATAGACAAGCGGCGGTTAAGGAATTGGCTTCAAAATGCGATGGCATGCTGGTAATCGGTGCCCCCAATTCATCAAACTCCATGCGATTGGTTGAGGTGGGAAAAAAAGCGGGCTGCACTAAAGTCTTTCTTGTACAGCGAGCAAAAGACATTCCTTGGGATGAATTGGACACCTCTCGCACCATAGGAATCACAGCCGGAGCTTCTGCCCCAGAAGAACTCGTAGAAGAAGTCATTGATGCTTTTGCAAATAAATTTACAATAGATATTCAAGAAATTATTACCGGTAAAGAAAATGTGACTTTCAAGCTCCCTCGCGTTTTGGAAGCTGACTAAATTTCCCCACTGAATTCACTTTAAGTTCAATAACGTATCGATATTGCAATGGCTGTTTACACTGACGTCTCTGAAGATGATCTAGACCTGTTACTCTCAGAATATGATTTGGGAGAAGCTTTATCCTGCAAAGGGATCGCTGAAGGTGTCGAGAACTCAAACTTTCTCCTTCATGCGGAAAAGGGATATTTTATTTTGACCCTTTACGAAAAACGGATGAATAAAGCGGATTTACCCTTTTTCCTTGGCTTAATGGAACATCTGGCAAGCAATGGGTTTGTATCCCCGCGCCCCATCGCTTCAGCCTCAGGAAATACAGTTACCGAAACAGCAGGTAAACCCGCTGCTATTATCGAATTTTTAGAAGGCCGTTCTGTTAAACGGATCGCGCCAGGGCATTGCACTTTACTTGGGGAAAGCCTTGCAAAATTGCATTTGGCAGCAGGCGATTTTTCTATTAAGAGACCCAATGCGCTCTCAATTGACAGCTGGCGTCCACTTCTAGAAAGTTGTCAAAACGGTAAGATACAAGACCAGATAAAAGAAAGTGAATTTCAAGAAATAAATGACGAGTTGCGCTTTTTGGAAGAAAACTGGCCAAAGCAATTACCCGAAGGTGTCATACATGCAGACTTGTTCCCTGATAATATTTTCTTTTTGAAGGAACAAGTGAGCGGCGTAATAGATTATTATTTCGCCTGTAATGACTTCCTTGCCTATGACATCGCGATCTGTCTGAATGCGTGGTGTTTTGAAAGTGATGCCAGTTTCAACATTACCAAGGCAAGAAAACTGATCAATGGATACAGATCCGTGCGAGCAATTTCAGATATAGAACTTGAGGCCCTCCCTCTCCTATGTAGAGGGGCGGCCCTTCGTTTCTATCTAACCCGCCTTTATGATTGGATAAACCAAGTAGACGGGGCTCTTGTTAAACCAAAGAACCCTCTTGAGTATCTTAAAAAATTGCGTTTTTTGAAAGATGTAAAAACAGTCACTGCCTATGGAATTGACTAGTCAAAGAGGGCATCAATTTCATCTTGCGAAATTTCCTGACCTTCTGGGCGAGGCCCACTGAGTTCAACTTCACCATCCATATGAGTTTCTTGCTGAACTTTATCAAGATCTTCAAGTTCAGCATCCCCACCCAGAATGGAAATCATCGCAGCAATACGATCTTCAACAAATTTGAGTGTTGAAACCACTTTCGTAATTCGCTGTCCGGTAATATCCTGAAAACTACATGCTTCGTAAATTTTCATCACCGCGTTACTAATTGCTTCTGTTATTTCCAATTCGTCTGGATCTGTCGCGTTCAGCTCAAGGCTTTCATTTTTATCTTCAATTGTCTCGACGGCAGCCAAAATAGCATTTGTCGCTGTCTCAGTATCCCCAACAACAGCATCCAACTGATCCGTCATCGCATGAAATTTCTTTTTATCAGTGTCCCCATCTTGTAACGAGGCAATCTCTCGTCTGGTATCCAGGATAACTGCTGACAGCGCTTCAAGTTCATGTTTCAGTTCAAAAGAATCTGCAAATTCTTTTTTAAAATCGGCCATAACCGCTTCGTTGACCGCCGCAACATTGTTCTCGCTCATTCCAGAGGCGATATCATCTTTAACCGAATGAATGGCGCTTAGTAGCTCTTCATATTGCGTATGACTTATGCCGGCACTTGAGGCAGCGGGTTCAATTGAAACTGTCGGATCATCACCACTCTGTCTTTTTTCGGCTGAGAAAATCTTCTTTTGCGACATACTTACGGGTTCCTCAGAATTTATTTTTTTTGCAACACGGTTGCTGTGGTTTGATCATGAACATAAGCACCTAATTTTCGGTTAACTATTCGAATTTATTCCACTCGGTTTTCACCTTAGATATGTTAAACAAGAAAAATTGACACAAAACAGAGAAACAGGTGGAATTTTGTCCGATAAACTTGTCACAATTTATACAGATGGCGCTTGCTCAGGCAATCCCGGTCCAGGTGGCTGGGGCGCACTTTTGACCTGCGATGGTCGCGCTAAGGAATTATGTGGCGGAGAGAAGGAGACAACAAACAATCGAATGGAACTGACAGCTGCTATTCGGGCTCTGAACGAATTGAAGTCCGCTTCTTCTGTAGCGCTCCATACCGATAGTACTTACGTAAAAGATGGCATTACAAAATGGATGGCAAACTGGAAAAAAAACGGTTGGAAAACAGCGGCAAAAAAACCAGTTAAGAATAAAGACTTGTGGGAAATGCTCGACGAAGCAATTCTCAGGCATCAAATATCATGGCATTGGGTCAAAGGTCATGCTGGAGACCCTGGGAATGAAGCTGCCGATGCGCTGGCTAACAAAGGTATGAATGAATTTAAGTAAAGGAAAGGGGAAGGTTATCCTTCCCCCTTCCCTATATCATTTAAAGTTGGGCTAGTAGAGTTTCAGCATCGGAAACTTCAAAGCCACCAGTTTCTTCAAGATTCAACTGAGTAACAACGCCATTTTCGACCAACATAGAATACCGACGCGAACGGACACCAAGGCCTGCGCCAGACGCATCAAAATCCAATTTCATTGCTTTTGTAAACGCAGCATCAGGATCGGCAACCATTCTGACTTCACCGGCTTCCTGTGCATTTCCCCAAGCAGCCATAACAAATGGATCGTTGACCGATAGGCAAATAATTTCATCAACGCCCTTTGCTTTCAATGCATCCAAATTTCCAACAAAACCAGGAAGGTGCTTTGCGGAACATGTTGGTGTATAGGCGCCGGGAACTGCAAATAGAGCAATTTTCTTACCAGCGAACATGTCCGAAGTCGAAATTTTAGAAGGACCTGTTTTTGTCATTTCCATCAAATCAGATGCTGGAAGTTTATCACCAATGCTAATCGTCATTTTTTTTACCCTTATTTGGTATGTATCGTGGTTATTAGTTTAACAACGTTGTAATTTTTATGTGCGTTCACCCTAGAGGAAACGGTTACTTTACAGTAGCACGCCCCTCAGCTGCTATTGTAGCGTCCAATATTGTCGCCGTGAAGTCCTGGCCTTTCAGCGGTCTGTTTTTATCTGCCAGGTCAGCCTCCACCAAGAATTCCACTCTTCTTTTATCTTCGAAAATTCGAACCTCTTTTACAGTAAAAAAATCCCCTTCCCGCCCTTCAAGAATCAATTGAGGAGTTTCAAAGTCAACGGTTGAGTTGGCCTCGATTTTTAACATATTTTCCAAACTATTTTGGATGGTTAAGAAAGTGACCATTGATTTTTCACCAACAGGCATTGGAATTTGATTTGAAAACGCTTCCATTATACCCGCATCAGGAGATACACCTTGTATATCAGCAGGTAAGGTCAGTTGAAAATTTTGCTTCACTGGAATGCAGATTTCTTCGCAAATACCATAAAATAATTCCAGGGCGATATGAAGAGGTTGAGCCGGGTCCGTCAACGTTGCCTTCACAAGATAGACCACCTCATCTTTATACCCCCAAGTAAGAAGGTCAAAACTGTCGAAGGCGATGGGTTTAGGCCAAAAAATTTGTGTTTTCTCGAGATTTGTAGATCCAGCCCAATTAAATTGCGGCGGAATCCCCGAATCTCCGGGGCTTCGCCAATATGTTTTCCAACCGGGACTGAGTTTAACATGGAATCCAAGAAGGATCTCTCGCATCCCTCCGACACCCGTGACGGCAGAAATCAGTCTCGCCTGAGAAAATTCTGTCCGCTTCCATTCTGAAGGCTGGGCGATAGCTAAAATTGGTATTAAAGCACAGGCAAAAAGAGCTAATAAAAGTCGGTGCAACATAATTATTTGATAAAATCGCTTCATTTTTTACACTTGTATCACCAAGTTAGGTACGAATAGGAATTCTGATTGAGTATAAAGCATTATTAATAGATTTCAGGTAACAATTACTTCATTACATCGTGTTCTAGCATCCATTTTCATCAATTAAGTCAGTTTGATCATGAGTGACATTGAAAAAAAACATAGATACTTTGAAGGCCAAATATTGATTGCTATGCCAACGATGTCTGACCCTCGTTTCCAAAAATCTGTCATCCTTTTATGCGCACATTCCAGTGATGGTGCTATGGGAATTGTCTTAAATAAGAATATCGACATCATTTCATTCAGAGAGTTGTTGGGACAGCTTAACCTTACTCCCAATTCCGAAGGACAGGATACCTCTATCCATTTTGGTGGCCCTGTAGAGACTGAGCGAGGCTTTGTTCTTCATTCCACCGATCTTATGCATGATAGCACAATGAAGATTGGAGAAGGCATCGCCCTCACCGCCACTATTGATATGTTAAAAACAATGGCTTTGGGAAAGGGACCAAGTGATAGCTTTTTGGCCCTTGGATATTCTGGCTGGGGGCCCGGCCAATTGGAAAATGAAATTCAGGATAACGGTTGGCTGGTTGTCGATGCCGATCCCGATTTAGTTTTTGGAGATAAATTGGAGCTTAAATGGCAAAAAGCCATCCAGAAACTGGGAATTGATCCCAACTTTTTATCAAGTGAAGTTGGCCACGCCTGAGCCCGAACCTTCCTTGTTATCACTTTTCAGCTGAGCGAAGAGTAAGTGATCCTGCCAAACTCCATTGATGCATAGATATTGTCGGGCGAGACCTTCGTAACTAAACCCCGCTTTTTTAAGTAAGGAAGCACTTGGAATATTATCTGGGAGGCACGCGGCCTCAACCCGACGCAACCCAAAGCGGCTAAATAACTCAGGCAACAATACGCTCAGCCCTTCAAGCATATAACCGCTTCGAGCATATCTCTGCCCAGTCCAGTATCCAATCGTTCCCGTTTGTGCGACCCCTCGCCGTATATTGCTCAAAGTAATACTGCCGATCAAAGTGTCATCACTCTTGCGAAAAATGAAAAATGCGCGACCGGTATCAGCCTTTGCATCCCTGGAATATTGGCGAAGTCGGGCCTTAAAACTAGATTTAGAGAGCGTATTTAATCCCCATGTAGGCTCCCATGGGATTAAGTATTGTCTGCTTTCCATCCTGAGCTTCGACCAGGCTTTCCAATCAGAAAGCCTGGGAGATCGCAAATAAACTACTGCGGACTGGATAGGTTTTTCTTCGCCTAACTTTAAATATCGCCCGAGCACGCTCACCTCACACAAAAGGATATACAGGTTAGCAAGCGGTTCAACTCTTGCTAACCAAATCTTGCCGCGATTTGATCAAAAGATTCAAGGTTTTTTATGGGACCCAGCCCCGCAATCGTTGGTTTGACTTTTGTAAACAAGCGGCTAGCAACCTTCTTCACCTGTTCGGCGGTGACCGCATCAATTTCTGCAGTGATTTCGGCAGTCGGAATTGTACGACCATAAATAAGCATTTGCCGCGCATGAACTTCGCACCTTGCAGCAGGGCTTTCCAGCCCCATAAGCAAGCCAGCTTTATGCTGCGCACGTGCTTTAAGAATTTCACTTTCAGAAATATCAGCAGTGGCCTTTAAAAGCTCTTCTGTTATGACACCGCTCAATTCAGAGATTTGGTCCTGCCCAGTTCCCGCATATACGGTAAATAGACCGGTATCTTCAAAGGAAGAAGAGAAAGCAAAGACAGAATAACATAGACCACGTTTCTCTCGAACCTCTTGAAACAGGCGAGACGACATACCGCCACCAAGTAAGCCCGACAAGATCTGCACCGCGTAGAAATCTTTATCTGTATAAGATAAGCCGGGAACAGAAAGCGCTAAGTGAACTTGTTCCAAATCCCGTTCTTCACGATATTCTCCCCCTTGGTAATGCGCATCTTCCACTAGATTTTCTCCTGCTGTTTCAAGGCTGGAGAATTTATCTTCTGCAAGGGCAACCATCTCATCATGATCAACGGCTCCTGAAGAGCTCAAGACCATCTTCGGCGCAAGATACCTGTTTTTCAGGTAAGAGGCGATTGTCTCTCTTTCAAAACCTCGAACACGCTCAGAAGTGCCAAGTATAGATCGGCCGACGGCTTGATCTGGAAAGGCGGTTTCTTGAAGGTGATCAAAAATAACATCATCAGGCGTATCATTTGTCTGCCCTATTTCCTGAACGATAACTTCTTTTTCTCGGCTCAGCTCTTCTTCATCAAAAGTAGAGTGTTGGAGAATATCGCCCAGTATATCAGTCGCTAATGCGACATCATTCTTCAAAACGCGTGCATAATAGGCAGTCTGATCCCGGCTCGTATAGGCATTTAAATGTCCGCCAACAGCCTCAATGGATTCAGCAATATCCAGTGCGGATCGTTTTTCAGTCCCTTTGAAAGCCATATGCTCCAGAACATGGGATATACCGTTCTCAGCATGGGTTTCATGACGGGCGCCTGTATTAACCCACACGCCGACGGCTGCAGTTTCAAGGTGCGGCATTGGGTCGGTCACAACCCGCATGCCGTTTTTCAAAGTAGTTACTTTCAAGTCCATCAATTAGCTTTCCATCAAACTGAGCTCAAAATTCGAGCTCTTTCCTTTATATAGGACTGAACTGTTGCCAAATCATTGGGCAAAAGCGCCAATCGTTCTTCACGCTCAAATAAATCCGACAAGTGAACTGGCAACTCGGGATGGATCCCTGTTGCTCGCTCGACTGCTGCTGGGAATTTAGCAGGGTGCGCCGTAGAAAGCGTTACAAGCGGTGTTGTTCCATTCGCGCGACAATCGCCCCCAACTTTGAGCCCAACAGCTGTATGTGGATCAACTAGCTTATTGGAAGCGGCAAGCATCTCTTTAATGGTAGCAAATGTTTCTTCTTCATTACATTTACCTGCCGAGAAGAGGTTTTGATTCAACTGAGACATATTAGCAGAGAACCCACCCTCCGTGTCCAATTGTGTCATCATTGCTTTCACAACATCAGCATCCCGCCCATACAGGTCGAACAAAAATCTCTCAAAGTTACTGGAAACCTGAATATCCATGCTTGGGCTGACTGTTTGATCAACACCCTCTTTGCGGTATTCGCCAGTATTGAAGAAACGCGACAAAATATCATTTTTATTTGTTGCGACAATCAGCTGTTCAATAGGAAGTCCCATCTTATAAGCACAGTATCCTGCATAAATATCACCAAAATTTCCACTAGGAACTGAAAATGAGATTGGTCGATCAGGAGCTCCGAGGCTGACGGCTGTCGTGAAGTAATAGGTGATCTGGGCCATAACGCGAGCCCAGTTTATAGAATTTACGGCAGAAACATTAAGTTCGTCCCGATATACCAGATCATTAAACATTCCCTTGACCAAAGCCTGGCAATCATCGAAATCGCCATCAATCCCGATATTATGAACATTACTATCCAAAACCGTAGTCATCTGTCGCCGTTGTACGTCGGATACGCGCCCTGCAGGGTGCAGAATGAAGATATCAACGGCATCCCGACCGCGACACGCATCAATTGCAGCAGATCCTGTGTCGCCCGACGTTGCACCGACAATAGTGACCCGCTTTTTCTTTTTTCCAAGTAAATGATCGTATAAAAGTCCCAAAAGCTGCAAAGCGACGTCCTTAAACGCCAACGTTGGGCCGTGATAAAGTTCCATAAGGAACTCATTGGGCCCAAGTTGCGTTAAGGGCACAACGGCTTCATGAGAAAAACTGCTATACGCTTTTTCAGTCATCGCCCGGAATTCAGCTGGAGAGATTGCATCACCAAGGAAAGGCTGCAAAACTTCAGCGGCCACCTCAGCATAACTTTTACCGGCTAAAGCGCGGATATCTTCTTCAGACATTTGCGGCCAAGTTTCGGGAACGTACAAACCGCCATCACGGGCAAGGCCTGTCAGAACAACCTCTTCAAAACTTAAACTTGGCGCATCTCCGCGCGTACTGATGTACCGCACCGGCACTCTCCTTTTCAGAATTTTGGGCGCAAAACTTTAAGCATACGCCGTCCCTAGGTATAAGTCCCTAGTTTATATAATCAACATCAATGTGCCAAAAGGCCAATTCTACAGATATCTTTTTCTCAAATGCTCTTTAAAGGCCTCTGTACCAAGTTTTTCACCTGTGGCAGTCTCAAGCACTTCATCTGTTGATTTCAAACTGCCTAGTTCATGAATGTTTGTAGACAACCACCCAATCAAATTTGAAAAATCACCTGCCTCAATCTGCTGTTCCACACCTGGAATAGAGCTTATTGCTTTTTGATAGAACTGCGCGGCAGCCAGTGCTCCCATTGTATATGTCGGGAAATACCCGATAGCACCGCCTGGCCAATGGATATCCTGTAAACAGCCTAGCTTATTGTTAGGTGGCCGGATCCCCAACAATTCCTGCATCCCATCGTTCCAAGCGCCTGGAAGATCTTGAATAGCAAGATCACCAGACAACAGAGCAACCTCTAACCGGTAGCGTAGAATCACATGCAGCGGATACGTCACTTCATCCGCATCTACACGAATAAAGCCTCTCTCTACATTGTGATATAGACGTTTGAAATTATCGTAAGTCCAGTTGTCGCCCTCCCCCGAAAAGGCCGCCCGAATTTTCGGAAGAGCAAAGGATAGAAATTCAGGACTGCGAGAGAGTTGCATCTCAACGAACAGAGACTGACTTTCATGCAAAGCCATCCCGCGTGCATCGCCTACAGGTTGACCTCTCCATTTAGCAGGAAGATTTTGTTCGTATAACGCGTGCCCTGTTTCATGTAACGTCCCCATCAAACTCTGGGTAAAATCATTATCCTCATACCGCGTGGTCAGTCTGACATCATCTGGAATTCCGCCGGTGAAAGGGTGATGACTGGTATCAAGACGTCCCCGATTAAAATCGAAAGTCAAAGCGCCCATAAAATCCATACCCAGATCTTTCTGGGCTTTTATGGGAAAAGGACCTTCAGGCATCTCAAAAGAAGGGCCCGCCGCTTGCAGTTCAAGAACCTCTTCTAGGAAAGAAGGAAGGAAGCTACCCAAATCGTCAAATAAAACGTCGATAGCTTCGGATGTACAACCGGGTTCAAATTGATCGAGCAGCGCATCATAAGGCGATACATTAAATGCTTCCGCTTTTACCGCCGCCATTTTTTTGGAAAGATTAACAACCTCTTCGAGACTTGGCACAAGCTGCTTAAAATCGTCCTCTTCACGCGCTGTTCGCCAAATCATTTCACATTTGGATGTCGCGTGGGAAAGGGCCTCCACCAAATCAGCGTCAACGGCATTGGCATGGCGCCAGCCATGACGCATCTCTCTCAAGTTTGCTACTTGCCACTTATCAAGTGACGTCACTTGTGCCTCGGCGGTATCCAACAAATCGGACACTTCGCTATCCGTCGTCAATTCATGCAACAACACACCCAACGTCGCAAGCTGCTCAGCGCGCGCGTCAGCACCTCCGTCAGGCATCATAACCGCACTGTCCCAGTGCAATATTGCACTAGCACCGGATAAAGCAGATTTTTTCTTAAATCTCGCAACAAGTTTCTCATAAGCCGTCATGTTCTATTGCCTATTTTTCTTTGCACGGTTCAAGCCAAAAAGAACATAAATAAATGCCATTGCACCTGCCAAACCGAACCAAGTAACAAAATATTCTATATGGTTGTTTGGAACAGAGACACGAGTTTGTCCACCCAATGGCCAACCACCGGGGACTGGCGTATCGTCCAATTCAATAAAGGATGGGGACACAGTAAGCCCTACGTGCTCGGCCATTGCACCTAATTCGCCATATAGCCAAACATTGGCTACAGGATCACTGGCAGGCAAAAATGAATAAGACTTTGCCCACGGTTTTCGAACAACACCTGAAATGGAAACGGTGCCACTCATTTGTCCTTCAAGTCTACTGTCAGGGTTTTTCTTCTCTTCGGGCACCCACCCGCGATTGACCAGAACAGCTCCCTTATTATCGTTTCTGATAAAAGGCGTAATAATCTGGAATCCTTTACGACCTTTATCTGCATGGGAGAACAGGTGAATTTCCTTATCGTGTTGATACTCGCCGGATAGTGTTACACGGCGGTATCCCCATTCTGTCGAATCAAATGCCCCAGTAGGTAACTCTACAGGTGCTGCCGCCAGCTGTTCAGTCAAGCGGTCTACTAAGTCGACTTTCCAGCTATAGCGGTTAAGCTGCCAAACGCTCAAAGCAAGCATAATGAGAACAACAGGGACCGTCATAACGGTCGGCCAAAGTCCAGGAGAGAATTTTTTCATGATTTTGTGTGCTTAAATTCAAAGATTACGTAGGCCGGAACTGTAAGGCAATCAGCTAAACTTTAAAAGGCCTGTGAAGTTTAAACCGGTCAATTACTGACGATGAGGTTTTTGGCAATTTGGTACAATATAGAATAAATATGACTGCATAACAGACAATTAGATACAAATCCCGTACCACAAACAAAAAGGGCTTCCTCACATCTGAGGAAGCCCTTTTATAGTTTCCCATCCCCACTTGCTGGGAATTTGCAGGCGATGCCAGCAAAAAGGGAGAGATTTTGTAGAGTACTTAGCTCAGCTCACGTTTTAGCGTGCTGATTATTGTCCCCACCAATAGATGGCAACAAATAGGAACAACCAAACCACATCAACAAAATGCCAGTACCAGGCCGCAGCTTCAAAACCGAAATGATGCGTAGGTGTGAAGTGACCCTTCATTGCCCGTCCCAAACAGACAAGCAAGAAAATTGTTCCAATAAGAACGTGGGCACCATGAAAACCAGTTGCCATATAGAATGTTGATGCGTAAATGCCATCAGTGAAACCAAAGGCCGCATGAGAATATTCATATGCCTGAACGCAAGTGAAAACAGCACCAAGAATAACAGTCAGCGTCAATCCTTGAATAAGGCCTTTGCGGTCACCGTGCTGCAAAGCGTGATGAGCCCAAGTGACAGTTGTCCCAGACGTAAGTAGGATCAATGTATTCACCAGTGGCAAATGCCAAGGATCAAAAGTTTGAATTCCCACAGGTGGCCAAACACCACCAACAGCTTCCGTTGGGAAGAATGCGGCATTGAAATAAGCCCAGAACCAAGCCACAAAGAACATTACTTCGGACGCAATGAACATGATCATGCCGTAACGCAGTCCAAGCTGAACAACGGGCGTATGGTGACCTTGATGCTCACCCTCTTTAACCACATCTCTCCACCATGCAAAGGCCGTATACAATAGCATAATCATACCAATTGTAAAAACGGCATAACCTTTGTCATGCATCCACATTACCCCACCAATGGCAGCAATAAAGGCAGACAAAGAAGCCAAAGCCGGCCAAGGGCTTGGATCTACGAGATGATAATCATGCTGTTTAGCGTGAGAATCTGACATTTTTAACTCCTGCAATCATCTCAGGTTATTCCTGAGTATCTCAATCAGCGACCCTTTTGAGGTCAGTTTATTTCTACAGATTTAACATCCGTATTCTCTATACTCGAAATCGTCGCGCTTTCTTCATCGTCTTCATCTTCAACAACAAAAAAGGTGTAAGAAAGCGTAATAGTCTCAACGTCTTTTGCATTCACGTCTTGGTCAATTTCAGGATCAACAAAAAATGTAACGGGCATATCAACCCGTTCGCCTGGCTGTAATACTTGCTCAGTAAAGCAAAAACAGTCGATTTTCGTAAAATATTGCCCAATTTTTTGCGGCGTTACGTTAAATGCAGCGGTACCTTTAATGACCTTATCCGTCGGATTATAGGCTTCGTAAAAAGCAATCCCGGTTTCGCCCACTTTCAATTTCACGGTCCGTTTTATCGGCTTGAATTCCCAAGGCATATTACGAGACGTATTCGCATCGAACGCAATTGTCATTTCACGATCTAAAATTTCAGTTGGCGCCAAATCAGCCTGCTGTGTCGTGCCACCATATCCCGTCACACGACAGAACAAATCGTAAAGAGGAACAGAGGCGTATGCTAACCCGATCATTCCGACAACGATGCCAACCAGCGCAAAAGCGAGATTTCTTGACTTGCGCGCGTTATCCATTAAGCCCCGCCAGTCCCTGTCATTTTCACGACAGTGATTAAATAGAACAGAATGACCAACGCAAACAAGATGCCTCCAACAACCAAATTGCGTGTCTTACGTTTTTTGAGCTCTTCATCTTTAGTCATATTAAATCAACCCTGTAACGATGTTCTCGCCAAGCAAAATGGCAAAAATCAAGAAAAGATAGAGCAGTGAAAACGCAAACAATTGTTTGGCGCTTTTCTCATCTTTCTTAACCCAGACCTTCAAGGCTCCAAAGAGGAAAATCCCTCCAAGAACAGTTGCCCCTAATCCGTAAACAATTCCGGCAGCTCCCAAAAAGTAGGGTGCTAGCGCAACAGGGAATAGCAATACACTGTAAATAACCATCTGACGGCGCGTGGCCTCACGCCCGGCGACAACTGGAAGCATCGGAACCCCAGCCTTCGCATAATCGATATCGCGCCATAATGACAACGCCCAGAAATGAGGC
>Ga0209826_1000171_pt1 | contig 44536 bp, 39 predicted proteins | sample GOMGulsemesocosm_5_FD_184637 | JGI IMG/M metagenome (GOLD analysis project Ga0209826, IMG submission 184637) | Methane-oxidizing microbial communities from mesocosms in the Gulf of Mexico - GOM15C Gulf of Mexico (SPAdes) (version 2) | ecosystem: Environmental > Aquatic > Marine > Cold seeps...
CTTTTAGATTGGTTTTTGCAGTTTCAGCAGCGTAAGTCCGAACAAGTTCGTTAAGGGCTGCTTTTGATGCAGCGTAACCGCCCCAATATTGTTTAACTTCGTCGGTAGATGACGATGTTACAAATAATGCTCGGCCGTTGTTTGCTGTGCGTAAAAGCGGATCTAGCGCTCGAATAAGCCGCCAGTTGGCATGCACATTTAGTTTGAACACATCTTCCCATAATTTGGGGTCATACTGATGAAGCGGTGTCAATTTACCAAGTGTGGCAGCACCGGCCACCAATATGTCCAGTTTCTTCCACCGCTCGTAAAGAGGGGACGCAAGACCATCGATGGCATTGGTATCGGTGAGGTCTAGTGGGACTAATGTCGCGGACCCACCAGCATTTTGAATGGCGTCATCAACTTCTTCCAATGCGCCGACCGATCTGGCGACCAAAATCACATGTGCGCCTTCGGCTGCTAATGATTTAGCAACCGCTGCGCCAATACCTCGTGATGCACCGGTAACCAGTGCCGTTTTACCTTCAAATCTTTTCATTTTGGATCTGCCTTAAGAGCTTTCTGCGAGCAATGTCAGCTCTTCATCTGCGCCGTTGTCATGGTCAACCAAGTTAATTGGATAATCTCCTGTAAAACAAGCATCGCAATATTGTGGTTGTTCAGTATTTCTTTTCTCTTCACCCATTGCCACATACAGACCATCAAGCGAAATGAAATCCAAGCTATCAGCACCAATGAATTTACACATTTCTTCTAGATTATACTGCGCAGCCAATAATTTTTGGCGCGTTGGTGTGTCGACACCATAAAAACAGGAATGGGCGGTTGGCGGGCTCGCGATGCGCATGTGAACCTCTGTTGCGCCAGCGTCACGAACCATCTGAACGATTTTCGTCGATGTTGTGCCGCGGACAATGCTGTCGTCAACCAACAGCACTCTTTTCCCAGTGATCATAGCCCTGTTGGCATTGTGTTTCAGTTTTACGCCTAAATGCCGAATTTGATCAGTTGGCTCAATAAAGGTACGCCCCACATAATGGTTTCTAATGATGCCAAGTTCAAACGGGATGCCGGATTGTTCTGCATAACCGATGGCGGCGGGAGTGCCCGAGTCTGGAACAGGGATAATGGCGTCAACTTCAACCGGATTCTCTAGGGCGAGTTGGCGTCCGATAGATTTTCGAACTTCATAAACAGATCTGTTTTCAAGGACACTGTCGGGGCGAGCAAAATAGATATGCTCAAAAATACAGAAGCGCTGCGGCGGGGTGGTGAACGGAGAGATTGAGGTTAATCCGTTTTCATCGATAATGACAACTTCACCAGGAGCAACATCCCGTATAAATTCTGCGCCAATAATATCAAGGGCACATGTCTCAGAAGTCATAATGTAGGCATCATCAAGTTTACCCAGCACCAAAGGACGAACACCATGAGGGTCCCGCATCCCAACAAGTTTCTTGCTGGTAAGGGCTACAAGTGAATAGGCGCCTTCGATCTTATGCATTGCATCAACAATACGATCTACGATCTTGATTTTCTTACTGTTTGCGATCAAATGGATGATCACTTCGGTATCCATAGTGGATTGGAAAATACTACCTTCAGCGACCAATTGCTTGCGAAGCGTAGAAGCGTTGGTCAAGTTACCGTTATGGGCTACAGCCAGTCCGCCATTTGCAAGATCCGCAAAAATGGGCTGGACGTTGCGGATGACCGTACCACCCGTTGTCGCGTAGCGGTTATGGCCGAGCGACGCATTTCCTTTTAGACTTTTGATGACATCTTCAGTTGAGAAGTTGTCGCCAACTTTACCCATGGCTTTATGACTGTGGAAGCGTCTTCCGTCGAGACTTACAATCCCAGCGGCCTCTTGCCCGCGGTGTTGAAGGGCGTGGAGGCCAAGTGCCGTCAGCGCCGCCGCTTCTTCGTGTCCAAATATTCCAAATACGCCACATTCTTCGTGGAGTTTGTCATCGTCGAATGGGTGGCTGTAGGAGGGCAACATATCATGATCAGTCATGGTTTTACCTGGGTACCTTTAGTAAGATTTTCCATTTGTTGACGGGATTTGGAATCATATCCCTTATCCAACGTATCGATGGCCCCTTTGACGGTTTTTTCAACGTCATCGCGGACCGCTTCGGGTATAGCTTCATAGGCTTCTTTGGCTGTGCCGGCTGAACTCTCTGCGCTCTCTGCAGCAATGCGGAGATTAGCTTGCATGTCTGGCGGTGTTAGCCGGGCAACAAATTCGCCGCTGGCTTTAGCAATGGGTAACATTTTAGCTTCTGTTATCCACATAGGGCGGTCTTTAGGTGGAATAAACTGTACATAGCCAAGCCATGCAATTCCGATGATGATAGCCGCGCGCGCAATTCCGTAAAAAATACCAAGAGATCGGTCAAGCGCGCCAAGGGCAGATGCTTTTACTTTTTCGGAAATAGCATGTGTAATAAAGGACAGAATAACAAGGCTGAGGATAAAGATACCCGCGCCGGTCAAAATGTCAGAAATGAGGAGGTTGTCTATATAGGCACGCACGTAAGGTTTTAGGATGGGGAACAAATAGAGAGCTAAAAATGAGGCGCCGACCCAACCGGTTATGGATAGGACTTCTTTCACAAATCCTCTGATAAATCCAACAATTGCAGATATCACAAGGATTAGCAGGATTACTGCATCAGTGATGTTGATTGGCAGTTCTTCCATAAGTTTCGCTCTAGCTTCCTTGGACCTGTTGATCGGGTTTGTTGCCAGTAAACAACCGGACAATCTCCGACAGATGTTCAACTTCAATTATCTTTAAAGTCGGTTCGTTCACCTTGCTACCTTTCGGGATAATAGCCGCAGTAAATCCAAGTTTTGCAGCTTCCTTCAAACGGGCATCCGTCTGTCCTACAGCACGCACTTCACCAGATAAGCCAATCTCACCAAAAATGATACTGTTTTCAGGTACCGGAATGTCAGAAATTGAAGAAACCAGTGCCGCTGCCACAGCCAAGTCAGCTGCAGGCTCCTGTACACGCAGGCCTCCGGCAACGTTTAGGTAGACTTCCATACCAGAAAGCGACAATCCGCAACGAGAATCCAGCACGGCAAGAATCATGGCGAGACGGCTTGAATCCCAACCGACAACAGCCCGCCTTGGGGTTGCCTGTTGAGACGGAGCAACCAGTCCTTGAATTTCAACGAGGAGGGGACGTGTCCCTTCCATACCGGCGAAAACGGACGCACCGCTGATTTCTCTATCTTGATTGCTCAAGAATAAGGAGGATGGATTAGAGACTTCACTCAAGCCCTTGTCAGTCATTTCAAATACGCCAATTTCATCCGTGGCACCAAAGCGATTTTTGACAGCTCGCAAAATACGGAATTGGTGACCGCGGTCGCCTTCAAAATACAAAACAGTATCAACCATATGCTCCAGAACGCGGGGGCCGGCAATCTGTCCGTCTTTGGTCACATGCCCAACCAGCATCAGCGCGCAACCAACTTTCTTTGCAAGGCGGATAAGCTCTTGTGAGCATGCGCGCACTTGGGAGACTGAACCCGGGGCACTTTCAATATTATCGGCATACATGGTTTGAATTGAATCGATGATCAAAAGATCTGGCGCTTGGGCCTTCTCAATACTTGTTATGATATCACGGAGCGAATTGGCTGCAGCCAATAGGACCGGACTATCTGCCAATCCCAAACGCCGGGCCCGCATAGATATCTGCTGAGTGGCTTCCTCGCCTGAAATATACGTGCACCGATGTCCACGTTTGGCCATTATACCAACGGCTTGTAGCAGGATCGTTGATTTACCAATTCCGGGATCGCCGCCGATTAAAATGGATGATCCAGGAACGAACCCACCGCCGAGTACTAGATCCAACTCTGCTATCCCGCAAAGGTGGCGGACATGTACAGATGTGTCTGTATCTAATGAAGTGAATTCAATTTTTCGGCCTTTCCCTGTAGATAGGCCTTTTGGAACAGCGTCTTTTACAGCTTCTTCGACGATTGAATTCCATTCGCCGCAGGTGTCGCACTTCCCCTGCCATTTTCGGTAACTACTGGAGCAAGTTTGGCAGGAATACTGTTCGGTTATACGCGCCATATTGGCCCAATCTGTCAGGGTTTTAAAATATCCAGCTCAATCGGGCCTTCTATATTGCCCTGAACAAACTGCTCCACATACGGATTGCCGCAATGATCGATGTCATCGGCGGGCCCCACCCATACCACACTGCCTTTATAGATCAGTGCGATCCTATCGGCAATTTTTTGTGCGCTTTCCATATCATGGGAAATGGTCAATGTCGTGGCACCGAGCTGACGGGTGCAATCTCTGATCAAGTTATCGATGACGTCTCCCATAATGGGATCTAGGCCGGTGGTTGGCTCATCAAAGAAAATGATTTCTGGATTTGTCGCGATGGCGCGGGCAAGTCCCACGCGCTTTTGCATGCCCATGGACAAACTGGAGGGGTTTCGATTTGCCATATCAGCATCAAGCCCGACGAGAGCCAGTTTATCAATGGCAATATCTTTGGCTTCTTTTCGAGCCATACCGTGAGCTTGCATCAATCCAAAGGCAACATTCTCCCAAACAGGAAGACTGTCAAAAAGAGCCGCATATTGAAACAGCATCCCTGTTTTCTTTAGGGCGGTTTCTCGCTTTCTGCCGGTAAGGCCGACGACTTGTTGACCATCAATGTAGATTTCGCCGTCATCCGGTTCAAGCAGTCCCAATATGCATTTCAGCATAACTGATTTTCCAGTGCCAGAACCGCCAATAACCACTAACGACTCGCCTTCAGCGATATCCAATGACAAACCATCGAGCACATGTTTGTGGCCAAACGATTTACTGACATTTCTGAGGCTTATTTTGCTGTTCTCGTTCATCTTAATCAAGCAACAGAACGGTTAGGAAATAGTCACTGATCAAAATCAGAATGAAGGAGGAGACCACTGCATTTGTCGTCGCGCGGCCAACGCCTTGGGCGCCGCCCGTTGAATTGAAGCCGTGATAACATCCCATCAAAGTGACAATAAACCCAAATACAGATGATTTGATCAGACCTGAAACTACATCTCGAGTTTCAAGAAAATCAAAGGTGTTCTTGATGTAAGAGCTTGGGTTAAAGCCCAAAGATTCTGTTGCAACAAGATAGCCACCAGAGACACCGATTATGTCTGCAATCAAAACAAGGATGGGAAGTGTAATCATTCCGGCTAAAACACGAGGAGCGACTAGATATTTGTAAGGGTTGGTTGACAGTGTCACAAGCGCGTCGATTTGCTCTGTAACGCGCATGGTTCCGATTTCGGCGGCAATGGCAGCACCGACACGGCCCGCAATCATCAAACCGCTTAAAACAGGCGCAAGTTCGCGGGTAAGACCAATGACAACGATAGTTGCGACAGCACTTTCAGCGTTAAACCTGGACGATCCCACGTAAATCTGAAGGGCGAGTACCATACCTGTGAAAAGCGCCGTCATCCCAACAACGGGCAGGGAATAATACCCAATGCTCATTAATTGACGAAGAAATATCCGAAAGTAAAAGGGGGGTAGCGCAATGTGCTTAACCGTCTCCACGGTGAACAGGGACAGATGTCCAACAGCCGCCATGAAGCGAAGTGTAACACGGCCAATTGCCGCGAGAAAATTCCATTCCATTCAGTTTGGCCCTAAATCCCAGCTTCCAGATACCTACGGTGACACCGATGTCCCAAGGACGTGAGAATCTCATAGGAGATAGTTTCGGCCTTATTCGCTAGTTCGTCCAGCGTTATGCCCCCGCCAATCAAATTGACTAAATCGCCCCGTTTACACGCATCCTCAGGGATGGATGTGACATCAATGGCAATCATGTCCATTGATACGCGTCCCACCACTGGCACCCTTTTATTATTGATCGCACATTCCGCCGTGTTTCCAAGGCTTCTGAAATAGCCGTCCGCATATCCAATTCCGACAGTAGCGATACGGGTTTTTTCAAGTGTACGATATGTGGCACCATAACCAACGGGTTTTTCGCTGTCAACGTCATGAACTTGAAGGATTTTTCCTTGCCATTGTACAGTAGCTTGCATTGGATTTGGTTTTTCGGGAGTTGGATTGCCTCCAAACAAGGCAATGCCGGGGCGGGCCAAGTCAAAATGAAAGTCTTCACCCAGAAAAATACCGCTGGAATTTGCAAAAGAAACAGGCGTCTTTTGTAGACCTTCTGGCAATAGATTCCTCAACCGTTGCAATTGCGTTTTTTGGTCATGGTTTTGCGAGGAGCTTGGCATATCAGCACTGGCCAGATGGCTCATTACATAGTCAAATTCAATACCGTCCATCCAGCCCGGGTTTTCAGCGAGCTCGAGGACGTCTTTTTCACTAAGGCCGAGACGGCAAATGCCAGTTTCCAAATGTAAAATAGCCGGTAGCGGGCCATGCTCTTGAGTAAGCTTTGACCATATTTTGATTTCTTCTAAGGAATTTAGAACAGGGGCCAGACGCTCATGCACGTATAGATTTTCGCAACCTTCGAACAATCCACCAAGAATAAAAATTTCAATTTCTGGAAGAAGTTTGCGAATTTCTATTCCTTCTTCAGGCAGTGCCACGAAGAATTTTCGGCATCCGGCGGCAGCAAGAGCAGGAGCGACCTTTTGCGCGCCCAATCCATAGGCATCAGCCTTCACAACAGCTGCGCATTCGGCGTTTTTCAGAATTTCAGATAAGGTGCGGTAGTTTTGTTGGATAGCAATCAGGTCGATTGTTATGTATCCACCCGCAAGCCGCGGATCCATTAGTATTGCTCCGGCAAATATTGGTCCAGTGCCAAGTCTCCAAACCGCGTAAACTCGGGCTGGAACATTAATTTGATGTTGCCAATTGGACCGTGTCGTTGTTTGCCGATAATAACTTCGGCCGTATTATGCACCCGTGCCATCCGTTCTTGCCATTCCAGATGCTCTGTTGTGCCTTCCGTTGGCTCTTTACGGCCTTCATAATATTCTTCGCGGTACACGAACATAACAACGTCAGAATCCTGCTCGATTGAACCGGATTCGCGAAGGTCAGACAATTGAGGGCGTTTGTCATCCCGGTTTTCCACCTGCCGCGATAACTGGGAAAGCGCAATAACAGGGATTTCCAATTCTTTTGCGATAGCTTTTAGGCCTTGTGTCACTTCGGATATTTCCTGTACGCGATTGTCTCCGCGGCCGCTACCCTTCATAAGCTGAAGATAGTCAACAACGATCAATCCCAAGCCATGACTGCGTTTCAGACGCCGCGCACGCGTTCTCATCGCTGCAATTGAAATGGCCGGTGTATCATCAATATAAAGCGGCATTTCGGAAAGCAAAGCACTTTGAGGAACGAGGCGATTGGCAAACTCTTCATCGGTGATATCACCGCGTCTGAGTTTTTCAGAGCTGATTTCTGTAGCTTCAGCCAAAATACGGCCAACAAGTTGCTCTGCTGACATCTCTAATGAAAAAAATCCAACCGGGGCGCCCTCTTTCCCCCCAGATGCATGATGCGCTTTCGCTGCATTATACGCGATGTTCGTCGCAAGCGACGTTTTACCCATCGACGGGCGCCCCGCAAGGATCAGCAAGTCCGATTTGTGGAGCCCGCCGAGTTTGGCGTCCATGTCCCGAAGGCCAGTGGTAACGCCTACCAGATTACCGTCGCGTTGAAACGCATCCTCGATGGATCTAACGGCAATATTTACAGCCACACGGATGGGCATAAGCCCGCCTTCGTGACTGCCGCTTTCAGCTAATGCGAAAAGCTGCTTTTCCGCAAATTCGATTTGAGTTGCTGACGTCTCATCCAACTCTGAATCAAAAGCTGTATTAACGATCTGTTCGCCAAGATTGATCAGTTCGCGTCTTAGGGCCAAATCGTAGACGATTTTCCCGTAGTTCTCTGCGTTGATAATTGTCGTGGCAGAGGCAGCAAGGCGCGCCAAATACTGAGCGCCGCCAATATCAGTCAGAGCTTCGTCATTCTCGAAGTAAGACTTCAATGTGATCGGATCTGCAATTTCCCCCCGGTCGATTAGAACCGATGCAGCATCAAAAATCCGAGAATGAACAGGTTCGTAAAAATGCTCTGGCTTTAGGAAAGAACTGACTTTGGAGCTAGCCTCATTATTAATAAGGATGGCGCCAAGAAGATCGCGCTCCGCATCAAGGTTATGCGGCATAGAGCGATAGCTAGGGGAGGACTTATCTCCCTCAATCGTATTGGGTGTGTCGATAGGACTTTCCATTCGCGGTATGTATCACGTTTATCTGGTATTTAGGGTAGGCTTTTCTGGCATGAGCTTATGAATTATGTGGATAAAAGTTATTCACAGCCTGTGGAAAACGGGGACAACTATTCCAATACCTTTTAGTCTTTATCAAATTAGCAAAATTGTTTGGGGATAACCAATTATTTTCAAATTTGAATAAAAAAAACGGCTCCAATTTTGAGAGCCGTTTTTTATTAGATCTGTCGAAAATGAAGAAACTTATGCGTCTTCGTCTTCTCCGTGATCAGCAGTTGATTCGAATTTACTAGCAACCGCTTCATCACGTGCGTCCAAAGCAGCTTCAGCAGCATCAGCAACGGACTCGCCGCGGGCTTGAATTTCTGCTTCTTCTTCAGAACGTGCAATGTTGATAACAATCGTAACATTCACTTCAGGGTGCAAACGAACGCGAACTTCGTGCAGACCAAGGTTTTTAAGAACCTTGTCCAAAACAACCTGTTTACGATCAATAGTCACACCACTTTCAGTAACGACACGAGCGATATCCTGTGTGCTAACTGAACCGTAAAGTTGCTGACTTTCACTGGCTGCACGGATAAGTACAACGACTTTTCCTTCCAGCTCTTCAGCAACTTTATGGGCTTCGTCTTTGCGGCTCAAGTTATCAGCTTCAAGCTGAGTTCTTTTCGCTTCAAAAATACTTAGGTTATCCTTATTGGCACGAAGGGCTTTACCTTGTGGCAATAGGAAGTTGCGAGCATAGCCGTTCTTTACAGTAACGACATCACCCATCTGACCGAGTTTTTCAACACGCTCCAGCAATACAATATCCATTAGTCTTCCTCCTGGTTGGGGATTGCGCCTAAACGCTCTCTAAATCCAACCCAACTATCGACCAGCCCAAGTAGAGCAACTACCAGTACCGGCCAGAACATTAAAATCATAATCAAATACACCGCAGCCAATATAGCGGAGCGGAAATCCCAACTCCTGGATACTCTGTGGATTACGGCCATTCCCTGAAGGAAAAAGACGATTTCCAGTGTTAGTACAACAGCACCAATAATGGGCTCTGCAAAATTGAAGACAGTGCCAAAGGCAAAAACCCCAACAGTTACAAGCGCCAACCAAAATGGCATTTTTAATCCAGAAAACTCCGGACTTGGACGAATATTCCGTTTGAAGCGAACCAAGGCACCTTGTGCCAGGCTACCGCCCATCAATAGAACTATTGCCCAAAACGGCCCAAAAAATTGAGGCATAAGCCAGACAATTTTTTCTGCCGTTACTGTCGCAAATATACCGCCCTGTTCCTGGATTTGCGGAACAACTTGATCAAACTGGGCGATCAATGCGGTCCTCAATTCCTCGTTCATATATAGCAAGGCAATTGCCATACAAGACAGGGTGATACTAACAAGCACCCATATTCCCATTAAATTGGAAACCGGATACCAAAATATCTTTTCATTTTCCTCGCGCCACAGCAGTGATTGCCGTGTGATTACCAAAACGGGCAAGCCGCAAGTCAAAACGTACGTAAGACTAAAAAGCGGGGCTATAAAAGCAGCCGCGACAACAGCACCTGTTACCACTGAAACAATTCCGCCTGTCAAACCCCAACCAAGTCCAGCAATGAACAAGGGGATGACGGACAACGTCATTAAGGATAATGCTTGAAAAGCATTTGTGTGCGCTGCGCTATCACCGGCTCCAATTAAAGAGAGTGATAAAAAAAGCGTACTTGCAATCCCGAAGGTTGCACTAATACTTATATCCTTAATCATAGGCCCCACTATCGGAACAGGCGGTGAACCGCCTACCCGGTGTTACTTATTTTACAACAAACGGCAGCAACGCAATGTTACGTGCGCGTTTGATTGCCTTCGCAAGTTCACGTTGTTTCTTAGCTGAAACAGCAGTGATTCTGCTTGGCATGATTTTACCGCGTTCGGAAACAAAACGTTGCAAAAGCTTTACGTCTTTGTAATCGATTTTTGGTGCACCATCACCTGTGAAAGGGCAAGTCTTGCGGCGGCGAAAAAATGGACGACGTGCATCAGACATTATTCTTCCCCTTCTTTAGCAACTTCAGTTGCTTCAGTTACTTCTGTGACTTCAGCTGTTACTTCAGCTGCAGCTTCTACTTTTTTAGCAGGAGCATCGTCAGTTTTTGCTTCTTCATCACGGTCGCGGCGACCGCCTGAACGAGCACTTTTACTTTGAAGCATGACTGAATCGCCTTCTTCAAGTTCTTCAACACGTAAAGTCATGTGACGCAGAACATCTTCACTAAGAAGAAGGTTACGTTCCATTTCTTTAACTGTCGCGGCTGGTGCATCAATGTTCATAAGAACATAGTGGCCTTTACGGTTTTTCTTAACTTTATAAGCAAGATTGCGTAGGCCCCAGTTTTCAACTTTAGCAACGGTACCGTCACCGTCTGTGATAAAACTGGACATTTGTTCTGTCAGCGTTTCAACCTGTTGGGCAGAAACATCCTGACGAGCAATAAAAACTGTCTCATATAGAGGCATATGTATAAGCTCCTTATGGCTTTAGGTATCTGATGTTGATGACCATCATCAACAGTGCAGATGTAGCCGACCTCCGTCGGCAAGGAGTGTTGAGGCGGCGGACTATATAGATTTATCTACTTTATGCAAGTGGGCTTGACATGAAATTCTTAAGTAATATGACTGTACCAAAGAAGTTTAATTAGATCGGACCAATTATAATGAAACGCGCATTCATTTTCCCGGGGCAGGGAAGTCAATCAGTAGGTATGGGCAAAGAGCTCGCAGAAGCTTTTCCAATAGCAGCACAAGTCTTTGAAGAAGTCGACGAAGCGCTTGGTCAAAAGCTATCAAAAATTATGTATGAAGGCTCAATCGAAGATCTGACGCTGACTGAAAACGCGCAACCTGCCTTGATGGCGGTAAGTGTTGCCGTTGCCCGCGTGCTTGAGAGTGAAGGTAACTTGAAGCTTTCTGATATCTCTGCTTTTGCTGCAGGACATTCACTGGGTGAGTATTCGGCACTGACTGCTGTTGGAGCTATAACACTTGCAGATTCTGCTCGGTTGTTAAAAGCGCGCGGTCAAGCCATGCAAAAAGCAGTCCCTGTCGGCGTTGGCGCTATGGCGGCATTGCTCGGGATGAACATTGAACCAGTCGAGGCATTGGTTGCTGAAGCGGCAGCCGCGAACTCCGATGGTATCTGCGTTGTGGCAAATGATAATGCAGATGGGCAAGTGGTATTGAGCGGTGACAAAGATGCCGTTGAACGCGTGATTGAACTTGCAAAAGAAAAGGGCGTTCGTAAAGCGATGCTTCTGCCCGTTAGCGCTCCTTTCCATTGCCCCTTAATGCAACCTGCCGCAGATGAAATGGCTGAAAAACTGGCAGAGGTTACAATTACACCGCCATCAGTGCCGATCATCGCAAATGTGACGGCAAGTGACGTGAGTGATCCAGAAACAATTCGGGCATTGCTCATTAAACAGGTCACGGGCCGTGTTCGCTGGCGCGAAAGTGTCCTGTATATGGGGCGCCAGGAAATCGAGCCGTTAGTCGAGCTTGGCGCAGGTAAAATCCTGTCAGCGATGGTTCGCCGGATAAATAAAGAAATGAAAGGCAGTTCAATTCAAGGGCCTGCTGATATCGACGCTTTTTTAAAATCACTATAAGTCACCCAGTTAAGTATAAAAACAGGGAAACGGGAGAGATAAATGTTTGACCTTTCAGGTAAGTGCGCATTGATTACAGGCGCATCAGGTGGGTTGGGTGCAGCTATCGCACGAGATATGCATGCAGCCGGAGCGACAATTGCCATTTCAGGTACTCGCGAAGAGGCGCTTAATGCCCTTGCAAGTGAAATTGGCGGTGATCGCGTCCATGTTGTTCCGTGTAACCTGTCAGATATGGAAGCGGTTGATAAATTAATTAAAGATGCTGAAACCGCCATGGGGCAAGTGGATATTTTGGTCAATAATGCAGGACTGACACGCGACGGCCTTGCCATGCGCATGAAAGATGCGGATTGGGATGTTGTGATGGATGTTAATTTGAAAGCGGCTTTCAAGCTTTCTCGCAATTGTCTTCGTGGAATGATGAAACGACGTAATGGCCGTATTATTGGAATTACGTCTATTGTTGGTGTGACAGGTAATCCCGGACAAATGAATTATGCCGCCTCAAAAGCGGGCATGATCGGTATGTCAAAGTCTTTGGGGCAAGAAGTCGCTGGTCGCGGAATTACCGTGAACTGCGTTGCACCAGGTTTCATTGCAACAGCAATGACAGACGAGCTTTCTGATGATCAAAAGGGTAAGTTGCTGACAAATGTTCCCGCTGGCCGGCTTGGAGATCCGAAGGACATCTCGGCTGCAGTCTTGTACCTAGCATCTGATGAAGCTGCCTATGTTACAGGGCAAACACTGCATGTAAATGGTGGCATGGCGATGATCTAGGTCATGATTTGACCACATTCACCTTTTAAATGCATTTTTGCAATTAGCCGATTGCGACAGGTTTTCTTTGCATCTAGTGTAAAGTATGTTAGGAACGCCACGAGATTTGACCGTCTGTTGTTACTTGTGTTTTGTCGACACTGACGGTATGAAATAAATTGAAATTAAATAGCCGGTATAGCTAAGGAATTAAACTAATGAGTGATACAGCTGAACGCGTAAAAAAAATCGTAATTGAACACCTTGGTGTTGAAGAAGCAAAAGTTGGCGACGAAGCTAGCTTCATTGATGATCTGGGTGCAGATAGCCTAGACACAGTTGAACTTGTAATGGCATTTGAAGAAGAATTCGGTATCGAAATTCCTGATGATGCTGCAGAAAAAATCCTGACTGTAAAAGACGCTATCACTTTCATCGACGCAGCTTAATTCTGCGCCTTTAAAAGTTTTATAGTTCTTCGCAAACTCTTTCTTCGATAGGAATTATCATGCGTCGTGTAGTTGTCACTGGTCTTGGTCTCGTAACTCCCCTTGCAAATGGCGTTAAGCCTAGCTGGGAACGTTTGATCAATGGTGAATCCGGTGCCGGTATGATCACCAAGTTTGATACAACAGACTTGACGGTTAAATATGGCTGTGAAGTCCCTGTCGATGAAAGTATACCGGATTCCTTTAGGGTCGACGATGTGTTGGCCCCAAAGGAACAGCGTAAATTAGACAGCTTTATCATTTATGGTATTGCTGCGGCTGAGGAAGCCATTGCGGATTCAGGTTGGAAGCCTGAAAGTGATGAAGAAGCCACTAGAACTGGCGTTTCCATCGGTTCTGGGATTGGTGGTCTTCCGTCCATCGAAGCAAACTCTATTAAATTGCATGAACAAGGTCCGCGGCGTATTAGCCCGTTCTTTATACCGGGTGCGTTAATTAATCTGATTTCAGGTCAGGTTTCAATTAAGCACGGTTTTAAAGGTCCAAATCATGCGGTGGTTACTGCGTGTTCCACTGGAGCCCATTCCATTGGTGATGCCGCACGTATGATCGTTGATAATGACGCTGACGTTATGGTTGCAGGCGGCGCTGAAGCGGCTATGTGCCGGATCGGTTTTGCCGGTTTCTCATCGGCTAAGGCCTTGTCAAAAGGTTTTCACGACGATCCAACCAAAGCCTCCCGCCCTTATGATAAAGACCGTGATGGTTTTGTTATGGGTGAAGGTGCTGGTGTTGTGGTTCTTGAAGAATACGAGCATGCCAAAAAACGTGGCGCTAAAATTTACGCTGAAGTAGCAGGTTACGGCTTGTCTGGCGATGCCTACCATATTACTGCGCCTGCCAGCGATGGCTCCGGTGGTTTCCGAGCTATGGAGATGGCACTTCGTAAATCAGGCTTAAACCCTGAGGATATCGGATATATTAACGCCCATGGGACTTCAACACCACTTGGTGATGAAATCGAAGTCGGCGCGGTTAAGCGTTTGTTCGGTAGTTCTGCGTCTGAACTTGCAATGTCATCCACTAAATCGGCCATTGGCCATTTGTTAGGTGCTGCAGGCGGTGTGGAAGCTGTTTTCTCCATTCTTGCCATGAATGAAGGCGTCCTACCGCCAACCATTAATTTGGACAACCCATCAGATGGCCTTGATTTGAACCTTGTTCCAAATACTGCCCAAGAAAAGAAAGTGGACGCGGTTTTGTCTAACTCCTTTGGTTTCGGCGGAACAAATGCAAGCTTGGTAATGAAACGAGTTTAACCGTTTCTACGGAGGCAGAATGAAGCGCTTTTTGATCTTCTTTCTGGCTCTGTTTATCCTCGTCAGTGCAGTCGTAGGCAGTATCGCCGCTTATGGATGGCATCTATTCACAAATACAGGCCCCCTCCAAGAAGAGGTAACACTGATCTTTGAAAAGGGATCAGGACTTCGCAGTATTTCAAAAAAATTGGAAACCGCCGGTGTCATTCATAATGAATTTTCCTTTATGTTTGGTGTTCGAGCCCGGTCTCAAGCGAAAAACCTCAAAGCTGGTGAGTTTGAAATAGCACCGGGTTTAAGCGGCGAACAAGTTCTGGCACTCTTGGTGTCAGGAAAGACTGCTGTATATTATCTAACCATCCCTGAAGGCCTGCAGAGCCGAGAGATTGCGGACCTAATCAGCCATAATCCTGTTTTATCTGGTGATTTAACAGTCCCGTTGGTTGAAGGCTCATTGCTCCCTGAAACATATCAATTGAGACGCGGAGACAGCAAAAATTCGGTGGCTGAACGAATGATGAGTCTTCAAAAAAAAGCCATAGATGATCTTTGGAGAAACCGAACACCAGATCCGCTGATTACCTCAAAAGCCGATTTGCTCATTCTGGCATCCATTGTTGAAAAAGAGACTGGTCTGGCGACAGAACGCGCCCATGTAGCCGGTGTTTTCTTAAATCGATTGAAACGGAAAATGAGATTGCAGTCGGACCCAACGGTGGCTTATGGGGTGACTAATGGTGCAGCTGATCTCGGCCGCCCTATTTCAAAAAAAGACCTTGCAGCCAAGAATAAATATAACACTTACACCTTGAAAGGATTGCCGGTAGGTCCAATTTGCAATCCGGGATTGGATAGTTTGAAAGCTGTTTTGAGCCCAATGAAAACCAAGGATTTGTACTTTGTCGCTGATGGCACAGGTGGGCATGTTTTTGCACCTACTTTGAAAGAGCATAATCGCAATGTTCGGAATTGGCGGAAACTCAAGAAGAGTAAATCAAACTAATTTTCACCAAGATTGGCACAAACACCGACGTTAGGCGTCATACCCTCATATGAACTGTTAAGCGGTGAGGAGGGCAAGTCGGTGACGAGTGATTCAATTCAGACTTTGTTAAAACAAAGACGAGAGTTACGAGACTGTTTACAAGAACTTCGTAATGAAGTTGCAGGTATGCATCAAAATACTGAGAAAATGATTGGGAACGCGCTTGGTGAAAACCAAACTGTCCCAGTTGTAGAAGGTAAAAAAGCAACAGCTGCTCCGCAAGATGCCTTGCCAGACCCCGCCACGGCCTTGAAACTAATTCAGAAACTCACCCAGGCCCAGAAAAGCGTTCAAGGTGATGATACATTAGTGGCTGAAGTAAAAGCACCGCAGAAAACAGTGCCGACAGAGCCCGTTGTTGATGCGCGCAAACTTGGGTTTGAGAATGCAAAGTTGACTGAATCGGAGACTTCTGCTGCGACCGCGTCTGTTACGGAAAATCTTATTGGACCAGCAAAGGTTGATGCTAAGCCATCGCCAATAGATGCAGACCTTCATGTAAAATCAAGAACACCTGAAAATCTCAAGAGCCCTGTTGTTGAGAGGAAGGAGGATGAAGAGGCACCTGAAATTGATAACCTTCTAAATCACGCGATTTTAATCGCGGATTTTTTTCTACATCATCCGTCTTCTGCTGGAAATGAACAGCTCAACAAATTGGACGCGGCCATCTCTCAAATTAAAAGGCTGCCCGCTACGGATAAAAGTGATGCCGCGATTACTGCGCTTAAGAATGCCTACCGCAATGTTGTGTCGGCGACTTACGCAAAATCTGAAGTAACGGGTAAAAGTATTTCAGACAGCTCATCGGCAATTACTCTCCTCTGGGTATTGCCAATGATCATTTCAAGTCTTGTTCTGGTCATCCTCCCTTGTCTTTTACTTATGCGATCTCTTGTACAGAGAATGTTCGTTGATGAATTCTCTTCGGAGTTAATGTTGTCCATGGGCGGAGCTGTATCATTTGTTTGGGGAGCTACCGGGGCACTCGCTTTTCTAGCGTTTGTAATCGCAAGAGAGGCTAAAAATAAACGTTATATTAGAGGGGCAAATAGAGGCGTAGCTATTCGAGCGATCGTTGGAGCATTGCTAGGTCTGGGTGTTTTTCTGATTTTCTCTCTGACGGGTTTATTCGGCGGTCTTGAGCGTGATGTTGCCGTGGGTCTACTTGCATTTTTATTGGGTGCTACAAGTTCTGGTGCAGTGGGATACTTTGAAAAAAGAGCGGAGGGTGCCAGAACAGCTAAGATTACGCCGTAATTAGTGCCTGAATTCTTGTTTGATGCTTCATTTAACGATATACATTCAATATATTTAAACGAAGCGAGAGACCAACATGGCACTACAAAGCATGACGGGGTTTGCCCGGATAAACGGAACGCATGAAGAATATTCGTGGCTTTGGGAAGTGAAAAGTGTCAATGGCCGGGGGCTGGAAATTCGATGCCGGATCCCCTACGGTTTTGATAAAGTTGAAGAAATTGCCCGGAAAAATTTAAAAAGTAAAATGCAGCGGGGAACTGTTAATCTGCACTTACAACTAAATCAGCCTTCAGGAACATCAGCCTATCAAATTAACCAGACGTTTTTGGATGAACTTATATCGATAGCCAAAGACAAATCAGAGAAAAATAATCTCGAAGCGGCCCGAATAGATGGTTTGATGGAGATTAAGGGCGTCATTGAACAGGCAGATAAATCTGCAATTGATGATAAAACGCAAGAAGCACTAGAGCAGGCGCTTAGTGTCTCTTTGTATGAGCTTTTTGATAATTTGATCAATACACGATTAGAGGAAGGTGCGCAGCTGCTTCCTGTTTTAAACAACCAGTTGAACGAGATTGAAGAATTGAGCAAAAAGGCTCTCAATACGGCTGCATTACGCCCTGAGAATGTCCGGGCGCGCATGAAAACTCACTTAGATATGATATTAGGGGGCGGTGGATCAATCGATGCAAACCGCCTTGAACAAGAACTGGCTTTACTTGCAACAAAGGCCGATATTTCAGAAGAGCTCGACAGATTGACCAGTCATGTGTTGACTGCGAGGGATGTTCTTGCCAGTGATAAGTCTGAAGGTATTGGGCGGCGGTTGGATTTTATTTGCCAAGAGTTTAACCGCGAAGCCAACACTTTGTGCTCAAAATCCAATGATAAAGAATTAACCCAAGTCGGCCTTGATTTGAAAGTGGTCATCGACCGCCTTCGGGAACAAGTCCAAAATATTGAATAAGGTTTAACCGTGCCAAAACAAATAATTGAGACAGTGCAAATTGATCATCGCGGGCTAATGCTCGTTTTATCGTCTCCCTCGGGCGCCGGTAAGACTACTATTTCGCGCGCTTTGCTTGAGGATGATGACAAATTGTCTATGTCAGTTTCCGCGACGACGCGGGCTCCAAGGCCCGGCGAGATCGAAGGTAAAGATTATTTCTTTATGGAACCGGTTGACTTCAATCTACTGGTGAACCGTGACGAATTGCTTGAACACGCTAAGGTTTTTAGTAACTATTATGGGACTCCCAGCGGTCCTGTAAGGGAGAGTTTGGCAAAAGGGAACGACATTTTATTTGATATTGATTGGCAAGGCACCCAACAGCTTGCACAAAAAGCCGGTGATGATTTGGTCAGTATTTTCGTGCTACCACCCTCCACACAAGCACTGGAGAAACGCCTGAAAAGCCGTGCACAGGATAGCGATGAAGTTGTCGCACAGCGTATGTCCAAAGCGTCAGAAGAAATAAGCCACTGGGCCGAATATGACTATGTGGTTGTCAATGACGACGTTGAAAGATGTATTTTGGAAGTTAAGGCGATCCTAAAAGCTGAACGCGTTCGCCGCATTAGGCGGACAGGATTACTCACCTTTGTAAATGGGCTGCGAGAAGGTTACTGACCTTTACGGTATAGTTCGGCTAGTCGGCAAAACTCTTCAACGGTCAACTCTTCTGCGCGCTGCGTGGGCTTAATGCCCGCAGCGATTAAATAATCCTCTGTTGGACCGCCGAGCGATTTAAGACTGGCCCGGAGCATTTTTCGGCGCTGACCAAAGGCTGTAGCAACAACTTTTTCCAGCGTTTTTAAATCAGCTGGGAATGCGGGGACTTCTCTTGGAACTAGTTTGACCACTGTACTTGTCACTTTAGGGGGCGGGGTAAAAGCTCTCGGTGAGATATCAAATTGCGGAGACACTTCACAAAGCCACTGACACAATATGGATAATCGGCCGTAGGCTTTGGTTCTTGGGACCGCTGTAATCCGATCACCAACTTCCTTTTGAAACATCAAAGTCATGCTCTTGAATTGTTCCCGGTTCTTGAGCCATTTTATCAATAGCGGGGTTGCTACATTATAGGGTAGGTTCGCAATAATATGCGCCTTTTCTGCTCCCAGTAGTTCGCTTTCATTTACGTCCAGTGCGTCGCCGTTTATAACAGTAAGGCGGCCAGTAAAAGCGTCACTTACATCTTGCAAGGGGGCGAGACAGCGAGTGTCTTTTTCAATGGCAATTAACCGGGCGGCACCTAACGTTAAAATCGCACGCGTCAGGCCGCCAGGGCCGGGGCCGATTTCAAGAACAGTTTCGCCTTCAAGAGATCCGGGACATCTTGCAATGCGACCTGTCAGGTTGAGATCCAGCAAGAAATTTTGTCCCAGAGACTTTTCGGCCCGCAGTCCATATTGATTAATCACATCTCTCAAAGGAGGCAGAGAAGCACCGTCATCCATTATTAGTTTCCTTGCTGACTGCTGCCATTTCTCTGGCGGTGTTGATTGCAGCGATTAAGCTCGCGGGATTGGCGATACCTTTTCCCGCAATATCTTCTGCGGTCCCGTGATCAGGAGAGGTTCGAATTATTGGCAAGCCGAGGGTAATATTCACGCCGCGATCAAAATCAATTGTCTTGATGGGGATAAGGGCCTGATCGTGATACATGCATATGGCGGCATCAAATTTTTGCCTTGCCGCAGCATGAAATAAACTATCCGCAGGATAGGGACCAGACACAGAGAGACCGTCTTGATTAAGTTTTTTTACAAGCGGCTTGAGAATATTAACTTCCTGCTTGCCGATACTTCCATTTTCGCCTGCGTGAGGATTTAAGCCAGCAACAACAATCCGGGGCGTCTCAATTCCAAACCGAGTTGTTAAATCGTTGGCTGTTGTCCGAATTACATATTCAAGTAATTCCTCGGTTATTAAATCAGGGACTTGTTCAATGGGAACATGGATCGTCGCCGGTACAACTTTTAAACCGGGACAGGCAAACATCATAATTGATTTGTTGGGTGAATTTGTCAGGTCTGCTAAAAATTCTGTATGGCCAGGATGATTAAAGCCAGCATCATACAAGCGTTTCTTATGTATAGGGTTGGTAACCATTGCGGCGGCTAATCCGTCCATGCACAGCTGGGTTGCAACTTCAATAGCCGCTAGCGTTTTTCCCGCGTCAGTTGTCCCGAAACTTGGATCCAGTACAGGGAAATAGTCATTAAAGCAGGCAATGCCTTCATCAACTGAATGCACAACTTTGATGGCAACATCTGAAAAGAGCTGGTTTATTTGAACGTCAATTATCAGCGCATTGCCGATCATGACAAAAGGGGAAATATCTTCGCTATTTCGGGCAATCCAGGCTTTGGTAGCAATTTCAATGCCAATGCCTGCAGGATCGCCCATTGTTAAAACCAAGGCTTCCCGGCTCATTTGTTCCATCCGTTAATTTAAATTTCTGTAGAGGATCTATAATTGATTATCGTGATTCAATAACAGCTTCTCGGCGGAGATCTTTCAAATAGCGTTCGACACGGGTACCAATGCGTTTGTTGCCAATACTTCTACGGATAGCGTCTTCGCTGTCGCTTTGCATGGATGCATCTTGGCGATCACAAACAATGAAAATACGGTATGTATCTTTATCAAGGTACGGGACGCTGGCTTCGCCGCTTTTTAAATTTGCGACGAGAACTCGATATTTATCAGGAAGGCTGCTTAAAGAAACTTTCCCCATCTTCCCGCTTTGGCCATTGGAGATTTGATTGAAGAGGGTCGGTAGGTACGAGCAACCATCAACAAACTTACTTAAAGAATTAACAAGTTTGATATGACTTTCTTTAAGGCCTCTTTTTTCGGTGTCAGCGACAGGGATGGCAATTTGGCTGAGTTCCATTTGGCTATCAGAGGCTTGTTTACTCAAAATTTTTCTAACATTTCTAATTGCCACCACATAGTAGCCATCCGTGGTGCGAATGGGCGCGGTAGCACTTCCCTTTTTCGTTACGGCAATCGCTTGGGCAACTGCTGGATCCATATCTTCAAGCATACGCCAGCCAACGGTTCCGCCTTTTGCAGCTGTAGCGCCTTTACTGAACTGGGTTGCCATCCGAGAGAAACGGGCTCCTTTTTTTAATTGCTCCCGTAAACCTTGAATGAATTTCCGAACCTGGGGTTCTTCATTTGGCGTGGAGACAGGTAAGAATATTTCGCTGGTCAAATATTCATTCTTACCTTTATTTGCCCGCATTTTATCTTGGACAGATTTAACTTCGGCTTCTGTAATATTAATGCGAGGGAGAATTTTTTTCCGAACCAGCTTATCCCAAGCGATTGATACGGTGATTTGGTCCAATACTGCATCAATACTTATTTTTTTGGCCGCCAGTGCTTGCTCCAAAAACCCAGGACGAATTTTAAATCGCTTTTCCATTTTCTCAATAGCACTATTGATTTCTTCTGGGGATCCTTCAACGTTATTGCGTTTCGCTTCTTGCATTTTTAGGCGCTCATCAATCAACGTGTTGATTGTTGAGGGAACAAGCTGTTGTCGGGTCTTGGAATCGCTAGGCAGGCCTGCCGCAAAAATAGTCATGTTAATTCTTTGGATTACATCGAACCCGGAAATGATTTCTTCATTTACAATGGCAACAATTTTTTGCACTTCCTGCGCTGCGATATGGCTCGCGGGCAAAATTAAAAATGTTGCAACAATTAGGCTATTTAAAACTTTCCGCATGACCATCACTTGATTTCTCAAAACATACTTTTAATAGAAACGCTATCTTAGCATCTCAACAGGAAAATAACATCCACCAACTTGGCGGTTATTACGTGTTAGTTAAAGGGCAATAATCGAATTTTAAATCCGATTGTTGTTGACGATTCCACATCGCGATCACTTGTGAAGTCTCTGACGGCTTCCAAAGAAAAGCCAAAACATTCATCTAGGTATTCTAATCCAATAACGCCTTGAATTGAGGCACCATTATTTTCAAGGTCACGGCGGTACGAGCCGTAAGTACTCCAGTAATCGGCGACCTTGACTTTACCTTCGAAATTAATTTCATGGCGGCTTTCAATTCCAACATCGATTTGATCATCTTTAATGTTCAAATAACCGGCAGTAAACCAATTGTTTTCATTCCCAACAGTTAGATCGAGTTCGTGTCGAGCAAAGCTTAAATCTTCGGCGTCAATACGGACACGTTGAGTGAATTTGAACATTTCACTGGGTTGAATTTCCAGTCGGGCAACATAATCCGATATTTGATCTTCTAAGCCACTACCTTCGCTAAATTCTGATTTATTGCTCTCGTACAAACTTTGTCCGACAAGGAGTGACGTATAACCGCCATTAGCACCATAAAAGCCAAAATTCACACCATAATTTAATCGCGCTCCTTCTTCAACTTGATCAAGTCCGGCATAGCGATTGGAGCCGAATAAGTTGGTGTCATCGAATTCAAAGCTCAAGCTGTCTTCATTTGGAGTGTTCTTACTACCAAAGGCTTCAGACCACACTCCTTCAATAATAGGCTCGATAGTTTGTCGAATGCTGCCAGCTTGTCTCACAAACGGATAGCTCCATTTCAATGATAAAGAAGGAATTACCCGACCTGTAAATTCATCTGAGGTAGCACTTGTGGTATCATAGGGATCTGCAAGTTGATCAAAGGAGTAATATGCATCCCCGCGAAGAGAGGTCTCCAAGGTGAAAATCTGTCCAGAGGGAGATGTATATGGCAAATGCCAGCCAGCATTAGCGGAAATACGGTTTGTATCTTGACCTTCTGTCCGAACAAGGCTCAACCCGTCTACATCGAAATTGAACCTGGATCCGAATTTATCTGGCTGCCCAACATAGGAATACTCTAGCCATCCAGGGACAAATGGTGTCGTTCCACTATCATCGTCGGCATCGAGGCCCTGAAACCCAATGGCGCTTATTCTTGCATAATTTCGATCACGTAGCGCTTCCACATAAGCCGTAGAAGTTAAAGAGTCCAGACTACTGATGTCGTATTTATTTAGATAGGTATCGGTCGATGTTGCAAAGAAATCAAATCCCCACTTCCAGTCTTCTCTGAACTCAAATTCACCAATGCCGCGGATATGCCCTTGGAATTCTTGATCGCCGGTCTTTATATTTGTGTCATCTCGTTCATCAACGTATGTCAAAGACCCATCAAGTGTCATTTCGCCCGTCTCAAAAGCTTGCCGATATTCTGTAGCAAGCTGGACACCTTCATCTGTTGTGATGGTTGGGGTGATGGTCATGTCTTTTTCGTCAGAAATGACATAGTAGTATGGGATGGTTACCCCGTATCCCAAATTCGAAGAAGAAAACGCTGATGGCGCCAAAAATCCGCTGTCTCGATCTACGGTTGGGTCCGGATGGCTAAAATACGGGGTGTACAGGACCGGGACACCAAAAAACTCAAGAACAGCATTTTCGTATGTTATTGTTTTAGCGAGCTTATCATGCTCAACTTTTGATGATTTTATTTGCCAAAGAGGATCTGCGTTACGATCGGTCTCGCACAGGTTACAGGTGCTATATACAGCCTGATTCATTACCGTTTTATTTTCGTCAACCCGAACAGCACTCTGCGCGGCTAATCTAGAATTATCGGTAAACAAAATGCGGATGTCCCGAATAGCTCCAGTTTTCAATTCATTAACTAATTCAACGTCATTAGCGAAAAGAACGTCACCTGATGGTTCTAGCAAAACAACGTTCCCAACGGCTCGTATTTTGTCTTCAGCGACATTGTAAATAACATTGTCAGCTTTTAGTACTCGGTCTCCTTGGACAATTTCAACATGTCCGGCGGCCGTTACTGTCTCTGACGCCTTGTCGTACTTAATTTCATCGGCTGTGAACAGAGATTGCGCGTTGAATTGGCCTGTGGAAGACGACGGTACAAGTGGTGCCGCAGCCTGCACGTTTTGCAGGGCAACAACTGTGAAATAAGTTGATGCGAGTAAGGGGACTAGAAATCTACGCATAATCTAGCCATCCTCTAAATGGAACATCATCGAAAGACCAAGAAGAGTGATGGCGATTGCGGGTGTCCATGCAGCCATGAGGACAGGTAACGTTCCTGCCAACCCTAAAGCTAATATGATATCTGTAAAGAAGTAGAACACAAATCCGGATGCAATCCCTGACAAAATTAACAAACCTGCTCGCCCTCTTCTTGTTGCCCGTAAACTGAAGGTTGCTGCAACTAGAACCATAGCAAGTAGCAAAACAGGGCCGGCAATCAGACTATGCCAGTATATACGATGTTTAAGTGCTGAAAAGCCTGCTTCTTCCAAAGTTTTAATAAATCCTGGCAGGTCCCAAATCGACAGATTTTTGGGAGGTGCAAAGCTTTCTTGAATTTGGGAGACAGTTAAACTGGTTTCCAGCTGTAAAGTGTCAAGAAAAGTTCCTGGTAGCTCTGGGCTAGTTAGGAGGACATCTTTTAAATCCCAATAGCCTTTATTGAGTTTCGCATGGGAGGCTTCAATGCGGCCAACAAACTGCTCATTAGTGTCATATTGAAAAATAATTACATCAGTTAAATCGATACCTTGGTTGATTGCACCAAGGGCATGAATGACGAACAAGCCGTCTTCATCAACTTGTCGCAACCAAAGGTTTTCTGAGGAAAGTTGAAGTATGTTTGTCTTCTTTTCAAAATATTTATTTTCCAACTGCGCTGCATGGGTCTCCATCGCAGCAGCAATTGGGTTGATAACCGTCAATATGAAAATACCGCCAAAAAAAGCGATGGCTAATGACGGCATCAAAAACAGCCAAGCAGACACACCAGACGCTCTAATCACAGTCAATTCACTGCTTCTGGACATTCTGAAGAACGTCAGCATTCCCCCAAATAAAGCAATAAACGGGAGTAGTTTTTGCGACAAAGTGGGGAGGCGCATCAACGTCATTTGAAGCATAAGGAAGATTGTTACATTTTCCTTGTCCGCGGATTTACGGAGCAGTTCGATGAAATCCACTAGAAAAATGATAGAAACTAGAGCGGCAAATATTATGCCCACATTGCGCAAAAATTGCTTACCAAGATAAATGGATAGAGTTCCCCAGAGTTTCATTTAGAGCCCTCAGATAGAGGCCTTGAGGCACTCAGTTTTTTGAAGGGATTTGTGAATTTTCCGTCCGATGTAAATCTTGCTGCAATAGCAGTCGCTATAAATGGAACAACATAAAGAAACGGTATAAGTTGAGGGCTGGAGTTTACGAGGCTGAATAATGCCATAGCTCCAATGAGTAATCCTACTCCCGATACCCCTGCGATCATGAGATTTTTTGCACGGCCCCGACGTGAGAATTCACCGCTGAGGACACCCGCAATAGCAATATAGACCAACGCAAATGCGTAAAGTGGAAGTATAAGTCTCGTGTGTAGCTCTTTTCGGAGTTTACCCGCATTCTTGCGGTTGATTTCAGAATCTTCCGGCCAGACAAGTTCGCTGAAATACCGGGCTTCAGGTTTGAGCCAAAAAGCAGTCTTCTTTTTTTCAAACTGACTAATATCCAAGGTATAATTATCGAAATAAAGAATACTGAGCTTGGCTTGATCTTTACGAACTTCTTGAAGGTTACCATTTTTCATAACGAAACGTGGTCCGTCTCGTGTTGTAATGAATGCACCTTCTTGCGCCATATAAGTGACGGGTTTTTCAAGGTTTCGTTCATCATGCACAAGGATGCCAATGAGTTTCCCCGATTGGGTTTTTTCACGAATATAGACCGTTACACTTTTTGAGAGAGAGTTGAAAACACCTTCTCTCAAGACAACAGATGCCAAGCTTTCACGCCATTCATGCCGGAGCTCTTTCACTGTACGGATTCCGTAGGGGGTCAGGAAAAAACCAAACGCATATAGCAAAATAGAAACGATAAGTGCGAGGTACAGTGCAGGTTTTGCAAGAGCCCATTTACTCAAACCCGCCGACCACATAACGACGAGTTCAGATTCAGTATATAAGCGGTTAAAAGCAAATAGCGTTCCGAAAAACAGGCCGAGTAGGAGCGTGTATTTTAGAATTCCGGGAATAAGAAGAACGGTTAAATACAAAAATGTACTAATGGGTAAACCACTGATCAACTTCTCTACAAATTGCAGAGTTTGGGATAGCCAAATTATACCGGTCATGGCGAAGGTGATAAATGCCATCGGCCCCAGTATTTGCGTAATTATGTACCCGTTAATCTTTTTCATGGCTGCAGTATACTGATTGAAACAAGGAGCGCTATAAAGAAGCATAAAAATGGTATAAAAAAGGCAGTGTTAGAGCCTTTTTTGCATAAGAGATTTAATGGAATAATCATGATTACTTAGTGAATAGTAATTCCCTTAGTTGCCTGGATTGCGATTTGGGCAAATTTATATTGCTCGGAGTAGAGCTTCGGTGCGTGTGACGCAAATGTTCGCAGTTGTTTATTGCTACTCTTAGCTGCGTAAGGTATTCAAGAGAGTATATAGAACCCTTCGAGGCGTTAATTTACAACAATCAGGTGCCAATCATGAAATTCGCTTTTTCTGAAATATCCCTTCCAAAGCGTGGCTCGCTCGCCGTTTTGGTCTTTGCGGATAATACGTTATCCCCTATGGCTCAGGATGTGGATGACATCACTGGTGGTGTTTTAACACGCGCGCTTGAGACAAGCCGGTTTAAGGGTAAAAAGGGAGATTTGTTAGAAATTTTGGCCCCTCAAGACATGGATGTATCCCGTGTAATACTTGTTGGTGTCGGTGAACCTGAAGATTTGAAATTGGTCGATTTTGAAAATCTCGGCGGAAGTCTCGTACGTAAACTCAATACGTCAGGCGCGAGAAATGTAACGGTTATTCTTGACGGGCTGGAAAGTAACGATTTACGAGACAATGAAGCGGCTGCACATATTACATTTGGCGCTAAACTTGGATCGTACAGGTTCAATAAATATAAAACCGACGAAGACGATGCAAGTGAACCTTCACTTCTGAGAATGACGGTTGCCTGTAAAGCATCTAGCGGTGCCCGGAAATTATTTACAGATTTAGAAGCAATTGCAGAAGGTGTTTTCCTGACGCGTGACCTCGTGAGTGAACCTGCAAATACGCTTTATCCTGAAAGTTTTGCTGATAAATGTCGTGAGCTTTCTGCTCTGGGTGTGGACGTGGAAATTTTGGATGAAGATAAAATGGAGCGCCTTGGAATGGGAGCTCTCCTTGGTGTCGGTCAAGGGTCGGTTCGTGAAAGCCGGATGGCAATTATGCACTGGAATGGCGCACCAAACAAAAAATCTAAAAACCCAATCGCATTTGTTGGTAAAGGCGTCTGTTTTGATACTGGTGGTATCTCATTGAAACCAGGCCCTGGTATGGAAGAAATGAAATGGGATATGGGTGGAGCAGGGACGGTTACTGGCCTGATGAAAGCACTGGCGGGGCGTAAGGCAAAAGCCAACGTCGTCGGCGTTATCGGCTTGGTTGAAAATATGCCAGACGGGAATGCGCAGCGTCCCGGTGATATTGTGACGTCAATGTCTGGTCAGACAATTGAGATTTTAAATACTGATGCGGAAGGACGGCTCGTATTAGCTGATGCTCTTTGGTATACTCAGGATCGGTTTAAACCAGAATTGATGATCGACTTGGCAACACTTACAGGTGCAATCATTATTGCGCTTGGCCATGAAAACGCCGGTTTGTTTTCAAATGATGATGATCTAGCAGATCAGATTTTCGATGCGGGTAAAACAGTTGGCGAAGGTGTTTGGCGTCTGCCGATGCAACCAGAATACGCGAAACAGGTGAAGTCGCCGATCGCAGATTTTCAAAATATTGGAACTGGCGGGCGCGGTGCAGGGTCAATTGTCGCTGCAGAGTTTTTGAAGAAATTCGTAAACGATACGCCATGGGCCCATCTCGATATAGCCGGTATGGCTTGGTCTAAGAAAGATACGGCGATCGTGCCAAAGGGCGGTACAGGTTATGGCGTTCGTCTCTTGGATCAATTCATTCGTAAACATCACGAAGGAAAGTAAGTCCTTAAATGACGGAAGTCAGTTTCTATCATCTGCAAGCTCAACCGCTTGATCAGGCCCTGCCTCGTCTCCTTGAAAAAGTAGACGAGCGCGGCATGCGGGCGCTTATCCGGCTGAAAGAGAGTGAACTGATGATGCGTTTAAATGAGGCTCTCTGGACTTTTTCGGGCCCCTCGTTTCTTGCCCATTCAACCGATCAAGGTGACCAAGCTGAAGATCAGCCATTATTGCTGACTACTCAACAGGCGGGTAACGCAAATAAAGCGACAGTTTTAGTTTTGCTGGAAGATAGCGCTGCTGCTGATATCGCAGATTTCGATCGTTGCCTATATATGTTTGATGGCAACGATCCTCAAAATCTGCAAGCAGCACGGCAGCGCTGGAAAGACTTAAAAGCCGAAGGTGTTGATGTTACCTATTGGCAGCAAGAAGCCGGAGGCTGGAAAAAGAAAGCATAATCACTTTCTTTTCCTTATGTGTTCTCAAGTGCTTCTAACTCTTCAAGGCCGCGCATCCAGATTTCTTCAGCAGCTTGTTTTTGTGTTTTTAGCTTTCCAATTTCGGCACTGAGCTTTGCTTGGAATTCTGGCCCTTTATTATAAGTATCTGGTGCGCCAAGGGTTCGTTCTAAGTTAGAAATTTCTTGTTCTAAGCTCTGAACATTCTTCTCTAACTTGTTGATTTCTTTTTTCTTAGGAGAAAGTGCAGCGCGAGCTGCGGCACGAGCTTTACGGGCTTCTTTCCCGTTAAGTCTAGGTTTTTTCTTAGCGCCATCAGCATCCGAAGACGCTGCTTGAGTGTCTTTTTTACCAGTGGCACCCGCACGGGCTTGTTCCATTACCAACTTTTTATAGTCATTGATGTCACCGTCATAAGTAGAGACGGTTCCGTCAGATACCAGCCAAAGAGTATCGGCAACCAAACTCACCAAATGAGGGTCATGGCTAATAAGCAGAACAGCGCCATCATAATCGTTCAAGCCCTGTACAAGTGCCTCTCGCGCATCAACATCCAAATGGTTGGTGGGCTCATCAAGGATGAGTAAATGCGGTTTGTCGATGGAAAGCAGACAGAAGGTTAAGCGAGATTTTTCGCCGCCTGACAATTGCCTCACTGGGACATCTGATTTTTCTTTTGAAAACCCAAACTGTCCAAGTTTCGATCGCACCTGAGATTCAGACGCTTTTCCGAGCTTTTCCTGTAAATGCTGAAAGGCATTTTCGTCAGGGTTCATTTCATCAAGTTGGTGCTGCGCAAAAAAGCCGATTTTCAATTTTGACGATTTCTGCATGTGGCCGGATTGGCGCTCCAGGCGACCAGCGAGCAATTTCGCAAAAGTTGATTTGCCGTTTCCGTTCGGTCCGAGCAAGGCGATACGATCATCCATATCTATGCGAAGATTCAGTCTTTGTAGGACTGGTTTGTCTGTTGCGTACCCTGCGGTACAGTTTTCCATAGCAATGATCGGTGATGATAACGGGGTGGGCGCCGGAAATGCGAAATTAACTGTATACTCTTCCATCATGGAAGCGATCGGTTTCATCTTTTCTAGCATTTTAACACGGCTTTGTGCCTGGCGGGCTTTAGAGGCTTTTGCTTTAAAGCGGTCTACAAAGGACTGTAGATGTTGTCTTTGCAAATCTTGTTTCTTCGCCATAGAGGCATTTTGGGCTAATCGTTCAGCCCGTGTTTTTTCGAAGAAATCGTAATTGCCTGTATATTTAATTAGCCCTTTATTTTCCAGATGGATAATAGAGGTCGCCACGTTATTGAGTAGATCGCGGTCATGGCTGACAATGATCAGCGTTTGTGGATAATTCCGAAGAAAACTTTCAAGCCACAAGGTTGCTTCGAGGTCGAGATAGTTGCTCGGCTCATCGAGGAGCAGTAGGTCAGGATTTGAGAACAATGTCCCCGCAAGACCGACACGCGTCCGCCAGCCCCCTGAGAAAGAGGAGCAGGGGCGCTTCTGTGCGTCATGGTCAAAGCCGAGGCCGGACAGAATTTTGGCGGCTCTGCTTTCGGCCGTATGCGCACCAATATCGGCAAGCCGAGTATGAATATCCGCAATTCGCATGGGATCATCGGCTGTTTCAGCTTCGGTGAGCAGCGCACTCCGTTCCAGATCTGCAGCTAGAACGTTTTCCAGCAAACTTTCCGTGCCCGACGGTGCTTCTTGGGGGAGAACCCCGAGGCGAGCACCGTTGCGCAGCCGGATACTACCACTATCATTCTGAATCTCACCAATGATGAGTTTCAGGAGTGTAGATTTGCCTGTTCCGTTTCTGCCGATAAGGCCAACTTTATGTCCAGGAGGAATATGGGCACTGGCATCTTCTAATAGGATACGGCCCGCGACGCGGTATGTAATTTCTTTAATATGTAACATGGGGGCAACCTCTATAGGTTTTTATCGCTGGGAACAATAAAATACGAGCTCATTTCAGAAAAAAGCGGTAAATCAGTTGCAGCCTGCCTCGAGGACAGCTATAAGGCGCGCAAATATCTTTTCATCCTAACATAACCAGAGTGATCACAATGGCTATTGAACGTACTTTCTCAATTATTAAACCTGATGCAACTCGCCGTAACCTTACAGGCAAAATCAATGCGCTGCTCGAAGGTGCTGGTCTTAGCATTATTGCTCAAAAACGCATCCAAATGACTCGCGAAAATGCTGAAACATTTTACGCAGTACATAAAGAGCGTCCATTCTTCGGTGAATTGGTTGACTTCATGATTTCTGGCACAGTTGTTGTTCAGGTTCTCGAAGGCGAAAACGCTATCGCAGTAAATCGTGACGTAATGGGCGCAACAAACCCAAAAGACGCTGCTGAAGGTACAATCCGGAAAACTTTTGCTGAAAGCATCGAAGCTAACTCAGCTCATGGTTCTGACAGTGCAGAAAACGCCGCAATCGAAATTGCTTATTTCTTTGCAGGCTCTGAATTGGTTGGCTAACGCTAATACCAAATAACAGATATGAAAAAGGGCCCCGTAGAGGGCCCTTTTTTATTGTCGTTTTTCGATGAAGCTTAACGTCAGAGCGAGCTTTCAGTGTTCTCGAATAAGGCAACAGTTTCTGCCGTGTCGCGAGGATTGTCGCTATGACGGCAGTGGCCATCAATGATGGCTCCAGGCTCAATGCTGAGAGAGCTGTTGAGGACATCGCCTTTAACACTAGCAGCCGCAAAAATGGCGATATTGTCGCCTCTTAAGTCACCATCTACTTTTCCATGAATTTGGATATGGCAGGCCGATATATCGCCCGTGACATGGGAGGTCTCTCCAAGTGTCAGCCGTTCAGCGCGGATGTCTCCAATGACAATTCCGTCAATTTGCAGTTCGCCGTCGCATTCAAGATTGCCCGTAACCACTAATCCTTTGGCAATAATGGAGGGCATTTCCCCGTTGAAATCATTGGGACGGTTTTTTTTGTCACCAGTTCCTGAAAACATTGATCAGCTTCCTTAATCTAATGAATAAGATGATATTTAGTCAGACACGCTACTGGTTTTAAAGGCATAATTGCCCGCTTTGAAAAACTTTTCGGGGCTTTGATTTTCGCCGTTATAGATTACTTCATAATGGACGTGGCGACCAGTACTGCGGCCGGTTGAACCCATAGTTCCGACCTTCGTTCTGAAATCAACTTCTTGCCCTTTTTTGACATGGGTCTTTTTCAAGTGGCCATATTTTGATTTGAAACCCTGCCCATGATCTATTTCAACCATCAAACCATAGGCACCGTTGCGGCCAACAAATATCACTTTTCCCGGTGCGGTCGCCAGAATGCTGGAATTCTTAGGGCCGCTTATATCGACACCAGAATGGAAACCCCGTTTCTTTGTAATGGGATCCCGTCTTTTGCCGTAGCTGGACGTGATGTAACCAGAGTCAACGGGTTTAGCGAGAGGAATATTTTTCAATAAAGCGTTCAGAGTGGTCCATTTTACAAGACTGGCTTCCATCTTCTGGGCGTCTTTATAGTAGCGCTGCTCTATTTCTAAAAGATTCTGTGAATTGGAGTATCCATAAAACGGTCCGCCTTTACCTTCCACATTATCCATTGATAAAACAACATCCGGGTTTAAACCGGTTAATGTGATTGTCTCTGAAAGGGCATCAATTCCTTGTTCAGCTTGTTGTTGAACACGAGCGATTAAGCCTTTGTTTTCACGAGAAATAGTTGAAATTCGTCCTTCAAGATTTTTAACCTGTCCAACCAGACTTTCAACCGCTTTTTCTTTTTCTATACGATCTTTTTCAAAAGTAGAAAGACGCTTACGTGTGGATTGTAACTCATTGTAGATTTCGTCTTTGGTCGACTGAAAAATCTGCAATTCTCGGTTAAGAGAAGACAATCGTTTTTGCGCAATCAATTTACCTTCGGCATGTAAATCACGTTCTTCTGTTGTCTGATAGAGAGCCTTGTTGATTTTTGTTATTTTTAAAGAAAGCTCTTCGCTGCGCGTGTTGGTGTGTGAAAGCCGTGTTGATAGCATATTTATCCGGTTTTCTAAGTCGCGCGCATATTGATCACGGTTTGTAATGTCGTGGTTTTTTTGTTCCAGATTTGCCGTTGCTGTTTGGAGCGTTGTCTCAAGATTTCTACGTTCGTTGAGAATATTCTCGAGCCGGGCATATTGTTGGTCTAGTTCAGATTTTGTAAGCGTTAGGTTCGCACGGGAATACAGCAGATGTGATGAGACATCGCGAACTTTATCCTGAAGCAACGTCAGTTGTTTGTTTTGATAACCAATAGCGTCATTCTGAGCGGAAGTATGAAGTGTCAACCCAACAATAATAGCGATGGCAGATACACAGCTAGTTAGTGCCGCAATCTGAGCCTTCGTGCCGATATGCAGGTATATTGGCTGCCCGTCAGTACTGACAATGATTTGCCGAGGCGCAAATGCGCGTTCGAACATGGATATTTTTTTCATTCACTCCCCCGATGAACAGAACCGCCTCCATTAAGCAAATTTTAACGAAAATATCAACTGGTGGACAACGGACTATTGGAGAGAATGGGTTTAAGAATCTGAATTTTGACGATGAGAAAGAGGTAAATAATAGTCAGGAGTTAAATCTGCTTGGGCTCGGGCTTCTTCATTAAAGGGAGGCTTTAAAAGGCCTCTAAAGTTCTTTCGCACTAAATTTTGCCAATATTCCTTCGGGCTTTTCTGCAATTTTCCGCATATAAAATGAAACCAACGGTTACCGATCGCAACATGCCCAATTTCTTCAGCCAATATAATTTCGAGTATTTTGATGCTCTCGTAATCATCCATTTTGCCGAATCGCGTGATCATCCCAGGCGTCACATCCAGTCCTCTGGCTTCCAGAACCATGGGCACCACTGCTAACCTTGCGGCAATATCATTGCGGGTATCATAGGCGGCCTCCCACAGTCCATCATGGGCAGGAAAATCCCCGTAAGCGTAGCCAAGTTCAGCAACCCTATCGGACAGAAGCATGAAATGTTTGCCTTCTTCATCTCCGACAGATACCCAATCATCAAAGAATTCCCGAGGCATGTCATGAGATTGAAAACGCACGATCATATCCCACGCCAAATCAATGGCATTTAATTCAATATGAAGAACAGCATGGAGGAGAATAGCGCGTGATCTAGCGGAAATACCGCGCCGCCTTGGCATGTCGTGCGGATTAATTAGATCCGGTTTTTCTGGTCGTGCCGGTCGATCTGGCGGTGATAGGGAGCCAATATTCATTTCAGGTGTTGCTCGCCAAAGTGCGGCATTCTTGCGGCTAAGAAGAGCTTTCTCTGTCGCGTTTGCGGTATTTAGAACAGCTAGTGCCAATTCGCTTAATGTGGTCATTCAACATCTATCATTTAAAAGGGACCTTACTCACGATATATCTTAAATAGGCTTTGGAATTCCAGATAAATAAGCGAGTTTATAACTTAGTAAATATCGAATACGGTTTTGACTGAAAAAGGAAACGATAAAATGAAATATGATAATCAAAACATATTCGCAAAAATTTTGCGGGGCGAAATCCCGTCTGAATGTGTTTATGAGGATGATCATACTATGGTCATAATGGACATAATGCCACGCTCAAACGGCCATGTTCTCGTTATCCCAAAAACACCCGCAAGGAACATGTTAGATGCCAGTAGTGAGCAATTAGCGGCCTGTATGGGGACAGTCCAAAAAATCAGTAAGGCTTTACTTGTCGCCTTTGATGCAGACGGAATTACTTTGCAACAGTTTAACGAAGCAGCGGGTGGACAAGAGGTTTTCCATTTACATTTTCATCTTCTACCCCGCCATACGGACGATAAACCTGGTCGCCCGGGTATTATGGGCGATATGGCGGTGATTAAGAAAAATGCCGACAAAATTAGGACTGTTATAAATTCAGATATCTAAAATCAAGAAATATACAGTGTATTCACATTAAAATATTATCTGCAATTGTGGGTGAACAGTTGCAGCATGGCGCCTTCGAAAAATGTAACTCAAAATTTGAAAAGCCGTTGGGCTGATCTAACTTACCTTAATAGGAGTATGAATTAGGCAATGAATTATACGTTTCAAATTTGGCCAATCCACAATTTAATTCTTGAAAAGATGGTTGGGAAAACTGGTCTTCAAGACTATTTCGGGGCTATGCAAATACCATTTTCAGACCCTGATTTCAGAAGCGGCATGAATGTTTTGACGGATTTGCGGCAAGTTGAACTGGAATTTGGATATGAGGACGCTCGTGCACTTGCCAACCAAATATCTGAGTCACCAGAAATGACTTATGGAAAAATTGCGGTAGTATCGACGGGAACTCTGAATTTTGGAACAATTCGCATGATGGGCTCTGCTGTTGAAGGAAAAGGTGTTTTCTCTGAATATCAAGTTTTTAAAGATTATTCTGAAGCGCGTAATTGGCTAGGTTTGCCCGAGACACTAGAATTGGTGATTTAACTAGTTGAATTAGATTGCACTCCTTTAAAGTGTATTCGCTGCTTCAAGTACAGCATCAACGTGACCTTTAAGACGGACTTTTCGCCAGATTTTGCAAACAGAACCGCTGCCATCTACAAGGAAAGTTGCGCGTTCAATCCCCATATATTTCCGGCCATACATATTCTTTTCAACCCAAACGCCAAAAGCATCACAAGCCACACCTTCTTCGTCGCTCGCCAAAATAACGCTTAAGTCATGTTTTGTGCGAAATTTCTCATGCTTGGATATGGGATCTTTGGAAACACCAATGATTTTAACACCAAGTGCTGTAAAATCCGCCATCAGTCGAGAAAAACCAATAGCCTCTTTTGTGCAGCCCGGTGTGTCGTCTTTTGGGTAGAAATAAATAACGTAGGGGCTACCTTTAAGCGATTTATCGCTGACATCACCAAGGGTATCTGTTGGCATATTGAATGCGGGAACCTGTTGGCCTTCTTCAAACATTTGTCTTCCTCAATCGCGCGTAATTTCTATTCCAGAGTTATTTTTAAACAGTATAAGTGGCGAAAGTCATTCGCTCAATTGCTTGCCGACAATATTTTCAAAAATTTCTGAAACAGTGTGTTCTGTCTGTGTGACATGACAAGACAGCTGATCAAAGTCTGGCTGATTTACGGCAATACAAAGTGCTTCTTTCAGAGCGGCTGGGATATCATCCGTTACCAGCCGGTCTTTAAGCGATAACCTGATCAGTCCCTGCAAATTTAAATAAAGCGCCATTGCGCTTACTAATTTGGTGGCGGTTTTTGGCTCCAAAATACCGTGTTCTGCCATCTCATCAAAACTTAGTATGGTATTGGTCTTTAAAATATCAGGATGATCATTTCCATGTATGAGTTTTAGGAATTGGCAAATAAATTCCAAATCCATTAGACCGCCAGGATGAGTTTTGAGAGCCCAATTGGAAGTGGATGAGTGTTCTTTATGCAAACGTTGCTGCATATCCAAAAGATTTTTGGAAACGGTGACGGTGTCGCGCTTTGTGCGAATAATCTGCGAGAGTACTTCATCTGCTTCAAGTTGCAGGTCTTTATCTCCCGCGACAGCGCGTGCGCGTGTTAGTGCCAAATGCTCCCACGTCCATGCGTCTTCTAAGTAATATTTTTTGAAGCCACTCAAGGACAACGCGATAGGTCCTGAATTTCCGTGAGGTCGCAGTCTCATATCCACTTCATAAAGCATTCCCTCGCCAGTGAGTGCGCTTAGAGAATTTATGAAACGTTGTGATAATCGAGTGTAATAGAGGCCAGGAGGGATAGGCTTTGCCCCATCAGTAAGGACATCCTCGTCCGGAAGATCATATATAAAAATTAAATCAGCATCTGATCTTGGCGTCATTTCCTGACTACCCAGTTTCCCCGCCGCTATAACCGCAAATCGTCCACCAGGAACATGGCCATGTTTATCAGAAAGCTCCTGTTCAACCTGTCCCAACAAGCTTTGCATTGTAATTTCAGCTATTCGTGTGAGGCTCTCGCCCGCAGTGACCGTGGCGCCATATTTTTCTTTACCGTTCACGTTGCTGAGGATTTGAACACCTATCCGAAATTTTAGATCATTTAGCCAACGGCGCGAGATATCCAATATATCTTGGAAGTCTCTTGCTGTGTCGAGCATCATTTGTAAATCTTCTTCAAGATCGGCTTGCGGAGGAAGAGGGCTCATAAAATCTGATGTTAAAACGCCATCCAATAAAAGAGGGTTTTTGGATAATTGGTCAGCAAGCTCTGGTGCCATCCCCATAATTTTTGCAACTAGCTTTAACAAGCTAGGGTGGGCACTAAATAGTGAGAAAAGTTGGACGCCAGCGGGCAGTTTTTTCAAAAATGCATCAAACCGCATAAAGGCAGCGTCAGGATTTACTGTGTTTGAAAGCTCTTCCAAAATTGCTGGCATCAACTCGGTTAGGAGTTGTTGGGCGCGAACTGTTCGGGTTGCGCGGTACCGTCCATGGTGCCACTCCCGAATAATTTGTGATAGAGCAGACGCGTCAGAAAAACCCAGTGCCGTTAGGGATTTCAACGTTTCAGGATCTTCATCTGATCCTGTGAAAACCAGTCTGCCGACTTTGTGGGTTTCGCTCTCTTCAAATTGGAACAGGTTGTCGTAATGGGTCTGCACGGTATTGAGAGTTTCTTCCAACTCTTTCCTGAAAAGATCGCTGTCGTTATACCCCATGAAAACGCCAAGTTGATTAAGGGCTTCTATTTTTTCAGGTAACAACTGTGTCTGTTCATCATTGATCATTTGCAGCCGATGTTCGAGGGTTCGAAGGAAGACATAGGCCTTCTCAAGGTCATCCCGAACAGAGGGGGCAACTTTACCGGCGTCTACTAAAGCATTTAAGGTGCCTAATGTTGTGGACGTCCTAAGGACTGGATTGCGTCCGCCTTCAATGAGTTGCTGTGTTTGACAGAAAAATTCAATTTCCCGAATGCCGCCTCTGCCAATTTTGATGTTGTGCCCATCAAGCGCAATCTCTGAAAATCCTTTATGTGTGTGAATTTGAGATTTGATCGCTTGAATGTCTGCAATGGCAGCAAAATCCAAATATTTTCGCCATACGAATGGTTTGAGGAAGTCGATAAACTCTTCACCAGCAGTTATATCGCCGGCTATTGGGCGCGCTTTAATCATGGCTGCCCGTTCCCAATTTTGCCCCTGACTTTCGTAATACACATGAGCCGCAATAAGGGGCAGAGCAATCGGCGTTGCGCCGGGATCCGGGCGAAGCCGCAAGTCCATCCGGAAAACATATCCATCTGCCGTCCGCTCATCCATCATTTTGACTAGATTTTTTGTGATCCTTATGAAGCATTCATCCATAAATTTGCGGCCCGTATAGACCACTTTATCTGCATCAAAAAATACAATCAGATCTATGTCACTGGAATAATTCAACTCAAACGCGCCAAGTTTACCCATGCCAAGTATGATAAGACCACTGTCTTTAACTGGATTTTCAGGATGAGGAAGTACCAAGTCACCTTTTGTATGGGCTTCGAGTAAAAGATGCGCAACGCACAGGTCTGTTGCAGCACCCGCAAATTCTGAAAGAATCCGTGTGACTTTGCTGAGTGATAATGCGTTGGCTAAATCGCCTGCAGCAGCCAATAAAGCAATGCGTTTTTTTGCAATTCGAAGTGCCTTCATGATGCGGGCTTGATCTACTTCAGGCGGTGCGGATCTTGTGAGTTCTTCGTATATAAATTTGAGAGCCTTTTTGCTGCCATTCCTCAATAGATATGTGAAAAATTCGAGATCAGTGAGGGCACATTGGCTCAAAAAAGGACTGTTTCCGAAAATAGAAGCCAAAAACTGCATTCCGACCTTAGAATTGCCCAATTCATTCGCCATATTGGAGAATTCGGAGTTCTGTCTGCATTGTTCAGCCCAATTTTCTAGTCCGATTTGAAGAAAATCGCTGTTTGATGGGGCTGGAAGATGTTTAACTTCGTTGAGAAATAGAAGTTTTTCGGGTGCAGGCATATCTATTGGTCCCAAAATCGGTCATAGTGTGTCAATCCAAAGCATTTTTAGATTTGATAATAGTTAATAAAGTGAATAGCACGTTTTGGTATTAACAGCTTCAAAAATACTAGCCCGAACCGTCCTGAGTGTATTGGTGCTTATCTTCCTTACAGCACTTATCTTGGTTGCGGCCTTAAGCCGTGGTCCAGTATCACTCACGTTTATGGCTCCCTACGTGGAACAGATTATTGCAGATCAATATCCGAATATTGATCTCGGTTTCGAAGGGCTTGAATTGCAATGGGATGGCCGAGATAAAAATCTGGTGTTTGGCATTACAAACATGTCGGCTCTTAAAGACAATGAAACTGTCGCCTATATTCCAGCTGTGACGGTCACCTTCAGCGGTGACGCCCTCCTAAAAGGCCGCGTTGCCCCATCAGGGCTTGAATTTACAGGACTTGAAGTCGTTCTAACGCGAGCTGAAAACGGGGGCGTGCGACTTGGGTATAGTTATATCGGTGGCACATCTGGTGACGTGGCATCGAACGTAAAGCGAGACGCCACTCCCGAAACCATTCACGAACTATTCGCAGAGCTTGGCCGAAAATCAGGAGGTTCAGATTTAACGGCCTATCTTGAAAGATTAGAAATTTATCAATTTTCTATTTTTGTCGAAGACCAAAAATTGGAAAAGAGCTGGAAAGTCACAGCGGCTGATCTAGTCGTTTGGAAGCGAGACGACGGACTTAATGGCCGGTTGCAAGGAGATATGCAAGTGGGAGAGGAGAGCGTCAATCTAGTGTTTGATGCCTCATATGACTCAGCTTCCAGAAATACGGTTATCAGAACAAATATAGTTGAATTTCCGCTGAAATTGTTGGCAAAACATCGTCCTGACTTGGATATTCTTAAAGGCGCCGGTTTGTCCGTTTCAGGAGATGTCAATATCTCACTCAATGCTGCGTTTGATCCTGTCCAAATTGGATTTGTTTTGGGAACCGGAAAAGGACTTATAGATCTTCCGGATCTTTATAAGAAGCCACTTCCTATAAAATCTATTGCGCTTGAAGGTCATAGTGCCGCCCCGTTTAACATGTTGAATTTGAACGTTGTGAAAATTGCTACGCAAGGTCCAGTAATTACCATGAGCGGAACGTTTGAGAATTCTGAAAGTGGATTTGGTCTATCCATTGAAGGAAGTTCCCCAAATATGGAAGCTCGTGATGCGGCCATTTATTGGCCTTATTCGGCGGCGGCGGACGCTTATAACTGGGTTACAACCAAAATCACAGAAGGACATGCAACTGATATTACTTTCCGGGTAAACCTTCCCGCTGGAGCTCTTAAAAGCGGAAAAATTCCTGACGGTGCCATCGAGTTTAAATTTAGTTTCGACGGTGCGAGTGCTGATTATTTTGCGCCATTGCCAAAGGTACAAAATGTTAAAGGCAAAGCTATTTTAACAGAGAAACAGATCCACGTGTTTGATTTGAGCGGCGACGTAAATGGTCTTCCTCTTCCCATGGGTGATGTTCTTTTATATGACTTTGATAAGGACCTTCAAATTGCCGATATCACACTGACGGCTATTGGCAAAAATCGTCAGATCTTTGAATTTATCGATAAAGAGCCACTTGGTTTTGCGACCCCTTATGGGATTGTTCCTGAAAAAATGACTGGTGTCGGTAAAATAGAGGCCCAGTTTGTATTTCCGCTGAAAAATAGTCTCACTTTGGAGCAAGTTCACTTTGAAGCTAAAGGGCAGTTCGAAAACGCGTCTATACCCAATGTATTTGAAGATTATAGTCTGACCGACGGAAATATGGCTGCCTTAGTTACGCCAGATAAATTAACAGTAAAGGGCAACGGGAATATTCAAGGAACGTTAGCTGATATTTCGTTTCAATCGTGGTTTAAGGGCACACAAGCAGGCAACCGAAGATACGAAATTGTTGCAAAGCTTGATGACAAGGCCCGTAAAGATCTCAAAATAATAGATACACCTTATCTAATTGGATCTGTCGGTGCATCCTTAGGCGTTGATTTGGACAGCCATGGGCAAGCCAATGGTGTTGTCACGCTTAATTTGGTGGAAGCCGCGTTGGACATCCCTGATCTTAAATTATTAAAGCCTGTTGGTGTCGGCGGCTTGTTTGGCGCTCAATTCACCACGAATGGTGGCGGGGAAAGTAAACTATCCAATATCCGGTTAAGTGCAGAAAACATCGAACTGGTGGGTGAGGCAGAACTTGATAAAGAAGGCCTTAAATCATTTTCTGCAAGTAAACTGATTTACGGTAAAAATGATTTGTCTGTCATCATTAATCGTCAAAATTCTCAGTCTTATGATGTCTCGGTTAATGGGCGTATGCTTGACCTGCAACCATATATTTTAGAAGAAAATCCTGATGCAGGATTAGATGAAAGTGACAAAGATAAAAATAGTGATAACGAGGATGAGCTTAACATTAACGTCAATGTGGTGATTGAAAAGGCGCTTCTCGATGAAAAGGTTACGCTTGGCGCTGTGGCAGGATATGTCCAATATTCGGGTGGTTTAATTGCTAATAGTGAAATCCTCGCTAAACTGGACGGATTGCATGATGTGTCCTTCACGGTTAAGCAAAATGGCTTGAAAAGAAATGTTGTTTTTAAGTCAGCTCAAGCCGGGACCTTGCTGCGCGGGGCTGATATCTATGATAATAGCCGCGAAGGTGATTTGAAGATTACCGCTGAAATTGACGATAGTACCGACGATACAGTCATCAATGGGCAGGTCAAAATCGAAAAAATCCAAATCATCGATGCACCAGTTCTTGGGAAAATCCTGACGGTTGGGTCACTAACCGGTATCGTTGAATTGATGCAAAATGACGGAATGACATTTGAGACAATTGAGGGTCCATTTTCGTACAAAAATGGCGTGTTTCAGACAAAGAACTTTAGAGCCGTCGGTGCCATCGGCCTGACATTTACAGGCAAAGTTGATAAAGAAAATGATACATTGGACGGGTTTGGTACGGTTATTCCAGCCTACACACTGAATTCTATTCTTGGTAATATTCCCATCCTTGGAAAATTACTGGTTGGCCGCGAGGGGGAGGGGATCTTTGGATTTTCGTATAAACTTGAAGGGCTTGTCAGTAATCCAAAAGTGATTGTAAACCCGGTTTCAGCACTAGCGCCGGGCATCTTGCGGCGCATGTTCTTCGAGCCATGGACCGATGCTGGTAGCACTGATCCAAATCCAACAACTGACAATGAGAAATCGAGCGAAACACCTTAAGTGTGCCGCCCGATTTAAAAGGGTTAGTTTGGTAAAATCAAATGATGTCGTTTTTTACCGGCAGATAGTTTAATCCGTCCCGTTTCATTGACATCGGCTGATGTTACGATCCGTTTTTCATCAGATATTTTATCATCGTTTAAACGAGCGCCACCGCCTTTAATCAACTTGCGAGCTTCAGAGCTAGATTGGCAAAGGCCGACGCGATTAAATAAAGAAAAGGCTGGAATGCCCTCATCTAGTTCTGCTTTTGGAACTTCTGTGGTTGGCAGTGTTTCTGCAGTTTCACCAACTTCAAAAGTGCGGCGTGCCGTTTCTGCAGCTTCTGATGCGGCAGCTTCGCCATGAGCCAAGCGCGTACATTCGTTCGCCAGAATTTTCTTTGCTTCGTTTAAGCCAGCGCCTTCTAGGTTTTCAAGGCGGACAACTTCATCAATAGAAAGTTCTGTAAACAACCGCAAGAATTTACCAACATCCGCGTCTTCAGTGTTCCGCCAGAACTGCCAATAGTCATAGGCCGACAACATGTCTTCATTTAACCAAATGGCGCCTGAAGCAGTTTTACCCATCTTCGCACCTGAAGCTGTGGTGAGTAGGGGGGTAGTCAGTCCAAAGAGATCAAAACCATTTGTCCTGCGGCCAAGTTCAGTTCCGTTGACGATATTGCCCCACTGGTCAGAGCCACCAATTTGTAGAGTACAGCCATGGCGTTTCATAAGTTCAACGAAATCATAGGCTTGCAAGATCATGTAGTTAAATTCTAGGAAACTAAGAGATTGTTCTCGCTCTAAGCGAATTTTGACACTTTCAAATGTGAGCATTCTATTGATCGAAAAATGACGACCATATTCCCGCAAGAATTTGATGTAGCCAAGTTCGCTTAACCAATCGTCATTATTGACCATAACGGCGTCCGTTGGGCCGTCGCCAAATTTGATGAATTTTTCAAAAACAGAGCGAATTCCGTCCATGTTGTCTTGAATGATTTCATCGGTAATGACAGGGCGGCTTTCATCCTTACCGGATGGGTCGCCAACTTTCGTGGTGCCGCCACCCATCAAAACGATAGGTTTGTGTCCCGCTTGTTGCATGCGACGCAAAATCATGATTTGCATCAAGCTGCCAACGTGAAGACTGCGGGCCGTGCAGTCAAAGCCGATATATGCCGTAACTTGCTTTTCAGCGAAGGCCGTATCCAATTCGTCTAGATGGGTACATTGATGCATGTAGCCGCGTTCAACGAAAGTTTTCATAAAGTCAGAGCGTAATTCAGTCATTTGATCTATATTTGTCTTGTTGTAAAAATTGAATAGAGACAATCCTGTAGCACATTCTTTAAGTATTTTAAAAGGACTGCTTTTCCGGATGAGATAAAGAGGCATAGTTATTTGTATGGATATGGTTTGGGCAATCGGATTAATGAGCGGTACGTCTATGGATGGTATCGATGCTGCGCTTATTAAAACTGACGGTGTACATGTGCTTGAACATGGTACCGCAATTTCTATTCCTTATGAGCCCGCTTTCAGAAGTCGTTTTCAGGCGTACCTTGGGACGTTATCAGCTCCAGATGACGTCATCGATACGTTTACGGACTTAAATGCTGATGCTGTGCACCAACTTGTAGATCGCTCGAATTTGTCGATAGAGGAGGTTTCGATCATTGGTTTTCATGGTCAGACATTATTCCATGATGCGCCTAATAAATTAACAGTCCAAATTGGCGATGGACAGCGGTTGGCGGACAGATGTCAAATTGACGTTGTCAATGATTTCAGATCCGCAGATGTGGCCGCAGGCGGTCAAGGAGCTCCGTTTGCCCCGCTTTATCATCAAGCCTTGGCGCAAAATATTGACGGCCCCATAGCCGTTTTGAATTTGGGCGGCGTTGGTAACGTCACCTATATAAATGGCGATGAAATATTGGCTTTTGATACGGGGCCAGCAAGTGCACTGTTGGATGACTGGGTTCGAGAGAGAGCGGGAATTGCTTTTGATGAAGGCGGAAAAATTGCGGAAATAGGGCGTGTTGATGAAACGACCTTAAAGGCTCTCTTGGACCATTCATATTTTGGAAAAACTCCTCCTAAAAGTTTAGATAGAGACGATTTTTCCAAGTCACCCTTAGGGCATTTATCTCTCGAAGATGGCGCGGCAACCTTGACGGCGTTTACAGTGAAAACCGTCGCCCTATCAAGGGATCATCTACCAATAGTACCTCGTCGCTGGTTGGTGACAGGAGGCGGACGTCATAATACTTTGATGATGCAGAAAATCCAGGCAGAGATGGGAACTGCTTTGGTGGAACCCGTGGAGAGTATCGGCTGGCGCGGAGATGAACTCGAAGCCGAAGCATTTGCGTTCCTTGCAGTTAGAAGCAGGGCTCAATTACCCCTTAGCCTTCCGACAACAACTGGCGTACCAACGCCGATGATGGGCGGTGTTTTTTACGAAAAGGCTGTAATCTAATCAGTGTCTAATGTGGTCCGAATTGCGGTTGCCAACTGGGTAGACGTATAGGGTTTTGGCAACGTGCGGCGACTGATATCACCAATCAAATTTTCCGCTTCAGCAGTTAGAAGTTCGTCTGCTCGTGAGTATCCACTTGTGAGGAGTATTTTGATATGAGGGGTCTTCTCTCTGACGTTTACCGCGAGGTCGTATCCGCTGAGAGTACCCGGCATAACGATATCGCTGAACATCAGATCAATATCAGGCTGTTCTTTTAGGATTTTTAAAGCTGCATCACCATCGGTGGCAAAATAGGTTTTATATCCAAGCCCTCTCAGTTTAATCTGAGCAATTTCTGTTAAATGAATTTCATCATCAACAATGAGAATGGTCTCCGTACCGCCCACAAGCGGGAGGTTTTCTTCAGGAGTATCAAGTTTAGTGCTTTGGTTTGCGCTGCGGGGAAGATATAGAATG
>Ga0209826_1000173_pt1 | contig 44497 bp, 38 predicted proteins | sample GOMGulsemesocosm_5_FD_184637 | JGI IMG/M metagenome (GOLD analysis project Ga0209826, IMG submission 184637) | Methane-oxidizing microbial communities from mesocosms in the Gulf of Mexico - GOM15C Gulf of Mexico (SPAdes) (version 2) | ecosystem: Environmental > Aquatic > Marine > Cold seeps...
CCGTTCTGCAGATTTCCACCCCAGTAGCCATGCTGTAGGTGTGGGAATAGACCGGCTATCAACAGAATAAAAATTACGGCCCGTTGGCAACACATCGTTACGTCCGCGCGTTGGTGCACCGGACGGTCCGGGTTCGACAAATCTGCCGCCGAGCCCTGCAAGAAGCCCGTCTAACTCGCATTGACCAGAGCGTTCAACGGTAGGCCGAAGCTGTTCTTTCATGCGATTTAGGACTGCAAAGCTTTGCGTCCACTGATCATTGGGGGCCTGCGTGCCAGAAACCAATGCAAGGGCAAGTTCTTCAAGCCGCTCGACAGTGTCGCCGTTGCTGCGCCAATTGTCTGAATTTTCGAGAACTTCAGGCCGTAGGCCCAACCATTTACCTGCCATCTCGCAATCCAAAGGATCAAACTCGTCATCCAAATCAAGATCAGCGGCAAGCGCTCGGATTAGGGATGCATCGCCGCCGCTGCCATCGCCGCGCGGAATTCGCACTAAGGCAACTAGCAGATCATCCAATAACCGGCCTTCTGGTGATTTTCCAAAAATATGCAGACCATCGCGGATTTGAAGCTCTTTCAGCTCGCAAAGGTAATTATCAAGTTTTGATAATTGTTCGTCCTCTGCATCCTGCTGGCCAATTCCGCAATCAACATCTACACCTGAAATCTGTGTCATTTCCAGAATTTGCGTACGAAGCAGCTCTAGTCGCCGTGGATCAACACCGGCAGCTTCGTAATATTCGTCAACTAATCGCTCAAGGTCTGCAAGTGGGCCGTAACTTTCCGCGCGGGTCATTGGCGGCGTCAAATGGTCAATAATGACAGCAGATGATCGGCGTTTCGCCTGCGTTCCTTCACCGGGATCATTAACGATAAAGGGATAAAGGTGAGGGGTCGGGCCAAAGACAGCTTCCGGGTAGCATTCTTCTGAAAGGGCAAGGCTTTTACCCGGCAACCACTCCATGTTGCCATGTTTTCCCATATGGACAATGGCATTGATGTTTTGATGATGCCGCAGCCACGCATAAAATGCCATATACCCATGGGGGGGAACCAAATCGGGATCGTGATAACTTGCCGTGGGATCAATGTTATATCCCCGCGCAGGCTGAATACCCACAAGCACATTGCCATATTGTTGAAACGAGAGGTGGAACTCTCCGTCGATGACAAAGGGATCTTGTTCTGGATTTCCCCATCGAGCTGAAATTTCTTGGCGGATCTTGGAAGGCAAGGATGCGAAGAAGTCTGCATAGTCATCAACAGATAACCGGAATTCACTTATGCGGTGCGCGCCTTCTGACTGGCGATCATTGGTCGGACCTGCCAGAAGAGCATCAATCAGCTGATTACCCGTTTCAGGGATGTCCTTAACATCATATCCTGCATCTGCCATAGCCGTTAGAACTTCGATGGCCCCTGCAGGGGTATCTAATCCAACACCATTACCGATACGACCGTTTTTATTGGGATAGTTTGCCAAAATTAACGCGACTTTTCGGGCGGCGGGTTTGGTTGCGCGCAGAGTTGCCCAATTAGCCGCGAGATCCGCCACAAAGCTGATCCGGTCGGGCACGCTTTTATAAGCAATAATATTGGTTTGAGTTTTCTCGTTGAAACCAGCATCGGCCTTGAAAGAAACGGCTCGACTTAAAATACGGCCGTCAACTTCAGGTAATGCCACATTCATGGCGATATCACGCGCAGATAGACCGCTAATCCCGTCTTTCCAGCTTTGTTCATTCCCACCAGAGAAGATAACTTGCAGAATGGGGCAATCGGCTGCGTCGAACGGTGTTTTCTTGCGCGCACCGCTAGGGCTTGAAACGGCAAACCCTGTGGCATTCAGAATAACTGACGGGCCTGCCTCTAAATAGAGCTCTTCAATGATTTCAGAGGATACGGGGTCTTTCAGGCTGGAGACGAAAATGGGAAGTGGATTAATTCCCCGCATGGAAAGCGACTCGATTAAGTCATCCACCGGCCCCAAATTGTTGGCTTGAAATAAAGCGCGGTAGAACACGATGCTGGCAACAGGTGCGTCTGCAATCCAATTTGCACGGATGCTGTCAAGATCTGGATTAGCTGAGTTTGGCCAGTAAATACCGGCTTTCAGAAGGGGGCGCGGTTCCTGCCACTGATGATCTTCGTTCAATAGAGATTGGCAGTAATTCAAAAACTGTTCGTAGTTAAGGGCGCCGCCCTGAACTAGGTATTGCCAAAGACGGTGGCTTTCCTCGCGGGGAATAGTATTCAGGCCGGTTAGCTCTGCGTCGGGTTGATCATCACCCGGAAGATAGGCGAGCTTAATTCCCTTCTTGCGGCAACATTCGGTGATTTGTTCGACCCCATATGGCCAATAACTAACACCGCCCAGAAGACGAATGACGATCAATTTTGCGTGGCCGATCATCTCCTCAACATAGATGTCGACACTCAAATTATGAACAAGTTGCATCGTGTTCGCGAGGCGAAGCGTAGCCGAGGCGCCCGGCAAATTTTCAAACGCAGTTGCCAGACTGGAAAGTTCTGTATCGGCTGCGGATAAAAACAGGATATCCGCTGGCGATTGACCAAGGTCTACCGCCTCTGATCCATCAGCAATTCCACCCGGTATGGCTGCCAGCAAATGCATTGATTAGCCCCGAATTGCGGAGGTTATCGCTTGTTCGTCAAGGCCGTGCTCGCCAATAATGACAAGGCGGCTTAGCTGATCTTCGCCTGCAGCCCAATCGCGGTCGTAGTAATGCTGAATGCGATTGCCAACACCTTGTACAACGAGACGCATTTCTTTGTCTTTAACGGCAATAAATCCCTTAACCCGCAAAATACCGTGAGCCTCGATTACGGTTTCGAGTTTTGAGACAAGCTCTTCTGGGGATGCGGGGCTTGGAAGATCGATTACGAAGCTGTCAAAATCATCATGTTCGTGATCATCGCTGCTGTCGTGATGAGATTTTCGCAGATCCAGATCGTCTTCAGCCGCAGCGCCAATGCCAAGCAAGACATCTGCATTTAGTTTTCCGTGGCTGGTTTTAACCAGCTTCACTGAGGGACGGATCTGCGCGCGAATGTCTTCAATTGTTTTGGCAACTTCAGCATCATCCAGCAAATCGGATTTGTTGAGGACGATCAGATCTGCGCAATTGAGTTGGTCTTCAAATAATTCTTCCAACGGACTGTCGTGATCCAGATTTTCGTCTGCCTCGCGCTGGGCTTGCACGTCATCTGGGCTCGATGCAAATAGGCCATCGCGAAATGCGGGGCCATCAATGACAGTTATGACCCCATCCACGGTGACTTGCGTGCGCACTTCGGGCCAGCCAAAGGCACGAACTAAAGGTTTTGGGAGGGCAAGACCTGAAGTTTCCACAATGATGTGATCTGGGCGGTCTTCACGATCTAGTAGGTACTGGATCGTGGGTAAAAAATCGTCAGCAACCGTGCAGCAAATGCAACCGTTTGCCAGCTCCACAATATCGTCCTCGCTACAGTTTTCGTTGCCGCACCCTTTGAGGACGTCGCCATCGACACCAAGATCACCAAATTCGTTGATGATAAGGGCAAGGCGTTTGCCACCAGAGTTTTCGATTAAGTTCCGGATGAGGCTTGTTTTGCCCGCCCCAAGAAATCCAGTGATAACGGTAGCCGGAATTTTTTGACCATTTTTCATGTGTGATTAGCCTTATTGGGGTGGAACGTGTTCACGCGACTGCCGCAATTAAATTTTTGCAGAGTAGTCGTTGAATATCGGACGCTACCGGGTGCCGGTGCCTGTTTTACAGCTCTTGTCATCATGATCCTCCGTCATGCTTTGATACTTTTCATGATGGCAGGTCTCCTGGCTCGCGAATGACACTTTATCTACCTTCCCGTTTACACAGTGGCTTAAAAGATAAAGCTAATCGCTTACAGTTGCGGGGACAGCCGCGGAGTTAATCATTAAAGATCTCACCACGTTCCCTCTTAATCCGGGGGGTGCACCCCAGAACCATCGGAGCGGACGCTAGATATCTTCTGGGTGTCTGTCAATTCTTTAAGTGACAAATTCACGAGATTTGGGTATTTTCCGGGAATTATTCTGATTGTCTTTTAACGTAATACTTTGAGTAAGGATTTTTAGTATGCCCCCGTTTCATCTCGCGTTCCCGGTCTTGAATCTCGAAGATACTCGTACGTTCTACGTCGATATTTTGGGCTGTATTGTTGGTCGAGAAGCAGAAAAGTGGATTGATTTCAACTTTTTTGGGCATCAAATTTCGGCTCATGTAAAGCCAGAACAATGTGCGCTTGCGACAACAAATGACGTTGACGGTGATAATGTTCCTGTTCGGCATTTTGGCGCAGTTTTAGAGTGGAGTGCATGGGAAGTTTTGAGAGACAAAGTCAAGAATGCAGGCATTGAATTTCTAATCGAGCCGCGGACCCGTTTCGAAGGTGAAGCGGGAGAGCAGGGAATCTTTTTTCTTCATGACCCATCCGGTAACGCAATGGAATTTAAAACCTTTAAAAACATGGATCGCTTGTTTGATCGCGGTTAAATGAACGTTGAAAGGGCATGGCTTAGCCGTGCCCATTCATCTTCTGTGTTTGGAAGTCCGAATCTGAGGTTATTGGGCAGCTTCTGAAAAGGTCGGATTAATATGTGTTGCTCACATAAATGATGGAAAAGACGATCCGCTTTTTCTAGAGAAACATAGGTGAATAAATCTGTACTGCCTTGTACCGTAAGATCAAATTTTGAAAACACTGATTGTAACCTATTGGTTTTCTCAGCCAATGCCATCCGCGTTTTTAGCACCCAATCTTTATCATTGAAGGCCGTAATCCCTAGCTCTGCTGCGATGCCGCTGACTGCCCATGGCCCTAGATAATCTCTGAGTGTTACAATCAGCTTAGGGTCGCCCGTAGCAAATCCTAATCGCAGCCCAGCAAGCCCAAAAAATTTTCCAAAAGACTTCAAGATTATTGTATTTTCCGGCGACGTTTTGCCCGAGAAGGATTGATCGGGCGTCATGTCCATAAATGCCTCGTCGATGACCAGTAATCCATTCTTTTTGGCAAGTTTTTCTCGAATAACTTTCAATGCACTAAGGTCTGCGAATTCACAGGTTGGATTGTTTGGTGAGATGATAACAATGACATCCGCATTTTGTGGCCAGCTTTCAATTTTGGAAAATTCAACGACAGTATGACCGGCAGCTTTCCAGCAGTGGGCATGTTCTGCGTACGCGGGACTTTTAATCCCAACCGTTAAATTGGTATATAGCCGCGGCAATATTTGAAGAAGGGACTGGGTTCCGGGTGCTGCTACAATCTTACTATTTGCACGAAATCCATAGTATTTTTGTGCCGCCACTAGAAGCGTGTTCTCCTGTTCGGCGCCAGGTAGACGTTGCCAAATAGCATTTTTAAAAGAGGGAACGGGGTAGGGCTCGGGATTTATACCTGTGCTGAGATCAATCCATTTTTCACCATCGGACCCGTAGCGATTTTTTGCCCACGTCAGATCACCGCCATGAAAAATTTCGCGGTTATAGGTTTCGCCCGATGACATTATCTTGTTCCTCTAGAGACGCTCTTAAACACTTCAGCCATAGAGTTATAAGAATGCAGTTTGAATTCGCAAATGTATCCTGTAAATTGGATGAAAATATTTCGCTAACGTAGGGCAAGTTTCAGACATGGCAGTTAAAATTAGTGTGTCAGGATTGGAAAAATCCTTTGGGGATAATCACGCTCTACGTGGAGTGGATCTTTCTGTCAATGAAGGCGAGATATTAACTCTTATCGGGCCATCGGGCTCTGGCAAAAGCCTATTGCTTAAATGCATTCTAGGGCTAGTTTCGCCTGACGCAGGAACGATTACGGTTGATGGAGATAGCGCGACAAATCTCAAAGGTGACGCGCGAGATGCTTTTCTAGAAAGCTTTGGCATTTTGTTCCAACGGTCTGGCTTGTTCGATGGTCTGCCGGTATGGGAGAATATTGGCTTTCGCCTGCTTCAACAAAAAGGCGCAACACGCGCTGGTGTTAGAGATCAGGCTATAATGAAGCTGCGTGCCGTTGGATTGCCTGAGGATGTGGTTGATTTGTTTCCGTCTGAGTTGTCTGGTGGTATGCAAAAACGGGTTGGAATTGCGCGGGCGTTGGCGGGAGAGCCTTCAACGCTGTTCCTTGATGAGCCAACCGCGGGATTAGATCCCATTATGAGCAATGTGATTAATCAACTTATCATAAAGAACGTGCGCGAGCTTGGCAGTACTGCAATCGTGGTGACAAGCAACCTTGCGACAGCTGCGCAGATTTCGGATGAAATTGCGATGCTTCATGAAGGCCAGTGCGTTTGGTCAGGACGGGCCACGGCAGTTCAAAATAGCCATAATCCTTTTGTCCATCAATTTTGGAACAAACAAAAAGATGGTCCCATTCAAATGCCGATTGCTTCTTTATCAATTTAACAGCTCATCTCTCACGAGGCACAACAGCGAAGCGTCTTAAAAGCTCCTGTTGATTTTTGTTGAGGCCGGCATGACAGCTACACCATCCAAAAATGGCGTTGAGGCTCTATTAGAGGCTCGAGATGATATTATTTGGCCGCATGAACCTCGAACAACTTGCGTTTGGGAACGACCGGTTCTCATCGACAATAAAGCTAGTCGCATTTTTTACTCGGCAATGATCGAACAGGAAGAAACAGAAAGAGCGTTCATTCGGGATGAAGTGGAGATTGCGCTCTTATGTTTGTCCTCCAAAGTATATCGATCATGGCTACCTGAGTATGACTTTATTGCAAAAATGTTGAGTATTGATCAGCTCATAATATATGCCCCGAAATTAGTTCAATTAGCGCATTTAATGCCGGAAGATCTCAAGCAAAATCGGCGGAAGTTGGTTGCACGGTATCTGGAGGTTATGCTTTCTCTCGAAGGAGAATTTGTCGAGCGTCAAACTCGAAAATTTATTCGAAGTAGTGTCCTCTTATATGCATCAGGTGATATTATTGGGAGAGCGGATCATTTTATTGACTTGCTTAAAAGATCCTATAACCAATCGGTGGAGGCAAACAAATATCGGATCATTACTCAGATCAGGGCATTGCAGTTAATGACTAATGAAGAAACTGCAGCCCTATTCAAATCGGAAAACCAATATTTGAACGAGCTTAAGTTCCTTCAAATTCAATGCCACTACTACCGTATTCGTGCATCAGACCTTTTCAAGGTATCTGCATTGAAATTAGGGGATACTGGTTATTTTTAAGTTCCTTACATAGGGAGCGTTGTAAGGCCTGCCCGTTTCCGGAAATCACCGTCCCGAATAGATAACTCTTCACCGGCAAGGTCGGCTGCCTCCGACGTGCAAAGCCATGCGAGCGCTGTGGCAGGCTCACTTGCAGCAGCAAGGCTGCTTCTGGGGAGTTCACTAACCCGATTGATGCCTGAGGCGCGAATACTCACTTGCATATCAGTGTCCACAACACCGGGAGCAAATCCCATTACCTTGATGCCGCGAGGGCCGGCTTCAAGTGCAGTGGCTCGCGTTAGCATATAAACGCCAGCTTTACCGGCACAATAAGCACTCCAGCCTTCAAGGGGATTATGGGCAGCACCGGAGCTGATATTGATGATGGTCCCAGATCCTTTTGCATAGAAATGCGGGAGCACTGCACGAATACCGTGATAGACACCGACAAGATTAACATCGATATTTTTTGCCCACTCAACGGGATCTGTCTCTTCAATTGGGCCAATGGGATTGATGATGCCTGCATTGTTGATCAGTGTATCAACTGAGCCGTAGTGATTTATGGTTTCGCTTACTAGGCTCTCAACGGCGTTGAAGTCAGAGACATCACAACTGATGGCAAATGCGTCGCCGTCGGCATTTTTGATGGTTTCGGCCACGGATGCGCAAGACTCAGCGTTCCTTGCAGCGAGAACCACTTTTGCACCATTTTTTGCAAGCTCAATTGCAGTTGCTGCCCCGATCCCTCTGCTCGCGCCGGTTAGGATAATCACTTGGTTTTTTAGTTTTGTCATAGGTGAATGCCTTGAAAGATGTTGAGAGAGAGCGCGTCAAAAATTTATCAGCGCTAGAAGGAAGAGTTTGGCTCAGACAGAAATTTCAACTCGGCCTCTGTGGAGGGGCGGTCAAGGTCGGCATTCCTGTGGGGAAAACGTCCAAATTTTTCGATAATTTCATGATGGCGTTCTGCGTATAAGATCTCTTCCTTAGTGCCAAACCCTTGAAATAGTTCCATCGATTTTTCTTGATCTTGTAGGTTTTCGCTATGCTCAAAAGGAAGTGCAGCAAAGGTTTTTTGAAAAGGCGCTAGGTCTGCAAAAAAGTCGCTGGATAGAACCAATCGGGCAATTTCTCTTGCTTTGCCATCTGTTGCAAAAGACTCTGCCGATCCTCGAAACATGTTCCGTGAGAATTGATCAAAAAGAAGGATAAGGGCCAAACAGCCTTTTTTGTTTTCCGTCCAGTGAAGAAGTTGCCCTTCTTTTGCCTTCACATATAAGAAAAGAAAATTTTGGCTAATCGCTTTATCAAATTCAGGGTCTTTCTTGAACCATTCCTCACGAGTATTCCCATAGGCAGGATGATCTTCAGGGTAAAACCAGAAGTCCAAAATTTTCTGAAAGTCGTCCATTCTTTATGCCCTTTTGAAAATGCTTTAAGGTCCTAGAAAGTATAATCTAATAGGATGGGATACGTCCAGCTTTTGGGCAAGGAAGCTTACCGGAAAAGAAGGTAGTGTTGATAATGAAATTTCTAGAAAATACGCTTAAGATTCTGACTGTTGGAGCGGTTTGTCTGTCGTTGTCTGCCTGTTTTGATCCTGAAAAAGAAGATCTTCTGAAGAAAGTAAAAGGGCTAACGCACCCTGAACAGATAATCACAGCCATTGGGCCTGCCAATAAGATCATTGATGATGGTGCCCATAAATATTGGCGATATTCTGCGTCTGGCGGGGATGTATGTTTTTCAGTGGTTGGATCCATGGCCTTGCGAATGGCCTGTTAATGTGAGTTGGATTATTCTGTTATGACTATACGAGTTGATTTTAAGAAACTGTTGATGCGAATGCTCGTCGGTGCAGGACTGCTTGCGATTGGAGCAATAGCCCTTGCGGACGCCAGTGAGAGAAACAGGCCTAGCGGGATTAAAGGGACTGATGATCGAACGCGGGTAGATATTGCTGAATATCCATGGCGCGCCATAGGCCGAATTAATCGATCTGGGAATTTTTGTACGGGTGTGTTAGTGGCTGAAGACGAAGTTTTAACGGCAGCGCATTGTTTCTGGAACAAACGGACAAACCGATGGTCTCAAGCCCAATTTTTCCACTTTGTCGTTGGATATGAAAAGGGAAAATACGCAGGTGCCGCGAAGGGTGTTTCTTACCGAACGGCCTTTAAGTCGTTACCTGATTTATCTAACATTAAGCTGGAGAGAGAAGACGATTGGGCCGTCTTGAAGCTTGATAAACCTCTGGGCCGGAAATTTGGCGTTGTAAAAATCGCATCTGGTAAAGGGCCTGAGTATCTTAATCAAAATCTCAAAAATGATGTTGTTTTTCAGGCAGGCTATAGCCGGGATTATTCCCACGTCCTAACAGTTCATAAGAATTGTCAGATTACTGACTTCACGAAATTGCGCGAGAATAGCCAGCCTGTGTTTCTACATTTATGTGACGCGACGCGCGGGGATTCTGGATCTCCGATTTTTGTGCTCTCTAACGGAGACTACAAACTAATTGGAATTCATTCCGCGACGGCTCAAAAAACATCCGGTGAGGTGGTCGGTATTGCAGTTCCCAGTAGACAGTTTCGATCTGCTGTTGGCGACCCTTAAAAATTAGAATATACTAAATCATGACTCGTTTGAGGCGGTTTTTGGCCAATTTGCATACAAATTTAGTAAAAAAAGCCATAAAAAGAGCATAAGTGCCTCATTTGGGGGATGTTTTTTGTCATCATGTCCCCTAGGTTTTCTTATATTGATAGTTTAAATAATTCTAAACTTCAAAAAACAGGTTATATTTGGGGTTATTTCTACGTTCAACCCTTTTTGAAGTGAGTGAGGGATCTGCAAATGGCAGGATCAAAGGGCAGTGGTGATAAACCACTTATAGACATAGAGAGTTTGACGGAAGGTTCAACACGGGATGTTGAAAACCTACTTCGAGCTGCTGAACAGTTGCCCTCGGTTGATGCGATCTCTTCAGATGAGAAAATAGAAAGTGTTGAGTTTATGGTTGACGACGAGAACGAGTTGGTCGATCTCGATGCATTGTTTGATGCATTGAACGTTGCGGCCAATGAAGGCGTTGATGCTATGGGCTACATCGAAGGGGATGAGGCAGGAGTTGTGTTGACTGTGACGAATGAGGCCCTTGCAAAAGCAGGTGTAAGTTCGAGCTTTGACGATCTTGGAACGACCTCTGATGAAGGTCTTACAGATCAAGTGATTTCTGACGAATCTTAATCCGCCTAAAGTTTAAATAAAAAGGGGCGCTTGAATATCAAGCGCCCCTTTTTTTATTTCGTTGAGTGTGCCAAGTTTTCTTCAAAACTCTGACCTGCTGGCGAAGATAGGAAATTATCAAACGCAGCTACAACATCAGGATCGTATTTATTGGGGTTTGTCCGGAAAACCTCCATAGCCTCTTCAACGCTGATCGCGCGTCTGTAGGTTCTAGGTGATACACGAGCTACCAAAATATCGGCCATGCCCAATATGCGAGCCGACATGGCAATCTCGTCTCCTGCCAGCTGATTTGGATATCCAGAGCCATCACTGCGTTCATACATTTGAGACACCGCGGTTATAACGGAAATATCGATTTCCATATCTTGAAGCATCGTTTCCGCTTTGCCCACATGGCCCTGCATGACTTCCATCTCTTTTTTAGTTAGACGGCTTTCTTTCGTCCGGATTTCTGTTGGGATGGAAATTTTACCGATTTGAGATAAATTGGCACCAGTCGAAATCGTTTGCTTTTCAGCAGCCGTCAACGAGAGAATATTTGCAACATTGTCCGTAAGCTCTCCCATCTGGTGCGAATGTCCCGCAAGATGGGGATCGTTTTCTTCCATCATTCGAACAAGAATTGAAATGGTTTTTCGTCCCAATTCTTCTTTTTGGCGTTGATGCATAATGTATTCAGTGATGTCACCGCCAACAGTAACAATCCCCATAAAAGCACCATCGTCATCGGTCAGGTGGGATTTTTCCACACGAACAATCTTCGTGGCACCGGAAATTTCGAACTCCAGAATGTCGTTTGTCGTCTCACCTGTCTCAGTGACGCTTGCATCCATTTCCAGAAGCTTGCGGGCTACTTTATCTCCGAACAAATCACGATCAGTTTTTCCGTGAATAGATTTTTCGGGGAAATCGACAAAACGCGCTAATGCGGGGTTTGCGTAAACGTATTTTCCTGCAGCATCTTTTAAGCTGATCAAATCGTCAATGGTATTGTTGATACTACCAAGAAGGCGGCGCTGCGCATTAATTTGCTGGGCGAGTTCCTTATATTGACCTGCCATTGCACGGGCATTCTGGCTGCGAAGGGTGAGCCAAATACCACTTAATACACTCAAGACGACAATGAAGAAGCTGCCGGCCAGCCCATATATTGCATATGCATAAGTTTGCAGCGGTAACAAAGCTGTACTTTGCGGAATTGTTTGCAAAATTGCCCAATTTGTTCCGGCAACCTGAGTTCCAACAGCATAAACAGGCTCAAGATTTCCCGCGATAGAGCGAAGCTCGAAATCAGTCATGTTGTCGGTTAATGTTTCATCAGCAGTTTCAGACAAAAAAGGCGCTTTGTTTGGGCTAACGAGATAGTATTTGTTGGCCTGCACTTGATACAAATTTGACGCTTCACCAACAACAGATAGCCGCGTTGGTTTCATGATGCTGGATAATTGTTTTGATGCCGGCAGGGTCATCACAAATATACCAACTGGGTTCTTCGCATCTGTGGTTGTATCTGGCTGCGCCGCAAAGATAGGGATTAGAAAATCGAAAATGAGGCCCTCATTGGCAACGCGGACTTCTGATATGCTAATGTTGGTTTGCGCATAATGATCCGTTGCCCGGCTTCGTTGAACTGGTGTTAAAGCAGGCGCACCGCTGGATGCCAAATAGGCACGACCATCTTTACCGATCATATAAGCGGCAATCAGATTGTTTTCTTTAACGAAACTGGTGACGGCATTCTGCATATAGGGAAGTTGTGTCGCGAGCGGTTTGGAAAGTGTTCCGTCACCTGATTTGGTAACTTCACTTGCAAACAGCTGAATGAGCGGACTGTTAGTGATTTGATTGGCCCGTTGCCCTGTTGCATTGATCCAGGTTTTAATGACATCGGCTTTACCTGCCACTGTGATTTCTTGCCTAGTATTTAACTCAAGCAGAAGGTCTTGTTGCCGCTCCGTGATCAAAAAATCTGATCCCCAATAGCAGGCTACGAGTAAAACGATCGAAAGAAGAGTGCCGACGAAAATCGGATTTTTCTTCGGTGTAGTTTCGCTATCTGAATTATCGCTCTTCATGAACGTATTCAGTTCTAAATGTGCCATTGCGTCTGTCATTTCTCATTCCCCAATTCGTCACCTGAACCTGAAAGGTGGCTGGGAATATGTGCCCAACGCGTTGTTTCATTTACAGAGTAAAAGGGGACGTAATATTTGACAAATTCTTCTTCCAGAACAGTGTCGTTCTGAGAATCAAGTACATAAGATTTCATATTTAGTTGAACACTCAACACAGTATGTGTGACGCCGCGCAAGACATCGTTTGTGACTACGATGCGCATATTGTTGGGTGTAACACCCAACTCTTTTAAACTGGCATACTTCATGATGGCAAAATCTTCAGAATCGCCGCCATTCGTAATGAATTCCAACGGAGCTGCCCAGTAATCATCTTTGTTGTAGGTCGCAACGTCGCTGACTTTTTGCCACTTATTAATGAAACTATTGATTTCACGTATTTTGAGACTGGTATCAGCGTGCTCTAACTCTTGGATCTTAGTGCGCCAAAGAGTCATTTGCTGTGAGTCACATTCTTGAATGTCGAGATCACATTTACGGGCTTTCGCAGCAAGAGGAGAAAATCCTTTTAAGGCTCTTGTCCATTGCGGCAACGCATTCAGATCCTTCGATGGGATTTCGAAGGTTCCAAATAATCCGGTTTGTGTTTGTGCCGCGGCACCGGTTCCGGTAACTGCGGTTACACCCAACATCGCGAGAGTGAAAAGAAATGATGGTTTGTTCATTACCGCTCCCTCAACGCATTGTTTTTGGTTTTCAAGATTGGTTTCAGAATGTAATCCAAAACAGATTTATGGCCTGTCAAAGTATCAACTGTAGCAATCATTCCGGGTTTGATTGGATAGATCTGATTCCCTCTTTTTAGAGAATTTTCTTTTGTGCGAACGATAATCTTATAAAAAGTCTCACCAGATTTCTCATCGACAATAGTGTCAGCACTAATGCGTTCAAGTTCAGCAGGCAAGCCGCCATAAATGGAAAAATCATAGGCTGATATTTTCACAGTTGCTTTCTGTCCAGGGCTCAAGAACGCGATGTCAGACGGGCGAATGCGAGCCTCAACCAACAAGTTATCTTCAATGGGAACGATTTCCACGATGTCCTGACCTGGACGAACAACGCCGCCAATGGTTTGGATTTTAAGTTCTTTCACTTCGCCTTTTAGCGGCGATCTGACGTCTGTTCTCGTAACTCTATCTTTCGCCGCCAAAATTGTTTGGCGAACCCCTTCATATTCATTCCGGGTTACACTCAGTTCTTGGGCTGCCAAGCTACGGAAATTCAGGATTTTTTCCTGAATACGTTGATTGGCTTCCTTCAGGGCGCCTTTTGCACGGGGGAGGGCAAGAGTGGATGCCGAGATCTGGCCTTTCAGCTCGTTGACTTCTCTTTTAAGTTGCAGGAGTTGCACTTTAGGGACAATTCCTTTTTCGGCCAATGGCTGCGTAATCGCCATCTCTTCGCCGACAAGTGCTACGCTGGAGCGCAGTTGAACTAGCCGGCCGTTGATTTCGGCAATTTCCTGACGTCGTTGTTGCGCTTGTTGACGCAGGATAGAAATTTGCGATTGCAACTCCGCTTGCCGTGCATTGAACAGATTTTGTTGTCTGATGGAAATTTTTGGGCCTTCAGCTAACAATTCCGGCGGAAACGTAATACCTTTGCCTGTAGACTCAGCCAGCAAGCGAGCAAGCTTACCTTGTAGGCCTAGATAGTTGGCTTCGATTTCACCGAAACGGGCCGCAAAATTGGTGTCGTCAATTCGCAACAGAATTTGTCCTTTTTCGACAACTTCGCCTTCTCGGACCATCAATTCCTTCAATATCCCGCCTTCGAGATTTTGAATAACCTGAACTTGTGATGAAGGTATAACTTTCCCTTCACCGCGAGTAACTTCATCCAAAATTGCATTATCTGCCCATAAGTAAGCGGCGATAAAAAAGGAGAAAATTCCGATTAATAAGAGCATAGAGCGCGGGTTGGGGCCGTTCATTTCGGCCGCTACAACATCTGACGCGTAATCTGCGTCGCTCCACTTTGTAGATTTAGACATATGAGTCCCTATTTCTTGAATTTGAAGAAGTGGCGCGTTTACGCAGATTTATTCTTTTTAGTGGCCCGTTGACCAACTTTGAGCACTTCGTCTCTCGGTCCATCAGCGACAACTTTCCCGTGCCCAAGAACAATAATGCGGTCCACAATGGAAAACAAAGATGTCCTGTGTGTGACCAGCATAAGCGTTTTATCTTCCGCATATGTTCTGAGACGATTGATAAACTGACGCTCAGAATTCAAATCCATGGAGCTGGTTGGCTCATCGAACATCAACACTGGTGGATTAGGAAGCAAGGCGCGAGCAATACCGATAGACTGTCTCTGGCCACCGGAAAGGGTTGCCCCTTTTTCACCAACTTGTAAGTCATATCCATGTGGATGACGGGCGATGAAATCGTGAACACCCGCCAATTTAGATGATTTCAAGATCATCTCGTCATCAGCTTGGGGGTGACCCATGGTAATGTTCTGGCGAACAGTACCATGAAATAAGGTTACATCCTGCATAACGCTGCCGACTGCACGGCGAATATCGGACGGATCGATTTGCCGGATATCTGTTCCGTCCACGAGAACGGCACCTTCGTCGGGCTCGTATAAATTAATCAGCAACCGTGAAACCGTTGTTTTTCCTGATCCAACAGGACCAATGATCGCAACTTTTTCGCCGGGCCGGATCTTGAACGAAACGTTTGAAAGAGCTGGAATTTCCGTTCCAGGGTATTTGAATGTTACATCTTTGAACTCAATCTCGCCGGCGATAGTTGGGCGGCTCAATTGGCGTTTCTCAGAAGACCGTTCTACGGGCAATGCCATGATTTGGTTGAGCCCTTTGAGTGCCACCATTGCCTGATTAAGACGTGTGAGAAGCGCTGCAATTTGACCCAGCGGGGCCATTGTGCGGCCCGTGAGAATAGTTGAGGCAATCAAGGCGCCGATGGTCATGGTCGAATCAGGTTCTGACATGAGGGTCACGCCGTAAATAACAACGGCTACCGTCACGAGCTGCATCGCTGCAGCTGACAAATTAATGCCAAGGCCTGAGAAAAAGCGAGCGGTTACACTTGTTTTCGCTGTTTCGCCAACAAAACGCTCCCATTCTTTTTGCATGTGACCTTCAACACCAAGGCTCTTAACTGTGTCCAACGCCGAGATGGTTTCGATAATGACACCGTGCTTTTGCGAATTTTCCTCTGTGTTTTTTGCAACAGATTTTCTCATAGGAAGTTGCAGGCCGAGGCCGATGATTATCACAATTGGAACGGCAACTGCGGGTACAATGGCGATTGGGCCACCGATCATATAAATGATGAGTAAGAAGATACCGAGGAATGGCAAATCAACCAGTGCTGTGACTGAAGCTGATGTGAAAAAGTCCCGCAGAGCCTCGAACTCTCTTAAGTGGTTGGCGAACGCCCCCGCAGATTGCGGTCTGGCTTTAACCTGAATGTTCAGAACTTGTTCAAAAATTCGACTGGAAAGTATGACGTCAGCGCGCTTTCCTGCGTTATCAACGAAATATGACCGGAGGGTTTTGAGAATAAGGTCAAAACCAACAACCGTAATAACACCAAAGGCAAGGACCCAAAGTGTTTCCAGCGCTTTGTTTGGAACCACTCGGTCATATACGTTCATAATGAAAAGCGGGCTAGCGATGGCAAAACTATTGATCAATATGGCTGCAAATATAACTTGAATATAGGTTGGCCAAAATTGCCACATGGTTCCCCAAAACCAGGAGCCTTCTCTTTTTTGGAGATTCTCATCTCGGTCGACCCGGAATTTGAAGCTCGGGCGCACAAAAATCGCATACCCTGCATATTGTTCTTCGAGGTCGCTTAGAGAAATGTTTTGAGTACCTTCCCCGGTTTCCGGGAAAATCACTTCCGCAGTATCGCCGGTACGCTTTAATAGAATACAGGCCCTGCGATCCTTAAGTAGAAGCACTGTCGGTAGCACAACATCCGGAATTTTGGCCAACTTTCTGTTGGTCATCCGGGCACTTAGCCGGACACGTTCAGCTGCTCGGATGAACAAATTCGGTGTAAGCTGATTATCTTCGAGTGGCAGCCCATAAATGAGCGCATCAGATGTGCGAGGGTCTTCAAATATTTTTGTAAGGGCGACAAGGCATCCCAATAACGGATCATGATCAGAACGGGAAACTTCTGATAGGCGAACGTCCCAGTCAGGTTCGCCATCAGCGCCAGCTGCATCACCCTTGGCGGCTTTCAGGTTAGCTGTCCCGTTCGGACTTTCGGCTTCTAAATTGCCTCCCGCTGCAGCGCGCAATTTTTCAGCGGTCCTTAAATCGATAGCGCTTGTTTCGCTATCTTGTTTGCTGTCAGCTTTACTTGTCTTGTCTGTCATTATGTCTTTTCCAAATGAAAACGAGCTTGCCGCCATTGCAACCGGGTCATGGACGACCTCAAATCTCATGGCTTTCAAGTTTGTTTTTTTAATTCATCGATCAGAATCACAGAAGAACTAACGTGCTATCACGTTAAGCTCTTTCGGATTTCAACCCGCCCCCAAAATTATAGTGTCCAACTTATTACTAACTGGTCGGCATGTTCATGCCTGAAATGCTGTCTTGATGGTGATTGAAAGGCTATTTGGTGAAGAACCTATTAATAAAGCCTACAGAATCTCCAATTTCGTGTATCACTAAAGTATAAATATGCGTGGTTTTTGGTGAATATTTACTGCTATTGGTGTCACGCCATATAACCAAAAATCCGAGCATTTGCTTCAAATTGATAGATGCATTTTGTTTGTTTCTGTCGAAAATTAACCATAAAAACGATTGAAAATCGAGTCTTACTTTTAAGAACTCGAAAAGAATAATGTAATGATTTTCTCGTGAGGTGCGCTTGATAGGGGCTTGTGGTTTTGGGGACCGTGATCGAATCAATTTTGTTGAAATTTTGCACAATAGTTGAATTTTGTTGGGTTTCCTGTTGAAAGAATGCGTGTTTAAGTGGAAAATCCGGAGGAGGCCACTGCCATAGGTTTAGGGATTGGGAAATCGTTGCAAAAACACCACATTTTTGCGGGGAGAGCGGAAAAAAGGCACGGTCAGGCGATAAACGTTGTTTCAGGGGTAACAATTAAGTTACTTTATGGGAATGAAATTATAGCGGATACCCGAATAAGTCGTTTGACAGTTTAGGTGGAAGCGGGTACTTCGTTTTATCAAACGCGTATAGAAGTGTAGATGTAACTTAAGTAGCATTGAAATTATTTAATTATTGGGAGAGGGGCATGATGTCCAAATTGAGCTCGCATACTGCTCGTCGGTTTATTACAACGAGTGTCATGACAGCGGTTTTCGGAAGTGCTCTAGCGATTGCGCCAGTGCAAGCTGGATCGCTTACAGAAGCCGTTCAAAAAACTGTCGCTGAGTATCCGGAAATCGGAGAAGCCGCAGCAAACCGTCGTGCCATCGATCAGGAATTAGAGCAAGCCCATGGTTTGTACTATCCAACAGTTGATATCGCAGCAGGCGCTGGTAAAGAGTGGACTGATACGACCACTATTGATAGCGAATGGCTAACACGAACAGAGGGAAGTATCTCTGTGTCGCAAACATTAACGGATGGTGGCGCTCGGTCAGCTGAAGTTGATCGTCAATCAAGCCGTGTAGACGGCGCTGCATATAGAGTTCGCGAACGTGCCGAAGCTATTGGCCTTGATGTTGTTCAGGCATACCTTGATGTGATGCGGAACCTTGAAGTTGTAAATCTGGCAACTGAAAACCTTGAAATCCACAAACGGACTTTGGGCGAAATCGGTGACCGGGTAAGTGCCGGACAAAGTGGTGTCGGCGACGTTCAACAAACCGAATCTCGTGTATCTGCTGCTGAAGCTGCACTGGTTGCAACACTTCGTCAGTTGGATGACTCAGAAATTGCTTACCGTCGTTTAGTTGGTGAAACACCAGTAAATATGACGCTGCCTGAATTTAGTGACGGTGGTCTTCCTGAAAACTTGGATGACATCATTGCAATCGGCATGGAAAGCAATCCAGATATTCGTTTTGCTAACTCAGATTTAAAAACATCAGATGCTGAAATTAGAGCTGCTGAAGCAGGCTTCTATCCAACAGTTGCGTTGGAATTGGATGCAAATGCCAATAACGACACCGACGGTGTTGAAGGGCATAATGATGACTTCACTGCGATGGTTCGTCTAAGATATAACCTATATCGCGGCGGAATTGATCTTGGACGTCAACAAGAAGCAATCGAACGTAGCTCTGAAAGCAAGCAACGTAAAATGCGCTTCGAACGTTTGGTTGAAGAAGAAATTCGCCAAAGCTGGAGTATTCTTGCACGGTCAAAAGCACGCGCAGCAGCATTGGGCGACCAAGTTGTCGCAAATGGCCAAGTTGCAGCAACTTACCGTCAAGAATTTGAAATCGGACAACGTGATCTTCTCGATATGTTGGACTCAGACAATGAATTGTTCAATTCACGGACATCATTGACGACAGTTGAATATGCCGTTTTGTTCGCAAAATATCGTTTGCTTGCTACTATGGGTCGCTTGAACAGCACTCTTGGTGTGACGCTTCCTGATGAAGCTCTTCCAAACGATAACAGCTAATCAGTTATACTGACGCTAAAGAAAAAGCCCCGCAACTTGCGGGGCTTTTTCTTTGTCCAAAATGAATACCTTAAAATTAAAGCGGCTTAATCAAGGCTTGTAACGCCACCACCCATTTTCGTTGAGTGCGTAGATAGGTCGGTAATGCCGAATTCGTTTTGACTCAATGACGAGGCCGATTTGATTATCTAAGATCATTTTCTTTTTACCAAGTTGCACAGCCAAGATTGCATGGGCAATTCTTAGGTTTAGGTCTTGAAGAACGATAATTTTCATATCCTTAGCTTCCCAGCCAAGCGCCCGTAATGTGAAGTACTTAACAATTGCATAGTCTTCACAATCACCAAATTTGGCGAAAAATTCTTTTGGAATTTCCCAGTAGTCCCTGACACCCCAATTAATGGGATCCATAATATACCGATATAAGTTGAGATAGCTGTTCACTTTACCCAGTTGATACTTCTTGGGTTTGTCTTTTAGCTCATCAATCAGCTCTTTCCACTTTTTATAAGCACAAGCGTTCAGTTGTCCATTGCCGCAAGCTCCCGGTTTGTTCTTGTAGCTTTTAAGGACTTCTTGCCATTTAGGAAATGGTTTTAGGCTAGTATGAGGCTTTGCATTGAAGCCAAATATCCCGACAGCTTCGACATTCTGAATTTGTGGTAAGACTGCTAAACTACAGCCAAGAAGAGCTATACGAAACAAATTGCCAATTTTCTTTGACTGAATTGCCATCTGGTCCCCGAAGTAACGGTTGAACATAAATCTGATATATTTATCGCAAATGTAGTATGTTCATATAAAGGTTAACAAGCGTTAATAACGTGTTTCAAAGATCAATGAATTTATTGTGAAGATGATAATAGGGGTTAAATAGTTACACTCTCTAAACTCTTTCGCTTCATAATTCTTCTAAATCAAAACAGGAACCAATAATGTCAGACATCAAAGAAGAACTGGGCACTTCCCGCAAAACTTATAAATTCATCTGGATCGCGGCAGCTATGCTTGTGGCGGTTGTCATTGGTGGTGTTTGGGGTACAGTTGTTTTTGTGGATGGTCAGCGGAATAGAGATGTTCAGAACTGGGAAGTCCGTTTAGGCATTGTCGCTGATAGTAGACTCTCTAGCGTAGAGCAGTGGTTGTCAGAACAAAAAGACGCAATTCTTTCGCTAGCAGAGAATGAATCCCTCCAGGTCTATTTAACGCAGCTGGTACTTGATACGCAGGAAAACGGCGCCAAAATCACAGAAGTTCCTGAAGCTGGATACCTCATCAATTTGTTGAATAATCATGCCGTAATCAGCGGCTTTTGGGAGCCGCAGGAGCCGGAGATCAGAGCAAATGTTGCGCGTCCTGGTAGGGCCGGCATCGCTCTTACAGATCGTACAGGTCGGTTGTTGGTATCTAGTGGCAATATGCCGCCAATGAACCCGTCAATTCGAGCTGGCATGGCCCAGGCTGATAATGGGGTATCCGCTGTTATCGATATGTATAGCGGCTTAGACGGAGAGCCTGTCATGGGTTTCGTTCATCCGATTTATGCGGTTCAGCAAAATGGTGACGTAGATCAGATTATCGGATTTATTGTTGGGCTTCGGACGGTTAGAAAATCACTGTTTCCTAATCTCCACCAACCCGGGGATTCGCAAACGAGCAGTGAAACCTATTTGGTGCGTAAAAACGGAAAGTTGATTGAGTATATTTCACCCCTGATTGATGGGACTCAGGCGTTGAAACGGAAGTTGAGCGCGGACGGAGCGTTAGCAGCCGCCTTCGTTGCGGAAGAGCCAGGCCTGTTTGGTCGTCGGACGAATTATTTAGGTGACGAAGTTTTGGTCACCGGGCGGGCGGTTTCCGGTGCGCCTTGGTATTTGGTGCGGAGCATTTCTGCAAGTGAGGCGTTAGCGGCGACAAATCAACGCCTCAATACAATGCTTGGCGTATTCCTTCTTTTAATATTAGGGATTACGGGAACTGTTGTTGCAGTATGGCGTCATGGTACGTCAATTCGGGCCGCAGAACTCGCCGTTAAATATAAAACCACTGCCGAAGATTTACAGGCAAGGACAGAGTTTCTAAAGGTTGTTACGGATCGCCAACCGACTGCAATTGCCGTATTCAATGAAGAGAATAAATATACGTTTGCCAATAAAAAAGCAGCAGATACAGCTGAAATGGGGCAAGAAGAAATCATTGGCCGCCGGATCACAAATGTTTTTGATAAGGATGTTGCTAGTGATCTCAAAAACATGATGGAGCAAGCCCGCGAGGACCAGGAGACTCAAACTCAATTAATCACTGTCCCGCAAGAGGGTGGTGAGCAGGTATGGAAATCTGACATCATTCCGCTTGGAAAAAGTTCAGGGCAAGGCGCTGAACTGCTTGCTGTATTCCAAGACATTACCGAAGTTGTGGAAGAGAGAGAGCAGAGAGAGAATGTCCTGCGTAATTTGGTCTCTACTTTGGTCGCTTTTCTTGATCGACGGGATCCTTTTTCCGCAAATCAGTCAGCGCGAGTTGCGGAAGTCAGCGTGGCAATTGCAGAAGAACTAGGCTCTTCCGAAAAGGTTATTCGGACAGTCGATATTTCTGGCAATTTGATGAACCTTGGGAAAATATTAGTACCGCGTGATGTGCTGACTAAAGTCGGAGATCTTTCTGATGAAGAAAGAGGTATTCTCCGTGATAGCCTGTTTGCAAGTGCAGATCTTCTCGAAGGTGTGAAGTTTAACCTCCCTGTGGCAGAAACTCTTCGTCAACTGCAGGAGCATTGGGATGGCAGTGGCCAGCCAAGAGGGCTTAAAGGGAACATGATCAATGAGGGTGCGCGTATCATAACGGTTGCAAACGCCTTTGTTGGAATGGTGAGCCCACGAGCATATCGAGAGGCTTTGAATTTTAACAAAGCGACGAGCATTTTAATGGAAGATGTTGATACACGTTATGATCGTAAATCTGTCAGCGCTCTCATAAATACCCTGGAAAATCGCGGCGGCCGTGAAAAATGGCAGCATTTCTCTAAGTCCCCTGAAGCACCAGATAGCGCCTAAGGGTAGATTATAGGAGAGGCGTTGCTTTTAACGCGGCGGGACCAGTCAAGATTAGTTTGACGAGCTCACTTTGCCGGCTCGTGTCTGTTTTCCTGAAAATCTGTCTGAGCTGGGAGCGAACGGTATGCATACTGACGCCCCATTCCTCGGCAAGATCATCGAGCTTAAAGCCATTGGTAAGCCCAAGAGCCAATCGGCCTTCGGCAGGTGTCAGTGAATATAAATTACAAATTGCGTCAATGGACAATTCCACGGGTTCCACTGGGTCAGATACGAAAAGAACCGCACCTTTTCCAGCCACGCCTGTCCCGATTGGGGCGACCATTACGGTGAGTGGAGTGTCGCTTTCATTTCGCGTGACCGACATTGCAAAATCGCCTTCATTCTTGGATTCTGATGAAGGTGACAGCGCATTGTTAAGGAGCTCAGTCAGTTGTTTGTTTTCACTTTGAATGGTTGCCCGGCAAATCCGATTTTTATCGAGGATTAAACCATCTTCGCGATCTAGAAAGAGTTTGGCTTTTCCATTGTAGAAAAGTACCTGAGAGGTCGCGGTTACAAGAATGACGCCCATAGGAAGTCTATTCAGGACGGCAGTGGCAGATTCCAAAAGGGGTGCAGTTTCTGCCGATTGTTGTTGCCCCTGTTGCCGCTCAATCGCGCTGACTAAACTCCGGCTAAGGGCTGTCGCAGTGAGTTGATCTCGCAATAGATAATCTTGTGCACCGTTGCGGATTGCGAACTGTCCTGTTTCATCTTCATTGTCGGTTAGTAAAACAACTGGGATTGCAGGGAATGTCGCCCGAAGCGCCTTGAGGGTTTCATATTCTTTGTCACCAGTACCGTCTGCATCAAGTAATATAACAGTTGCATCAGCAGCACTTCGTTGGTTAAGAACAGCTTCGGCCTCTGGAACATGCATCAATTCCATCACCGGTTTTTTGATATTGGATATTAGCCAGTTAAGTTGCTGCGCATCTCCGTCCTTATTTCCTACAAATAGGATTTTGCATAGCGCCACCTCAGTCATTTGCGTTGTAAGCTCCAATAAAACTTTTAAAGTCTAATCTAAACACGGTACATATACTCGAGTGACACAGAGCGTAAGAGGCTAATTAATAGCATCTGAACAGGTCTGAGTAGAAAACGGATGCCCAGCTATCTCTCTATAAAAACCTTGAGAGATAAGTTTTGATATTTGTATCAAACTTCGTTCTTAAAGTAATGGTACAAAAGTAATAAAATCGTTTCTTTTTCGGCGAACAATGCGGAAATGTAAACAATGTGGCTTATTCGCCATAATTGATCCAGTTTGGAAGTGAAAATTTTGCATAGTTATAGATATATTGCCTTCAACAAACCTTTCGGAGTGCTCAGCCAGTTCACAAGTGAAGGGGGGCATCCCGCATTATCGGAATATTCGCTGCCCAAAGAAGTGTATGCTGCTGGTCGGCTTGATCGAGATAGCGAAGGGTTACTGCTATTGAGCAATGATGGCAGATTTATCAAAAGGCTCTTGGACCCCGAATTTGCACACCCCAGAACCTATCATGTGCAAGTTGAAGGTGTTCCCACTGATAGCGATCTGGAACCGCTCGCTCAAGGTGTGGTCATTCGCGGCTACAGCACACGTCCTTGCAGCGCGCAGCTCATAGACCCTGATCCCCAGTTTCCATCGAGAGTTCCACCGATCAGGGTTCGAAAGAATATACCAGATAGCTGGATAGAAATGACCTTGACGGAAGGAAAAAACAGGCAAGTCAGGCGTATGACTGCGGCAATTGGTTTCCCGACACTCCGTTTAGTTAGGGTGGGGATTGGTAAACTTGAGCTAGGTACTTTAGCCGCAGGTGATTGGAAAGAAGTGCAAAAGGAAGATATTCTACCGCTGTGATGGATGGCGTGGAGAACGGAGAATACCCCCTTTTGCGACAAGGGTTTGCACCCTTGTTAGTGAGAGAAAAGAATTGGTGCGGTCATCTGCTCAAGAATTTCTTGAGTGGCGCCTCCTAAAATCATTTCTCGAATTCGGCTGTGTCCGTAAGCACCCATGACAAGCATGTCGGCATTGAGGTCCACGAGGGAATCAAGCAAAGCATTTCCAACGCTGACATTCTTCCACTGGCTAACCTTGATTTGGGCTGGAATGTTATGCCGTCCTAAGTGAGCAATGATGGCAGCATTTTCAGCGCTTTGATCAGTTTGAGGGTTGACGCTGAGAAGCGTTATTTTGTCTGCCTTTTTCAAAAAAGGCATGGCGTTATGAAGGGCGATAGAGGCCTCGCGTGTATTGTTCCAGCCAACCAATATATGCTTCCCAAAATTTGTATGATTGCCTGCATATGGGACAGTCAATATTGGGCGGGCAGAACTGACAACGAGTTCATCGGCTAGATATCGGTATTGGGCTGATTTTTCATCGTCCGGATCCACTTGCCCTAAAATTAGAAGGTCTGCAGACAGAGCATGCATGTTTAAAATATCAAGGGCGTAGCCTTCTTCTTTAGAAATCTGAACAGGCACACCAGCCTCAGCTGCAGCGTCAGTTAGTTTTTCAGATGCAGCATTGGCATTTTCCACTTCAAGTGCGCGAGTGCGTTCAATGAATTCTGGTGGGATATATCCCATAAAAGAAGCAGGCGGAGCAGCCGGAATGATGGTGTATAAGCCATTGATCATTGCATCATTTTCGGCGGCCAACTTCAGCGCTAACTTGATGCGGCCTTCCAAATTTTTGTCATTTGTCAGGTGTAATAGAATTGTCTTAATAGCCATAATTTTTGCCTCCATCAGAATCACTGTTTCTGTGAATTAATATAGGGCGGTTTCAGGGCTTTTGAATTGATTCTACTCAATTAGGAAATTTTGAAGAGAAAAATTCAAATTGGCTCATGGGTATGTGTTTGGTATTGTGCGAGAAATTGTACTTATAAAAACCTAAAAGGCTTTTCATATGGACGCTATCGAAGCGCTGCTGACCCGAAAATCAACGGCTAAACTAGATTTACCCGCGCCTTCAAAGGCTGAACTAGATACACTTTTACAGGCGGCAATGCGGGCCCCAGACCATGGATGTCTACGACCATGGAAGTTTGTTGTATTTAAAGATCGAATGCGCGAAGAATTGGGCGAAATCCTCTGCGAAGCACTCACGAAGAACGATCCAGATGCCTCCGAGGCTGCGTGTGAGAAAGAGAAGAAGAAACCTTTGCGAGCACCAATGGTAATTGCTGTCATTGCAAAAGTATCTGAACACCCAAAGGTTCCCGCCATGGAGCAAATTATTTCAGCTGGAGCGGCTGCGCAAAATATAATGGTGGCTGTTCATGCAATGGGATTTGCTGGAATTTGGCGAACAGGCTCCCCGTGCCACGATCCACATGTCAGGGCACGTTTAGGTGCAGTGGGAGGGGATGAGATTGTCGGGTTTCTTTACATTGGAACAGCCATTTCTGCACCACCAATTCCAGAATTTGAAAAATCAGATTATATTATGGAATGGAAAGCAGCCGCAAAATAGGCTGTGCCTTTAAAAAAACCTATTGTATGAGTTGCGGTATAGTCCCTGCATTTGATAGTGTAGGGCAATTGTAAGGGGTGCGTTTATAGCGCTCGCTATTTCAAATGGAGTTTTGTGTGCAGAAACTGTCGACTAAAATGAAGAAATCAGTATCTATTGTTGGCCTTCTGGTCATCGGAAGCGTTAGCTTAGCTGCTGTAAATACGGCTTCTGCACAAGAAAAACTTCCCGTGGCTAAAGTTGCTGTCGTTAATATTTCTCAAGTCTTGTCGTCTTCGCGTCCTTGGAAAGAGGCTGAAGGGGAAATGAAAGCGCAAGTAAAAATCGTGAGAGATGATATCGATTTAAAACGAGCTACATTGAAAGATCAAGCCGATGAGTTGAAGCGACAACAAGCCATTCTAGCGCCTGAGATTTTTCAGCAAAAGGTCGCAGCTTTGCAGCAAAATCAAAGAAATCTGCAGCGCGAAATGCAGGTATCTAATGGTAAGCTCAACAATGTTTTGAAAAAAGTTAGAGCAAAATTGCGCTCCATTATTGTTAAAACATCTGCAAGGGTTGCGTCTGAAAAGGGCATGAATATTGGCTTCGATAGCAACACTATCTTGTTTTTCAATGATACGATGGACATAACGAACGAAGTTTTAGAGCGGTTTAACGCCTCCAAAACTAAAATCGAGATTAAACCAAAAACAAACTAATTCGTTAGATTTTTGATTTTAATTGCTCTTTTAACTCATCATTGCAAAACGCGGCATCGATTGTGTTCCGCGTAATTTGTTGCATAGTCTCTTCGCTATACCCAAATGCACGAGCAACTTTCTCGTATTCCTTGCCGATTGATGTTGCAAAGAACGGTGGATCATCGGAGCTGATGGTCACGAGACATCCGGCTTCTTTTAGTTTGTTAAAAGGATGGTTTTCGTAGGAGGTGTAAAGTCCGGTTGAGATGTTACTCCCCGGACAAAGCTCCAATGGAATTTGCCTCTCGGCAAGTTCTTCTACAAGCGATGCATCCTCAATAGATCGAACTCCATGCCCAATGCGCTGTACGGGAAGGTGCTCAAGTGTGTCTCGAATGCTCTCAGGACCGCCAAACTCTCCCGCGTGGTTAGTTGTGGCAAGCCCGGCCTGATGAACTAGGTTAAAGGCTGGCGCAAAGTCTTTTGGATGGAATTGGGCTTCATCTCCGCCCATACCGAAACCAACCACATATGGATGAGGTGCATTTACCACAGATTTTGCAACGGCGAGTGCTTTTTCAGCACCTAAATGACGAACACAAGTCACGATGATGCGTCCTTCAATTCCAAAGTCGCGGCGAGCGTCATCAATCCCAGCTGTGATCCCATCGAGATGATCTTGATAACTAATACCAACCTGTGCGGCATGATCGGGAGACGAAAATGTTTCCACGTAAATGACGTCTTCAGATGCACATCGTTTTAAGTAATCATATGTTACCGCCCGATAATCATCTTTCGATCGGATCGCGGCCGCGGCTTTATCATAACATTTCAGGAAATCCCAGAAATCGGTCCAGCGAAATTCGCCATCGGATGCAAATGTCGACGGGTCAAGTTCCGCGCCATTGTTAGCCGCGAGCTTGCGGACAAGAGCGGGCGTTGCGGTTCCTTCAAGATGGACATGGAGTTCGGCTTTTTTGATCATGATTATTCCAAGAATGAGACGCCATGCGCCAGAGGTGGGATGTCCAAATGCTGAGCAATGCTCTGCCCAATGTCAGAGAAGCTCAACCGTTCTCCAATGTTCTTAGATGGTATTGTGGGACTGTAGCCAATAACAGGGACAACTTCGCGGGTGTGATCGCTGCCCGGCCATGTGGGATCGCAGCCATGATCTGCGGTGAGAATGAGCAGATCGCCTTCTTGCATAGCCGTTTGTATTTCAGGAAGTCTTACATCAAACTCTTCAAGCGCATTTGCATATCCTGCAACGTCACGTCGATGACCATAGGATTGATCGAAATCCACGAGGTTTGTGAAAATAAGATCAGCACTTATCGGTCGTTGCATAGCTTTTAGTGTCTCATCAACAAGAGCCATATTGCCATCGGCCTTGATAATTTCACCGGTACCTTGATGGGCGAAAATGTCACCGATTTTACCGATGGATATCACTCGTTTTCCATTTTCAGAAAGTCGGTCCAAAAGAGTTGGCTCAGGGGGTGGGACGGCAATATCTTTTCGGTTCGCTGTGCGGGTATAACTGCCTTTACTGCCAATGAAAGGCCGAGCAATTACACGGCCAATCTCTAACTCATCTACAAGCTTGCGGGCCACATCACAAATTTCATAAAGCCGGGAAAGGCCAAAGCTTTCCTCATGCGCTGCAATTTGTAACACACTATCCGCTGACGTATAGAGGATGGGTTTTCCTGTGTCTACATGCTCAGATCCGAGGCGTTCAATGATTTCTGTTCCAGAGGCATGGCAATTTCCAAGAATGCCCGGCAGGTTACACTGTTCAATAAGCGCATCAGTTAATGACTTTGGAAAACAGGGGACTGTTTTGGGGAAATATCCCCAGTCAAATAACACGGGGACACCCGCCATTTCCCAATGACCAGAGGGTGTGTCTTTTCCCTTGCTGAGTTCTTGTGCGAAGCCATACAGGCCGTCATAGGCGCCCTTCTGCGGTCTTCCCGTTATGTTTTGATGGTGTGCCGCGAGCAATCCTAGTTTTTCAAGGTTGGGAAGCTTGAGCGGGCCGTAGCGACTATCATTATTTGCAGCTCCGTTTGCCGCAGCGTCACGAATGTGCCCAAAAGTATCGGCGCCGATGTCTCCAAATTGATCGGCGTCTTTTGCGGCGCCTAGGCCAAAACTATCCAAAACAAGTATTATTGCGCGGCTCATACATCCTCCAACGTGATCTTCGTTCCGATAACGGGTCCTGTCAGAGGGGCCGTGTCTGCAATCGTAATGGCAGACAAAATTCGGGCTTCTGCTGCATCGGCTTGATCTTCGGTTCGGGCAAAAATTGTGGCGATGGGATTTCGTGGGCCAAGTTTCGCACCGATCCCCTTAATATTGGAAAGGCCGACGCCATAATCAATCGGATCACTTGCCCGGTGGCGCCCGCCACCCAAATCCATAACGGCAACGCCCATATTGCGAGTATTGATTTGACTTATGAAGCCGCGCTTTGGAGCGATAACATCACGACGAATGGGCGCAAGGGGAAGGTGAGTATCCGGGTTGGTCATCAAATCTGTTGGCCCGCCCAGTGCTGCGATCATTTGGGCAAACCGTTCGGCAGCTGACCCACTGTTTAGCGCGCCGCGAACAGCCAAAGGTGCGGTTGTCGCATCGGCGATACCTGAAATCACGAGCATTTCTGCACATAACGCCACTACCACTTCAGTTAAGCGTGGGTCGGGGGCTTTACCCATGAGGAAATCAATGGTTTCGCGCACCTCAATGGCATTTCCCGCAGTGTGACCCAAAACTTCGTTCATATCGGTAAGGATCGCCGTTGTTGGCATTCCGGCCCCATTTGCGACAGTTACGATACTTTTTGCAAGGCTTTCGGCATCTTCGTACTTTTCTTTAAAAGCGCCGGAGCCGAATTTTACATCCATAACCAAAGCATCTAAGCCAGCGGCCAGTTTTTTGGATAGGATAGATGCGGTTATAAGAGCGATACTTTCCACGGTAGCAGTCACATCGCGTGTCGCGTAAAAGCGCTTGTCTGCGGGTGCCAAATCTGATGTCTGTCCGATGATGGCGCAGCCGATGTTTTTAACCACTTTGGTCAATAGTTCTGGATCCGGTGCCGTGTTGTAGCCGGGCACACTGTCGAGCTTATCGAGCGTGCCGCCCGTATGTCCAAGACCGCGCCCGGATATCATAGGAACAGCACCGCCGCACGCGGCCACAATAGGGGCCAACATTAAACTCACTTTGTCGCCAACGCCGCCTGTTGAATGTTTATCAACGACAGGACGGTTAAGGTCAGCTTTAGACCAATCCATGACATCACCAGAATTGACCATAGCGCGTGTCAGCCAGACACGTTCATCCATGGACATGTCGCGAAAAAATACCGCCATGGCAAAAGCCGCTATTTGGCCTTCAGAGATAGAATTATCCGTGATGCCGCGAACCATGAATTGCACTTCAGCTTCAGTTAAAGGCTGAGCATCCCTTTTTTTACGAATGATTTCTTGGGGGAAGAAATTTTCAGTCATACTTCGTACCTATTCACCGTAAGGGATCCAGATGTTTTTAATTTGGGTTGCATGACGGAGATACTCTTCACCTTCGCCCTGTTCCAAATCAAACCAGTTACGGGCACGGCCGTGGTTTGTCCAAGTCCGTTTCATATTACCGGCAGAAGCCTGCTCCACCAGCTTACTTCCGGCGTCTGGGCCGAAATACCAAACGGATCTGACATCATCGTGATCGGCAAGTGTTTTCGCAAGTTCATCACGAATGCCCGTTACAATGTTAAGAGCTCCGGCTGGAACATCGGATGTCTCCAATATTTGATAGAAATCAGTCGCGGATAACGGATGCGTCTCGGAGGGAACAAGCACAACGCGGTTGCCCATTGCAAGTGCTGGAGCTGCAAGGGATATCATAGAAAGCAGAGGGTTTTCATCGGGGCATAGAATGCCGATGGTGCCAACAGCTTCTTTCATGGCCAGGGTAACACCGCGCATTGGGGGGGAGTGAACCCGGCTTTCATATTTATCGGCCCATGCGCCATATGTGAATAGACGGCGCACCGACGCTTCTACTTCGTCATGGGCTTGTTTTGATGTGACGCCAGTTGTCGTCATCAGCCGTGCCGCAAACTCAGTTTTGCGGGCATCAAGGTTTTCCGCAAGGAAGAACAGAACTTGAGCGCGGCCATGAGCGGTATTCTTCGTCCAGGCTGGGTTTTTCCGTGCGGCTTCCACTGCGTTTCGAATATCTTTACGATTGCCATGACCGATTTCTGCGATTTTGTCGCCTTTTGCTGACAATACGGGCAAGCTATGTCCGCTATCAACGCGAGCTTGTTTTCCGCCCACATATATTTTGTGTGTCCGGTCGATGGCAGTTAGAGGGGACGACGTGGACTTCCCACTTGCGATTTTCTGTGCTGCAGGTTTGTATTGGGGGAGCTTGGCTTCGAATTTTGGGCGCAAGACTTCTAAGACGCCTTCATGTCCACCTTCTCGGCCAAACCCAGATTCTTTGTTGCCACCAAAACCGCAAGCGGCATCAAACTGATTTGTTGAATTGATCCAAGCAACACCACAGTCAATTTTAGGGGCAACATCTAACGCGAGATTGATATTTTCGCTCCAGATAGAGGCGGCAAGGCCATATCGGCTGTTATTTGCGATTTGAACAGCTTCACTCGGCGTTCTAAATGTCATAGTGACAACGACAGGGCCGAATATTTCTTCCTGCGCTATGGTGCAGGCAGGTTCAACATCTGTGAACAAGGTTGGTGGGTAGAAGCAGCCTTCTTTTGGGACAGCCCAACTAGGTTGCCACATTGTAGCCCCCTCAGCACAGCCTTTCTTCACCATGGCATCGATGCGTTCTAGCTGTATTGGGGCAACAATAGCGCCCATATCAATACATTTATCAAGTGGGTTCCCAAGACGCAGTTTTTCCATTCGTGCGCGCAGCTTGGTAATCATCTTGTCATGAATGCCTTCTTGGATCAGCAAGCGCGATCCAGCACAGCAAACCTGTCCTTGATTGAACCAAATAGCATCGACAACACCTTCAACAGCGCTATCAAGGTCAGCATCTTCAAATACGATGAACGGTGACTTCCCGCCAAGCTCCAATGTGAGATGTTTACCCGATCCCGCTGTTGCTTCCCGAATTCGGCGACCAACGCCGGTCGAGCCAGTGAACGCGATTTTGTTGATGTCAGGATGGTTGACGATGTGTTCGCCGGTGCTGCCATCTCCGGTTACAATATTGACAACACCACCCGGCAAGCCGGCATCTTTGCAAATTTCAGCAAAGCACAACGCTGTAAGGGACGTAAATTCAGCCGGTTTTAGAACAACCGTGTTTCCAGCTGCAATGGCAGGTGCAATTTTCCATGCTAGCATAAGGAGCGGGAAATTCCACGGAACCACTTGACCGATAACACCCATGGGTTCGTAATTTGGAAATTCGGTATCTTGCAACTGCGCCCAGCCAGCATGGTGATAAAAATGGCGGGCAACGGCGGGAATATCAATGTCGCGGGTTTCCCGAATTGGTTTTCCGTTATCCAGGCTTTCTAAAACAGCGAGGAGCCGGGAATTACGTTGGATGGCGCGTGCGAGGGCATATAAATGACGGGCACGTCTGTGGCCTCCCAGTTTCTCCCAAGATTTTTGAGCTTTTCTAGCGGCTGATGTTGCCGCATCAATATCGTCCGCACTGGCAGTTGATATTTTTGCGAGCGTTTCTCCAGTGGCTGGATTGATCGTGTCGAATTTAGCGCCGGATTTTGCCGGTCTCCAGTCTCCGCCGATGAATAAATCGAACGTCCCCTCGTGGGTTTTGATCCAGTGGCGGGCTTCTTTGTCACTTTCAGGGGCAGGGCCATAATCCATAGTGTCAAAAATTTCTGCAATGCTCATGTTATATCCTCACGCCATCGGGTGGCGGAAATCGGCGGAATAGCGGCCGGTGACGTGGTGTTCAAGTTGGCGTTCAATATCGCCAAGTAGGCTGGAGGCGCCAATGCGGAATAAATCCGGTTGTAGCCAGCTATTGCCCAGTTCTTCTTTCATCATAATCTGATACCCCAGAACATCTTTGGCTGTGCTTACGCCGCCAGCGGGTTTATATCCGATTTTGATGCCTGTCATTTCTTCATAGGCACGAATGGCGCGGATCATCACAAGGCTCACAGGAAGTGTCGCATTGACGCTTTCCTTTCCGGTTGATGTTTTAATGAAATCAGCACCAGCCATCATGGCAATCATGCTGGCTTTGCCAACATTACGAAGTGTCGCTAATTCACCTGTTCCCAAAATGGTTTTTAGATGGGCATCTCCGCAAGCCACACGGAACGCCTTAATTTCGGTGTATAAGGCCTGCCAATTTCCCGTTAGAACGTGGCCACGTGTAATAACGATATCAATCTCTTGGGCGCCAGCCTCGACAGATGCTTCAATTTCCTTCACGCGAAGCTCAAAAGGGCTAAGACCTGCTGGGAAACCAGTTGAGACAGCGGCAACTGGAATACCTGATCCCTCAAGAGCCCTAACCGCGGTTTCAACCATCGTGTGATAAACACAAACGGCACCCGTAGTTAGACCTTTTTCAGTCATGCCGAGGCTTTCAAGAATGTCTGGGCGTACGGGTTGACGGGCTTTTGCACAGAGGCGTTTAACGCGGCCAGCTGTGTCGTCACCGCTGAGCGTAGTTAGGTCAATGCAAGATATTGCCTTTAAAAGCCATGCGGCCTGATAATTTTTTTTGACACTGCGCCGACCACCCAGCGTACTTGCTCGCCGCTCAACCGCACTCAAATTAACTTGCGTGTCTTCAATGGCATCAAGGTCAAAAGGCAAACCAGGGTTGCGGGCATGGGCGTGGCTGTTGGGGGTCAGCTTACTAATCGTCGCCATTACTTTTCTCCGTAATGTGGGCTTTCAACAATTCTCGTTTTAGGGTTTCTAGGAATATAACAACGAGTTTCTCCAAATCGCCTGCAGCTAGTTTTGCACATTCCAATGTTTGCTCGTGGCTCAGTTTGGTTTTACTTAATCCTGCAACTAGATTTGTAATATTGGATATGGCAACCACGCGCATGCCGGCGTGACGAGCTGCCAAGACTTCCGGCGTTGTTGACATACCTACGGCATCCGCGCCTAAAATCCTAAACGCATTAATTTCAGCCGGTGTTTCAAAGTTAGGGCCTAAATAATGAAGGTAAACCCCTTCACTGAGTTCTATATCAAGTTCTTTGGCGACAGCTTTTATATGAGCTCGCAAAGTTGGATCATAGGCCTCTTCCATTGAGAAGAAACGAGGGCCAAAACGCTCATCATTTTCGCCAGCAAGCGGGTTCTTACCGGTGAAATTGATATGATCAGAAATTAACATCAGGCGACCGGGACCAACCTCTTCATGGAAACTGCCTGCGGCATTGGTCACCAGCAAAATTTCAACACCTAAAAGCTTCATTGCCCTGACAGGAACAGCAAGATCCTGCGGATCACCACCTTCATAGAGATGGATACGTCCTTGCATACAGATAACTGGCATACCGCCAAGGCGGCCCAAAATTAACCGACCTTCATGCCCTTCGACAGTGGATTGTGGAAAATCAGGGATCTCTGCAAAGGGAATACTTGCAACAGCATCGATTTCATCTGCGAGGCCACCAAGACCGGAGCCCAGAACAATTCCGACGCGGGGGTTGAAGCCAGGGGCACGGCTCTGAATAAAATCAGACGCCACATATGGATTAAGTGACATTATTTTTCCTTAATGTAAGGTTGGCCAATAGCTTTAGGGGGATTGGCCTTGCCGACGAAACCGGCCAAAAGCAATACAGTTAGAATATAGGGCAACGCCTGAATAAATTGCCCAGGGATCACGCCAACAATTGGTAAGTCTACACCTTGCATGCGAACCTGAACCGCGTCAGTAAATGCAAATAGGAGGCAGGCGAAAAGTGTTGGAAGGGGCTTCCATTTCCCGAAAATCAAAGCGGCTAATGCAAGATAGCCTTTACCGGCGGTCATATCGCGAATAAACGCAGCACCATGAGCTGTTGATAAGTACGAGCCAGCGATGCCGCAAAGCACACCTGTAACGGCTAGCGCTTGATATCGTAAAACATTTACCGAAATTCCAGCAGTATCAACAGCATGTGGGTTTTCACCGACAGCACGGACCCGAAGACCAAACCGTGTACGGAATAAGATCCAGGCACAAATGGGAACCGACGCCGCGGCGATATAAACAATGATGTTATGGCCAGAGATTAACTCAGCATAGGTATATCCGATCACAGGGATATCCCGAACCGCATCAGCGAAGGGAAGAGTTAAAGAATGAAATCTTTCATCGCCTTTAAGAGCTGGTGTTTGGCCACCCATACGGAACCATGCAAATGCAAGGGTTGGTGTCAGACCCGCCACCATAATATTAATAGCCATGCCGGAAACCACTTGGTTTCCCTTGTGGGTCACACAGGCGTAGGCATGTAGCATGGATAATGCGACGGATGTTAAAATCCCTGCGCCAAGCCCCACCCAAGCCGAGCCAGATAGAGACGCAATTGTTGCTGCGGCAAAGGCGGCACCGAGCATTTTACCTTCAAGCCCAATATCCACAACACCGGAGCGTTCGGAGAACATACCGGCCATGGACGCCAAAATCAGCGGCGTGGCAACTCGGAAAGTTGCGTCCATAATGGTAATGAAAATCTGAAAAAGTTCCATTCCTTATGCCTCCGCTGCTTGAACTGATTTTTGGCGTTTGAAAAAGGATTCAATACGGGGACGGAACATATGTTCTAGCGCGCCAGAAAACAGAATAATCAGGCCTTGAATGACAATCACCATTTCGCGGTTAATTGACTTCATCTCGAACGCCAACTCAGATCCACCTTGGTACAAGGCGCCAAATAGAAGGGCTGCAAGGAAGATCCCCACAGGGTGGTTACGTCCCATAAGGGCTACGGCAATACCGACAAAGCCAAATCCGCCAGTGAAATCGAGGATAAGTCTATGGTGAACGCCAAGGATTTCATTGACCCCAACAAAGCCTGCGAGCGCTCCTGATATGAACATGGCAAGAATGATATTTCGAGCGGAAGAGATACCTGCATATTTAGCAGCGGTGGCATTTTGACCAACTACCCGAATTTCATAGCCCCAGCGTGTATGCCAAACGAAATAGTAGAAGCCACCGCTCAAAAACAACGCAAAAATAAACGAAATATTCAGTGGAGTTTCCGGGATAGGAAGGAAATCATGGAAGAAAAGCAGCCATGTAATTTCTGCAAATTCACGGGTTTCAGGGGACTGTCCACCCGGTGCAATGAGAACTTCTACCAGTAAATAGGTAATGATCGAAGCCGCGATAAAATTGAACATAATTGTGGTGATCACAATATGACTACCGCGTTTCGCCTGCAAATACCCCGGTACAGCAGCCCAAACGGCACCAAAGAATGCCGCCGCGAAAATAGCAATTGGAATAACCATCCAAAAAGGTAGGAAATCTAAATAGAGGGCGCATAAAGCAACGCCCAAACCACTCATGAGGGCTTGGCCTTCTGCGCCGATATTAAAAAGGCCGCAATGGAATGCTATGGCAACCGCAAGGCCCGTGAATATAAAATTCGTTGTGTAGTATAAAGTGTATCCGATGGCATCTGCGTAGCCAAAGGCACCATATATCAAGACTTCTAATGCCTTAAAAGGGTTGTCACCAACAATGACAATGACAATTCCTGATAATACAAATGCAGCTAATAAATTAACGAGAGGGATCAACGCAAGGTTGACCCATGCAGGGACTTTTGCGGGCGTTCCAAATCTTACAGCTTTTTCAGACATTATTCAGCGGCCCCTTTATCTGCAGCAGGATCGGTGTCTGCGTCATCCGCTATACCAGCCATCATCAGGCCTAACTTGGTTTCGGTCGCGTCTTTCGCATCCAGCTCGCCAACAATATATCCATCAAACATAACAGCAATACGATCTGAAAGTGACATGACCTCATCGATTTCCACAGACACGACCAAGATGGCCTTGCCCGCATCACGCATTTTGATGAGTTGTTTGTGAATGAATTCAATGGCGCCAATATCAACGCCGCGTGTTGGCTGTCCAACGAGTAAAACATCAGGATTTTGTTCCATTTCGCGGGCAAGAACCAGTTTTTGCTGATTGCCGCCTGAAAAACCAGACGCCTGCAAATTTGGGTCGGGAGGACGCACATCAAATTTTTCGATATGATCTTCACACGCTTTGATCATAGATGCTTTGTCGAGGGTTGTACCGCGGTTATAGTCCGGGGAGTCTTGATACCCTAAAATTGTATTTTCGTTGGCAGTGAAGGGCAGAACTAAACCAGATCTATGTCGGTCTTCTGGCACATGGCCAAGGCCAATTTTCCGAAGGTCGCGGGCATTCTTCTTCGACGATCGCGTAATATCTTCGCCTTTATATATGATGTTACCACTGGAGGGGGAGATTGTTCCTGCCAGAATCTCAAGTAATTCAGATTGTCCATTACCGGAAACACCCGCGACGCCTAAAATTTCACCAGCTTTAATTTCTAGGTTAATATTTTTAAGGCGCTGGACACCCTCTGCGTCAATAAAGTTGAGGCCAGTGACTTGCATTAAAGTGTCGCCAACCTGGGCCGTCGGTTTTTCCACTTGAAGTAAGACAGTTCGGCCAACCATTAATTCGGCAAGCTGTTCGCGGTCCGTATCTTTTGTGCTAACATGAGCAACCATTGCACCGCGGCGCATCACTGACACATTATCCGTAATCGCCATAATTTCACGCAATTTATGGGTAATCAGGATAACCGTTTTTCCTTGATCCCTCAGCGTATTTAAAATTCTGAATAAGTGATCAGCTTCTTGTGGGGTGAGAACACCTGTTGGCTCATCAAGAATGAGGATTTCCGCACCCCGGTAGAGGGCTTTCAAAATCTCCACCCGTTGCCTCAAGCCGACGGGCAAATCGCCGACAAGGGCATCGACGTCTACATCGAGACTGTATTCCTTTTCAAGGCGGGCAAGTTCAGTCCGTGCTTTTGCAAGACCCTCTCCCAGCCGGGCGCCACCTTCAACGCCTAAAATAATATTTTCCAGAACGGTAAATGTATCTACCAACATGAAATGTTGGTGAACCATGCCAATACCTGCAGCGATTGAGGCTTGCGGATTGTCAATATGGCATATGTCGCCATTTATCAGGATATCACCTTCGTCGGCTTGATAAAAGCCATAGACAATGCTCATAAGGGTGGATTTTCCGGCGCCGTTTTCGCCGATAATCCCATGGATGGTGCCACGGTCCACGGACAAGGAAATATCCTTATTCGCGTGGACCGCACCAAACCATTTATTGACGCGGCGCAGTTCAAGCGCCGGGGTTCTATTCGTCATAATGATATTCTACTTAACTGGCTTATTTAGTCATGTAGTCGGTTACTTTTAACGTACCTGCAATGATGTCAGCGCGCGCTTTTTCGATTTTGGCGACGACATCAGCAGATAAAACGCCTTTGTTATGCTCGTCCATGGCATAACCAACTCCGCCTTCTTTAAGGCCAAGAACAGAAATTCCAGGCTTCCAAGTACCGGCTTTTGCCGTTGCAAAAGCGTTCTTTACAGCAACGTCAACACGTTTAGTCATTGATGTCAGCATGGTGCCTGGGTGCATGTAATTTTGGTTGCTGTCCACGCCGATAGCGAATTTCCCGCTGTCTTTAGCTGCTTGGTAAACACCGATGCCAGTACCGCCTGCTGCCGCGAAAACAACATCAGCGCCGCGATCGAACTGACTTCTAGCGAGTTCGCCGCCTTTAGTTGGATCATTCCAAGCGGCAGGTGTTGTCCCGGTCATGTTTTGGAACACTTCAGTGCCAGAGTTTGCGTATTTTGCGCCTTCTTGATACCCAAGGGCAAATTTGCGGATCAATGGGATGTCCATGCCACCAACAAAACCAACTTTACCAGTTTTACTGGAAAGGGCTGCTGCCATACCAACAAGGAAAGAGCCTTCGTGCTCTTTGAAAATAATGGATTGAACATTTGGCAAATCGACAACCATGTCAATGATCGTAAATTTTGTATCTGGATTTGCTTTAGCAGCTTTTTCAACAGCAGATGCTTGTGCGAAACCCATGGCAACAATGATAGATGCGCCTTTTTTAGCCATACGTTTCAAGGCTTGTTCGCGCTGGGAAACTTGAGTGACCTCAAATTCCATATAATCAATACCAGTTCCCTTTTTAAATTCTTCAGCGCCATTAAACGCCGCTTCATTAAAGGATTTATCAAATTTACCGCCCATATCAAAAACGATGGCTGGTTTGAATTCAGCAGCGTTCGCAATACCCGCCGCCGCGACTACAGTAGCTGCAACAGCTGCAAGCTTAAGTTGTTTGAACATTCCTTGTATCTCCCTGTTCTTTAGTTGAAGCAATTCAACAGAATTTTCCCCTAGAAACTAACTAACATAAAACCTGACCGCTTGGACAAACTATGTCAACGAATGAAAAGTATAAAAGCCTCACACAGAATTAACTAGTTTTTTGCAGACGATTTGATCTCAATTGTGTAAATATCTAGGGCAAATGGACAAAATGAACTGAATTCACATAAATATGGAACAAAACAATGGCAAAATCTGGTCAAGATACAGTTGATTTAAAAGCGTTAGTTGCAGAGCAGCTGAACGGCAAACGGGGATTCGCAAACAGCAAGAAATTAAAGCGAATGGGAATTGAAGCTTACTCTCAATGGCTTGAAGAGAAATTGGCGTCCCAAATTGCATCAAAATCTGCAAAGTCTGCAAAAAAGTAAGACATTGTGAGTTAAGGTTACCAGACTTCTTTTAACTTTGGCTGATGTGCTATGGATACGAGATGCTGAAAATCGGAAAACTCATAATACTGACGACTTCCGCGGCCATTCTTCTGATTGGCTTCGCGGTCGCTTCAGCATTACCTGCTTTCGCATCCGCAGCTGATGTTCAAAAGAATGTGCTGATCATTAGTCCTGGGGATCTGGGCCAAACCGATATTACGGCGACCTTATATCGAGACGTGGTCGATCGTATCTCCAAACATATTCGAAAAGCAGGCTTTCAGACGACTATGCGCAGCAGCTCCATGGGAGCCGATGATGTTCCTCCTGTGGAGCAGGAAGATGCGCAGCTTCTTTTAGATCTGAGAGAAGATAACACGCAAAAACTTCATACCGAAAAGATTGATTATGTGGCAATCGTGCAGATTTTAGCCGACATGGTTCTTCTTGATACGGGAACCCAAATTAATGTGGTGATACAAGGTCGGATGCTCCGCGTTGATAATCACGATGTTTTGGCCCGGTTTTCCATTCCTGTGCCCAATTATTTTATTGCCCCGCCGAGCTGCGATCGAAATTGCGTGCTGGCGTTATTATTGTCCAATACGGGAATTATCGCAGATGGCTTAGGGCATGTATTGGGGCAACGTTTGAAAAACGGATCTAACTAATTACAGACTAAAACTTGAGTAGGCGGCCGTATCTGGCGGCCCGTCAGTTATTTCCATGCTTAAATTATCCAAATCCATAATAACAGACGTCACAGTTACTGTGCGGGCTTCTATAGGATCATTTGGGTTCGCGTAGCGGCAAATGGCTTTTGGAAAACCAAAGCTATCTTTCAGGCAATCTTTTAGATGATCCATGTCCCATTTTTGACTATTCTGGCGGATAAGCCGATCAAGCCTTGGGGTTCTGTATAAACTGCAAGGGGCGATGCGTTCAAAATCGCTTTCAATACCTGTCCGGTTGATGAAATGATTTCCGTGTGTAATGAGGCCGTCAGCAGGATAAAGCGTATGGGTCACTTTACCGCTACTTTCAATATCCAGAACTTCACCGCCTTTTTGGGCAATTAGCCAATTGGTAGAACATACCCGATCAGTTGCAAATATTACTTTTAGCGCATCAAATAGTGTTGTACTGCGCATGATGTCCCGAACGCGCATATGGAAGGGCCTGTGATGCAGTTCTTCGCCGTCTCCTTTGGATGATAGACCATTTACGCAAAGTCCAATGCCATGCTCGTTGAAGCCAAACATGCCAGAAACAATACCAGCCTGTGTTAGCAGCATGTAATCGGGATGCTCGTCCGAGCGGACACGCAACAGGCAAATGTTTCCAAGCAATCCTTCAAGCCAGTCCCAGTTTTGACCAATAATTGTGTGTCCGTTAGAGGTGTATTCAGGCTGAATACCAAAGGCGGTGCACCCTTCGGGCTCGTGGCTTGGCACATTATTCGCCGCCGCCGCTTCGGTGGTATAAAGAGTATAGGAGAGCTCGTAACGGGCGTTCAACATACTGATTTCTGCAATATCGACGTTGGCGCCATCGGCGATACCGGTCATCTCTTCAAAATACTCAGCGTCATGCTGTTGGAGCTTTTCGCTCCAATTACGGGCTTCTGTATCAATTCGATCCGCCGAGGCTCCGCCCAGTAAAAATCGGTTTCTGTATGTTTGGATGTTGGCTGCGATATTCTGTTCAAGTGCAGACCCATGTTGCAACCCTCGCTCATACGGAGTGCCTGTTAAGTCCAAAATTTTCACTGTCATGGGTCTAATCCTCTTGTTTATTTTAGAGGAAGATTAGGGCACTTTTCTCACCGGATGCCAGTTATTTTTCATAAATGATAGAAAGACGACTTGCTGTAGAGTGGTCGCTGGCTATATTCTGACGAAAATTATTCACTGACAGGTGCTTTTCATGGCTATTGATCCTCGGTTTCCAAATTTGCATATTCTTGACCACCCTCTGATTGTTCATAAATTGAGTCATATGAGAAAAGAAGAAACATCAACAAAGACGTTTCGACAGCTTCTCAAGGAAATTGCGTTGCTGATGGGCTATGAAATTACCCGGCAACTTCCTATGAAGGATGAAGACATTGTGACGCCAATCTGCCCAATGAGCGCGCCAGTTCTTGCTGGGAAAAAAGCCGCCATTGTTCCTATTTTGCGAGCAGGTCTTGGCATGGCTGACGGTCTGATGGAATTGATGCCCTCTGCACGGGTTGGGCATATTGGTATGTACCGAGATCCTGTAACCAAACGCCCTGTTGAGTATTTGAACAAACTTCCAACGGCGGATGATCGCCTCTATATTCTCGTAGATCCTATGCTTGCGACGGGATATACGGCCGTGGCTGGTGTTGATATTTTGCTGAAACATGGTGTGAAGGAAGAAAACATTAGTTTCATGGCGCTTGTTGCCGCCCCTGAAGGCGTTCAAGTTATGATGGACGCCCATCCAAAAATTAAAGTTTATGTGGCGGGACTTGACGAAAAACTGAACGAGAAAGCTTATATTGTTCCAGGTCTTGGTGATGCTGGCGACAGGCTGTATGGAACGCTCTAATTTCTCTGAGGTTTGTAATTTAAGCCAAAAAAAAGCCCCGAGTAATCGGGGCTTTCTTTTTTGGAAATTGCAGCAGGGGAGACAACCGCGCTTAACTTCCAGGACATCCACAGCCGTGGCAAGGCTTCATCATGGTATGGTGCTTACGGTGCTTCTCCGCAATGCTATCAATCACATCAATTAAAAGTGTAAAATAATTGTATCTGAACCGTATCATAACGAGCCTCGGCTGTTGAAGATGCTTAACTATTGATTACGGTATGCCTCAATGGAGAGACTGGCTGTGCCCACCATCACTTTCATAAAGAAAAGGTATTTAGGGCAATAAAAAGGCCCCGATTGGGGGCGGGGCCTTTTTATCTGTTTTTGCCGAGCGGCTACCAAGGTTACTCTACTCGGCAGTAGATTCCAGAAAATCCGGGATTTATCTGTTCCGGGAACCAAAGTGGTCTTAGGGACACTCCGGCAAGGGGGAGGGGGACAGATAAAAATTCCCTGAATATCTACGGCATCATCGACGCTGAAACTCACATAAGGATTAAAGTTTGAAACGCCAAGTTTTAGCTGTGTGACCAAGATCACAGTCTTATTTTAAAAGTCAAATTGGACGTTTTGCTGAGCCGTTTTCTCTTACGGCCATTTAACTTCTGGCGGTAAAGACATGAGAATTGCTTCAGTGTTTCCGCCTGTTTTAAGGCCAAAAGTTGTGCCCCGATCGTGTAGTAGGTTGAATTCGACGTATCTGCCGCGTTTGATAAGCTGATGCTCTCTCTGCTCGTCAGTCCAGTCCTTGTTCATGTGCTTTCGCACAATTTCAGGGTAGATTTCCGCAAAAGCTGAGCCAACTTCTTTGGTAAAGGCGAAATCAGCATCCCAATCGCTATTGAGCTTGTCGTAGAAAATGCCGCCGACACCACGTGACTCGTTTCTGTGGGGGAGGAAGAAATATTCGTCGCACCATTCTTTAAAACGCGGGTAATAAGTGTCGTCATGTTTGTCGCACGCTGCTTTTAAAGCGCCATGAAAAGCAGCTGTATCTCCATCGTTGGGATACATCGGAGTTAGATCGGCGCCACCACCAAACCAAGACGACCCAGTAACGATATGGCGGGTATTCATATGGACAGCGGGCACGAGCGGGGATCGCATATGGGCCACCAACGAAATGCCACTGGCCCAGAAAGAGCCTGATTCTTCCGTGCCCGGAATGTTTTTCCGAAATTCGTCGGAAAATTCGCCATAGACAGTGGATATATTCACACCCACTTTTTCAAAGACACGGCCCTTCATCACAGACATTTCGCCGCTACCGCCGCCGGGACGATCCCATTGGGTAACTTCAAATTTGGGTAACTTCAAATTTGGCTGGAGGCATATCGCTGTTAGGACCTGTTAAGTCTTCTTCTAATTGCTCGAAGGCGTTCCGAATCTGATCTCGTAGATCTTTAAACCAGCTGGCTGCAATCAGTTTTCGGCTTTCCACTTGATCGGTCATGTGCATTTCCTTCGAAATTAAAATATCTGAGATGGAAATCCATCAGTTTGCCGCAACGCCTCTCCCAACACCATAGATGCCGCAAGAGCAACGTTTACGGAGCGTGCTTCACTTTTCATGGGGATGGTAACCTTTCCTATACAACTCTCATGTACGGTCTCGGGAACGCCAGCGCTCTCTCGTCCGAGAAGAAGGATATCAGTGTTGGTGAAACTGTAATCCGTATAGGAAACCGCAGATTTCGTCGTTAAAAGCACGTGTCGCTGATGCTTTGTTGCGCGGCAAAATGCTTCCCATGAGGAATGGCGGGTTACCTTTGCGATCTGTGAGTAATCCATAACTGCCCGGCGGAGGTCTTTAGCGCCAAAGGGAAAACCACAAGGTTCGATAATATGCACAGGAGTGCCCATGCATGCGCCTAAACGTATAAGCGTCCCCACATTCGGGGCGATGTCCGGTTGATAAAGTGCTATTTCCATAGAGTGCTTTTAATGACTTTGGTGTGACAATTATAGAGCAAATCTGCGTTATTTTGACATATTTTAACACCTTGGGACTAGACATAACATGAATATGGTGACAAAAAGCGGTCGCTAGAGATTTATTTAGGAAAACTGGGGAAGTTTAATGACGACCACCACCCCTGTAGAAGAAGACGGCGTAAAGCGTCGCGATTTTCTATACATTGCCACAGGCGGCGTAGGCGCCGTAGGAACTGCAATGGCGATCTGGCCATTTGTAGCTCAAATGAACCCATCAGCTGATGTATTGGCTTTGTCCTCTACTGAAGTTGATATGAGTGCGATCGAAGTCGGTTCGGAAATCACTGCCGTTTGGCAGGGTAAACCCGTATTTATCCGTCATCGGACTGCCGCAGAAATCGAAGCTGCAAATAGCGTTGATATTGCGACATTACCTGATCCGCAAGCCGACGGCGACCGTACTGAAAAGCCTGAATGGCTGATTATGGTCGGTGTTTGTACGCATCTTGGCTGCGTACCGCTGAAAGAAGCTGGCGATTTCAATGGCTGGTTCTGTCCATGCCACGGATCTCATTACGATACATCAGG
>Ga0209826_1000176_pt1 | contig 44369 bp, 33 predicted proteins | sample GOMGulsemesocosm_5_FD_184637 | JGI IMG/M metagenome (GOLD analysis project Ga0209826, IMG submission 184637) | Methane-oxidizing microbial communities from mesocosms in the Gulf of Mexico - GOM15C Gulf of Mexico (SPAdes) (version 2) | ecosystem: Environmental > Aquatic > Marine > Cold seeps...
GTGCTGGTCGCACTGATCTCTTACCTGCTATTGAAACTGATCCAGCTCAATGGCCGCTGCCAATTATCCCTGCAACAGATAGCGCGATTGATCAGTATCAACCTGACCAGTCGCCGCTCTGTTCTGGCCCTGCTGCAGCCTGACCCTGGGCGCGTACCTAAGGTATATAAAGACGATCTTCCGCTACAATTTGGACTGGATTATGCTTAACCGGACAACAGTGAGTCGGCATACGATTGCTGCGGCCAGTAATTCACTGTCACGCGGCTTTCTTGATCGCTTATTTTGTCAACGATGGTTACGAGGTTCATTGTCTTGCCATGAATCTTTCTCGCGCTGCCCATCTTGTAGGTTACGGAGGGTACGGCGTACCACTGGTATTCATCTGCGCTGATCTTTAGCTCAGCGTGCGAACCCCACTCTTTTCGCACCTCGCTCTCAGAGAGGAACTCAAACTCTCTCTTAATGTTGAGGAATGCGACATCGACGTTCACGGGGACGTTAAATTTCAACTGCCGTTTTTTGTGAGCTGGAGCCCGTGCCTCACCTTCTTCCTGAGCGTCGGTAAAACTTGGCTTTTGCTTTTCCGGGTGCGGCACGTTGTTGTTGATCGGTTTTTTGGTAATGGGGTTGTAGAAGCAAGTGATGCACTTACCGTCAGCCGAATACATTTGGCTTGGGGTTGTACAACCAGTTACTACCAGTGCCAGTGCGAATACCGGAAATATCAATAATGCCTTCATGTCCTGAATTCCTTCTCTTTTTGTGTTGAGTCCAAATTACTACAGTTGCCCACCCAGCAAGAGCATTTCTGCGTCCTGCGGAATGAGTGTCCAGATCCACGAAGGCCGCATCAGTTATGGATTGTCCCAGACGCGCTGATAACAAATACCTTTAATGGGTCAGAGTTGGTTGACCCTTTAATCGTGGTGGTGATTTGCGGGGGCTGAAATTGCCTTACAGCCAATGATTTCGTCGTCTACGCTGGATCTGCACAACATCCTTGTGGTTCGAGATCAATGATGGAGGTTCTCTCTCACTGTCTATTTCTACAAGCTGACAGCTGGCGTGTGAAGACCCTCGCCTCTTTGTGCGTCATGGCGAGAGATGGGTAGCGGCTCAAGACGGCCTTCCATTTGGAAATATAGGTGCAGCGATAGGCGTGGTTGGGTGGCAGCCACTCGGTTGGCCCCTTGGTACCTTTGGATTGATTCAGTCCGTCATCGACAGCGATTAGGTTGAGTGGGTCGTTAGCGAACTGCTCTTTTTTCGCCGATGACCAAGGGCCACCACCATGATCGCTGGCCCACTTGATCGGCACTATATGATCTACATCGAGGTCGCTGGCGAGAGTCAATACACCGCCGCTGAAGGGATCGTTCCACTTACTAGACGATACATAGCACCCGTCAGGCGAAAGCTTATCGAAGGCGTCGGCCTGAGCCTTTAGAATCTCGTGCCGGGTATTCATACAGTCGCGGTCAAAATCGGACCAGTGCTTCCAGTCTGACCGGTTGTATGAATGACGTGACTTACTGGGGGAGCTCTGGAAGCTCTTTGAGCTGTGTTGCGAGGTTTTACATGTCTTTTACATGTCTTCTTGTGGCAATGGTATGTGCTGGTTTTCTTCTCTCTATGCCCGCCACTTCTCGATACGAACCCCCAGCTCCTGCCAGTCGGTCATTACCTTGCCTACCACTTGGTGAATGGGGTCTCGATGGTTGAAAAGGTGATTGATGGAATTGGTCGTTTTTTGCGCGTTTTGTTGATGTCGCTAAACAAATGCTAACCGTGTCTTCAAACCCAGTAATACCGAAGATACATTATTTTGTTACGGGTCGATCAGGCACCCCTAATAGGTTTCAGCCTCAAATGATCAAAGACTATTCCCCTAAGTACCGTGGTCGCGCGGTTTTTTGCCATGATCATGGACACCATTGATCACCCCAAACTCACCCGATTCACAGACTGAACGCGCCCATCTGCATAGGTCATCTCAAGGTACTTGGACTGATTGACGCTGGTCACCAATCGCGGAGTGAACAACGCATGACACACCCCCCCTTCATTCCTGACCGAGTTGTAGCGCAGCGAGCAGTGGCCAGCCTGCCTCATCTGCAACCCCAACCCTTGCGAAACTGAATAGTCAGCAGGGGCATAGATGGGGTCTTTATTCGAGAGCTGGCTAGCATCCAGCCCGTCATCGACACCAAAACGACAAACCAACTCTTTAAACACGATACGGTCAAAGTGCAGCTCTGGGACATTTGACCAATAGCGGTTCTGGTGATGACGAACTTCAGCCGTGGCTGTATCCAGTGTGTCTGCCACATAGAACAAACCGTATGAACCGTCCGAGAAGCGGCTTCCATCAGAGTTTACGTGAGTAAAGGATGCGGCTGCGTAGTTGCAGCCAGGGATTCCGAAAGGAATATCATTAAGTGAAATCAAAGCCAAATTGCCCACTTCGGTTTGAATCCGTGGGTTAGTCAGCGCCTGAATAGCAAACAGAGCCTCAAACTCGTCTGCATCCGCCACATCATCAAACAGATCAATCGCGGGCAGTTTGCTGTTAATCAGTCGGTGTCCTTTCGCAGCGTCATCGGTGAACTGCGTGAGTTGCTCGATCATAAAGCGTTAAAGTCCTGCGCCCCGTAGCGCGTCAATGCGTTTGTGGGTCTCATAGAGAGAACCGAAGTTACCGCCTTCAACCAGCGACAGCGGGGTCGCACCGTTGAAGAAAGCGTTGTGGTTCTTCATCCGCATGAAACCATGGACGTTCTCAGGGTTATCAAACAGAGTTCTTAGGGCCGCATGAATATTTAGAATGTAGCTAATTCGCTCCACCTGATCCCCTGACAGCCTCATACCCTGAGTGTCATTACGACGCTTGAAGAAGGTAGAGCGCCCCAGCCCCAAGACTTTCCACTGGCTTTCAGAATCACACTCCCACTTATCCAGAATACCCATGGCAACCTTGAGGCCGATAGCCGCTTGCTCAGGCTGAATGGCGGGTGTCTTCGGTAGTGCTATTGCGTCCATCATGGCTGCATCCTAAAATATTTAATAGACTATACAGGGTATTATAATCCATGAGAGACTGATTGCAAGCTTACAGGGTCATTGATCCCACTACTCCTAGAGGCAATAACATGGTCGTCAAGCTGCGCCTGTGTTGCTCATACATTGTCTTTGTCGTCTGCACTCATATGCCAACGGAACAGCCCCACCAATAACTTATACCATGTCCGTCCCTATGACTTATCCACTCCCCCACCTTGACCAACAACGGAGCGCAGCGACCGGCAAGCGCAGCGCGCCCGAGGAAATAAGAGGAAAAGAAAGGCAAGAAAAGGAAAAGAAAAAGGCAGGCGGCCTTTCGGGTGGTGGGGTGGTGGTTCAGTGCGTTGTGTTGGTTTAGTTTGGTGGTGATGACGGACATGGTATAATTAATAACGCTTAATGGGTGCTTGGTTGGCCAATGCTCATCGGGATGAGTTCGTTCTTGATGTCCTTCGCTGATGCTAGGCCGCGGGCGATTTGCAGCATTGCTGCTTTAGTGCTGCGGGGCACAGTTATCCCCTCAATTGCGAGAGAGCCAACCGCCCGAGTGACTTTGAACGAGATCTTTCGTTTAGGTGTTTTCATGCCCCTAGTGTAATCCAATTACGTTAACGTACAAATAATGAAGCTAAAGCAGACTCAGGGAATTGAAGTAGTGGTGATTCAGTTTATACCCAGATACTTACCTCGTAGATTATTCGTAAAGTGTCAATACGAGTAAAACTTACCCCAGCGAGGTTACATTTATAAAAAGCTATAATACCTACTGAAAGTTCTCTGAAACTGATAGAGTTGTTGCGCGGCCCCACGATTATTTTGCCAATCCATTAACAGACTTGGTTTTTTGACTGGGGTCGCACTTTTTCTGTAAAAACACTAGGCCCCCACTCTGGGCTTGTATGAATGGGTTAAACTCGCTTATTTAACTACCGGCTGGCCGATTCAGGTATCTCCCTGAGATGCTTTCAGCCTCGCACTGATTTTGGCTTAGTCCAGGTATTCCCCAACTTTAACTCCTGCGCTGTCTCGATGTAAGCCGGATGGTCCCCGCTACCTTGTCACACCCAATGAGATCAACACCCCGTGTGATCGCGAGAGCAGCTTTGAGCCTAACCTCGTCAAGAATTGTCCTCTCAGGTTTCATAGCTTTATTTACGGCTTACGCGCTTCTCCAGGTTCGCTAGCCGCTCAGCCCTTTCAGGGCTAAACCCTCCAAATCCCTACCGTCTTCCGCGTTGCTCCAGCGCTCCACTTGGCAACCGCTGAATTGAAGCGAGTGATCAGACTGCACCGCTTCGCTTCTGCAGACTGATCTTGTTACTCGCACTGTGCGTGATCTCCGAACACGCTTGTCTGTGTATCACCGGCTACGCCGGTTCACTATCCCTCTGGGTGAATTACAGCCTCGCACTGATTTTGCCTTAGTACAGGGTTTCCCCGGCTTTCACTCCCTCGTTCCTCTCCCTCGCTGCAAGCAGGGAGATTCCCCTCCCTGGACACGTCAAAAAAGTAAGTGCAGGCCCTCGCTTCGCTCTGGGTCTTCTGGTCTTTTCAATCCCAGAGGGATGATGTTTTTACAAACAAAAACGATGGTGGGTACAGGTTATGACAAAGAAAATCTCTCAAGAAGCGTTGAATTTCTCTAAAGCAAAGCGGGCCGCGTTGGTCTTTGCCAGTGTGGACGCCAAGGAAGCAATCGCGTTGATGGTTTCCATGGGTGGCGATGAGTTGGGGGTTAATGAATACCTAATAGAGCGCCATAAGAAAGAGTCAGGTTGTGACGATTTCCGCACGTTTGTTGAATGGAAAAAGTCCGGTTATACGGTAAAGAAGGGAGAGAAATCCTTTGATGTGTGGGGGAGTCCCCGTAAGGCGAAAGCGGCACAGGATGAAACCGCAGAGAAGGGTGACGAAGAAGGCAGAGAGTACAAATTATTTCCGGTGTGTTCGTTGTTCAATGAAAGCCAAGTTAAGAAGATTGAATACAAACCAGATGAGTGCGAATTCGTGAAAGCTGAAGAGGTGCAGGCCGTGTTTGTGCCAGTGTCTGATTTTCGTGGCGCTATCGAGCACTTAGAGCGTATTTTTAATTGTGATCGTCATTCCTGTGTGGGTGAGCAAGAAAAGACTTATTGGTGTAACCGTGCCGCCGCAGTGATGGCCAAGCTAGAAGGGTTGGATTGTAAGCGTGCAAAACCAGAAGACCACGCAGCAAAGGCCCTGATCATTGAAAAGGTGAAAAAGTACCTAGTAGAAGCCCCAGAGCCTACACCACCGACAGACCCAAAGGGCACCAAACCAAAGGCTGAGGGCAAGCGCGAAGACCTGGGCAACAATGAGAGCGTTTCTATGGGGTTGTTTCCCCAGGCTGGGGAGTTTTTAGCCTTGACCCGTACAGAGTCAAAGACTCTTAAAACCCGCGCCGGCGCGGTTAATTGGCTGGCTAAGCGCGGCTATCTGCCAAACGGTGAGAAGATCGAGCAAGAGACCCACGGAAGCACTGAGAGCACCGAGGGCGAGCCCTCGCCCTTTGTCATGACGGACTACGTCGAGCGCCAAGAGAATAAGCGTGACCGACTTGAGGAGCGTGCAGAGAAGGCCGAAGCCGCGAGCGGGACGGCCTATGGACAAGCTAAAGACATGGCTTCAGTGATCCCATTTGGGCAGCCTATTTTAGTTGGCCATCATTCAGAGCAGCGAGATCGACGCTTTAGGGACAAAATACACAATACATTTGGTAAATCTTTTGCCTTATCCAGCAAGGCTGACCACCTTAAGCAAAGAGCTAACACGGTTGGAACGGGTGGTATTTCTACCAATGAACCAGAAGCACTCATAAAGCTTCAAAAGAAGCTGATGGCCCTAGAAAAGAGTCAAACCACTATGAAGGGGGTCAACGCTGTTATTCGTTCATCATTGAGTGACGACGAGAAAATAACGGAAATTGTGCAAGCTGAGTTACTGAGTATCTCTATGGCTCGAGATGTATTAAAGCCAGATCATGCTGGCCGGGTGGGTTTTGCGTCTTACTCTCTGAGCAATAACAGCGCAGAGATTAGACGCACTAAAAAACGCATACATGAAATCGATAGTATCCGCTCCGGATCCTCTATTGATTTTGAAGATGATGATTTTTCTATGCGTATCGATGGCGGGCGGGTGTGCGTAGAGTTTTCGGGGGGTAAGCCTTCAGACTATGTAAGAGCCCTACTCAAGGGAAAAGCGTTTAAATGGTCTCCTCGCCAAGGTGCTTGGGTTCGCAAGGTAACGGCTAACGCTATGGCTGAAGCCCCACGCTTACTTTCTGAGCTTCATAACATGGACGCTATTTATTAATCACTGGCCCCTAGGGGCCACTTAGCTCCGCTGGTGCGCGGACACTAAAGCGGCGACAAGTCGCTTGTTAATATCACCGGCCTTGCCGGTTCACTAGACCTCTGGCTCTATATCTATAGATTTTGAGCTTGCTGATAAATGGACCTCTTTTCCTTCGGCGGCCATTGTGAGTGCTTGGTCTTCAACCGCGCTCACAAATTGATTCTTTGTTTCACCCAGTAGCTTCTTCTTTTGAGCCATAATGTTAGCTGCGTCCCTTGCCTCATATACACCCTTCAGTTCAGGGTGCTCCTTCAACGCTTGCTGTGGTTTCTTTCCATAGTAGGCAGCGGCAAGTTCAGCTTTCTTCTCGGTCGGCTGCTCGTTGCTTGTCACACTAACCGCTGTTGCCTTGTAGCGTGTCTGGTAGGATATTCGAGCATGGATACCAAGTGAGAACTCATGCTTAAAGACATCTTTAAAATGCCCAACATAGTCACCTGAGTCTGTTTTTTGCAGGTAATGCAAAGACGACTCACCGACAATCTCGCCCTTATATATTGGCTCCTTGGGGCTTGGTATCGAGACTTTCGTTTCTTTCCCCTCAAACGATTCGGCCATTTTTTTAATGTCAGAATACGAGGCTGCTGCAGGGTTCAATTTGGTGTCGGTGTAACGGTTTAACTCGGAGGCGTACAAAGATCTGGCCCAAGCAGGGACTTGCCCAGATACTCTATCGGCTATGCCTTTATGGAACGATATGGCCAGAGTGGGCGGCTTTCCCTTAACTGAGTTGTCATAGATGTAGCCTTTCTCTGAAGCGAGAACCGCCGACTTAATGATCTCTTGGTTCCGCTCATACCTGGCCCTGATTTTCTCTTCCGGCACTGCATGGCCGCCCTGTGTAACCCTTGATGCAACTCGAGCAACGGACAGCTCAGGACTTCTGACATTGACGTGATACATCACCACGCGAAAGCCGGCCTTTTTAGCTTCATTCACCAAGTCTAATTTAGACTTATGTGAAAACGTCGATTCCGATACAAAGCTTTTCCCTTCGCGTAGGTGTGCCTGCCGTCTTTGCTCGGCTATTTGAGCCGCTTCATAAGAGGCGTTTACGTCAAGGTTTTTTAGTTCGTCACGCTGGATGATGTCAGCGTTTATGAAAGGGGCGTCTATTCGGGGTTTTATCACTGCTTCATAGAGCGTTGATTTCCCAGCGCCATTGGGGCCAGCCAGCATAAACATGATGGGCCGATGTTTTGGAGAATCCATTCTGCACCTATCGGTTTTATTGAATGATGTTGCCTTCTTCGTCCATACCAGGGCCGCTTAGGTTGGCATAGAAAGCGTTCACATCCTCGCTGGGCTCATTCCACATGGATTCACAAAATTCATCAAAGAAGACCTCTTGTTCTTCGACGGTTAGTTTGTCGGGTGAGCGATTAGCCGATAAGGCTTCTTTAACTTGCTGGTAATTAAAGTTACCCGACAGCTCAATGGCCTTGCCTATTTTGATCCAGTGTTCGGCTTGGCCGTTAAGTGAGCGGCTCGCTAGCTCACTTTCACTTACTATCTCACCGTAGATCTCGTCAGACACTCTGATGCCCTTTGCCATGCTTTCGGTCTCCAGTAGAGTCATGTTGCAAAATGCAACATGGTTAAATTGTCGCCTCTAGTGGTGGTTCTGTCAAATCCAGGAGCACCACCAGCAGTAAGGGGTCCTAGGGCTTTTGCCTCCAAATATTGCAAAAACCTTTACAGGCCTCACCAGCTCTGGCCTGTAAAGGCGTATCATTTTTTTCATGTTCAGTCAGAAGGTCGAGCACCATCAACAGCAAATCAATGACTTATAGCCGATATGCAATATTTGGAGGGGATTTCCCCAGAACCCCACCCTGTACCATAATATTGCTTTCAATCTTCCTGTGTGCCAAACTGGCACACAGCACCCGTGTACTCAAGTAGGGTTAATCAGTGCTCGCGGCCAATGAACCGGCAGTGTAACCAGGGAGTGGGCTGTGGTCAGGACGAAAGGATCTGAATGACCGTGGCGGGGATGGAGTAAGAAATATGAGTGGAAATACTGCAGTGGAGTCAAGAGATACGAGGCTAGTCGCCCGATGCTCTGGCACCGTACACGAGCTCGTAAGAGCCGCGGCGGAACTCTCGGGTGCCTCGCTGAGTCAATTTGTTCTTGATTCGGCGACTAAAAGGGCTCGAGAAGTCATCGAAAGTGAAAATACGATTCGGCTCAGTTTAGAGGGCGCCGAGGCTGTATTTTCAGCTATTGATAATCCGCCGCCAACAACAGTGAAGCTGCTGGAAGCTGCCAGCCGTTTCAAACACAACAGCGGATTTAGTTATGCTAAGAACGGCCCGACTGGACAAGAATGTACATGACCGAAGAGATTTTGATTGCGGAGTTACCGCTTTAAACGACTATTTGGCGAAAAGTGCAAGTTCGTCAGATAAGCGAGGCCTAACGAAGACATATGTCTTGGTGGACTCGCTCTCGCCTTCAGCCATCATTGGCTACTACACTTTGTCTTACGCCAGCGTTATTGCGCCGGCTAGCGCTTTAAAGAACTACCCTCACCCTGCCCCCGCTTTAAAGCTAGTTCGTATGGGTGTCGACCTTCGGTACCGTGGCAATCGTTTCGGCGAACAACTTCTGATGGATGTAATACGAAAAACCGCCTTCACATTGGCTGCCGACTCGCCTGCAGCGGTTATAGGGCTGTTTGTGGACGCAAAAGAAGGGGCTGTAGAGTTTTATCGGCAGTATGGCTTCATTGAGGTGAGTGAAGAAGAAAAGCTTTCTCTATTCCTGCCTATGTCTACCTGTATTGAAGTAACAGAGGCTGGCGGCTAAGCCTCTGTTTAGCACTGCCAGACCTCAGCCGCTCTAAGGTAACATTAATCGATCATCCTGCTGGCGCGAGGCGGTACTCTCTGGTTCTGTAGCAAACCTCTAACCTATCATAAAAAATAACAAGGCGGTTCTCGACTCACGTAGCTAACGCGTAGAATTGTCCTGCTGTCGACAGGGTGCCGACCATGCTCTGCATCATTTGACCTTTCTTGGAGAATCGCCACAAGTTCAATTCCCGCCAGAGTACTTTGTGCTGAAGCCCAGAATCAAGCGAGTAATGCGCTTTATCCGCCGATGTCTTGCTCCACGATGTTGTTGTGGTACTTATATTTGCACACTTTCACTCGTCGATTATTCTCATCGTTAAACTGATTAATGCCTGCTTTATTAGCGCCACTTTTGTCGATATTTTCTAATCCTGGCTTGCCATTTCGGCAGAGGGTTTTATTGAAACCTAGCGCTGCTTTAGTGTTGCGCTTAGCGGTGAGCAGGAAATCGATAGTATTCCCGTCTTTATCGATTGCCCGATAAGAGTAGCGCCACTGGCCTCTTACTTTTATATACGTCTCGTCCATCATCTAACGACACCTGGTCGTTTTTCCTTTTAGGGGTCCTAGGGTTTTTGCCTCCAAATATTGCAAAAACTTTACAGGCCTCACCAGCTCTGGCCTGTAAAGGCGTATCATTTTTTCATGTTCAGTCAGAAGGTCGAGCACCATCAACAGAAAATCAATGACTTATATCAGAGATGCAATATTTGGAGGGGATTTCCCCAGACCCCACAGATACGACCCGAAGAGTTTAGGAAATATTACTGATCTACGGTCTACATTGGCGCGCCACAGGCACTTTTTGCATCATCCCTACTTCAATACTTGTGTTGCGCTGGCCTCATACCAGTGGATAGCTTTGCACAAGCTTGTCGTCAGTTACTTGTTAACAGAATCGTGGAAACCTTGTAGCTAACTTAGCTGAGTATTATGGAGCGCTAAGGTTTTAGTGCTCTCACATGAATCGGTCGTTATTCGATCAGGCGGAAATAAGGCCGTGAGGCTAGACTGCTTATTCATCAGAATCAGGAATGTTTAAGTTGGGCGCACTGTAATAAATTCAAGAGTGCTTCGAGTAGGGCCATGAAACGGATTGCAATTCTGCGCTATTGAACCGAGAAATGAATAGCCTAAAACTTGATGTCCGCTGAAGAAGATGTCTTTATATAACATACCTCCATTAACAAAAAAACTTATTACTAAACTGAACCTCTGAACTCCTCCCACCTTGATTACTGCCTCTAGAAACACCTCACTATGCAAAAGTGAAAATATCACTTACAAAGCACTGAAAAGAAAGTTCATCAGGAGAATAATAAACACACCTAGGGGAGGTATGTTATATAAGTTGCCGGTTCAGTTCTCAATATAACGATAAACATTAAACTCCAGCCTGCCAAGGATACTCAAACAAATGTTTTTGCGGGAACCCCGGACTAGAGACTGGTTCAAAGTTCCTACGGCCGATCTCAGCTTTAACCCACTCCACACTGCGTATTCCGCTGAAATTGAACACCCATTCCGGCGGAAGATGAACACCTTCCAACCCTTAAACATTGGCCTTTGATTCATTACCCTAGGTGTTCATCTTCAGTAGTCGATGCGGCTCGCACTTTTCGCATAGACTCTCCTTTCAGGGTGAGCTTGTGAGCAACGGATTATTCAGAACATAGCTATATCTATTAAGAGCCTGCAAATTCGAACGATCCTGCACAAACGGATCCGCGCTCAAGAACCTGCCAATCTCCGCATCGTATACCCGACCTTTCATATGAATTTCTGTTGTCTACGAAAAACTCCAGACATAAAAAAAACGCCTAGATTTCTCTGGCGGTTTCTCAGTTTAAAAGATGCAGCTGACTAATTCCCTGTAGACTTTTCATTAATTCCGTCTTGAGCAACCCTTAAGCGCTCGATGATGCTATCGAAGTTATCTGGATAACCATAGAACATCCCACCATTTATAGCCTCTTGATGATCCTTTTCAATGCCTTTCAAACGCTCTTCAGACGGTATCAACTGAAGTCCACCTCTAGCAACAAGACCATAATCAACACCTCGCTCTGGCCAACGCTGTGATTTCATCTCAATCACATCATTCATTGCCTTCTCTGTGTTGAGCGAATCCGATATGCCCTTTTGTAAAATACAGTCAACATCATACCAATGTCTTGCAAGCCTATTAGTGGCTGGCTCTTTCTCCATCGTCGAAAACTGATGCAAAGCCGTTAGTTTTTCCCAAAGGATATAGGCCGGATCGTAGGCTTGAACATTAGCCTCAGGAAAAACCAATTCTCCGAACGCTGGAACCTCAGACATGTAACAATCCACAGCATGCGGCTCAGTGGGTTGCCCACGATTACGGCCACCGAACTCCAGCAGAACATGATCCAGCTGATAATCATTGCTTCCTGCCGTCACTCGTGGAAAGAGAATATCAATTTTCTCTCCCTTGGGGCCATCCTCAAGTACAGCAGAGAGCCCCTCTATTTCATACTCAGCCAATCGTGTATTAAGCCTTTCAACAAGCGCAGTAGACCACTCGGTTAAACGAGTGGTCTGCCTGTCTCGAAATTTCTTCTGTTGGCTCCTGCTTTTATTCGACTGTTCCCAGGCCGCAGCCTCATCACTCGCATCCGCCAAGTCAGCCCAATGAATAGACAAATCTATATCTTCGGAAAATCGATCAATCGCCTTCCAGCATTTACTCAGCGCCGTCCCGCCTTTAAAGGCAATGGCAAATTCACCCATTTGCTGTTCGTCATAGAGCAGGCGAAGAATTTCTGTAACCCAAACATCCTTCTCAAGAAAGTTAGCGGGTAAGCCCGCAGGGTGCTGTTGGGCGCCCAAGACAAATAGCTGTTTTAGCTCTTCATGCTTATCAATGTCTTTGTAGAAATCGAGGATATTCACTAAGCCATCCGCTCCAACTGACGAAACTTACTCTGCCAAGCTTGCAGAGATGGCAATGAACTTAACTTATACACAAGCCTTTTTTTCTCTAAAGACGACAATGACAACCTGTTGAAAGCATTGATCAATTTAGACAGTTCAACCGATTTAGGAGGGGTAACTAAGAGTCCGCGTAGCAGAACCCCTTCAGGAGCGTGCCCCCAACGAAGTTTTTGTTCCGAACTATGGCGAACCTCAACCTCCTCATTACCAACCCGAAATTTTCGAGACGGACCATTACTCCAGAAAATGGTTTTCATTGGAGCTTGTGTCTGTAACCCCAACCGGTATGCGGACTCTAGCCCTTGGCTGACCAGCTTGTAGCCATGTGTTTTAGCCCAGGCCTTAGCTACCTGCTCAGTACTGGCGGTAACCTTAATTGACGGCATGCTTGGAAGCGGTTTAGGTCGTACATACAAACCCTTCGAAACCCTTGCCACAACTCCTTCTTTGGTCAAGCGGCTCAGTGCTTTTTGTACAGACGTTCGACTACCAAGCGTATAGAACCCAGTAATAGAGAAGGGTAGACCTCGCTTCATACGATTAACTCTAGACAACACCTTCATTGCAGCTGACATTTACCAATAATCCTGACATATATTTACTAATGTAGTTATATTGTAGCCCAATAGATATGAGGATCTCCATAACTTTAGTGTCAGGATGGTAGCACACTAGATAATGCATATCGTGACCAACACTGACGACTTATTCAGGAACACAGCAAGCACTTAAAAATAGGATAAATATCTTTTATTTCAAAAAGTTAGAGGCACTTAGCCCAGATCACCTCGCTAACCATCAAAACCCCGCTCTGCAGGGTGTGTTCTGGCGTAGACCTCCTTCAGTTTGTGGATATTTACATACATGCGTGTATACCTGTGTAGTGGATATATCTGTATGCCCTAGCAGCTCTTGGACATAGCGCAGATCCGCGCCATTCTCATGCATCAACGTCGCAGCGCTGTGGCGAAACAAGTTGCAGGCCCTTGGCGTCTCGATTCCGGCCCGGTGAATACATCGCATAGGCAACCCATAAATTCACAGACGTATTTTCGACTCCCAGCGTCAGAAAATACGTTTCAGAATATTTCAACCCTGATGGCTCGAGTATGTATAGAAACAAGAATCATAGAGTCGATGTGGCTGCGAGAGTAATTTAAAGGCACTCGCCTGGACACCATTACAAACACTGAGTATGCGGCCCAATACACTTATGCCTTGCCTCCCCGGCAATCGACCAGATTTTTGCTTCATTCTTTTTGATGTAATTGTAGAAAAATCGTGGAATAAGGTCGGGGGTCACCGCCCTCCTCTCCGCTGAAGCCCTAAAATGCTGAAAGAACAAATGAAAATCCTCCTCATAGACAAGCCTGTCTATAAACACAGCAGCCACCAATGCCTTTGATGGATACCATGCGGCAAGCTCGATACCTTCTAAAGGTACCCTTCTTCGAAGAAAATTTTGGAAGAATGCAAACTTTGAAATTATAATTTCCCGATTGGGATTCCCGTTGAAAATGAACTGGGATAATTGGTTGTCGATGATCTCCACCCAATACCCCTCCTCTTCAAGCTGCTTATACTGTTGAGGGGTCGGTATCCAAAAGCCAATTTTGGTGAATTTAGCTTCTACCTCAATTGCGTGTTTAACAAATTTTGTCCTAAGAAAACTGACAAACCCTTTGTTTGTACGAGAGCTATATTGCGGATATTTTTCCAGTATTTCCTGGTAAAGCGATACTGCTTCGTTCAGGACAGCTTGAGGATATCCTGCCTGCTTCAGAACCAGTAGGGTTTCACTGCTTGGCCTCCAAGGAGCTAACATTAAACCGAACCCATTTCATCGTCGGTCAGTGCGAAAATATCGTTCGATGGATTCTCGTTGGATTCTGAAAATACAGGAGCATTCAGGTTCTTCATCTGCCTGCGGAGAGCCTGATTGTGGTCCGAGTTGTCTCCAACAATCACATCATCCTTGTCTCGCCATATAGTCAGAACAGGGTATTCTTTCCTTCTCTTTCTTTTACTTCTTGCCTTTCTGTAAAGTTCATCAGCTAACTCTTTATTAATTTCAACTTTGAAATAGTAGCCGTTCAGCCAGAATACACCCTCAGGAATAGGTTTTTCACATTCATCATAAACAAAGCGAACAGACTGAGAGTGTGGTATTTCATCTTCACGTGCATCTTGTCTTTTCAGAAGATTGTAAAATTGAGTTTCAAAATGTTGCATTGCTGAAGCGGGTCGAACTCGTTGCTGAAAAATGTCGAGTGGGTACTTATGGTGATTGTCTCCCCTGCCCTTGTCTCGCACACCAATAGTCGGCTTAACCCAGTTGTTCAACCTGTGGACGAGATCGTACCGTTCACTCTTTAGTGCCTCATGGTTGATGAAAGCCATCTGAGCGGTTGTCATCGCCTTGAAAATCAGTGGATGAAACTTCACCACAAAATATCTGTCTTCAGCGAGTTCGATAGAGTTCTTGTCTTCACCGACTGATGAATACCAATCTTCAGCAGAATAGAATTCGGTAATATAGCGATATTCACCTTTTGTGAAATCGCTGTCAGGCATGTATCGATCTCGCCAAAATTTTGAGTTGGCAGCATCTACTTCAAAGTTAGTATCTTTGAGGCGCTCAATCATTTTGCGAACATTGTTTCGGTTTTCAATCTTATTCGCTTTTAGTCCAATTTCGCGGGTAAGAGCGTAAATATCAAAAAAACAATATTCACCGATAACCCTGGCCGGCAATTCGTTATTAAATAAATCAGGCTGGGCTTCATCATGTGCTTGCTTGAGCATTCCGTTCAAAGCTTGGATGATTCGTTGATCACTGGAGAACATAATGCCCGCCCCCTCTTTTGAGGATGTGGTTGATGTCACTTCAACGAAATCATCTTTCATGATGTGGTAGCGGCAGGAAATTGTAGTCTGCGAATCTACACGAGACCGAGCTACAACTTCCAAAATCGAAAATGCACCCTCGGTGTATGGAATAACATCGCCATCACCTTCGAGCTTCGTAATGCCCTTGCCTTCTAACATATCCGAGTAGACAACTAAGTCACTTTTTTTGGGTCTACCTTGCGGGGCTGGTGAGCGAGAATCTTTTTCAAGAATGTGCTGACGAAGTGGCTGAAGAGAAGTAATGTGGTGGATGTTAACCAGCTTTTTTTTGCCGTCAATATCCATCATCTCTTTTTTGATCGTCAGGCAGCCGAGTGCTTCAAGCTCTTTTACCCGCCGACTTATCATGCTGTTAGCAGTCGATAGTGGTTTGGGCTCTTTGCCTGGTGAAGGGGCTACAACATAACCAGCAAGCCCATCTGTTAGGTCTTGTCTACTGAGTAATTGTTTGTTGTCTTTTCGTGACTTGAGTATAAGGGCGACTACAAAGTCCCTAAGGCCCATGTAGGCCTTAAGCTCGATTATGTCTTGGCCTTCCTCTACCGCTTTGTCAGACAGCCTGTATAACGCAAGTGGTCTAGCCATTATTATTGTCGCTGCTCTGCGTGACTAACTTATTTGTCGTTGAGGTTATCATAGCTGTTAAGCGTGTTGTACTTTATTGATATTTTTATTCACATTCTGGGGGATATAGAATCTAGATTAATAAATCCTAGAATTTATGAATAAATCTTAATAAGTATGAATATAGTGAATAAGGAGCAAATAAACTTAATAAGTTCATAAAAATCAATGCGTTAGCTCCACTTAAAAATAAGTAACCGGCTTTTATTGCAAAGTAACTGGCACAAAGTTCAAAGTTATTGGCTTTGTTATATAAGTAACGGGCATTAATCTTAAGTTACTGGCATTCCGAGCTTAAGTAACTGGCTTTATTTATAAGTTACTGGCATTTCCATATAAGTTACTGGCATTTACCCTCTCAATCGTCTGATTTTATCCACAAAAATACTCACAATCCCCTCCTCTGGCCTGTTTCCTAGAAAACTTTGGATTTATGGCCGCCATGCGTGAATTCTTCTGGACTTAAAACCCGATAAACGTAAAAATGCCTTAAGTTTCACAAAAAGTGAAAAATATTTAATAAATTATGAAATCCACTTCTTTATTCGGGAAACGAAGCATGAGCACCCAAAATCAGAAGAAAATTGAAAAACTCGATTCTTGGATCGATGCCTGCGGAGAGTTTCTTGAAGATATGCAAACATTCTCAAATGAGAATGTTGAGGCAAGACGTTATAAGGGCAACGAACTCGTCGAGGCTGCTGGTGTTTCCTCTTTAACGACAATCTACACCGCAGAAAAAGAAGGTCGCCTTCCGCCTGCGGATCTTAATGATAATAATCGCCGTGTTGGTGCAACCCTTGATCAAGTATTGGAGATGCAGGATTACTTCAAAACATCCCCTTCCCGCCTTGAGGATGAAGAGCCTCAAATCATTTCCTTTATTAACTTCAAGGGAGGCTGCTATAAGTCCACCACAGCTCAATATGCAGGTGCCTACTATGCGAATAAAGGTATGCGAGTTCTATTGGTCGATTTAGACCCGCAAGCCTCATTGACGATGAGTGTGGGCTTGTTTGCTGATGTTGATTCCTCTTATGAAGTGTCTTTGGCTCCATACATCATGGAAGATGAGGAAATGCCGCCTGAGACAATCCGCAATGTTGTTAGACCAACATACCTCCCGAACATGGACATCATCCCATCCTCTCTTGATTTGGCTGGTGTTGAATTTGGATTGTCGAATGAGATTGTTGAAGCTCGAATTGCTGATGACCCTGAAATGATGGGCAGTATCTTCTTTCGAGTTCGAGACGCTCTTTCAGATGTTAAATGGGATTACGACATTGTGATTCTGGATGGAACCCCCTCACTCGGACTTCTTCCTCTGAATATCATCTTGGCGAGTGACACGGTGGTTTGCCCTGTCCCTACAGAAGCCACCGACTTTGCCTCTACCCGTTCTTTTTGCAAACTCTATAAGCAACAAGCCGAAATTTTAAACGATGCATTTGGTGATGAAGTCCCACTGCCGGATATGACGGTTCTACCTACGCGATACTCTCCCAGTGAGACTAATGCCACTGTGAGTTCTAAAGAGATTCTAGAAGCGATCCGTGACATCTTCGAAGTTGACTGCTTAAGCACGGTGATCCGTAAGCATGAATCAGTCGTTAGTAACCTGAGTTTCTTCAGACGATCGGTTTTTGATGTAAACCCTGGTGACTGCAATGTCTCCCGCGATGCACGAAAGAAAGCGATCGCAAACTTCAGTGCTGTTTTTGAAGAGATCTTAGAGAAAATGATTTATCCAAAGTGGGAATCTAAGCGACTGCTGTTGGAAGATAAGGGGATTGTGTAATGGCTAAGCAGAGTATGAAGTCGTTTCGGGAAAAACGAAGCAAAGAAAAATCAGAAAAAACTGAAGAGCAGGTGGAAGTTGCGGCTAAAGAGAAGTCGGTTGCTTCTCCAATGTTGAGTGGCGGCAGCAACCGAAGTCGCACAGCAACGGTAAAGAAAGCAGAGCGCAAGCTCATGAAAATGCCGATCACTAAAGATGATATCGAATTAACAGTTATGTCTGTTGATCCATCCGAATGTGTAATTCATCCGAAAAATCGCCGTATTCAAAAATTGCTTCGTGAGTCGAATCCTAAAATAATGGATTTAAAAAAATCGATAGAGGAAGAAGGGCAGCGAGATCCAGTACTGGCAAGATTTGTTGAGGTGGACGGCGAGCGGAAAGTTGAAGTGATTGATGGCTCGCGTCGTCGCTTCGCTTCAGAGCTTATTAGAAAGGATGAACCCGAATTCAAGCTTAAAGTTTGGATAGGGAAGGGCATTAGCGATGTCGATGCTGAGTACCTAACGAAAGTTGAAAATGAATTCCAAGAAGCAATCTCAGCATGGGAGACTGCCGTTCATCTAAAAAGCGTTGCCGAAAAAAACCCAGATTGGTCACAAGAAGCATTGGCTATTAATGAGGGAATGGCTCAGCAGTCCGTGAGTGAATATCTTCAGTTAGCCATGGTTCCAATGCAGATTGTTGAAACCTTGCTGTCTCCAGACTGTCTAGCTCTGAGGTCAGGCAAGCAATTGGTTAAAATGTTCGAAGGAGTTGAGAGCCCAGAAATTGCAAAAAAGCTAAAGAAGGTTGCTGCAAATGAGCTGTTCGAGTCGTCCGACACTCTTCTTAAATCTCTGAAAGAAGAAGAGGCAAAAAAGGCGATTAGTAAGCCGACGGCGAACAAGAAAATAGAAATTAAATCTGGTAAGAAAGTCCGTGCAGAGATAGGCAAAAATAGAAAGGTTGATGGTCAGTATAAGGTGGACGTATATGACGTGACTGACACTGAATATGAAGAGCTGATTGAGTCTATCAACAAAATATTTAAGCGCTGACACTTCTTTCTCCCTTCCCAAGGCCCTTCTACTGACGCCAGTAAAAGGGCCTTTTTTATGCCTGTGTAAGCCTAACCTATTGAATTATAAGGAGATATTTATTCTTCTAATATTTCTAGGTGCAATTATGCACGAGTGCCTCACGTCAGCTTTGAGGCTTAAAATCAAACTTCTCTGCCATGTGGCCAACGCCTAAGTACCAGTCCAGAGGAGGGTGGCAGACCTGCTATAGCTGTTAGGTCGGTATCCCTAAGTGTTTTGGTATTGATTAGATACATTGTATAGGGCAAGAATTTTCGGGCAGTAAGTGACGTCTTTTTTCAGCTACAGCGTGTGATGCCCACCGCTGTAATTGTGTAGTAGATATTCGTTTTAGCCACTCATCGGTTACTGACAGATATCCCTTTCGGAGCTCTGTAAGTATAGAGAGCCAATCCCAGTAGTTCTCACTACGGCTCACACTCTGCTCGATTCGATAGCGCCACAGAATACGACTGAATTTCAGGCTGCCGGTTTGGCCGCCCTGCTCCGAGTGAAGTGTCCCCCCGCTGGGGTGCCTGCGCTGCTGATAAGTGTGAGCCAGCGATTTTATCTCTGTAGTCCCTCGACTGTTGATTCACTAAACCCATTTAGCTCATCAGGCGTCTAACTTTGTAGCGACCAACCTTTATGCTCGTCTCAAACAGTCTGGCTTTAATGGTCCGGTTATCTGCGAAGCCTAGATCGAAACAGTGTTACTTTCGTACTTTGGCCCTCAGCTCTACTCGATCGATACCAATACAAAATTGATGCTAAGCACGCTCGTTTTGACTTGAGCAGTTGATTCTAGGCTGCGGACTAATAAGATTCATTGGGGCCTGCTCGAGTAACGAAGTTACCCGCGTTTGCGCGACAGATAGGGCGACATCAATAGAGCGGTTATCTCTAGGTGCCTCTGGGGTACTTTTACATGTCCCGATCCAACTCAGGCCGCTGAACTCGCTTCTACAGTTCTTGAATCCGTTGCTGCTCTGGCGTCAGCGAGCGTGCAGTCATCCCGGTCGAGCACTAGCAGCTGCAACTAGCGTCGCACCTCCAAGACCAAGATGTTTAGCCGCTCTGCCACGCTGTAGCCTTGTTTGAGGACCAGGCAGGCGGTTTCGCACACGAATTCGGGAATGAGCCTCGTTGTTTTCTGCTTACCCAGAGCATCCTTTATGGCGATGATTTCACCACCTCAATTGGTGTCCGAGTTTAGTCGGCCGCTGCATCAATATTCTATGTTCCCGTGGTTACATTCAACGGCAGTTGATGGGGCTGAGGGTCAGGCTATTAAAGGGTCTATAGTGATATATATTTACGTAAAAATACCAAATATGGGTTCTTCCTGTTGTAGAAATGTAACCTAGGTTACACAACTAAAGAGCCGAGGCCGTTCTTTTGCGAATATACGATATCGAGTCATCCAAATCAGTCCAGATGACTGTGAATCTGCACCATATTCGTCTGGCTTTATCCTCCCAGATAAACTGAGCAGGTGCTGCTTAGTAAAGTGCCAGTTCGTGGTGGCCTGCTATTCCCAGTATGGGGCGTTGACGTCAAAGGGGGCTAGCAGGACTTATTGGCTGCCTTCAGGCTCAAGCTCATAAAGAGGCCTCCCCAAATATAGAGGTGCGAATTGGTTTGCTGTGACATGACCTACAGGTAGAAAGAAATCGTGACTTCCATTCTCAGTCCTAAAAATGAGAGGAGTGAGTCCAGCCATCTCGCCAAGGTGATGATGATTCGTAAACTGAAAGAATGGAACAACTTCAGTGACCAAGCGATTACTTATGCCTCCTCATGAATTGATTGATGGTTTCTCACCTGAAGAAGCTGCTTAGTCTACATCCAGAAGTTAAGAACCTGCTCCAGCCGGGGGAATCAGCTAAAGCTTGTTAGGCGTATTGTCAGAATAGGCATAGACCTTACAGCTGTGCGGGCGTCCTTCGGTAAGAGCAGTGCTAACAAGCAAAAGGCGTCCGGTCGTAAAACGACCGACGCTTTATTGTTTAAAGAGAAGTCATCCAATACCCAACGGCTGGAAGATTAAAATATCGTAAATCATCATTCCCGATTCTCTGTTAATACAAATGCGGTGCTCTCAAGCCTGATGCAAAGTGAGTAAATATAGGAAGGCGTACGTTCAACGCTAGCGTCATCCTTGGTGGTTTCGTGTTTAGGGGGGGGCGGTGGTTTAAGCCTGGCTGGGCAGTGAGCGTCAAACTATTGGGAGCCGATGCATTCGGTCGTCACTCTTGAAGTTTCGACGTCTTGTGTAGCCGTTTTGAGAGCGTATTAAGGTCTTATTACTAGACCTTTAACTTGGTTTGTAACGCACTGCTCACAGGCTCTTTTATAGGCGTATGCTTTCTTTGGCTTACTGGTGTACTAACCAGACTTACAGACTTCTGTCATAACAAAGCTTGTACCCCACTATCTGTTTGGTCGGCTCAACGCCATCCGTACCCCGTTTACTGTGAATACTACTGCTTTGGGTAAATGCAGTGCTACCAGGTGTCTACAGCGCTGAAGTTATGGCAGACGAAATCGCATTTACCTTGTGTGTGATTGTTGGCGAAAAGTCCTTACCTGTTATCGGAGCCTGCCTTTTTGAACTCGGTTTACCGAGTTCAAAAAGGCAGGCCACCAACGAAGCGGAGCGAAGGCGGTAGCAGAAATGGATCTGCAACTTTTTGAGGATTTTTGTTTCAAAGTGAGAGGAGGGTATAAGGCAGGATAGGGGTTTTGTGGTACATTTTCCCCGTATCTTCGATACACCTGCAATAACCTTCAAGGTGGAATGTTATTGATACCCTCCTCTCTCTCCCAAACCAAGAGCAAGGACGCATGAAAAAGCTCAAAACTGAAGTGGTCCGGTTTCGGGCCACAGAGACAGAACTGAAGAGCCTGGATGGAAAAATAAAGCACTTCAATGACAGCACAAAGGCTTTGAAGCCGCTTAATCGAAATCTGGTTTTGCAGTCACTGGTAAGGAATTTCTCAGGCTTGGGGCCCTCATTTTTTTTGGATGAAATCGCCGCAGTCAAAGAATCAAATCGTCACCTTCTGGCCATTGGCCGGAATTTGAATCAGGTGGTTAAGCGGATTCATTGCGGCGAAATGACGGCAGACCATTTAACCCTTCGGTATTTGGACGATATAACGGCGCGTATAGACCGCAACCGTTCCTCCCTGGATCGGCTGATCGAGCATAGCCAGAAGCGAGGCCAGTCAGAGTTTTTTATGGGGGATGACCATGAGCACAACTGAAGAGTCGACTCTTGAAAGAGCGGGATCAATTCAGACCTCAAAAGTCCGCGACCTTAAACCCTTATCCAGAAAGCAAATGCTTCGCGCCGCTGAGCGCCTGCCACAAGCTTTGGTCAAAGTGACCAGTTATGCCAGTGGTCTAAGCCGGGTGGCGGCGACGGCCAACTACATTGCTCGTGATGGCGAGCTGCCCATGGAGACGGGGGAGGGGGATGTTCTTACGTCAAAAGAAGAAGTGCTAGAAAACCTGAATGAATGGCGGCACGACTTTGGCGAGAGAACGAACAGTCGCGACTCTATGCATTTGATCTTATCGACCCCTAAAGGCAGCGATCGCATTGCGACCCACCGAGCGATTCGAACGTTTGCTGCAGAGATGTTTTCTGCCAACCACTCTTATATGTTCGCCATCCATAACGACACTGAGCACCCACACGGTCATGTCTTGGTTAAGATGCGCGGCCATGATGGTCAAAAACTTGATCCAAGAAAACGGGATCTGGCTTTGTGGCGTGAACGCTTTGCGGAGAAATGCCAAGCGCAGGGGATCGCTGTTGATGCGAGTCCGAGACTCGCCAGGGGAGTGGGTAATAAGGGGAAACGGTTACCTGTATTCAAGATGGCTGAACGCAATGCTGAGCTGAGCGTCAAATCTGGTTTCATTGAAAGTGTTAAGAGCGCCGTTGAAGCATTGGCAGAGAGCGGGGGGATTACCCTCACGGCTTGGGAAAAGCGGGCCAAGAAAATAACGGCGGCTTTTAAGGCGCAGTATCTAGCGGAGGTGAAGTTGATCGAGCGCGAGGCTGAGGATACTAGCGGTGAGGCAAAGGAATTGTTGGAGGCCCAGGCAACCAAACTCAGTGCTTTTGCTGAGTCATTGCCAGAGCCTAGGTCATTGAGAGAGCAAGCCGTTCAGCACATTCAAAATGCGCGAGAAGCTGGAAGGTCGCAAGATGTCGAGCGCTAGCATAGGTAAGGCCTTACCTTTCTTTAGGGGGGTGTTTCTTAACGTTAGGGGGCTAAAAACTACTTTTGTAAGTCTCCGGTTGCCCAAAGTGCTGGTTTTACATACACTTTCCTATAAAATTGGCACCATAAACAGCACTAAGAAATGATTGAATTCGTGTTTTCGGAGAATAACAGTGGGTCGCGTTACAAACGTCATTCAGATGGATGTACTCAGGCAAGAGTACAACGAGGAAAAACAACAGTCACAGGCTCATAAGTCGAGCGAGGGTTTCAGTGATCGTTTTAACGAACTGATTGACCAGGTGCAGGACTTGGGGATTCCGGCCCGAGATGTACGGGGCAGGCAGTCAAAGATTGCGAAGATGACAGGGCACAGCAAGCCGTCGGTCAGCGATTGGCTTGCTAAAGATAAGTTACCAAACGATGAAATATTCCCTTCATTAATACGCTTCTTTCTTCACCATACGCCATATTCGTTGAACGCCCTGCGGGTTGAGTCCTGGTTGCGCTATGGCGAAGAGGCAACGCCTAACCCGTTTACTCTTGATGAGCACCAGGAGGAAACCGAAGCGCTTAACTTGATTGCGTTTCAGTTATTGACCGATACCGTGAAAGAAAAGCAAATCGGCGTTTCGTCTTACGACATGCAAGCTGTCTTGGATGACATCTATGATGTATTAAAAAGCTTCGGGGTACAGCCTGGGGATGAGGTCCCCAAACCTCTGACGAAATTGGTTTCAACCTTTATTACCAAACATTCGAAGCTGTAATTAAGTGGATATAAAAGAACATGGTCGTTCGCGGAAGATTTTTGGTGTTTGTAGGCAGTGTATTCTTATTCAATATACTTCCGCTCAACTTGGTGACATTGGCTTGGCGTAACAAATGGGATCAGGACTTCGCCGTTTGGGCCATTTCTCTATCCATTCTTACCTCTGTCGTTTTGTTGGTGCTGCTCTGTCGATACGCCATGGATTTCCTGCAAGGTACCTATCTTGAGCTGAAAGCTGAGAAGAATCGCTACCAACAGCAAGCGGTAAAATACATGAAGCAGAGCCTGGAAGGGCAGAAGGTTATTGCTTATTACAAGCAGCAGTCCATGTCCGCCCTTCAGGATGTGGATAGGGCGAACGAGCAGCGTGATAAAGACATCGCCAACATATCCCATGAATTACGAACGCCGTTGACGGGCCTGGTTAATGGTTCCGAAATGTTGGATCAAGCTGTCGCGCAAAGCATCATCGCGCTTATGGGGTTGCGGGATAAAATGCGAACCCCTGAGAATATCGAGTTGATCAATTCGACTCGGGAAGTGATACGTCAGATCTATACCATTCAAGATCACATCTTGAAGCCCTCCATTAACTCGATGGAAGGGGTGGTGACTCAACTTCTCGATAGCCTGGAAGACATTACCCTCGATGGTGAGATCAAGCTGGTAGAGCAGGCTTTCTCATTAAAGTCTGAGTTGATCGGCGTGCTTGAACCCTATAAAGAGAAGGCGAACAGTAAAAATCTTGTATTCAGCTACATCGGTTTGAACCTCAATGACCCAGATCCCTACCTTATGGGGGATGCCTTTAGAGTGGGGCAGGTGGTGAGCTGTTTGGTTGATAACGCGATTCGTTTCACCTCCGACGGTGGTGTCAGTATTGAATTGGATGTCCAAGGCGTGAAACGCAGCAGTCGCAAGAAAATCACCTTGTCGGTTTGCGACACGGGATGTGGTATATCCCAAGAGCAGAAGAACAAAGTGTTTGAACTGTTCCATATAGGCGAGAATGAATTAACAAAAGAAAACTCTGGTTTGGGAACAGGGCTGACCATTGCCCGCAAAGTGGCTGAGGCCATGGGCGGGCAACTAAAGCTGAGAAACTCGGATTTAGGGCAGGGGTCTTGCTTTACCTTTTGGATCGAACTGGATGCCGTGGCTAAAACCCGTTACATCATGCCGGCAGTAGAAACGGAAGTGACAGGGTTGTGCTTGCTGTACGTTGAGGACGCAAAGGTAAACCGAGCTATTTTCAAGCGTAACTGTGAGGGGGCAAATGTAAATCTGCAGTTGGCCGAAGATGGTTTAGACGGTTGGGAAAAATACGAGTCTTACCAGTTTGATGCGTTGGTCGTGGATTTGTACATGCCGCGGTGTGATGGGTTTGAGTTGGTGAAGAAGATTAGGGCCTACGAGAAGAAGCACCAGCTGCCGAGAATCCCTATATTCGCATTGACGGCAGCCCCCACTGAAAAGAATAAGCGGCTTGCTATCGAGAGTGGTTTTGATGAGTTTCTGGCCAAGCCGTATAAACGACCCGTGTTCAATTACATTGTCGACCGATCCAAGGCCTTGTCGAAAAAGAAAGCCGCATACCAACCAGCAAGCGCGAATTGTTTTGCAACTTCAGGTTAGCGCTACCTCTGCTGATCGGCCTTAGCTTGAGACGGTAGGCGACCTTTGACATATTCCAACTACTCCAGACTTTAGAATTTCGAAGCACAGAGATCCATCGTAGCAATGATGCTTTCCACTACATGACCTGCATCTACTTTATTTAAATTTGACACTGTTTCCTTTCGCTTTTTAAGGGCGTCCTTGATCGGTAATCCCTTCGTAATTTCGTTTCGTTTGCCATATTCAATCTTTAACCTTTTGTCGCGAGTGTACTGTCACATTCTTCCCGAACAAAACGCTGAAAGGCTGGATCAACATATGCCCAGACTCCGTGCGACGGGCTATAAAGGATGTCCTCCTTTAATCGTGTGAGGGCATTTTGAATGGTCGGGTTCTTTTCGTCGAATGCCCGCACCAGGCCTGACAAATCTTTCTTACAAGAGTCACTGTAAAATCCGCCTGTTCGCCCGCGACTGATCAGTACCAGCAAAGCCCTATCAATTGACAAGCAGCCTTCCCACTTATCAAAATACGCCTCTGTCTCTTCAGCCAAGGTTGCCGTGTAATAGAGCTCAGTGCCAACCGATAGATCCATGACCCCTTCCACAACCATCCGCTTCAGCAGCGCAACAAAAGGTTCAGGCCCTTGACTCATCACATTGAAAAGAGCGATCGCCTCTGGCAATGGGAGATCAACCCCCGTCCGTTTCTTGAAAACCTTAAGCTGGTGACGAACAAAATCCTCATTAAGTGAGGCGAAGGTCAAGCCGTCACTTGAGTTGTAAAACGGCGCATTTGAACGCTTGAATAAGCGCGCTAGACCCTCCTGGCTGGAACCTGTGAAGATGCCTTTAACCTTATGATCGCTGCGGGCCGTCATGAAGCTGCGAAGTGAGGCCGTGAACCCCTCAAATTTGGGGCTGGTCGCAAGCTGCTGAACCTCGTCCAGCAACAGCAGTACGGGTCTGTCGATGGACTCCAGTATGTTGAATGCCGCCTCGCCAAGGTTGGGGTCGAGCGTTGATGGCTTAACCTCAATACCTAGGGTAATACTGTCGCCCAGTAGCTTAAGGCTGGCCTTCAGCGCTCCTCTGTCCAGAAGTTTGGTAAACCAGTGGGCCTGTTTCTGATAGGCGGTCACTACCGCTCTGGAGAATGCTAAAACGGGATCTTCTTTTGGACGCCAAAAATCCACATAGACAACAAAGATGCCAGCCTCATTAGCCCGAGAAATGATGTCGTGGTGTAGAAACTGGGTTTTCCCCCGCTTACGCGGTGCAAACAGGGTTACCCGGTCACTGAGATTTTCCTTGAACCCGCGAATAATCCGATCGGCCAAAGCGGCGCGCGGGTAGTGCCAGTCGTCGGAGGGAGGCTGTGGGGTAGCAGCATCGTTCATAGTGATCACTACTTTATTATCAATTATTACTTAATTTACTAATTATTAGATTTGATAATAATAGGCAATAAGCGAACCATCAGCAAGTGTTAGCTTGAGACCCCGTTAGGGCGCAGAGTCAACAGCCTGCCTATGGTTACTGTCGATCGACTCGGCTATAAGAGCCATACCAACAAACATGAAGGCGACACTCTGGGGTACTTGGGATTTTCGTCCAAAAAAGCAGAAGGCACCGACTGGTAAGGGGTGTAGGAGGGGGTTACCTCTAACGAGTGCATTATTTCCAGCATATGACATGAAAATCTGTTCTCGCCAGACTGATATACCAGATGAACCGGTTGAATTGAGAGAGGGAAGTACGACTGTTAGATTCTATCGCCATCGAGCCACTTCAGGTTAGCGCTATCTCTGCTGATCGGCTTTGGTTTGAGCCATGTCGATCTTGGGTGCACTCACCGTTTTACACTTTTTTAAGAATTGCTTCCTCGCTCGCTTAGTGGCGCCCCAGTCCGTACCGTACTTACCTGCTATTTTAATGCTGTAATATTTGTCTTCATAGGGTGAGCAAGCGCCACCACCATCACCACTCAAACAAATTGTTGCGCCGCAAGCCAGATCTGCAATGCTCATGGCTGTCGCGGGAAGGGCCGTTAAAGCGCTTGCGGAAACTAAGACCGCTGCGGTTATCATCTTTGTCATAATGTTCTCCATTAAGTTAATCAAAATCGATTTCAAGTTCGGTTTGCTTGACGAGTGTTTCAGGAGCTTTGTAGGAAGGTACATCGAACTCAGGCACGCTTTTACCGCTGGCGGCGTCTTCGATGGCTCTATCCGTTGCACGACTGGAAAACTCGGATGCTTGCTCTTTCATGCCGCCTTTGGCGCGGAAGAACGAGGAGGCAGCCGGGGCCACTTTGTAGACCTTCTCAAGCTCTGGGTACTTTTCGACAGCCTCTTTTTCGCTCATGCTCTGTAAAGCCGCTTTAAGTTCGGCTTCACGGTTTTTTTGACCTTCAATGGATATGGGGGTTATTGAATCCGTTTCGCTCTTTAGCTGGTCGCTAGCGCTGGTGCCATCAGCGCCAGGAGTGTCAGGCTCCAGTGTGTCCCCAGCTTGTTTGGCGGCTGCAAATTTAGCGTCCAGAGTGTCGCTTGCCCGCGCTGGGTCTTTTGCAGACAACTCAACGCTGTTTTGCTTATCCATGAGGCGGTCCAGTTTGCGCTGATCTTGTTCACTGGGTTCATAACCACTGACCTCAAGGCCGCGAGATTTGGCCTCTATCCAGGTTTCAGACTTGAACGCTTTAGAGCCTTTCAGGGTGACGGACTCCCAGCCTTTACTTTCGGCAACGTCCAGCATGCTTTTGATGAGCGCGGGGTTATCCTTGTCGTTAGCAATGATCTTGTTGCTCTTTTCTGTGAAGGCAATTTTGTCAGGGTCATTTGAATAGCTGTAGACGGTTTTAGTGCCTTTCTCCGAAATTTTGAAGCGATTGTCCAAGGCTGCGCTTAGTGGTCGCACCTTGTCGATATTGATTTGGTCGTTCAGCTCAATCGCGCTTTCATGGTTGCTGGTATCGACAACCGGGTTTACGGGCGAGGGGGCCGTCTTCTGGTTGTCGCCGGTTTCGATAAAGCTTTCAAACTCTTTTTCAACGTCCATTTGTGCTCTCCTTATGCGGGTGTGTTGCTGCTGTTCCAAAATTCATCGAGAAGGGTGCTCAACTCACCTTCTGACAGAGGCTTGTTTGCTAGAACGCCGGGTTTTGATTCCTTGCCAATTCCTTCGAGCTTATTGGGGCCATCAAACAGATCGCCTCTGGTCGTGTCAGTGGTCACGGTGTTTTCCTCTGTGGGTTGAGCGGATCTCTCTTCGAGCTTGCTCTTGATCTCGGCGCAGGCTTGGTTGCTCTTACGGGCTTCCATCGCGGAAGTAAGATCTAGGGGCGTGATGTTTATTGGTAGTGGGCCTGTGTTTGAGGCTGGATCAAACACATTGAAGAAACGACCAGAAAAGGCTTTGTCGGTGTAGTAGATGATCTTGTCAGCCATGATCGGCGCCATGGCTTCTACCAATATTATTTCTTTCTTTCGATCCAGTAGCTTCACTTCTTGCGGCAGCAATAAGGCTCTGGCGGTTTTGCTGGTCGTCGTCGAGCCACTTTGGGCGTTCCAGGTGTTTTGATTGCGACTTTTCTGATTGACCGTTTTGTTACCCAGCTCCTTTGAGATATCTTCTGCATCCCTCATGTCGTTGGGTGCAAAGACCACTCGGAACTTGAAGTTGGAGATCATCGAACGTTTACCATCGTGGCCATAGGTATCACCAAGTTGGGCCGGGCCTTGGATGATGGGCATTAAGCGAATGTGATAGCCGGCAAAGAACGCGATCCCAGTTTTAATGATGTCCATACGACCCAGGGAGGTGAATTCATCCATAAGCATTAAGATCTTATGGGGTTCAGTTGTCTTGTCTGGCAGTGACTGAGTGTTTTGATCGATACACTGCTGAAAGAACAGATTCAGTAATGGCTTCAGCCTTTTGAGGTTGTTCGGTGTGACACCGACATAAATGCTGATGCGCTTCTTGCGAAGATCAGTAAAAGAGAAATCACTGTCAGAGGTGGCCGCGTCAATCAGGGGGTTATCAAACAGGTCGAGGGAGCTGGTCAGCGTGGACTTCACCCCGGAGCGCTGTTTCTCGCCCATGCTAGTGTAATTGAAGAAATTACTTAGGCAGGCTGGGTCTAGGTTGTCAGAGTGTTCCGCTAACAGTTCGTTAATGTCCTTTGCACTGTTGCCGTTGATGAAGCGATAAGCATTACCAAGGGTCAATTTGGCGCCCGTATCTTGTAAAAACAGCACGGTTGCTAAGAATAACTTGCGCGATTCAGCGGCCCACATAGGATCCCCCTGCAGAGGGTCTGGCGCTAAGAAGTTGGCTACTTGTTGTATGTCATTTATTCGCAGTATGGGGCTTTCAGAAATTACCCCCAGTGGGTTGTAGCGGTGGGTAATACCTTCTGGGTCTGCAGGGTTGAAGAGGAATGTTTCGTGGCCACATTCTCGGCGAAATCCGCTCGAGGCCTGAAAGTTTTCAAGCTTGATGTCGAGGACAACCAATGAACCGTCCCAATTCAACATGTTTGGAATAACAAGGCCCACACCTTTACCCGATCGAGTAGGGGCAGCGACGAGAACATGTTCTGTGCCATCGTCAGAAATGAACTTTCCATTGCGCTTACCGAGAACAATGCCTTTCCCTGCCATGAACCTTGCGTTACTCACCTCGTGCTGTTTGGCAAAGCGAGCCTCGCCAAACAGCGATTGAGTTTTGATCAGGCTAAGTAAGAGAAGAGCGGCGATTAAACTAAGAGGGATGAACACCGCAATCCAGACTTTTTTAACGACGGAGGCGTTATCCCGATAAGCCTGATGATATTCAATGATACTCCAAGGTTTTAAATCAGACTCAGGCAATCCAACGAGATTGAAAAAAATAGCCGAAGAAAGGTACGACCAAAAACACAAACCGCTTATGGCAATAGCGCCATAAGCGGCCCAGCGTTGAGCTTGCGTTAAGTGGCTCAGCATTGATCCAGTGCCTTCTGATAGTGCTCAAAATAGATCTCAGAAATGATCCGCTTACCGTTGACTCGCTTTAGCTGAATTACCACCTCGACCACCGAATGTATGTATTCCAAAATCTCATCACGTTTTAGCCCAAGCCCCGCTTGCGTCACCATAAGGACCAGCTGCTCAAAGGCACCTTTTGGTGTGTCGGCGTGAAGGGTGGTGATAGAACCTGGATGTCCGGTATTGACGGCGCGGAGGAAACTGAAAGCTTCAGCGCCGCGCAGTTCACTCAGTAGCAATCGATCTGGCCGCAGGCGAAGACAAGCTTCTAGCAGGTCTTGAACGTCTACTTTGGCGGTGCCTTGGCCGCCTTTCGAAGCGAGTAGGTGCAGGCTGTTGGGTTGTTTTAACACCGTTTCACGGGTGTCTTCGATGGTGATAAGCCGTTCTTGGTTAGGGATTTTTTCGATCATCGCGTTACCAAAGGTGGTTTTACCGGTACTGGTGCCGCCAGATACCACGATATTCTTTTTATAGAGAACACACTTTTCGACAAACTCCGCCAACTGGTTGTCTCTTAGTAATTGCGCCAGCTCAAGGTCGTGCGGTGTCAGGGCTAACCCGTCTGAAACCTTAACCCCATCAAATACCCCGGACTTCTTATAATCGTCGAGGCTGAAGCTAATGCTGGAAGGTTTGCGGATGGACATACAGACATGACCCGGCTCTACGCAGGGCGGAATCACTACCTGGATACGTTCACCATCGGGCAGGCTGCCCGATAGAATGGGTTTTGTTTCATCGATGGATTGACCGTTACAGCTGGCAATCAACGTGGCCATTGAATGCAGGCGTTCAAAGGTCAATTCAGGGACCTCATGCCGGGTGATCTCCCCAGCATCTTCTACGAACAGTTCACCTGGCTTATTGATAGAAACCTCAGTGACTTTATCGCCCCTGAGGAATTCTTTAATCAATTTAAGCTCAGCTTCAAGAGCGGCATTACTCAGCATGGCTAGAACTTATTCATGCGCTGGGCGTATAAAACCGCCTGCTTAAAGTTCAAGTCCTTGGCGACAAAGACATTGATGCGCTCGCCCTGGTTAATGTGAATGGTGGGCGATATATTGATGGAGTTCTCCAAGGCAATCTCCGCGGACTTAGAGAAAGAATCAGACAGCACTGCTTGCTGGTTGTCGTTATCGGATTCGTCTTGTGCGTAGCCGCCAATTAAGCTCAGTAAGGCACTGGACCCGAAACGCTCCATGAAGTGGGTATCAACAAAACCTGTCAGGCCGGATCGACCCAGAGAATCAGAGCCAGGAGAATCAAGTTTGATGTCGATACCGTCAGGGCGGATTAGACGTGACCAAATCACAAACACTCGAACTTGGCCGCGTTTTATTCCACTCTTGTACTCACCAATCAAGCGAGAGCCTTGGGGGATCAGCAGGGCGTTACCGTCTTCGGAGTACACCGGTTCACTGACACTGGCCCGCATCATGCCTGGAAGGTCGGAGTTCACAGCGGTTTCCAGAACCGCTGGAATGGTTTTTCCCTGCAGGACTTTGTAACTCAGGTCAGAGACATAACCCGCAGTGACGGCTTCAACCTCAGTGGTGGAAATACTGCCTAAACCAGCTTCACTGCTGCCTTCGTCAGACAGGTTTGTTAAGGCCTTTTGAGTACTTTTCTCCAGAGCCAGCATTCTCTCTCTTGCTTCTTGACGAAGACTGCTAACACCGCCGGTTGTGCCTTGTGTGCTAGGTTCTTCACGTTTGTTAACCAGTACCAGAGGCGCACGTCTACGCTGCTCGGCCAGCTCTACAGCCTTGCGCTGGACTTGTCGTTCTTCAGGTGTCAGTTCTTGAGTCAGGTCGATAGTTTTCAAGGGCTCTGGTTGTTGTGGTTGAGCAGGAACAGGAGGTAATTTACTGCGCGGCATAACCGGAGCCGGAGCACCGCTCACCATATATTCCTCCTCAGTGAACTCAACACCGTCCGTAACGCTGGTGTCTTCTTCACCGCCACCTGCAGAGGCAATGATCAAAATCAGCATAAGAACCAGGATGACCCAGAACCAAACGGGAATCGCTTTCTTGGCGGAGTCTTCGCCAACTTGAGAAATGGAACTTTCCACACCCTCAGAGAGTGAAGAGTTCCCCCCATTCTCGGTTGCATTATGTTCTTCTTCGCTACTCATTATCTAGCCCTCGGCGTGAAAGTCAGGGGTGTTGTCGCGGCTGTGTGAGTCTTCAACGTCAACCATACTTTCAGCCAGATTTGGCAGGAACAGCTTGTTGAACACACAGGTCACGTCATTGCCGTGGCGTAGAACAAATTGACTGGATAAGCGTTGAACAACGATGTACTTACCTTTTTTGTGGTAGTTCACTAATGTTTCATTCTTATCAGAATCGACGGCGAAAATAGCCGGGGTAGGGGTGGACTCATTAAACGCAAAGTAGGTGAATTCGCCATCGTCGAACACCCGCCGAGGCGCGATAACTTCAGAGCCTCGGCGAGTGTATTCCATGTTCACGTCTTCAGCTCGGAAGTTGTGCTCAGGCACCACCAAGCTTGGGTGGTTTCGCTCGGCCTCTGCCGCGATCAGGCGGGTCTGCTGAGCTGCCATTTCGTCTTGCGGGTAGCGAAACTTCAACATGAAAGTCAGGCCGTGGTCTCGATGGTTTTGAGCCTTCTTGGCCACAAGGGCGAAGTTATAAACTCGCTTCGAGGTGATGATTTGCATGTTGGTATCGGCATTGTCTTCGATGGGTTTGAGGAACAGTCGATTACCTGTTTCCAGGAACGTCCATGCCACCGTGTCGCCAATGGATACGGTTAATATTTTCTCTTCCAGGCCAAACTCTATCATGGACGAGAAGCCGTAATGAGCGGTTACCGTCACCACGTCAGTTGCGTGATAAACAACCGTCTTGATGCGATTGTCTGCGCTGCCTTCACGGGGTGCTCGATCAGCCGATACAGCCGCGCTGACCAACATGGCACTCAGGGCAATAACAGAGATGAAGCTTTTAAATCCTTTGCTGTTCATGGTGTTCTCCTAAAATCATTTAACAATTTCGCGGTCACTGCGGTATTCGGTCACTTTAAAGCCCAGTGGGTTCTTCAGACGGGCGGCTTCTGAGGTCGGTACATTAGTAAATTTGTAATTGAGAATGTCGATGTAGTGGGTCACGGCATCCGATTCTTGAACCTTACGTTCAACAATGGTGTAGCGAACCGTCGCGGTATCACTGCGCAGGAATGAGATAGAGGAGATCTCTACTTCCGCGGTGCTGCTACCGTACTTGCTGAATGGATTTTCTGGGTGGCCTTCAGAGAAGCGCTTAGCGTAGGTACTGAATCCCACACCTTCCGACAGCTCTTGAACCAGCACATAGTTCTCTTCCAGGTCTAGGTTCGGATTGTGTGACTCACGCGCCAGCAGGTATTTACTAATGAAATACTTGGACAGTTGCTCTTGTACCGTGAGCTGGGTGACATCGCCCTTGTAGGTGGTGGCCACTTCAGCACGACCGGAGGCTTTATCTACTTCAATCACAATGGGCTCAACCGATTTGAGCGGCGTTAAACCCATAACTCCAATGACCGCGAAGAGGGCAATGGCCAAGGCGACGCCAGCGACGACCATCCAGGTGTTTCTCTGGCTTCTGAGGCCTGAAATGATTTCGTCTTCCCATGCTTCTCCGGCTTTTAAGTGTTCTTCCTGTGCCGCGGTATTCATAGCGATTTTCCTTAGTTGCTAATGCTGTTCTTACCGAACTTCGGTATTTTTAGATTGATGCCTCTCATACTCTGAAGGCTCATAACGCTGTGTTTGCTGAATCGGTTGGCTACTACGCCCATAGTGCTCAGAGACACACCACCGGCAATACCGCCCGCAATACCCATGACTTGCATGAGCAATAGGAAGCTCACAACGCAAGAAAAAACATAGGGCCAGACAACAACTGAGGTTAAATTTCCATTGGCTTGCGAGTCAGCCAGTAGATTTGATGGCTCTGTGACTATTGCTAGGCAGAAAAGCATCACGGTATAGGTTAAGAGCGGGATTAGAGCGAAGTTAAATAACTGCCTTAGCCACCCCTCAAAAAGACCGCGAGTAGTCTTGAAGAATAAACAGGCAATAAATATAGGTGATAAGCCAAGTAATACAGCAACAGCTATTTTTGACATGCAGACTAGAAAGGCAGAGTAGCCACATAAGCCGATGACGGCAGCAGCAACGGCAAACCCCATGAACTTCAAGGAAACACTCCATCCAGACCCGTACATCAGATCACCGGAAACTCTTATTCCTTTGTCATAGAAGTCGCTTATAAAAGTATTTATGGAACCTGAGCCTGATCCAGAACTAACACTTCTCAGTACTTCGGCCAATAAATGAGCAGGGCCATTTGTAAACATTTCAAATAGAACAGTGGAGAATAAACCAACATTTGTAGCAAAGATGTAGAACACAATACCCATGAAAATATGCTTCATAGCATCTTTTAAACTCGTTTCAATCCACCCATTTGTCATAGCTAGGCCATATAAGATGATTGAAAGAATCATCATTAGCCGTAGGGTGGATTCGAGTTCACTGCTGAGAGCAGTAAATAGGTCAATCACAAAAGTGGCTATAGCTACATCGATTCTATCTAAGATGTCTTGATACATGGTTTGGCCTATTCAGCTACTTGGCTGCGGTAGAATTTTTCACACTTTGGTGAGCGCTTTATGAAACGACCATTTACGTGCTTTTCAGCATCGGCGCATGATGCCCTACTAGATTCCAACTGAAAGTTTGAGATAGCCTTTGGGTCTATGATTTCATCCAGACTGTAAGGAGTTACCTGAGCGAACCCTTTACAGTGATGTTCAGAGTAAGCCAGTTGATTTTTGGTGTAATAATCGGTCTCGGGAAGGTCACCTCTCAATATTTTGCTGTACGTAATACAACTTTGACCGCCCTTGTTTGCATAGACAGCGCGCAGCTCACCAACTGGCTGGCTGTAGAGTTTGTTTCCGGATATGTGCATAGACTCAGCGGTTTTAGTCTCTACTTGTGAGGCCGTGGCTAGTCCTGGTAATAAAGTGGTCAGGGTTATCGCTGCTAATAGATTATTCATAAAGCCTCCTTAAAACTGGTATGAAGTGTTGATTTGTACTTCAGGACCACAAGGGTTACTTGAGTCCGATAAGAAGGAATTATTTTTAGCGCATGGATTAGGCTTTGGAGCCGCGCAACCAGTAGCGATAGCTGCAATAAATGTGAGTGTAATTAGCTTTTTCATGGTGTATTTCCTCGGTCGTGAAACTTTGCTTCTTGAGCGGTCATTTGGGTGTAATTCATATTTGCGCTTGCAGTGTTTTGGAGCATCTGTGCTTGCAGGCGCAGAGATTCGTTTTGTAAGAACAGCATTTGAGCAATCATGGTGTTCATGAGATCGAGAGCGGCTTTTTGGTCAGGGGCTATATCAACTTGGGATAGAAGGCCTTCAATTTCCCCTGTCCTTCTATCGGTATCCGTATAGGCTGCTTCTGATAGGCCGATGGCAGCTAAATTAGAAGCCCTAGTCTCATCGTAATAGCTGCTTTGGTAGGCTATATTTCCATTGCTAGCCATTGAAAGTTCGCTGCTGGTTTGAGCCCCTGCTGCATCGCGGTAGCGTTCTGCGGCGACTCGATAGCTTTGGTTAGTGCCGGGAATGCCACCAGCACGAATGGTGGCCATCGTGCTTTTAAGATCTGATGGAGCCCAGCGGCGATCCTGTGATTTCTGTATTGAACTCAACAGAGCTCCCATGCCACGTGTGCCGGTCATGGTTTCAAGGTGCGCGATTTGTTGCTGGTACTGCTGCACCGCACTTTCTAGCTGCTCAATCATGGTCACGGTCTGCTCGATGTTTTCGAAAGCCGTAACAGTGGTCTGCAGGATATTGGCAATATCGACAGTAGGAATCCCCGTTGCAAGAACTCGACTCGGTAGGACGGTGACTAGCACACCGATAGCCATGATTGTTTTAAAACTGGCTTGTTTCATTGCTGCTTCCTACGTTCGTGAAAAATGGGGAGCCAAACAGCCGGGTCGTCACCGTGTTCAGCGCGGATTTCATCGAGTAAACGAACCGTTGACTCTCGACCGGACAGAACGGCGAGTACATCGTTCATCCCCTTCAGGTTCAGTTTTCCAACCACAGAGTTACGGCCCTGCTTAATCAAGAAACAGCGCTCAGCAGGGTTCAGCTGGTTCTTAATTAGGTCAAACTCTTTGTCACTGAGGTTGAACGCCTCGCAGTGTGATTTGTAATCGGCGTCAGGGTTCGGATAGAAGATCTGAGTCGGTGATTGCTCAATGATGGTGGTGCCTATGCGGGTATCTGCCAGGTCCCGCGCAGATTGAGAACCAAAAACAATTAGGCCATTGCGCTTACGAATCACTTTTTCCCAGTCAAAAATTTTCTTGGAAACGTATTCGTCTTCTAAGCCCTTCCAACCTTCGTCAATTGTGATGGGGATAGGACTACCGTCGATCATCGCGTCTACGCGGTGGAACATGTAGCGCAGACAGGCGGCACGAGCGATAGGCTCTTCCAGTATGTGGGTCAGATCAAAACCGATGGTTCTTACATTTGTTGGAAAATCATCGTGTTCACAGTCGAACAACCACGCCAAGTCACCTTGTCCATACCAACGCTTTAAACGCAGAGCCAAGTGATTGTCTTGGCCTTGGGGAAGGTACGCGGCCAAATTGGAAATACGGCGATGCGCTGGCTCTAGCATCCAGTTACCTTTAACCAGTCGCGTGGCATGGCCCATATCAACGGCATTTAATGGCTGGCCGTTTTCAGAGAGCATGAACGACACCAGTTCCAGCAAGAAGGCTGAATTCTCAGGGGTCTCTGGTAGCTGGAACGGGTTAAAGCCGGTGGAGACTCCCGGCTTAATGGCCGCATAGGTACCGCCGATGGCGCGAATGAAAATCTCAGCACCCCGGTCTTTGTCCAGGTACACCCGACGCAAGCCAGGATACTTCTCCAGCTGAGCTTGCAGGAAAGTCATCAAAACGGTTTTTCCGGAACCAGAGGGCCCGATGATGGTTGCGTTACCCAGATCCTCAACATGGAAGTTGAAGTAAAACGGGCTACCTGAAACCGTTTCAAGCAAGGTTATTGCCGACCCCCAATGGTTACCATCGATGTGACCGCAGGGGTAATTGTGGAAACTTGAAAACGCGGCAAAGTTCTGACTGCTGATACCCGCCTTGCGGCCAATGTAGGAGTTGTTAGAGGGCAGCTGCGCCCAGAAGGACGCTTCCAGTGCGATGTCTTCACGCACAGCGGTGATACCTTCATCGGCCAAGACACTGTCAGCCGCCGCTAAATTCTTCTGCAGACCGGGAAGGTCATGGGAAGAACAGAGCAGAGAAAAGTGGTGATCGCCAAAGCTGATACGGCCAGACGCCAAATCGTCAATGCCTTCTTCCAGCTCTAGGGTCAGGGAAACCGCATCGTCTTCAGCTTGATTCAACTGGCGGCGCTGCATTTTCATCTTGTCCAGAGCCTCTTTACGAGCGCGGAACTTGAAGGATTGGGTCAATACGAACTCAAACGGCAGTTTTAGCAGACCGTCAAAAATACTTGGGCGAGTGTTGCCGTTGTATTCTTTGATCGTCAGTCCGGCAATCAACTTGCGGTGTGAGACACCTTGCAGTTCGATAGCATCCTTGGCAAAGAACGGGCGAGCGCTGCTCAAAAACTGATTAATGGCCAGCTTTGGCAGTAATATACGGCGGTTAATACCGTTAATGAGGTAACTGAAAAAGCCCAGAGGTTCGGACTCTAGGCCGTTATCACAGGCCTTAATACCCAGTACCCTAGGACTGTAGGGCTCAAGATTAGACAGCAGCTTATCGGTGACCTCATCCAGTTCACGTGCTGCTTCTTTGCGCTGTCGCTTCTGCGCCACTATGTCGCCTTTCTGACTCAGCGTTTTAAGGAAGTCGGCAAACTTGTTGATCTTGCCGCTGGGGGTTTGGCGAATAATGGTGAGATAGAGTTCGTTGACGAACATGGATTGATCGGCAACTTTCATTTGATACTGCTCGTTCAGGTCACGGGTGAAACCTTCGGGGAAGTCACCGGTTGGGAAGCGAGTTTCACGACGACGAACCAGGGTCGACCAGATGGCATAACGGTTGTCGCTCATGCCGTAGAGCATGTTATTTCGCTTCTCCTGGAAGCGATTGATTTCTTTTTGATCGGCAGTTTCAAAGCTGAAACCTTCCAGCTTAATAACTTTAATCAGCACACCATCTACGGTAGTGATGGTGCTATCGGATACATGCCGAGAGTAGGGAATATGGACGGAACACGAGACTTCCTTGTTCATAGCATCGCCGTGTTTCAGCTTTTGATTACGGCGTCTTGCTTTAGCTTGTTCATGCGGCGTTACTTTATCCATGGTGAATCATCCTTCAGGGCTGATAACTGTTGGTGTTGCCCCAGTGCTTGCGATTAAGGCATTTCATGCACTTGATGAGTTTTATTGCCCATACGTCAAAGAGGTTGGGGTCTTTTTCACAGATCAAGTAACCGATGCCATGAAGCGGTAAACCAATGAAAATCCAGGGCAGTTCTCCTGTGCCAAGAAAGGCAATAACCGAAGTGAGTGCGTTCAAGACAAAAAAAGTGAAGGTGACTCCGGCCACCATGGGTGGCCGAGTCATACCCAAGAACAAAGGCCGTTTAATTTCGTCGTTCTCGTTGGTATTCATATCCGGCTACACCGCAGAGATGAAGTTATCAGTGATCCAAGCACTGCCGAAAATCAGTACCACCCCGAGGATAATCATGCCGCCCAAGCCCCAGCTCATACGGCCTGTCATCGCCATGAAACCCAGTACGATGATTGCCAGGATGGCCGCCAGTCGAGCGGTGGTGCCGGTCAGCAAATCAATCATGTTTTGCAATGGACCGTCCCAAGGTGCGGCTACTGCCATTTCAGGGAAAACGGCAACCAGACCTAACAGCAGCAACATGAATGGCTTGTCCCAAGAATCTTTGTGCTCCTGATCTACGGAGAAGGTGTTTTTCAGGGCGGTAGCGATTGGTGCGATAGACATAATTCGATCCTTGCTTTTTGTTGAAGTAGAGTGGTTACAGCCTTGACGTTGGCTGCGATGCTTTAAAGAACTCAATCCTAGTGTTTAGGTTTTTAAAAATTCGCGGCCTCTTGCTGGCGTGGGCGGTCAAGATCAATACGGATTCATCGTCAGTGCTTTTAATGGTCAAGACGTACCCAATTGTCTTACCGGGTTTAATTTTAAATTAAGCCGCTGATTCAGCTTTCTGTTAGCCGAAGTTCTTTCTTTAGTACCGGGGTGAGGCCTTTGAAAACTGAAAAAACCTCGATTTGATTTTTTCAGCGAAGTCATAAAGTAAGCGGCTGCCTTACTTGTTGTTAGGTTATTGGTTACTGGTGGGGCTGTCAACGGGCTTCTAGAGTAATTTCGTCTTGTTTTACAGTGGTTTAAGCAGGCTCCTGTACGTTAATTTTATACTCTTGTTTGTGATGTAAGTCTCGGAATTACATATTTGGGGCGATTTGAGAGCGCGTATTTAGGTTTTCAGTTTTTTGAAAAAGAGGAGAGGGTTGAATGAGGCTATTTATTGTTGAAAAGCCATCGTGGTACGGGCTATTACCGCTGGTCTAGAAAATTCGTGAGGAAAGTAAGGCCTTATTCAGTCGACTTTGTGCGCCAATGCCTCAAGCCGTTGATGAGTATGCAGCTCAATAGATAAGCCCTTGGTGTCACCGGCTTAGCGGGCCGCCCCTTCGTGCCCCCCAGCTTTCACGCTCACGCTGCACTACAAACATGATACTAGGCGTGGTGATCGATCTTTACCCACGGGCGGTAGTTGGGTTGTGATTAGCTCACGTATGACAGATTATTTATAAATATTGCATTGTGGCAAGGGCTAGGTTCTGTGGTTCTGTCGAAAACCTTTAGCCTGTCATAAAAAACAACAAAGCTGTTTTCGACTTACGCAGCTAACGCGTAAAATTGTTCTGCAGGTGACCAAGAGGCCACCATGTTCTTTATCGGTAATTACGCTGCGCTGTTTCGATATTGCTTGGGGGTTTGCTTAGTCCAGCGTTTGAATGCGCGGCTGAAGGCAGCGGCCTCTGAAAAACCTAATTGAAGCGCAATGCTGCTAATAGGTTTATTGGATTCTTCTAGCAAATGACAGGCGGCTTCTTTCCATGCCTGGTTTTTAATGTCCTGGAAGTGTGTGTTTTCCTTCGAGAGTCTTCGCAGCATCGTTTGACGAGTCATGGCAAAGTGCCTGGACGTTTCCTCTATAGATGGCATTTGATGGGTCAGGCTTAGTTTTCGTGACAGCCAAGCTTCAAGGTGTGCTCCAAGGCTTTGCGGGACAATGAACTGGCTAATAATTAATTCTACTGAAAATATTTCGTTATCCCATTTAATCCTGTTAACAATGGGAGCACTCATGGTTTTTTTGGAAAAACCAACTCAGTCTTGTCTGCGTTAAACTTGATGCATGAGTCATAAAACATAAAGTCATATTCTGAAACATAATCAGGCTCAGCGTGATTAAAATTAGCAGATTTTAGTATGAGTCTTTGCCCTGCCATATGACATAGCATTCTATAAATAATGGATGACCAGTAAACCAGAGGGTAAGTGTTGACAATGCCGCTATCGTTTGATGGCTGTATTTGAAAGTGGGGTTCTGGGGATTTTCCGTCTTAAAAAGACAAAAAACACGGAATCCCTTGCCAGCCTTGGCCTCTAGAGGGGGGTTAACTCCACTTTTGATATATTAAGTTATAGTTGTCGCCTTTTGGGGCAGCGTTTGTGTCATATGATGAAAGAATCCAGATTCTTATCGAATCCGAGATCAACGACCTCTACGGTCCTCCTCGTTTTACCCTCGAAGAGCGCAGGTACTACTTTGCGCTGAATGACCAGGAAGCCAAAGTCGCCGGCTCCATCCGGAATCGGGCTCAACGCTGCTTTTTTGTCGCCTTGCTGGGCTACTTCAAGTCAAAACCTGTGATGCTCAATCCCAGTTTTGGTGATGTGGAAGATGATCTGAGGTTTATTGCCAGAGAGCAGTTACCAGGACCGGGATTACTGCATTTCACACTGAATCAAAGACAGAAAGATCGGCTGTATCTGAAGCTCTTTGAACTCGTGGGTTATGAGAAGTGGCGCGACGACACTCTCCGAGATGATGTCCTCAGGCACCTACAGAAAATAGCAAAATCATGGATTGACGCACGATATCTGTTTGATGCGACCACGGAATACTTAGCTCTACACCGCATAGCAATTCCGAAATATACCACGATGCAGACCTTGGTGAGCCGGGCGATTAACGATGAGCGAGCCCGAATCAGTAAGACGCTAGCCGGTCAAATGACAACGGAGATGTCTAGTAACCTGGCAGACGTGGTAGATGGAAAAGGGGAATTGAAACTATCGGAGCTGAGGCAGTCTGCTAAGAGTTTTACACCTCATGAATTGGACAAAGAACTCAAAGTTCACCGCCATATCCAGCCTTGGATGATTACAGTGAACGCAGTGGTAAAATCCCTGTCGCTGTCTCTCAAAAACCAGCAGTATTTTTCCTCCATGGTTGAGTACTATGGCCGTAAGCTCCAGCGCTTTGATCGGAAAATCCAACAGCTTTATCTGCTGTGCTATTTACAAGAACGGGCTGAGCAGAATATTGAGCGACTGACGGACGGTTTTGTTTATCATCTGCGTAAGCTTCAGGAGCAGGCTAAAGCCTATGCCAGAGAAACAGCCTATCAGGACTGGGAGAGCGCAGCTGCGAATATCGGTAAAGCTGCAGAGTTACTGCAGTTGTTTATCGATGACTCCATCGACGAGCAACAACCCTTTGGTACGGTAAAACGCCATGCCCAGGCGGTGCTAAAAAGTCGGGATATCGCGTCACTGTGTTTGTACTTGAACAAACAAAAACGGGCTATTGACGATTATCGCTGGGAGTCCTATGACCTACACAAACCGTTTCTCCTCCGGGTGTTGCGCCCGATCTTTTTGTGCCTAAGATTTGAACCCACGGAAAAAACACAAGCCCTTTCGACACAGCTGAAAATCACTAAAGAGGAACTGCTAGAACACGCAGCAATTTCCTCTACTGACCGCAGGCTGATATCAGGAAAACACAAGGCCTATCTGATCGATCAGGATAATTGTGTTCACCTGAATCGCTTTGGATGGCTATTGTATTTACAGATACCTAATAAACTGAATGGGCAACTTCATGTGCCTAATGCCATAAAATACCGGTCTTTACAGGATGATTTGGTGAATGACCAGCGCTGGAAAGACAAGGACAAGCTGATTCAACAATCGGTGTTGCCGCGACTGAAGGAAAGACCCAGCAAGCTGATTGAATCGTTGGCGGATAAATTGAATAACAAACTACAACAAGTCAGCCAGCGTATTGAGAACGGTGACAATCAAAATATTATCCTACGCAACCGTTCCGGAAAAACGAAATGGCGATTGCCGTCGGCCGGTGTCAAAAGCATGTTGAACAATCCGTTCTTTGATCATATCAAGCCCATCAATGTTGCAGATGTGCTGCGTTACGTGGATCAGGAAACGGGTTTTATGGACCATTTCGAACATGTGCTCCCGATTCAATCAAAAGGTCGAGACCATATCAATGACTTGCTCGCGGTAATTATCGGCAACGGCACCAATTATGGATTGTATGGTATCGCCAATATCTCTGAGCGTACATATGATCAACTCAAAGGTATCCAGGCTAACTACCTGCGTCCTGAAACGCTAGACAATGCCAATGATGCTATCAACAACGCTGTAGCCAAACTGGCAATCTTTAAACATTACAATATCCAGGAGGACTTGATCCACGCAAGCGCCGACGGGCAGAAGTTCGAAACTCGGCTAGAGACTTTTAAAACTAGGTACTCCTCAAAGTATTTTGGAACCAATAAAGGCATCTCAGCCATCACCCTTATCGCTAACCACGCTGCGCTGAATGCAAAAATCATTGGTTCCAACGAGCACGAGTCACACTACATATTTGATTTACTCCAAAGCAATACTTCCGAGATTCGACCGGATATCCTGTCAACCGATACCCATGGGGTCAACCATGTAAACTTTGCGCTGCTTGATTTGTTCGGGTACACCTTTGCACCAAGATATGCGCAGTTCGGCAGGGTTATCGAGCAAATTTTTAACGTGACCGAAAATCAAGATGGTAATGTCGCATTGAGTCTAAAAAAGCCGATTAAAGTTGATCTCGTCATTGAGCAGTGGGATACGATCCAGCGGATTGTTATCTCTCTGCAAGAGAAGAGAACGACCCAAGCAAACTTGGTACGGAAGCTGTCGGGCTACAGTAAAAACCATCCGCTGTTACAGGCACTTACTGAATACAACCGCATGATCAAATCAATGTACCTTCTGGACTACATTGATGACGCCAGTTTGCGCGGTTATGTCCAACGTGCGCTGAACCGAGGTGAAGCTTACCATCAGTTGCGCCGTGCTATCGCTTCGGTCAATGGGAACCGGTTCAGAGGCTCCTCGGATTACGAGATCAGTCTTTGGAATGAATGCGCGCGCCTTCTGACAAATGCCATTATCTACTTCAACTCCATGATATTGACCCAGTTACTCACACACTTCGAAGCGAACGGAGATGAAGCTAGGTTAGCCATCACAAAGCAAGTCTCGCCGGTCGCCTGGCACAATATCAATCTTAACGGGACTTACAGCTTCAGTTTTAAACAAAACCGGATCGATATCGAGGAGATTATGCGGCCAATAACGGAAAATGAGAGCGCATAGCTAAGTTAACCCCCTTCTGTAGGCCCCGTCTGGCGTGACTTACAGCGTTTTTTGTCTTTTTAAGACGGAAAATCCCCAGAACCCCCTTATGAGCGCTTCTTAAGTGGGCAACTGTTGCAGGTAAAGGGGATTCGCTCGGCCAATACGTTGTTCTCTCTCAAGCGGTCGAAAATGACCCGCGCCTTACCCATTGATTAAATTGTAGGGGCCCG
>Ga0209826_1000177_pt1 | contig 44321 bp, 43 predicted proteins | sample GOMGulsemesocosm_5_FD_184637 | JGI IMG/M metagenome (GOLD analysis project Ga0209826, IMG submission 184637) | Methane-oxidizing microbial communities from mesocosms in the Gulf of Mexico - GOM15C Gulf of Mexico (SPAdes) (version 2) | ecosystem: Environmental > Aquatic > Marine > Cold seeps...
GAAACTGAAACAAAGAACATTATAAAAAACTATCGTTGCTTTATCTTCTACTTTAAAGCCTACATTTGATGATATTTACAATTTAGAAGAGTCTTTTGGTTATGAAAATAAACAACCAAAAGTAGTTGAGCTACCAATTGTAAAAATGTATGACTCAGCAATTACAAACAAAGATATAGCGTGTAATGATGTATTTTTTTAAGCTATGTTCGATAAGAGTGAGAAAGCTAAAATAGATAAAAAGTGTTGTACGCGCATAATATAAAGTGAGTCTTATTTATGACGTTTACATAGTAATTGGGATCCACTTCTCGTTAAAGAGCAATATGAGCGTAATTCAACTTGCGATAACATATGATTACAATTAGTGAAAACTCTTTGGTGTATTATCCGGTAGAAGTTAACTAAAAGATAAAGGATTTTTTTAATGGCATATAAAACATATATTTGTGCAGTTTTATTTGCGTTAACGACAGGATGTAATAACAATAAAGACTCTGATTCAAAGTTCATATCTATTGAAGAATTTGAACAAAAAGTAGTGGATTCCGTAGGTGAAAAAGCTATTAATTGCGGTAAAGTTGATATTGGAGACTCAATTTTTGTTGTTAATACATGTGTATCGGACTCTTTTTTTATTAATACTCCATTTTATGCCATCTATATTCGACAAGGCACAGACTCTAGCGTAGCTTCAGCATTAGCTATGAATTCTAGTGGAGTGGTTGAACATTGGTCTTACGACAGTGATATTTCTGGTGGTAGTAATAGAGAGAGCCGAGTTATTTCAACTGTTTGCGAAAATCCAAATATTGCGCTTTATTTAAACGATATCAATATTGATATAATCGAATGTACCAACTGACGTTTGTTCAACCAGTTGTTTAAAAAGACAAAAAAGTTGGGTTTTACTCCTTCGTCGCTAATTTCAACCAACTATTTTTAGCCCATTAGTTGGGCATTACATTTTTCAGGAAAGAATATGAATTGTAGAGTTATGATGATAGCTAAATTCTTAATCGTCTACCTCTATGGCGTATTTATCTTGAATGTTGTATCTATTTTTTATATGAATAGGGCGAATAATAATTTAGATAATAGAATGGAATTTCTAGCTACATTAGTTTTACCGATTGTTTTTGGATGTGTTTCTGTAGTAATAAATTCTAATATTTCAGTTAAACAAGCAATTTGGGCATGCGCAACTCTAATCGTTTTTGGTCCTATTGTATTTTTTACACATGTTGCATTAAGTTTGTAGAGAGATACGATGAAACCCTTAGTAACTATAGTAAGTTTGCCAAAATACCGATATATAAAGAAAGGAAGGTGATTTTTGAAAACAGTATTTTTCATAGCTAATTTTATTTTTTCAGGATTTTTGATAGCTTCTGAAGCAACTCAAGACAAACATGTAGAAGTTGTACATAAAAAAGAATTATCATCTGTATCTGCTGAAAATGACCCTATTAAAGCATTTGATAATTACTTATCTTTAATGGAAGACTTAAAAGCTGAAGAGTATAAAAACTTAAAAACATTTGTAACAGATGAAGCCATGATGAATATGAATAAGTATAAAAACATGATGGGTTTTTACTTTGCCATGGTTAATACAAAATCAAAAGCTGGTCTCTATAAAAATGGTAAATTATCTATAAACAATAATGAAGCAAAAATAATATACGTACCTGTGGAATACCAAGACTTTAAATCTGGTAAAAAAATAAAAACCGGAGCCACTATTTATATGGTTAAAGTGTCAAACCGCTGGTTATTTCACAAAGAGAAAGGTTTTACGAAAATTTGAAACCCAAATTTATTTTACTGGGACTTCATGGGAAGAACATGAAATATTAAGCTACTAGAAATGAACACAACCATTGGCTTTTTACTCCCACAGCTTTTCGTTATTATTTCCCTGCTTCATGCTTGCTGAATTAAAAGATCCTGAAACAGCGGATATTATCGCAGAGAGCCTTGCTACAAAGTTTGTAGATATATCTAGAGAGAAATTAGTAAATATTAAGTTTAATTACGATCAACGAATAGCAATAAAATGCTTTTTTGAAAACTGTGAAAAACTATATGATTATGAGTACTTTGATAATTTATCAAAAAGCTGTACATAAAGTATCGTTGGTTTTAAATCGCAGCTAACAAGGCAATTAAACGGAACTAAAACAGTTGGTTATGTTTCGTTTATCAAAAACTTTAACCGACTGTTTTAGTTCGCTTATTACGGCGTTAGGTTGTTTATATGATAATAGGTATGGGAATAATATTTATAATGGTTGGGATTATCGTTTGGGGATTCCTCATGCGGCTTGTTGTAATTGCTTATCGAAGTAAGCAGTGGCCATTTGTTCTAGGAACTATCACACAAGGGAAAACTAAGGAGATAGTAGTTCGTTCCGTTGGAGAGCACAATGGAGGTCACGGATCAATACTGGTAGACTATTGTTATACGTATGTAGTTAATGGAATACAGTATCAGTCAAAGCGAGTTACCCTCAGTGATAATATGGTGAAAACAGGAGGGAGCCTAAAAAAAATTCTTCAGAAATATGCTGAAGGAAACCAAGTTAAAGTTTTCTATGACCCAGAAGAACATCAGTACTCTGTTCTGAAACCTGGTCCTACTTTTTACAATTTTGGTCCTCTTATCACTCCTTCTGGCTTTGTCGCCATAGGTGTTTGGCTTGTTTTTTTTCTGGAGAATTAATCCAACCTGTCCAGAAGTTGTAAAAGCTAAGGTATCTTAACGGTCTATATTGAATTATTATGCGTAGAACTGAGAACTTTACTGCCTATAGGTATTTTTATTATACGAGACCTTTATTTCTCTTAGAATCTCATGTTTCTATAATGCGTTTACTTGATTTCAGGTGAACGCTTTTTTTGACCTGATTTTAAGTTTCGTTATGATACAAAATCTAATCCTAATCACCATTTAACCAAATTAAATAATGTCTCTTTTGTGGTAGTAGCGCCCTATACTATTACCACAATTCAATTTTAGAATGGCAACGATTCAACAGCTCTATCTTTAAATTTATCCGATCTTCTATCATATTATTTTGTTGTATCAATTCGCGTATGCCCCATTAATTCTTGCACAATAAATAAATTTTCACCCTGCTCTAGTAACTTTGCTGCATATGTTCTTCTTAAATTGTGTGGTGATATTTTTCTATATTAGCTGCTGTATGCCTATTTTTAAGCATTGTATAAATATTGCCACCGGTTAATCGTTTTTCAGTTAAATGTTTTTCATCTTTTATTTGTAAAATATATATTCAGTTTTTAAACTTTAATATCTATCCAATCATTATTATCACCTGTATCTTGTTGTTTATTTTTTCCTCTTTTATTGCCCTTGCCTATTTTTTATTGTTCCGTTCGTTCTATCATGATTTTCTAATTTTAAATTAGCTGATCCACCTCTTCTAAGACCTGCCCCGTATGATATTGCTGCATCTCTTTTTCCTAAAACATTCGATTTCTTTTGACAGGTTTTATCAATTTAATTATTTCTGAGATTTTAAGTGTTCTTCCTTTGTTTATTCGGTTTCCTCTTATGTCTTTTATATCGTTTATCCATAAATACTTATCATTGTTTATGACTTTACTTTTCCAAGCTTGCTTTTAATAGCTGATAAGTCGATCACCAGTAACCTGTCATCACTAACACCTTCAAACACCAATTTGACACCCGATCACATAAATGGAAATTTATTACGGATATGACCCAGTTATGGGCATAAATGTTATTTATGATGTTAATGGTGAGTACCATATAACTTTATTTTGATGGATTGAAGATGAAAAATCAAAACTTGATCGTTTGACTTATATCTAACTTAAAAAGGACGTTTACACAAGTATTGCTGATTCACTTATGCAGCATAATGTCACATCTCTGCTGTGGTGCTGTTCTTGTGATAAAGAAAACACACCCATCTCTACGTTTTTCATAAGTTGTTCTTAATAAATAGACAAGAAAAACATTTATATTTACGTTTGTTTTCGAGTGGCGAAACAATCAAATATATTAAAAACCATGACTAAACCAACACAAAGTGCAGATTGACTTAAAATAGTATAGAACGAGTACAAATTAAATGACGAAAATGATAAAAATGATAGCTTATATAAAACAAATAACGCGATTGTGATTTGAATTATGATTACCTCAAGGTAACTCCAGTTTTTCCTTTTAAACTTCTGAAGAATATATCCAACTGGCGTGTAAAGAAGATAGATTTTTACGATTATAAATAAATATCTAAGGAGGGGGAAATGAAAAGTAGAAATCCATTTTACGTGATTTTTAGTGCCTTAATAATTATTTTTTCAAACGTAAAAAGTGTCTCAGCAACAAAGATTTGGCATGTATTACCGGGATAGATTCCACAAAAAAAATGCAGCCTTGCGTCAATATGGTATTTTTTAATTGTTTTCAAATGCGCTTGCGCAGTGAATTATTTGATATTTAATGAAATGTCCTCTACAGTCATATAACGACTTATCAAGGAGGATGATTATGAGCATTGAAGAAATTGAACGTCTAAACTCGCTTTCAGAAAAAGCAATAAAAGATATTGCCACACCTAATGAGCTTAAAGAATTGAAGCAGCTGCTAATCCTTTGGAATGAATCTACAGAATATAATCTTTTGCGAGGTTTATATCCGCCTAATTCAGTTGGTTCACTTTTTTAATAATATTTGATAGTTCTTGTTTTCAATGCTTTGAATCTGTGAGATATTAACGAAAATCAGTTAACAATCTTCTGATAGTTATTATTAACAAGTTTCAAGCATAATAAAAGGACTCATTGTGTATAGAACGAAGGATATAGAACCAGAACTTTCATTCATGGAAATAAAGAGTAGCCTTAAACTGTCTCTAATCAACATTTTTAGTGTGCAGTTAGTTTTTCAAATATTCGCGTTATTATTTATTCAGGTAACTTCATACTTTCAGACTACTTCAAGTTTAAACCTCTTAAGCCCTAGAGAGTTAAGTTCTTTTGTTTGGGATATGTGGTTAATCGTATTTTTATTGAGTTTCTTTCTGGTTGGCTGCTCAGTTTTAAATAAAATCAAACTTATTCCTCTTTACTTTTTAGTTAGTTATCCTGCTATTTTAGTCGTGTTTTCAATGGTTAGGGATGTGTCTTTATTTCATGTAACCGCTTTTTCTTTATTATCTTGTGCTTCTGTTATACAAATTAACTATCAATGGGTTAAACAACAAGAATATTCAAAGGTTTAATATTGTTCTCCATGATTTTTTATTGAAATAGTATTGGTATGCTTATGAAATTTTTTGTTTATTTAACATCCTTGATTTTGACTCTGGCCTTGATGGGACTTTTTGTTCTTAAAAAACCTAATGGTCAAGCTTGGCTTGTTGTTGATGATTTATTTCCTAAAACGCTAATGATTGATCAAGAAATAAAATCTATTGCAGACAAGCTTTTAGTTACTTACGAAAATTTTATAGTAGAGGAAAATAATCAGATTGAGCAAGGGAGTGATATTAAAATATATCGTTGGAAAGATAACAGTGGTAACTGGAGCTATTCGGATAAACCTAAAGCATCTGTTGAAAGTGAAGAAGTCTATCTAGATCCAAATGATGTTGTAGTTTTACCTGCATTTAAGGTTTCTACAAATAATTCACCTAACGCTAAGCCATTAAAAATTGACATTATGTCATCGCAAAATCCTTTGACTACCTCACCAAATAATATGTTGAATTTATTTAAAGATGCTAATAACGTACAAAAGCTTATTGATGATAGAGAAGAGAATATTTCTAAAGCTATTAAAGATAGAACTAGATAACTTTAACTTATAGCTTAACAAAAATGACCATTAAGTGCGCTATGATCTTGCCGTTAGATAAATAAAGGCTAACGTCAGCTTTCGCCTCCAAAGTGAATGTAAATCAGTATGAATTCAAGCAATAATATAGGTAGGATTTGTGGCATGAGTTAGTTTAATCATCTCCCCCTAAAGTATTGCATTTTCTCCATGTCCTCAAGCACGTTTCATTTTTAACAAGTAAATTGAACTTAGTTTGAAAAGCACACTCTTACTCAACAGTAATGTTATTTCCCTTAGTGTTTCATGTTTTATGCATCTATTTTGTAGGTGCATTTTTTTTGTCTTTTTGTGGTGAACAGGTCTAGTGGTAAAGGACACTTTGAGGGTTTCACAAAATCATTATGATAGAGTATTAATAAAACTATTTTACATTTCATAAGAGCTGGATATAAAACAATGAAAAAAGCAGTAATGCCCTATGTGCTCAAAGTTATTTCTAGTGACCTGTTATTATCAACAAAACGTCAATTGCATATGCTTAGAAGGAAAATTCTGTATCAAGAGGCCGTACTTGAAATATTTATCAAAGCAGATGATCCATACAGTTATTTGTTAATACAAGCATTAACATCAATAGAGTTTCGCTTTTCGATAAAGCTAAAATTCTATGTATTTAATGACATTGATCTACAAATGTACCCACGACTTGAAATGTGGCAACAATACTCAAATTATGATGCTTATCATCTTGCAAAGCTCTATGGTTTTCAGTTTCCTTGCCGAAGTAAACTACCTAAATTAAATGAAGATGCAATTATAACACTCGCATGTGCATTAGTAGCAATAGAACAAGAAGACGAATTTTTAAGCAAAGCTAATCGTATACTTACCGAGTTTTGGTTTAATTCAATTCCACCTACTCCGGCTATTTATAATAAAGAAAGATCGTTAGCAAAGTTAAGAATCAATCAAGCTTTATTAGTAAATAAAGGTCACTATTTAGGAGGGGTTATTTATTTTGAAGGGGAATGGTATTGGGGAGTAGACCGTTTAGACCACGTAGAGCAAAGGCTCATAGAGGCAGGGTTCGCTCATCGAAAGAATGAGCAGATTCTATTCAATTTAACATATAAAAAATTCTGCCAACACCCTATAAATGGGGGTGCTAAATCAAGAGATAATAAACCACTAGTATTATACTGGTCAGCGCGAAGTCCCTATTCCTATATTGGACTAGAGCGTGCTGTTAAGTTAGCAGAGCACTACCAGATACCCTTAGAGATTAAACCTGTTCTTCCAATGATGATGCGTAACATGTACGTACCCGCAATAAAGAAAATGTATATATTTCTTGATACCAAAAGAGAGGCAAACAAGTTAGGAATTGACTACGGGTTTGTTGCTGACCCCCTTGGCGCAGCCGTAGAGAGGTGTTATGCACTAATTGAATATGCACGTTCAGAAAATAAATTGGAGGCTTTTCTATTGAGCTTTGCTCGTGCTGTTAACGCAGAAGGAATTCGCGCAGAAACCAATTCAGGATTGGAAAAAATTCTTACTCGCTGTGGTCTTGACTGGAATGTTGCAAAGGAAAAATTAACGGAAAAAGCCTGGAAAATCGAAGTACAAAACAACCTAGATGAAATGTTCAAGCTTGGCTGTTGGGGAGTTCCGACTATTCGCTATGGCGATTCTCATTTTTGGGGACAAGATCGATTTATCTTGTTAGAAAATGTTATCCAACAAGATTTAGGCCTAGGGTCTTTTTAAAATATAATAAATCTACAATTTTTGCTTGATATATCTAGAACAGAGGCACATAAAGCCTCAAATGAGACTTTATTTTAAACTATATCAATCAGGTTTGACGTTTTCTTTGAACGAATACAACAAACTTCCAATTTAATTCTTCACTGGAAGTTCTTCTAAACTAATTATTTATAGGAAGTGACAATAGTTCAGTATTCAAGTGATTAGCCTTAGAAGATAAAATAACAATTGTTGAAAATTCATTTAAGCTAAATTTATCAATACTAATAATCTCGAAACCATACTTTATTATAATTTCTTTAATTAAATGAACTTCAACGACGGCCTTCACACGAATACTTATACAAAGTTCATTAATAATATTGCCATGTTCATCAAACTTATCTCTTTGTTTTTTTATTATGCAGATACCCTTTGTACCTTCCTTTTGAATAATATCTGTGTCTGGAATATCTTCTTCAATCAAACTATTGAAGACCGAATAATTATTTTTTTCAAATTCAGAGCATAAGTCACACAATCTTTCTTGATCATTGAGCTCAGATAATCGAACAAGTAGTGCATGTTTATCGGTTGTTTTTTTTAAAAACGCCATAGCATTTTTGTAAAAGTTAACGTTATTAACTTTCCAATCACTACAGATAACTTGAATTTGTTCCGAAGTTAACGAGTCCTTTTGAGTCTTAACTTTCTGTTTAAACCAGTTTCTCATGAAAGTTGCGATTGAGTCAGAATGGTCACTCATATAATAAGCAAGCTTAGCGCTTTTTATTAAATGAAATAATGGGATGTCAGATTTTGGCATGATAAAAATGATTTTCATTTTAAATTAAGTATTACTATTTTAGACTCAAATTAAAGATAAAAAAACAAAAAACCTAAAAAAATGATGCCTATTGAATATAAGAAATATATTCTTAGAAATATAATAAACAGATATAAGTTAAATCAAGACTGTTTTGTGCTATGAGTTAGCTTAATCATCTCCCTAAAGTATTGCATTTCTTCCATGCCCTTTGGCACGTTTAATTTTTCACTAGTAAATTGAGCTTAGTTTGAAAAGCACACTATTACTCAACAGTATTGTTATTTCCCTTAATGTTTCATGTTTATATGTACCTATAAAAAAGAGGCATTTTTAATGGAATCAAGATGAATAGAACTAGCACATTTCCTATTAATTCATTTAGTTTATATGTGGTATTTTATGCCATTAGAAGATCTTTCTCGTGCTCAATAGAAAAGAAAAACTCTTGAATTACACTTCAACTTGCCGAACAAACAACTGACACAAATTTCTGGATTCTATGGAGCTTCAAGGCACATTTCGAGATACTATTTTGGATCCTTTTGTGCGCATTGTTGACTTTAACTAGTGGTTGTTCTTTAAGTCAAAAATTAGCAGTCAGCGGAGTTCAAATTCACTAACAACGGATAAACCTCCGTTAGTACGCATATATTAGATTTTATTATCTTTTTTCACTCTAAATTCACTAATATGGACGTTGTTCTTTATATAATAAAATCAACGTGTTGGGCTTAAAAAGGTATCAACTGATAATATATCAAACCAACTTATTACAAGTCAGTTACTAGGTGGTAGTTGTGTGAAGAATACAATGGTCTGTAGTCTTGTTTGTGTAATGTATAACAATAATTAACACCACTGATTTTAATCAATAACACGGCTAATATGCTTGTTTTAGAAGCTTTAAATCAAATTTTTAAATGACTAATCGATAATTTCAGGTGATATTCTATCATCTAATTATATTTTTATACTGAAACCAATTCAAATTAACGTTTGCTAATATTATGTGTTAAATCAACTGATTGATAAGATTGATTGTGTCAGTTTTTTTTTACACTTTTATCCTAGTAAGGTTTGTGTTGTTTTTCATCATATTGATATTGTTAAATAATTAAAGAATGGTGCGATTCTTGAGTCTGTGCGTGTCACACACTAAATACATACTATTTTCATTGTTACCTGCAGATATTAATGGAAAGTAATTAAAAGGATTGATAAATGTCATATAAAGTTTTAAAGAAAACTATAATTATAAGCGCTCTGCTGATCCAGACAATATTAGGAGTCGCACATGCCGGCCTTATTGAGGTCCAGATAGCAGACTCAGAGAAAAGTTCTTTAATAAGCGACACTCGACAGCGAGGGTAGATAAGTTCTTCTGGGAACAATCCATGACACTATCTAACGCTATGTTCCACAGCCCAAGCGGAAGACCGAATTTATTTTATCAAGCTGGCGATACCGTATTTGATTTCTCCGGGCCACTAAAATTTTCCTCTATTATAGCGATATCCCACGATTATGACGGCATGTTTAGTAGTTGGGAAGGCGCCGTAGACGGTTTAAATTGGTTTAAAACCATAAGCAACACCACCGGCAACACAACATGGACTGAAGTCTTATTCGATTTCACGTCGCACGGAACGAACGACGCCGGTACAATAGGTAGAGGATTCATCGGTTTCACGCGCTATGTGACCGATCGCGATGGTCACGATTTTACGTTAGATCAAGCGTTAAATATAAAAAATGAAGTTCCTGAACCCTCAACTTTAGCTATTTTTGCATTAGGAATGATTGGTTTAGCATCACGTCGATTTAAGAAACAATCTTAATATAGTTTCTTTGTAGTAAATTCTAGAAAACATCAATTGTTATGATTGGTGTTTTTTGTATCTGATGATTGTAAAAATATTCGACAGTTAACAGTTTTTTCACAGTGATTTTCATCACTAACCATCACCATAAGCTTTTTCCCCTTTGTCATGCTATATGAATAGAGGCTTCTGACAATTATCACTAAATAATTTGTACTATTTGAGCCTAATGATTGATTTTAGCTACAAAATAATTCCTGTTGAGTGCGTAAAATGGTACCGTTTTTTAAGTCCGGTTATTCAATTAATTGGTAATTTTTATAGTCAAACAGCGTATATTTATATCTGTGGGGAACGTCCGTTTTCGTATCAGACTTGCCTTTTTTGTTACTGATTTTAACGAGAAAGTAATGACCGCTCTGTGGTAATAGTGACTGTTATATCCAAGCCAATACTTGAAATCCATTTTTTGACAATCCTCGCATATTGACGAGTCGTTAAATGATAGTTCTCTTTTATTCTACTTCCGAACAAATAATCACTAGAACGAAGTGATTTAAACGAGATCCATTTTTGCAGGGTGACTCTAGTTTTTTTTGTTAGTTCAAATTGAACAGGTGTCCCCGTTTTTTGTTGAATTAACATTGCTCGTGATTGAATATTTTTTCCATGTGCAATATCCGATACTTTGAGCTTAATGAAATCACATGCTCTCAATTTACAATCTAGTGCCAAATTAAACATCGTTAATTCACGAATATTATTTGCTAAATCGAGCCTTGTTCTAATAGACTAAACTTCCTCAAGCTTAAGGGGAAGTCTTTGACCAACGAGTTTTCCTTTATTCCAACTAGGTATTGGGGTGTAGAGAATAATGTCGTACATGATAGTGCTCCTTTGGTTAAAGAGACTATAAGTATGACAGTGAGAAAATGTTCAAAATTGTGCGCTTTGCGGAATAAGCTCCGTCAAAATATCAAACGTCAACTTCCCGATCAAATCAATGCCATTAACTTAAGGATTAACATAATGGTCTATAAGCAACGGCATATTTAACTCGTCGTATTTTTACATACCTTTCATATTTTCGTTCCGGCCTAAATGCATTTGTTGCTTTGGATATTTTCGTAATCAGCAACTCTCCCAGGCTTTTGGTTGCCATGTTCAGCATAAATCTAAGGACGTTGCCTTTGATTAGACTGAGTGCGTTTGAAAAATTAATTTTGTACACGTATTTTCGTTTCTTGTTATCCTTTTGTGCCAGCTTTTCTACCTCCCAAATCGCAACCGCAGCGATGTTCTTTGTTAAGCATTTTGCATGGATGTCTTGTAACACCGCATTACCATACCACCGATATTTTAGAGCCCTGGGATACTTCCTCCTCCCAGCTCAGCGAACTTCGCTATGGCGTCGTCAAGCGCGGACTGCGCCCTTTCTATCGCTCTAGGACTCGCTTTGTTCTTCGACTGTAATAGCATCAATCGTTTCTTTGCACTGTGAGCTTGTAGGCAGATCGGGAACAAATTCGTCACTGGATCGAGGCCGTCACAAACTCCACCTTGACCACCATCCTCTCCACTACCCGGTGCAATAGGATCAACAACGAAACCGTTCTCAGTGTGATCAAGGTCAAACGTACCGCCATCTTTCAAGGTGATGTCTACTGTTTTGGCATCTATCTGCGTCCAATAACCATCTGGATCAGTGTTTACAGTTGGCAATAATGTGAAGACCGCAGCCTCCACCTTGTGAAGTTCCAAGGGATTGGGTAAATTGGCGGAGAAGGCCAGCCTCACTGTGACAAAGCCACCAGGAACGACTGTTGTGGTGTAATTAACCATCCCGAATGGGAAGCTAATCCCGTTTGGGCCAGTGGTGACTGGGTCAGTGCTGACATCTAAAAGCATTTCACCGGCTGCCGTTACTATCGTGACACTATCGCCACTTTCGAGCGGCAATTCACTGACAATTCCTGCATCATACGCTGCGTCTCCCGGTTCCAATGCGTCAATAATCCCATCGCCGTCAGTGTCCGTAGGATTGCTGACATCGCCGCCAACCTCGTCAACATCAGAAAAGCCGTCGCCGTCGGTATCCAGAACAAGAGGATTCAGTCCGATAGCAATCGCATCAGCGTCCGAAATGCCATCCCCATTGCTATCCAGTGGTAGAATCGCTAATCCTGTGCCGGATACATTTACCGTTACAGGGTTTTCATCGTCGTCATTGGAAAATATGTCAAAGCTGTCTTCGAACACTCCTATGGATAGGGGTGAAAACCTGACTGTAAGACTGCAATCGGCACCCGGTGCCACGGACATACCTGAACAGCTATCGGTCGTTAAACTAAATGGAGTTGCCAGTGCAGAAATCGAACTGATATCTAGATTAGCCGTGCCGTCGTTGGTAACAGTCACTGTCTGGACGGATTCGGTCATCTCTGTGATCTCGCCAACGACTTAATTGCCTAAAACTGATCCCTAGGTCTTCGCAAACACTGTTAGCAGTAACACCGTCTTCAGAAGCTTTGAGTAATGCCATTCGTTTAAACTCAGCAGGGTAACGCTGATAATTTTTACCTTTTGTCATAAACACCTCCTGTTGTATCTCTACAACAATTATAGTGTGTCCACGAAAACGGGGTAAGACAAAGCTACTGCCCTTTGAGCAGTCCTTTGTATGAATTTTTAGTTTTACTTGAGAAATTCGATATTTCAAAAATTATATTAACGACTTTTCTGTGCGCAAAGCGGAAGTTATCTTCAAAATATTTGCGATATATTTTCTAATGAATTGATCGTGTCATATTACTGAGAAGTCTCAGTAACAAACCTAAATCAATATTTTTTAAGCCCTAACTGATTGATATTGTTTGAAATAGCCTGCAATTCTATGTTGAATATTACAGAGGAGTCTCAGTAATATCTAAGGCATAACAAAATTTAAATATTTTTAGTTTATAAGACACTGAAAGTATGGGATATTAATACGAATTAAATTTAGGTTATGGGATGGACATTACTGAGAAGTATCCATAATAAGCTGTTATACGAGGAAGAAGGTGTTGGTAAATATCGAAGTTAATTTGGTCAGCTCATTTACAGTAAATGGCAAAGGCGGAAATCCTGCAGGTGTTGTCTTGAATGCTAATCAACTTTCGGATGCTCAAAAATTAAAAATTGCACAAGCAGTAGGATATTCAGAAACGGCTTTTGTTTCCAGCGATGACGAAGCTGATTATGAAGTCTCCTTCTTTACGACTACAGGAGAAGTTGACTTTTGTGGTCACGCTACGTTGGCTACTTTTTCCACAATGTACCAAAAGGGTATTCTTAAAGCCGGTTCTTATGTTCAACGCACAAAAGCTGGAATGCTGTCAGTGATCATTGAGTCAAATGGTAAGGTTGTTATGGAGCAGCAATTACCTCAAAAAACAGATTGCTTTTCATATCAAGAAATTTCAAATGTTATTGGCTTAGAAAGTAACATACTAGAAAGCACGAAGTTACCTATTGAAGTTATTTCAACAGGACTACCTGATGTGATTATTGCTGTTCCTAACGGGTATTTAGATGTAATAGAGCCCGATGATGAACTTATCGCAGACTTCTGCAAAAAACATAACGTTGTTGGTTTTCATGTTTTTGAGCTTTGTGAATCGGAAAGTGAGTTTACTGCAAGCTGTCGTAATTTTGCTCCATTGTTTGGTATATCAGAAGAGTCAGCTACAGGAAGCTCTAGTGGTGCTTTAGCATGCTATCTTACAGAACACCTAGCTTTAGGTGTTGATTATGTTTTTGAACAAGGTAGAGCTATGAATTGTACTTCCATAATTACAGCATCTGTTGAATCTGATAATTCAACGGTAATCAATGTAAAAGTTGGAGGTTTTGCAAGTAGTATTGGTACGGTGGCAATCCCTGTATAACAAGCTGTTAAACAAGCTGTTAAACAAGCTGTTAAACAAGCTGTTAAACAAGCTGTTAAACAAGAACACAATACAGATGGTTCTTGCTCTTCGTCGCTTATTTTAACCAACTATATTTAGCCTGTTAACAGGCTAAATATGTTTTAGAGGAAACGTTGTGTCACCTGAGTTTATGTCTTCTTTAATAATAAATGGTGTAATAATTATCATATCAATTGGATTGATAATTAAGGGAAAACTCTTGAGAGATAATAAAAGCTCAAGTGGTATTTCAGCTTCTAGTAATGAAACCTCTACTGGAACAGCCCTGATTATATGTGGTGCGTTAATTTTCGTAGCACATGTTGTAAATATCATTGAGTCTTTTAGCTAATGAAACATATAAGCCACTCAAGTAGGACAAATAACAGTTGGCTATTTGCTCCTAAGTGGTAATAGCGTTCTTTTACCATTACCAAAATTAAATTCTAAAAAGTGAATGACTCTGCTGCTCTAACTTTAAATTTATCCGACCTTCTATCATGTTTTTGTTGAATAAATCCGCGTATTCCCATTAATTCTTGAACAGTAAATAAACCGTCACCTTATTCTCATAGCGTTTTAGCATATATTCTTCTTAAATCATGTGGTGATAATTTTTTAATGTTGGCTTGAATATGAGCCTTTTCAACCATTTCTGTAATAACTCCCCCATCTAAGTAATAGAAATAGTTATGGATGATAAAAATTCAGCCGTTTTTATCATCATTATCTTCAACAATAATTACCGTTTTTTGAATTAACTTAACCCTTCCTGAATCTACTAATGCTTTCCTTAACACATATTCAATTTGGGCATTCACACTGCGCAGTTCATCATCAGACCAACGTTGCATTGCTGCTAGAACATCGGGATTTATTCTTAATGGAAAGCTTTTCTTAGCTGCCATATTGACTCCTCAAAGCAATTAGCCGCTATGGCTAATAAAGACTACCTGTATTCACAACCGGTTGCGTGCTTTTATCACTACATAACACCACAAGTAAATTGCTTACCATTGTTGCTTTACGTTCCTCGTCTAGCTCAATAATTCCTTTACTGGACAATTGGCTTAATGCCATATCAACCATACCCACAGCACCATCAACAATGAGTCTTCTCGCTGCGATAATAGCTGATGCTTGCTGTCTTTGTAACATGGCATTAGCAATTTCAGGTGCGTAGGCTAGATGGCTTATGCGAGCTTCGTGTACCTTCACACCCGCTTTCTCTAGTCTGTCTTGTATTTCATGCTTTAACGCTTCTGAAACTTCTCGAGGATGACTGCGTAACGCAATTTCATCTCCATCATGTTGGTCATAAGGGTAACTAGTTGCCATATTACGTAGAGCTGATTCGCTTTGAATATTAACAAAACTAATATAGTCATCAACTTCAAATGTAGCTTCTGCTGTATCATTCACCGACCAAACCACCACAGTAGCAATTTCTATCGGGTTACCATGGTTATCATTAACCTTCATCTGACTGGATTCAAAGTTACGAACTCTCAAAGAAATTGTTCTATGAGCGAAGAAAGGAATAGACCATCGCAGTCCATTAGACTTTACCGTGCCAACATAACTGCCAAAAAAGGTCATCACCTTACCTTGGTTAGGTTGCACCATAAAAAATCCGGGCAGTATGAAAATAGCAGAAGCTATGGCAATGAAAAATAAAACACTAGCATGCTGAGCAATAATTTGGCTAATAATAAACACTGCTAGTAACAATAGTGTTGTAAACATACCAAAACCATTAATAGAAAAACCATTTTTCTCTTTCATAAAAATTCCTTAAATCCGAACGTGATATCAAAATGATATCATTTAAATATACTTAAAAAATTTTCGTTGTCAAATAATAGAACAAAAAAAACCCAAAACTTATAAAAGTTATGGGTTTTTATATTACTTGGTTAACGTAAAGAGCAATCTAGATCTTTGTCGAAACTTGCTACTGTAGCTCTTCCGTTGTTTATTAGATATGTTCTACTGCCATAATTTCATATTCAACCGCGCCACCAGGCGTCGATATTTCAATTTCACTATCCACAGTTTTACCAATTAAACCACGAGCAATAGGTGAGTTTATCGAAATTCTATTTTGCTTAATATCCGCTTCATCATCACCAACAATTTGATACTTAACTTCCACTTCAGTATCAATATTAAGCAAAGTAACAGTAACACCAAATATCACTTTACCTGTGTTAGTAATTTTTGAAACATCGATAATTTGCACATTACCAAGTTTACCTTCAATTTCTTGAATACGACCTTCACAAAAGCTTTGCTGCTCACGAGCAGCATGGTATTCTGCATTTTCTTTTAAATCGCCGTGTTCACGTGCTGTTGCAATATCAGCAACTATTGTAGGGCGTTTAACCGTTTTTAAATGATTTAGTTCTTCACGTAATGCATCGGCACCGTGAACTGTCATTGGGTATTGACTCATAATTTTATCTTATTTTGTTAATTTATTTACAACGCTTATGTAATTCTTGAATTGAGGTGACCGTATTGCGGTCATCAGCAGAGTGCGCCTGACAAGCAGCAAATGCAGCGTTTAATGTTGTAGTATAGGCAACTTTATAACGTAAAGCGCCACCACGCAATACTTTAGAATCTTCAATGGCCTTACGCCCTTCAGTAGTATTAATAATATAGCTATATTCACTATTTTTAATTCTATCAAGTATATGTGGACGACCTTCGTGTACTTTATTAACTAAACGTACTGGCACATTAGCCTCACCTAGGATTATAGCGGTTCCATGGGTTGCATCAAGGTCGTAACCCAAAGCAACCATTTGCTTAGCTAGCTCTACTACACGTACTTTATCAGAGTTTCGAACTGAAATTAATGCTCGGCCTGACTTAGGAACGGACTCACCAGCACCTAAATTAGCTTTTGCATAAGCCTCTTCAAAAGTATCACCTACACCCATGACTTCACCCGTTGAGCGCATTTCTGGGCCAACTAAAGGATCGCTACCATGAAACTTGTTAAAAGGAATAACCACTTCTTTCACAGAAAAATATGGCGGTATCATTTCTTCCGTAATACCTTGCTCAGTTAAAGATTTACCAGCCATAACACGTGCGCCAATTTTGGCTAGCGGTACAGAAGTAGCTTTTGATACAAACGGAACAGTACGAGCAGCACGAGGGTTAACTTCAATCAAATAAACTTCGTCATCTTTAACTGCCATTTGTGTGTTCATTAAACCAATAACACCTAGCTCGAACGCTAAGTCTGTTACTTGCTTGCGCATCACATCTTGAATTTCATGGCTTAAGCTATATGCGGGTAATGAACAAGCACTATCACCTGAGTGAACACCGGCTTGCTCAATGTGCTGCATAATACCGCCAACAACCACTTTTTCGCCATCACAGATAACATCGATATCTACTTCAATTGCATCATCTAGGAAATGATCAAGTAATACTGGCGAATCATTTGATACGCTTACTGCTTCTGTCATATAACGACGCAAATCATCTAGGTCATAAACTATTTCCATAGCGCGACCGCCTAATACATAAGATGGACGTACAACCAACGGGAAGCCAATCGTCTCTGCTTTTGCCATTGCTTCATCTATTGATGTCACGGTAGCATTTTCAGGTTGCAGTAAACCTAAACGATCAACAGCTTGTTGGAAACGCTCTCTATCTTCTGCACGGTCAATAGCATCAGGGGAAGTACCAATGATTGGCACACCAGCAGCTTCTAAAGCGCGCGCTAGTTTAAGTGGTGTTTGACCACCATATTGCACAATAACGCCTTTTGGTTTTTCAATTCGAACGATTTCAAGCACATCTTCAAAAGTAATTGATTCAAAGTATAATCTGTCTGATGTGTCATAATCTGTTGAAACGGTTTCAGGATTACAGTTAACCATAATGGTTTCATAACCATCTTCACGCAATGCTAATGCGGCATGAACACAACAGTAATCAAATTCAATACCTTGACCGATACGGTTAGGGCCACCACCTAAGATCATTATTGAATCTTTATCCGTTGGCGCTGCTTCACATTCTTCATCGTAAGTTGAATACATGTAAGCAGTATCTGAACTAAATTCTGCAGCACAGGTATCAACACGTTTGTAAACAGGGTAAATATCAGCGTTGTGGCGTTTCTTGCGAATTTCAGCTTCAGATACACCAATAACATCAGCAAGACGAGCATCGGCAAAGCCTTTACGTTTAAGTTTGCGTAAATATTCAGGCGTTAATATTTTTAAACCACCGTCACGCACTTTCGCTTCTTCTAAAATAATGTCTTCAATTTGTACTAAGAACCAACGATCAATCATTGTTAGTCTAAAGATATCATCAACCGTTAGCCCTAAGCGGAAAGCATCAGCAACGTACCAAATTCTATCAGAACCCGCTTCTTGCAATTCATGCATGATTTTAGTTTTAGCACCAGGCTGAGTGACATCAACCATAGAGTCAAAACCATTTACGCCAACTTCTAAACCGCGTAAAGCTTTTTGCATTGACTCTTGTTGGTTACGACCAATAGCCATAACTTCACCCACAGATTTCATTTGTGTGGTTAACCTGTCTTCACAGCCAGCAAATTTTTCAAAGTTAAAACGTGGAATCTTAGTCACAACGTAATCAATAGTTGGCTCAAATGATGCTGGTGTTTTGCCACCTGTGATATCATTTGTTAATTCATCAAGGGTATAACCTACCGCTAATTTGGCCGCAATTTTTGCAATTGGAAAGCCTGTTGCTTTCGAAGCAAGAGCTGATGAGCGAGAAACACGTGGGTTCATTTCGATAATAACCATACGGCCAGTATCAGGGCAAATACCAAACTGTACGTTTGAACCACCCGTTTCAACGCCTATTTCACGTAATACCGCTAAAGAAGCATTACGCATGATTTGATATTCTTTGTCTGTTAGCGTCTGTGCTGGAGCGACAGTAATCGAGTCACCCGTATGAATACCCATTGGATCAAAGTTTTCAATCGAACAAATAATGATACAGTTATCATTTTTGTCGCGAACCACTTCCATTTCGTACTCTTTCCAACCAATTAATGATTCATCTATCAATAATTCAGACGTTGGTGAAAGGTCTAAACCACGTGTACAGATTTCAGTAAATTCTTCGATGTTATAGGCAATACCACCACCCGTGCCGCCCATAGTAAATGACGGACGAATAATACACGGAAAGCCAAGGTTCTTGCTTGCAGCAAAAGCCTCTTCGATAGTATGAACAATTTCAGCGCGTGGTGTATCTAAACCAATCGACTTCATTGCTTTATCAAAACGACTTCTATCTTCTGCTTTGTCTATTGCATCAGCAGTAGCGCCGATCATTTCAACATTAAACTCTTTTAAAACACCTTTTGCTTCAAGCTCAAGCGCACAGTTTAGCGCTGTTTGACCACCCATAGTAGGCAATACCGCACAAGGACGTTCTTTTTCAATGATTTTTCGCACAACTTCCCAATGAATCGGTTCAATGTAAGTTGCATCAGCCATCTCGGGGTCTGTCATGATGGTTGCAGGATTTGAGTTAACTAAAATTACACGGTAACCCTCTTCACGCAATGCTTTACATGCTTGTGCACCAGAGTAGTCAAACTCACAAGCTTGACCAATTACAATTGGGCCTGCACCTAAGATCAAGATACTTTTTAAATCTGCTCTTTTTGCCATGTCACTATTCTCTCTTATCTTTTCTTGTCAAGGGCGTAGGATTATGCTTGCTTTGCTTTATATTCGTTTATCAAGTCGATAAAATGATCGAATAATGGTGCCGCATCAGCAGGGCCAGGACTTGCTTCAGGATGACCTTGGAAACTAAACGCTGGTTTATCTGTTAGATGAATACCTTGAATTGAATCATCAAATAATGATTTATGCGTTACTTTAATATTTTCAGGCATATTGCTTTCATCTATAGCAAAACCATGGTTCTGCGCGGTGATCATAACAATATCACGGTCAAAGTCTTTTACTGGATGGTTTCCACCATGATGACCAAACTTCATTTTTAACGTTTTAGCGCCAGCTGCCAAACCAAGTAATTGGTGACCTAAACAAATACCAAAAACAGGAATATCCGTTTCTAAAAATGATTTTATTGCTGAAATAGCATAATCACATGGTTCAGGATCACCAGGGCCATTTGATAAGAATATTCCATCAGGATTCATTGCTAAAACATCACTTGCAGATGTTTCTGCTGGTACCACGGTAAGTTTACAACCGCGATCTACTAACATACGTAAAATATTACGTTTAGCACCAAAATCGTACGCAACCACATGAAACTGTATGTTATCAGGTGTGGAATGCCCACTTCCTAGTTCCCAGCTACCTTCTGTCCACTGGTATGATTCTGTAGTTGAAACAACCTTTGCTAAGTCCATTCCTTTTAAACCTGGAAAAGCTTTGGCTTGAGCTAATGCAGTAGCTTCGTCAATATTATCGCCTGTTATAATACAACCGTTTTGGGCGCCTTTCTCACGTAAAATACGTGTCAATTTACGGGTATCAATGTCGCTAATACCTAAAATATTATTGGCCTTTAGGTAGTCGGTCAGGTTTTGTTCATTTCGAAAATTACTCGCTAATAAGGGTAAATCTCTAATAACTAGACCTTTAGCGACGATACTAGCTGATTCTTCATCTTCACTGTTGGTACCCGTATTGCCAATGTGAGGATAAGTTAGCGTAATAATTTGCTCTGCATATGAAGGATCGGTAAGGATTTCCTGATAACCTGTCATTGAAGTATTAAATACTACTTCACCAACAGCCGTTCCCTGTGCACCAATTGCGGTGCCTTTAAATACAGTACCGTCTTCCAGTACCAAAATAGCAGATATAGCCAATGTAACCTCCAAAGAGAAGAAAAAACGCAAGGTTCTTGTTTTAAAAGTCAGTTTAAAACAAACACAAAATTTGCACATAAAAAATGTCAAAAACCAACCTTTAGTAAAATTTTTGACAAAATCCACTTATTTTACGCTGACAGGATTCTTTCGTCTAGTAAAATTTTAAAAAACTCGTTGTTTTATGCAATTTAATACCTTTTAACCACCAAGTAGTCAAAAACAGCAGTTATCTACTATTTTAAGTCAAGTACGTCTTGCATATCATAAAAACCATTATCAGCTTCACTCAACCAAAATGCAGCTCTCATAGCACCTAATGCGAAAGTCATGCGAGAGCTCGCCTTGTGGGTGATTTCTATACGCTCACCTAAATCAGCAAAAAATGCAGTATGCTCTCCAACAATATCTCCCGCCCTAACCGTTGCAAAACCTATCGTTTCTCTATCTCGCTCGCCTGTAATACCTTCTCGGCCATAAACAGCACATTTATTAAGATCACGCCCTAGCGTATCAGCAATAACCTGCCCCATTTTAACGGCGGTACCTGATGGAGCATCTTTTTTAAATCGGTGGTGCGCTTCAAAAATTTCTATATCAGTATAGTCGCCAATTGCCTTTGCTGTTACTTCAAGTAACTTAAACATTAAATTAACACCGACCGAGGTATTAGGGGCCAACACTACAGGCATTAATTCACCTGCTTTCTCAATAAAACGAACTTGTTCATCACTAAAACCTGTAGTGCCAATAACTAAAGCTTTTTTATGTAGCTGACACCAGTTAATGTTATCGAGCGTAGTCTCTATTGAAGTAAAATCAATGAAAACATCTGCATCAGTTAACTGACTCAATTCAGTTGAGGTGGTTAAACCTATTGCGCCTATACCTGCTAGTTCACCAAGGTCAAAACCAGCAAATGACGAGCTAGCACGAACACTACCACCAATGAGTTCAATACTTTCATGTTCATGGGCTGCTTGAATAAGGTTACGCCCCATACGACCGCTACAGCCTAATATGGCTACTTTTACTTTCATTATGACTCTCTGTTTTTTAAATTACTTACCAACAAAATACTGACTAATCAATTAATACAAAAGGATAGTCTAATGTTAATGAATTTGATAAATCATGGGAAACTACATTGATAATTTTCAATTCAGTTTCAACTAAAACCAAATGATATATGGCACAAAAATCAGCAAATATTTCACCTTGCTCGTCAATAAACTCCCAATCAATACTAGCAAATAACAAACTTTCTGTGACTAAAGAGTAACTTGCTTTTCTAGCAATAATATCACTGGTCTTTGCTAGCTGTAACTGTGTGAAAATATTATTGAATTCTTGTTGACATTCTTTGGTGTTTTTAAGTAAAACAACTTTATCAGGTGTATGTAAAGTGCAAGGTGTGTGGTAGCACATAGCAACGTTAGCAAGATCATAACCTTTAAATGCGGCTAAATAACCTTTAAATAAGCTGACAATTTTTTTAGTCTGCACTGTTAACATCACCTATTTATTTTCAATTAAAAAAAAGCCCTCAATTGAGGGCTTTTAAAATAGCTAACTTAGCTAACGATGCTTAGTAGTTCCACATCAAATACTAAAGTAGCATAAGGAGGAATAGCACCTTGTGAGCCTTGCTCACCATAAGCTAAATTGTAAGGGATAGTTAATTTCCATTTACTACCTTCAGTCATTAACTGTAAAGCTTCTGTCCAACCAGCAATTACACCGCCTACTGGGAATTCTGCAGGTTGACCACGGTCAACTGAACTATCAAACACATCACCATTTGCAAATGTACCATGATAATGAACACGAACAGTACTATCTGCTGTTGGCTTTTCACCTTCACCTGTTGCAATAACTTCGTATTGTAAACCAGATTCTGTTACTGTCACTTCATCACGCTTAGCATTTTCAGCTAGAAAAGCTTCACCTTCAGCAGACTTTTCCTTTGCAATGATTTGTTCTTGCTCTTGTAGCTTTTTAGATACTACAGAGAAAGCTTCATTTAAATCTTCATCTGATACTTGGCTTTCTGCATTAGCTAGTGCATCTGCAATACCGGCTTGTACAGCGGTAATATCAAAATCTTTAAAAGGATTGTTACGTAGTTGATCACCTAATTGACGACCTACTCCATAACTTACACGTTGTTCAATTGTTTCGTATTTGTTCTCAGACATATCTTTCACTTACTTTATATAAAGAGGGAATTAAAAAATTGGCGAGAGTTTATCATAAACATCAACTAGTATGTAGTAGCCTAGTATGGCAATTTGTTATTTTTTATAAGTGGATTGCTATTTATTATAAGTAATAAAATACAAAACACTTCTTCACACAGCAATGATTTAACGAATATAATAAATAAAAATTAAAACATTAATAATAAGAATTAATATCTATGAGCACACCTACTGTTGTAGAGCAACCGAAATCTAATAGAAAAAGCCTAATTTCATTACTTCCCTTTGCCGTATTTCTTGGGATTTTTTTAGGCACTGGCATTGTTCTTACTCTACAAGGAAGCGATTTTGCTTTTTATCAACTCCCTGCCAGCATAGCTATTATTCCTGCTATCTTTGTCGCACTTTATTTGGGTAAAGTATTAGACAAAGCATCTATTGATAAACAAATAGGACAATTTATAAATGGTGCTGGTCATGCCAATATCATGACCATGTGTATTATTTATTTACTTGCAGGCGCTTTTGCGACTGTTGCCAAAGCAACGGGTAGTGTTGATGCGAGTGTGCAATTAGGTTTAGCCTTTTTCCCTTCTTATTTACTATTACCTGGATTATTTCTCGTCGCTGCATTTTTATCAACAGCGATGGGAACGTCAATGGGCACAATTGCCGCAATTGCTCCCATTGCTTTAGGTTTTATAGAGTCCGCAGGTTTAGATTCGGCTTTGGTTGCTGGTTGTTTGATTTCAGGTGCTATTTTTGGTGATAACTTATCCATTATTTCTGACACCACCATTGCCTCAACGCGCAGCCAAGGCGCGCATATGAAAGACAAGTTCAGAGTTAACTTTAAATTTGCCGTGCCTGCAGCCATAATTTGTTTAGTCATTTTTGCAGCTTTAGGTCAAAGCATTAATTATGAAATGACCAGTGACCCTGCAGTTGTAGGCCTTATTCCTTATATTGTAATTTTAGTACTAGCACTATCGGGCGTAAACGTATTTGTGGTGTTAGCCCTAGGTATAGTGCTAGCAGCAGTTATTGGTATGTTAACTAATGACTATCAACTATCCGCTTGGATCAGTGATATCAACTCAGGCTTTGCTAGCATGCAAGATATATTTATTTTGTCATTATTTATTGGCGGTTTAAGTGAGTTAATTCGCCATCAAGGTGGGTTATCTGCGTTAACAAAAACCATTGAGTCATTTGCAAGAAAACTTAGTCCTAATAATAAAAAGCGTGCTGCTGGCCTTGGTATTGCAGGGTTAACCTTTGGTTGTAATTTTTTCACTGCCAATAATACTGTATCAATTATTATTACAGGTGAAACAGCAAAAGATCTAGCTACTGATGGCGAGTTAACACCTGCACAATCTGCTAGCTTACTGGATATATTCGCGTGTATTAATCAAGGTTTAATCCCCTATGGTGCGCAGGCTTTATTACTAGGGGCAACGTTGGGTATTTCTCCATTAGCCGTGATTTCTCATGCGTTTTACCCAATGATTTTATTCTTTACTGCAGGAATTGCTTTTTGGAAAATGACTAAAGTTTAATTTTATACTTGGTATTAATGAATTAGAGTGCTGATATCTTTTTTCACGCCATAAATATCGTTAGGATTAAATCCTAACGTCACATGGAAATCTTTATTTTTCAGTAAAAAACGTTGACGAATTAATTGAGCATCATCGCTTTGTGCAACAACAAAAAATGTTTGCTTATTGCCTTGTTCTACTTTTCCTAAACCTAATAACGTTACATTAAGCTGACTAGAGAAACTGCTATTAAAACTGGGGGTTAGTAGTTTTTCAACTAACGCTTGGTCTGCTACTTGGTATTCTTGTGGGCTAAGTAGAGTCATATGGAATAATTGATGATCGCGCGCAGCTTGAAACGCACGGTATATTTGAAACTCATCATCTAATAATTGCTCTAATTTTGTTAAATAAGGCGATAACTCTGCACGGCTAACTATGGCAGCTAAGTATACTTGTCCTGAATTATCTTCCAATTTTGTTACTTTTAAGCGTATGGATTTGCGGGGTTGCTGACTTTGTAGAACATTTAGTTCCTTATATTGTGGATCATTAAGCGACTGTAGCGTCCTTACCTGCTTTTCGGTAAGTTCAACTTCTCCATCATCAATACTTTTAGCAACAGCATTCGTCTGAATAAATATCAAGAATAAAGTTAATACTAAATTTCGAATAATCATTAAGAACTTCTCCAATACGTTAATTATGTTTTGCCAATAAAGCCACTAAATCATCTTCAGTTAATACTGCTACGCCTAAATCTTGCGCCTTAGTTAATTTAGAGCCAGATTTTTCACCTGCAACTAGAAAATTTGTTTTTGCTGAAACACTGCCTGAAACTTTAGCACCTAATAGCTGTAAAGATGCTTTTGCTTCACTTCGCCCCATTTGACTCAACGTGCCAGTTAACACAAAAATTTGCTCTGCCAATGGGAGTTCGTCAGCCGTTTTAACTACAATATCAGGCCAAGTCATCTTATCGTCTAATGCTAAAACTACAGCCAAATTGTGATCTTCTTTAAAAAAGTTAACGATATTTTTTGCAACTATTTCGCCAACATCATCAACCGCTTGTAAAGCTTCAAAATTTGCCTTTTGTATTGCCGTTAACGTACAAAAATAATTTGCTAAATTAGCCGCAGTTGCCTCGCCTACTTCTCTGATACCGAGGCCATAAATAAATTTAGCCAAGCTTGTTTGTTTTGCTTTATCTAGTGCTGTAATTAAATTTTTTGCTGATTTTGCCCCCATGCGATCCATGGTGCTGATATCAATTTCGGTTAAGTTAAACAAATCAGCAGGTGTTGTGATAAGGTTTTCATCAACTAATTGTTCAACTAGTTTATCACCTAAACCATCAACATCATGCGCTTTGCGTGAAGCAAAATGCTTAATAGCTTCTTTTCGTTGTGCTTGGCAAAATAGTCCTGCAGTACAACGAAGTACCGCCTCACCTGCTGCTCTGGCTACTTTTGAGTCACACACTGGACATGTTTGTGGAAAAATAACATCTTTAACATCATCGCTGCGTTTATCGAGCACAACAGAAACAATTTGAGGAATCACATCGCCTGCACGACGAATAATAACTGTATCACCTACTTTCAAACCTAAGCGCTCAATTTCATCTTGGTTATGTAAAGTGGCATTAGAAACGGTAACTCCACCAACAAATATCGGTTTTAAGCGTGCTACAGGTGTGATAGCGCCCGTGCGACCTACTTGAAACTCAACTTCTTCAACGATAGTTAATTCTTCTTGTGCAGGGAACTTATAAGCAATCGCCCAGCGAGGTGCTCGCGCAACAAAGCCTAGTTTTTCTTGTAAAGAAATATCATCTACTTTGAGTACGGTGCCATCTATTTCATAACTTAACTGATCTCGTTTATTAAGAATATCTTGATAAAATTCCTGTACCTGCTGCTGATTTTCTAACAAACGAACTTCAGGGCACATAGGTAAACCTAATGATTTAACCTGACATAAACGTTGGTAGTGAGAACTAGCGAGCCAATCTTCCTTTTCTACATTAATTAGCTCATCACCATCAACCAGTATACTATTCTGCACGTCACCTAACCCATAGGCATAAAAATCTAAATTACGCTTAGCAGTAATTTTCGAGTCTAATTGACGCAAACTACCTGCAGCAGCATTACGAGGATTGGCAAATGATTTTTCTCCTCTCTTTATTGCTGTTTCATTTAATTTATCGAAACTCGCTTTAGGCATAAAGACTTCACCACGAACCTCAACAATTTCAGGATAATCGATGCCGTTTTCACCAATAAGCTTTAAAGGAATAGATTTAATCGTACGAATGTTTTCTGTAATATTTTCACCCGTACTACCATCACCCCGCGTTGCCGCTTGCACTAAAACACCTTGCTCATAACGTAAGCTTACCGCTAATCCATCAAGTTTTGGCTCTGCGCAAATGACAATATTTTTATCACTAACAAGTCTGTCTTGGATACGTTTAATAAAAGCTTGCCACTCATCAATAGAAAAAACATTATCAAGAGATAACATTGGTACCTGATGGGTAACTTGGGTAAATGCTTTAAGCGGCTGCCCACCTACTTTTTGACTAGGTGAATCAAGCGTTTTCAACTCAGGGTGTTCTTGTTCTATTGTTAATAACTCACGCATTAATCTATCGTATTCGACATCAGGTACACTTGGCTGATCAAGCACATAATATTGATGATTGTATTGATTAATTTGTTGGTGAAGTAAGGCCACTTGCGTTTGCAAGGGCGTTACTATTGATGAGGTATTTTGCATGGGTGTTTTATTCAACATAAAAAGTTAACTCAAGGGAAAATCAACTGGGTAATAAGAAAAGTATTCGCTATTCAACGCGGGCAAGGCGATGTTGTCTGTCAAACTCTCGTATTTTACTAACATAATGCTGCTCTGTTTGTTTGGTCATCACATTACGTTTATCATCGAGTAATTGAGCATTAAATTCAGTAGCTAGTTGTTTAGCTGCCAATAACATTTGCTCAAAAGCAGCAAAAGGATCTCCTGAATTAGGTAAGGTCATAAATAAACTTACTCCTTGTGTAACAAATGTTTCCATTGTGTCTAATTCAAAAGATCCAGGGTTTATCATATTGGCTAAGCTAAAAGTTACCGCACCATTGCCCGCATTGTCTTGATGGCGATGAAAAATATTCATCTCACCATATTTCATACCTAAAGTTAATAAACTTGGTAAAAGTACTGCACCAGACATTTGATGATTTGCTGGCATAACAACACTTAATATAATGACTTGAGCATCAAGTTTAGCAGTTTCAGTTTCTTTAGCACTGGCAGTCTCTTTCGGTTTAGTATCAATTTCATCAACATTAATGCTTGGCATCGCTTCATCGGTAATCGATACACCATCACCAAAATTAATTTCCATTTGATTTCGTTTTATTTCCTTTTTAGAAGGTTCTTTAGATAGCGTTTTTCTGCCAACTGTTTTCTTAGGTTTTGCCGACGATGGTTTTGCCTTAGATACGGGTTGTTGATACATAGGTTGTTCTAAAGTTATTTCTTCCTTTACCTCAACCGCTATTTCACTCTTGTTCGAACTTGATTTATTAAGTTCTACATCATGTTCAGACACTTGCTCTTTAGAAGAAAGCTCATTATATGATTCATCATTTTGGCCATTTTCTAAATGACGAATTTCTTCAAGACTAATATCTTGTTCAAAGTCTTTTTCACTTTTGACTTCAGGTTCATTATCTTGTTTTAATACTTTTATTTGTCCCACGCCATCTTGATCAAAACCACTACCATCAAAATCTCTAGGAAGTGGTTTAATTTTTTCTTTACTTGCTTTGAGTTTATAAGGATTTTTTTGTTTTCTAATGGTCCACAGACCATGGATAAAGATAGCAGCAATAATAACGCCGCTAAGAATAATTAATGCGTTTCTGAAATTATCTTCCATTGTTATGCCTGTCTTGATTCTTTTCTAAGGAAATTCGAGAATATTTTTATTATATAAAAAATGCAGCGTAAACTCTAACAGAAACAGTGGCATTTTGTAACAAGTTAGTACTGTATTTGCGTATCAACAGACTTTATAATCAATCTATTAATATCAAAGTGTTACTATTCATGCATGTCTAACTCTACTGAAAATAATTTTTATTCTTCAAATATTCCTATAGCTCAAAGTGGCGCTGGTTATTTATTTAAAGGCTTTGAACTGATTCGTTTAAAAGGTATCCGTCGATTTGTTCTTATACCGCTATTGATTAATTTAATTCTTTTTAGCGGTGCATTCTATTTCATGTTTATAGAACTTGAACATTACATGACATTAATTATGGAATGGCTTCCAAGCTGGTTAGACTGGCTTAGTGCTATTTTATGGCCATTAGCAGTAATAACTATATTAGTTATTTTCTCTTTTTTATTTAGCACTGCAGCAAACTGGCTAGCCGCACCTTTCAATGGCTTATTATCTGAAAAAATAGAGAGCATATTGGTAGGAGAAGTTGCACCAAGCGGTAGTATGTTGTCGGTTATAAAAGATACCCCAAGAACATTAGGAAGAGAATGGACAAAGCTAGTTTATTATATTCCTCGTGCAATCGGTTTTTTCATTTTAATGTGGATTTTACCTGTTGTGGGACAAATTATTTGGTTTTTATTTGTTGCTTGGATGATGGCAGTACAATATAAAGATTACCCTTTTGACAATCATAAAATTCCTTTTCCAGTAATGAAGCAAGCATTAAAGCAACATCAAGGCTTAAGTTATAGTTTTGGAGTCAGTGTCGCAATTTTTGCCATGATACCTATTGTTAACCTTATTATTATGCCTGTTGCAATTTGCGGAGCTACTGCTCTTTGGGTTGATCATTATCGGGATAATTTTTTATCAAGCGCAATCTCGCACTCTTTATAAAAATCATATATATTTAATCTAGTTAGGTTAAACAACAGGAATTGATTAAATGACAACAACACTTACACGTAAATACTCATTATTAGCTGGTGCTGTTTTACTAAGTTTTACCGCGCTAACGTATGCAAGTGATGAGGTTACTCCTATTCCTATGATAGAAATCCCTGTGGTAGAGAATGCACACGTTTTTGCGAGTTTTACTGATGATATCCCCGCAGTTTTAAATTATTTTACCTCATCAACTGAAAAACAAATCATTGATTTTTATGAGCAGAAATTCGGTGAGTCAATATCTCAAGAAAGAAAACGAAATCGCTTAACGTTAACTTACCAAAGAGAAAAACACACTATCAGAGTTGTTATTTCTCAACAAAACAACAAACGTCAAGTCGATATTATTGTTGAGCACTCCTAAAGGTAAGCTAATGAAAAAAAATTCGTTAATACTTACTATAGTGCTGATGATTTTATATAGTTCAGTATCAACAGCTTACTCTACAAAAACCGAATAAGCTAAATTAGACACAGCCTGTGAAAACGCACGCCAAAAAGCATTAGCGCCAAGAAAGGAAGAAATCTATCAAGAATGCCTTACTAAGTTTAAAAAAGACAAATCAGTGTGCCAACGTCAGGCTGATGCCTACAATGGAAATAGAATAAATGGCGCTCCAATGTTTTATGAACTGCCTGCTTGTGTAAAGGCTTTTGAATTTAGAAAAAAATAATTTCATTCCAAAAAAAATATTTCTTATTGTGTTTTTCGCTTCGTACATTAAATTACAATCCATAACCATTCTTTAAACTCTGTTACCGAATCTCTCTATAACGAAGTAAATATTAATCATAAAATACACTTCAGCTTCGTGACTTTAAAGAGTTTCATATGATTTTAATAAGTATTTTCAAACTGACCGATATAAAGTCAGCTAAAAGAGTTGCTCGCACTTTTGGTTGCAAACTTTATAGAGCAACTCCAAACGTTTTACAATTTGAAAGTTCAATCACAAACATTACTTCAGCTCGAGCCTTAATAAACTTTTTTCGTAAAAAAGGCTATCAAGTTTCTAGGCAGAGATTATTTATCACCTAAAACAGACATAACCCACTGCGCATTTTCGCTAATAAATTTGATATCCGCAGCACTTGTGTTTTTCATTGCCTCTTTCATATTTTTCATGTTTTTTTCCATATCAACCAATTGTTTTTCCATTTCGTCAATCATTGAACTAGGCACATTACTCGCTTTCATTTGTTGAATGTTTTGTTTTAGCATTTGAACCGTTGAGTCAACATTCATTCCTTCAGGCATGCTTTGCATTTGATAACCCATCATACCGCCCATCACTCGCATGGCAACATCATAATATTCTTCAATAGTCGTAAAGTCAGACTTTGCTAAAATGGATTTTATTTTCGGATAAGCTTTAGAGTTTTTAAGCTGAGTAATTATTTTTTCTGGTTGAGATAAGTCAATATCATCAAGTGATGCAAGTACCTCAGGGTAATCCACTTCGAGTACTTCCCATTGCTCTGACATTTGCCCAAAGGATATTATCAATTCCTTACTCAATGCTTGCTTAGCTTGACTAAAAGCTGAAAAAGCTGATAAAGCAACCAACATTACCGCTATAAATATATTTGTTTTGTTCATGTTAAGATCCTTTTACGTAGAGTATTCTAATAAAGTTTAATATATTTTACGTCTGACGCAAGATAAAGTAAAAAGCTACTTTGCGCTATGATAAACTAGTTATTATCATTTGGATGAGTGTATTTATTCACCCAACCATTAAAAACATTAAGTTCAGATTCAAGGTACCCCATGAAAAAAACATTTCTATTAACCCATGAAAAAATTAAAACCCCAAGACTTATTGATTCAATTAAACATGAAGTGAAAAAGTACCTTAAGAGAGAACGAAACAAACAACTGCCTGATGGCGCTGATTTCTGGGATTTTGATTGCAAATATGGTCATAGTGAAGATAAAGCTGAAGTTGTCCATGTCACAGCGCTTAATAAAAGTATTGATGATGCAGTACAACATGATCTTAAAAGCTTTTATCTAGAGATTTTAGCAAAACCAGCTAATAGAACACCAAAACCTATTGAAGAGTAACTTTGTTTTTTAAATTATGTGCGGGCTTCTTTGGGATAAAAAACTCACAAGCCTCCCGGGTAGCCATTGTTGGTTGATCCCAAGCGCCACAAATATCTTTTTGATTTTCAGGCGCTCGGGTGAATTGCTGGCACTTTCCGCATCGGTTCATCGTGTTTCCATAGAAGCATATTAGCTAAAGAACGCTAGCCTTATTAATAAATGACTATTCTAATAGTAAATATTTTTACACTATTTGATTAAAATCAAATAGTGTTTAACTAACGAAGTTGGTATTCACTCCCTTCTCAAAGATAAAACCCAAACAAATGTCCTACTAAATAGTATCAACTATATAAAAAAAGCGCCCATAGGCGCTATAAAGGGAATAAATAATGTTAAATCAGTTAAGCATAGCTAAACGTATTTGCTGTTGTTGTTGAAAAGCTTGTTGCTCTCGCACAACATACTTACCCCATTGCTGAGCCGTTTTTTTAATATTTGGTACTGCCTCTGCTTTAACAAATGCCATTAATGAAGACTTGAATTCTTTTAAGTTAAAATTGGCCATACCTTTTGCAAGATACATGTTGCCTAAATAAACCACTTCACTATCTTCATTAGCTTTAGCTATCGCTCTGTCAGCGTAAATAATGGTTTGTTGCCATTGTTCCATTGCTAAGTAGGTTTGCGCTAATAAAGCATCATACTTACCGCCATCGGCTAATTCAGATAATTGTTTTAGTACCTTAATCGCTTTTTTCGACTCTTTAGCACTTAGGTAGGCTCGGGCAAGTAAACCTAAACTTTTTTCTTGTGCAACAACAACACCTTGTTCAATTGCTTCATTTAACAGATTCGCTGCTTTAAAGGGTGCACCATGAAACTGGTACAACTGCGCTAATGTCATAATTTCGCTGGCTTTAGTAATATACCCTGCTTGATATGCCGCTTCCATTACCGCCACTTGTTTATCTTCTTGACCAACTTCACCATACATACCCGCAAGCTGTAACCAATATTGAGGTTTACTGTATAAGCGTACAAGCTGCTCCATTACCTTAGTAACTTGCTCAGGTTGGTTTAACTCATAGAGAGTAGCACGCTGTAAAACAAGCCAGTTTTCTTTAGGCTGTTTATTGTTGTTTTGCGCGGTTCTAATAGCATTTTCAATGAACATTAAACAATCAATGTACTGTTTATCTTGGTAATAGACTTGCGCAAAAAGCATTTCTTGGTTAGATGTCAAAGGCTTACCATATACTTTTTGCCATAACTTTAAGTGTGTCAACGCACCAATATAATCTTGCTTTTGCATCGAAAGTTGAGCCAAAGAATAGCGAGTAGAAACAAGTAAACTATCCGGAATAGTACTTTCCTCGCTAATCACTTTAGTGAAGCTAATAATAGCTTTGTCAATATCATCATTCGCGTAATACATAAAACCATAAAAATTATAAAGCATTGCTTGCTCATAACCATTTAAACTATTAAGACGATCTTCTACTTCAGCGAGCACTTCAAAGCCCTCAACTTTATTGCCTTCATCACTAAGTTTTTGTGCTCTAGCAAGTTGTGTATAAACCCGATTACGCATCGCGGGCACTTTTTTACTTGCACGGTAGCTTTTATACTCGCCATTAGTACTCATTTGTTTATTATCAGCTTGGTTATCATTTTTAGCCATGGCATGACTTGCGGGTAACAAGACCATTAAACTCATGGTTGATGCGAATAATAAGGCATTTTTTATCTTCATAATTTACTCCATGCTTCCTATTGTTATTAGGAAGCTGTTATTAACCGTCTATTTTAAAACTGATTTTATTCTGTACACCCGCAACAGCCATCGCAACACCATCAACAACGCGAGGTTTATATTTAAACTTAACCACTGCATTGAGTGCTGCTCGGTCAAACACCCCTTCAGGTTCGGCATGTAGAACCTCAGGACTAATTACTGCGCCTGTTTTGTTTACCGTGAATCCAACGATAACGAAGCCTTCTATACCCCGAGCTTGTGCGCGACGAGGATACACAGCGGCAACTTTAACAATAGGCAAATAATCACCATCATTATTATCTAGATTCAAACCACCCGATAAACCGACATTGGTTTGGATATCGGCAGCAAAGCTATTTTTAGTCGCACTCGCATTTGGATTACTCTGTTGCATTGGTGGTGTTGTCATTTGCGGTGGTGGTTCTTTCGGCTTAGCCGGCTTTTTCACTTTGCGCTCTTTTTTCACTATTGCTTCATCTTTTTTTAAGCGAATAAAGTCAAGCACATTACCTTTTATTGGATCAGACATTACATTATTTCCACCGGCAATAAGCTTTTGCATACCCCATAGTAATAAAAAAGTCATACTGAGAGCCATTGCTCCGGCAATAACATAACGAACACCACTGCGCACGATTACTGTAGCCACGAAATATCCTCCAACGTTAGTTACGCTTCTTGCGCAGCAATAGAAACATCAAAAACACCAGCGGCTCGCGCTGAATCCATTACCTTAATCAAGATATCTGTCGTTGATTTTTTATCTGCTTGAATAACCACCGTACCTTGTGGATTTTCAGCTTTCAAACGTTCAATATTTGCTTGAACACTGCGAATATCAACTTTACGTTTGTTAATCCAAATATCACCTTTATCACTAATTGCCACCAATATGTTAGCGCGCTCTTTTTTCACAGCCGTTGCTGCTTCTGGTCGGTTAACATCTATGCCAGCTTCTTTAACGAATGAGGCGGTAACAATGAAGAAAATCAATAAGATAAAAACCACATCTAACATTGGTGTCATATCTATTTCGGTATTTTCTTCCTGCGCTTGTAACATTTTGTTTAAATGACGCATTGCTTTATTCCTACTTATTTAATCTTAAACGCTAACTACATAATAATTAGAGTGTGTTGGTTTTAATGGCTCGCAACTAAACTATCTGCTAGCAACTCAGTTTCTTTTTTAGCATTTCGCTTGATCCAAGCAACCGTAAATACGCCAGATAATGAACCCACCATGCCAGCCATTGTTGGAATGGTTGCGCGCGAAACACCTGAAGCCATTGAACGCGCATTGCCACTACCAGAAATAGCCATTACGTCGAATACTTCAATCATACCTGTGACCGTACCTAACAAACCAAGTAACGGACACAAAACCACCAGTGATTGAATTAGCACTATATTGCGATTCAACTTAGTTGCACCACGCGAAATTAACGCGGTGCGGATTTGCTCGCTGTTCCAAGACGTATGTTCAGCTCTGCCTTGCCAAGCACTAATCAAGTGCTTTTTAACGCTTTTATAACTCACAAGAATAAATACAAAGCGTTCAAAAATTAACAACCACATAATGAAAATAACGGCGCCAATAACGGTTAATACTTGTCCGCCCGTATCCATAAACTCAATTATTGCATCGTACATTTCTGCTAAAGCAATCACGGTTTATGCTCCTTGACCTGCTAGCTCTGCATCTTCACAGCGCTGAGCAATTATTCCGGTACTTTCTTGTTGTAAAATATTGATAATGTTTTTACTACGGCTATTAAGGTAAGCGAACAGAAATACCATAGGAATAGCAACCACTAGACCAAGCACTGTAGTGACTAAGGCCTGAGAAATGCCACCAGCCATTAATTTAGGGTCACCGGTGCCGAATAATGTAATCGCTTGGAAGGTATTGATCATACCGGTTACAGTACCTAATAAGCCGATTAAAGGTGCAACAACTGAGATGATTTTGATTAGCGTTAACATGCTAGACAGTTTGGGTAACTCACGTAATATTGATTCTGAAAGTTTTAGCTCCAGGGTTTCAGTATCTAAATTAGGGTAGTTATCTTTAACCAGCATAACGCGACCTAATGGATTATCACTTGAAGCCTCGTCTGATTTCAGTTGACGATTAACCTTAGCACCCACAGTCATTAAGTTGACAAAGCGAACTAAAGCAATGAGTAAACCAACCGCACCAATGGCTAAAATGATATAACCTACTACTCCACCTTGGTCGATGCGTTCACGTGTATCTGGTGCTTGTACTAATAAGCTTAAAATTGATCCACCCGTTGGGTCTAATGCAAAAGCCGTTGTATCTTTACCTGTAGTTAAGGCATCAACTGTTGATAAATAGCGGTTAGCAGGTTGTCTGATTAACTCTGCAACCGTACCTGTTTCATCGATATATTCTAAATATTTTCCGTTCGCAACTAAGTTAAAGCCGCCTATACGGGTAACGTCTGTATTTTCACGCTCACCGTTAGCTAATACAACTTCTCGATTAAAGGTATGGATTTTTCCACTTTGCGTCATTTCGCGTTGTAATTCGAACCATAAACGCTCAATTTCTTCAATAGACGCTAACTTGCTGCTTGATCCCATGCTCTGGGCAAATTCATTTAAAAACTGCCCTCGGTTTGGTATTTGTGCCGAAATAACAGAGGTTTGAAATTTACTGCGAGTATCACCAGATACTTGTTGTAATACACCAAATAATTCTTTTAACTCACCTAAACGATTTTCTAAAGCATCAGTTTTGTTAGCAAGTTCAATTTCATTATCGGCAAACGTTTGTTCAAGTTTTCCACTTAGTTTTACTGCTAAATCCCTTTTCTCTTTAACATCATTCAGCATCGCCTGCTGTTGACTAACTTTTGCTTTAAACTCAGTCTCTCTTATTTTATTTTGCTCAGTTTGAGCAATTTTTCCTTGCTCAAGTTGGCGTAATAAATCATCTAGATTTTCTGCTTGCTGCGCCATACTTACACTACTTAGCACGGTGAAAAAGACAGTGATAGAAATTGTTAAGGCTTTAAGTGTTACCCGTGCTTTTTTGCAGTTCTGGTTAAATGTTGTGAACTGTTTAACATTATTAATAATAGTCATGATGGTTACTCGGCTATAGCTTGGCTTGAATATTAGTCAGCGGCACCATAATCAAATCAGGTGCTAATTGTTTACGCGCAATGCGAAGTGCTTTATTGACGCCTAAACGGTAGTTTGGAGAAAGTGATTTCCATTGGCCACTTTGCTGCTCCCATTGACCTAACTGGCTACCATCGCGAGTCTGATAAATAAAACTCACACGACCAACCCGTAAGAAGTCAACATCCATCTCTTGACCTTTAACCGTTAAAAGCCCGCTATAGGCTTCTATAGTGCGTCCATAATCAACTTCTACTTGGTAAGCTTCTAATACCCGACGAAATTTCTCGGAAACAGAAATATCAGCGCGAATCATCATGCTCTTCAAGTCATTAATACGCTTACTACGTTCTGCTGGTAAAAATGGCACATCAAGCTGAACGAAGTTTTCTAACGTAGAAATCATGCGAGCCATTAGCGGAGAAACTTGGCGTTCAATGACACTGACTTCTTCCATTGATTTCGCTAGTTGTACAAGCTCTGAAACTTGATTATCAAGCTGTGATTGCATTTGTTGGTTATAAACATGTAAACCATCTAACTCTTTGGTCGTTGTATTGAACTGTTGCAACTTACTTTGAACTTGTTCTGTAAAGCTATTTACTTTTAATTGTGAATTAGCTGCAGATTTATTAATTTGTTGTCCCACAGCAACTACTTTGTCTAGTTGTTGGTCTTGAACAGCTGCATTAGCGCTAGCACTTGTATGCAGAAAACCAGTAGCACTAAGGCTTAAAAATAAACTCGCTTTGGCAAGGTGTGATAACTTCATTGATTTACCTGTCTCTTGTCATAAAATAATTGAGGCAAAGTTTACCGAGGAAATGTGACACTAAAGTTATAGAAATATGACGGTTTTATTTCAACACACTAAAAACAAATCGATTGCATCATAAAAATGCTTCAGCTTTCTCTAATAAGCACTAATATCAGACAAGTTAATAATATGTTGAGTGAAAACAATCCCTTCAACATTTTTTAATCGCAATGTAATGGTTGGGTCTTTAGGCTGCCAGTCAATTAATAGTTCACCATAATTTACTTTATTAGTGAACGCGCCAACTCTATGTTTATTCGGGCTAACGTTTTTCCATTCTTGAGTTAAGCCGGAGCTTGTTACTTCCCAAAGAGGGTAATCTACTGCAGCAGAAACTTTCGATACTTCTCCCCAATGGCTATCGCCACTGATTATCACTACCCCGTTTACCTTGTGCTTTTTAATCAGCGAAAATAACCGCTTTCTATCGTCAGGGAAATTTGCCCACGACTCCCAGCCCGTAAATTCTGGTAAAAGTTGCAGGCTTGAACCAATTATTTTGATTGTTGAAGGTTTTTTCAATTCTTCTTCTAACCATTGCCATTGAGTTTCTCCTAACATTGAAGCTTTTTTAACTATGCTAGGTGAGTACGGCCCCATTTTATTAGGCTTTCGTTCAAGGGCATAGTCTTTGGTGGAAACATGATTTAACGTGTCTCTATTCCAGCGTAAGTCAGGTAATATAACGTGAACTTTTTTTTTATCTACGCCGTACATATAGGATGTATAAATACCACTTGTACGAGAGTAACGAGCAGAATTTTTAGGCTCTTGCCAAAAATCTAGCATGAGCTTTCGTGAGGTTTCTTTTTCTGGATATTCGGAGCCAGCGTCATTTTCACCGTAATCATGATCATCCCAAATTGCGATTGTTTCGGTATTTTTTCGTAATTTTTTTATCCCTGATATATTTCCTAAGCGTTTATATTTATCAGCAAGCGCTTGCATATTTTCAGTGTCGCCGTATATGTTGTCACCTAAAAAAATAAACAAATCAGCTTCTTCTTTGTTTATGGCGTCTAGAATTGGCATACTTTTATCTTGATGACTACAAGAGCCAAAAAGTATTTTCTCTATTTTTGCTTGTACCGAAAACACAGTGCAAGTGAGACTAACAACAAGTAACGCGATTAAGTTTGAATGTTTCATTAGAAAACTTCCTTAATTTTTGGCCCTATCTTAGGGTTAAATTTTTGCGGATCTTTACCTAATAAGGTTAACGCCGTGGCGGCAATTTGATTTTGCTTAATTTCACTATGCGTAGTTACTTGTCCTTTTGCTTCGATACCTACTCCCATAGCGGCAAACCAAATATTTTCTGAGCCTATAATCCCTTTAGAGAAAGTATCCAAATTTTTCATGTATTCTTTTACTGCCTCTTCAGACGCATGGTGTTGCCAGTCATCTGCATTACTACCGCGGCCATGATCCGTGGTAATTAATAAAACCGTGTTGTTTTTATATTCAGGCATTGCTTGCATAGTATTCCATAAATCTTCAATGAATTTATCTGTTTGGTGAGCCGAACTTAAGTAGCTGTCATAATGTCCGTCATGGGCAAAATCATCTGTTTCCCCAAATGAAATGGTCATGACTCTTGGCTTTTGGCTTACTAAATAATCTTTGGCAAAGCGGTAGGTAAAACTATCTAATCTGACATTATGCCAAGGGCTAGGGATTTCCTTTTGTATGGCATTGAGTAGTTTCATTTCACGAGATAATGGATACCCTTGTGCAGGCATGAATCCGGCGTTAACATGCATTTTATTGCGCTGAACGTTGAAAATAGCAGGAAAAACATCCCAACTACCAAAAGCAGCGAGTTTATTATCAAATGATTTTTGAGTATTCAACCATTCAATAAAGGAAATATGTGGATTAGGCACTTTATCATTACTGTTCAGTTTTGGATCTGCTATACCGGTAAATATTTCGCTGTAGCCGGGATACGAAAAATATCGATTATTAGAAACAGACATGGTTGAACCTAGCTTTCTATTGCCTATAACAACGCCATTTTTAGCGACCGTATTCCAAAAAAATGGCATTAAAAGCTGACGGCGCTTTTCTTCATTATTATGCCAAAAGTGCTCTTTCGTGTGGCTTGATTCTCGAACAAACGTATCATTATTAAGTAAATTTTCATCGGCTCCACCGAATAGCTCCTGCCAACGTAGTCCGTCGATAGTAATTAATATTAAGTTTTTGGCATGATTTTCATTGGAGCTTGCGGTAGTATTTATACTAGTTGAAGTAGTTGAAGTAATTGGAGAATTAATTTCAGCTAACGTGGTTACGCTTATAAAAAGTAGTGCAATAAGTATATATTTAGACATGTTGTTAACCCATTTATAAAGTATTGAAAATAGCGATAACCAAGCAAAGACTATATGCTTGGTTATCATTAGGTATGTTTTTTATTCATTACAATTAAAAGTTAACCGTGAAAGTCATTGATGCTGTACGAGGTGCGCCAATAAAAAAAGAAGTACCATTACCTGTACCGGTAGATAAATAGTTTTCATCTGTTAAGTTATTCACAACAAAAGCTAAATCAAATGATTTGAAAACATTGCTATCAATGGCCCCAGAGTAACCAGCATTGAAATCAACAATAGAGTATGAGTCTGCATCACCGCGCTCGCCAGTATATTTAACAGAAAGACCTGCACGGAAATTTTCAAGCGTATAGTTAGTTGACAATACAAACATATCATCAACAGAATCCACAACTTTAGTCCCTGCTTCAAATCCTGAAGCATTACCTACATAAGTTGAATCGTTGTTTGTGTACGATGAGTAGATATCCCAATTATCGTTAAAGCGGTAACTAGCACTTAGCTCGAAACCATTCGATTCAATACCCCCTACATTTAAGTAAGTACCATTGGTGCCAATGGTGAAGTCAATGCCTGATGTATCGCTACCTGGCGCAATAAAGGTGATACGATTTTCAAATGAAATGGTGTAGTAAGTAGCAGAGAAATTAATGTTTTCATTGCTGTAACGAATACCAACATCAAAATTTTCAGCTGTTTCAGGCTCTATTTCATCAAGTGTTGATGCATCTCGTTCTAAAACACCATCCTTAATTGCAGAGAAGTTTTCACTGTATCCTGCAAAAATTTCAACGTCTTCATTTACTTGATAAATAACACCTGTGCTTAATAAAACATCTGAATCACTGTTTACTTTACCGGTAACCGCTTTTTCAAAATTATCATATTTTTCAATATCCACAAGATACTTTTGCGCACCTACATTTATGGTTAGGTTACCAAAATCAAGCGTATCCTGAACATATAGTTTCAGCGTGTCTGTTTGGAAGCTGAAACTGTATTGCGTCCAGTATGGCTTTTCATCAAAATGATGATAAACACGTGCGTCTACTACTTTGTGCCAATCACGTGATTCATCACGGTCGGTAGATTCAGACCATAATCCAAATGCTATATCGTTAATGCCAATTGACCAATCGAAGTTAGCCGTCATGCCTAAACGATTTTTTGCATAATGAGTATGACGATATGACATAACAGGAATAGCATGCTGATCATAACAAGACGGGGCTAGGCCAGGTCCTGAATTCCAAGGCCATGATAAATTATCCGTACAACCTTCTGCAGGTGTTAGCGGATTACCTAATTGGTCAGTAAACCCGTATGTGCCCGCAATAGCGCCGCCTTCATCAGTTGGGTTGCCTTGAGCATCAACCGCTGCAACTAAATAAGGAGGAATCCAGTCGCCGCGCCCTTTATTTTTATGTGAATATGGCGTTATTTGGAAATGCATGTCTGCTGAAATATCATACTCAAATTTAATATAACCTAATGTATTTTCTCGTAATGTTGACCATCCCTCAGCAAACATTTGATCAAAATGAGGAACCCCTGTCCAATTCCAGGTTAACTGGTCCCAATCAGGTGTTTGTTCAAACTGTGCTTTGCTTACTGAATTATAGTTATCTTCATCTGCATCATCATAAGATAAACGGCCCGTAATATTTAATTTACCTAATTCAGTAATAAATTTGAATTCGGCATGCTCTCTGGTCATTCCGCCGTTAGAGCCTTCACCTGACCAACGACTGTTTGACGTTGATGAATAACTAGCATAGGCATAGGTATTATCAAATAGTTTACCAGTATCATGACGTACAAAATATCTTGTCGCGTCATGATCACCTGTAGTAAGGGCGAATTTAGTCGTTTTATCGAATTCAGGCATAGCACTAACAAAATTAAATGTTCCGCCAAGCGCTTCTAATGAAGCTGAAGAAAGATCTGAAGTGCCTTGTGAAACTTGAATAGTTTCCATATTTTCTGAATCAATATAACGATTTGCCTTTGCGCCGCCACCGTAGTTAGAGCCACCATTAGGAAGACCGTCAATAGTCATACCTAACTGTTGTTGATTACCATCAATACTAAAGCCACGCATGGTTATAGATGTTGACCAATCATCACCACCAAAAGCATCACCTTCATTGATACTAATACCTGGCAAATTATCCATCATAGCTAAAACGCTAGACATACTTGAATGTTGCTGCGTCATTTTCACATCAATTTCATGATTCGCGTGTGATAATTTTTTTGCAACAACCATCACTTCTTCCATTGTATCTTCTTCATTGTTAACTTCTTCTGCTACAACATTAAGCGAAAATGCTGATGATATAGCTAAAGCAATTAAACTTCTTTTCCGTGAGTTATACATAGTTATCCCTTAAGAACATTTTAAAGTATTTATAATGCGAAGAAGTATGCTTTTGAAATATGACAAAATAGGTATATTAAAATGACGATTAAGTTAAGAAAATATTTCACTTTTATAACGATGTGACGGGTGTGAAATAATTTAGGAGTGTTGGAATATGATAGGTCTGGGTATTCTGTTTTCAGTGTTGCTTAATTTTCAATTAAAATTTGGACAAATATAAACCTGATATAAAGGCGCTTGAATTAATTTCAGCGCCTTTATATCACGTTGGCTATATTAGCTTAACAACTAAACTTTCACTATCTAAAGACAATGGTTTTAAAGCAATTATACTAACGAATTAAAATTCGTACGTGTAATTTAGGCTAACAACCATACCCACTTCTTTAGAGCGCACGGTAATATCTGATTGTGTCACCTCTTGATCTTCATTCAATATATTTCTTACTTTAAACTTAAGGGTTGAATCAAAGGTTGGATAGTATGTATAGACAGCATCTAACGAATGAAATGGTTGCTCAAAGGCGTCTTCACGACCGCCAACGCCTGAAGCAAGTATCCGTTCACCAAAAACATTATATAAAAGCGAGGCGCTGTGATTACCATTATCAGAATCGTAACCTAACTGTAAATTTACAACGTATTGCGAATGACCATTCATCCGTTTAACTGTATTAGTTAAATTACCTGCATAAGCAGGATCAATAGATACTTCTGAGTCGCTTAAGGTAATATTACCAGAAGTAAATAAACCATTAGTTAGCCAGGTTAAGTTTTGTAGCCATTCGAGTTCAACACCATACACTTCAGCGGTTTCACCATTAACAAAAGTCATCGTGTAGTCTTCATCACCAACGGATAGTACGTTTTCAATAGGTGATTGAATGTCTTTATAAAAAGCGGCAATAGTATAGTTATCACCATTTTGACCATAAAACTCAAAACGTGCATCGTAATTTTTCAAAGGGCTACTTTTAAGGCCTGATTTACCAATAGTACGAATATCCGTTAGTGGATCATAATAAGCCACGGGTACAACTTCTCTAATATCAGGGCGTACTACGGTCTCACCATAACCAAAACGTAGTTGATAGTCACTTTCACTAATATAAGTAAATGAAAGCGCTGGATAAAAATCATCTTCTATAATAGTGCCTTGTTCTATTTTATCAGGAGAATAAAATATATCTAACTCATTTTTTCCAAAAATCAAACTTGAGGTACCAATAGATACTTGCTTGAATTCTTCATAACGTACGCCACCACTAATGCGCCATTGATGATTATAAAACACATCAAATTCACCATAAAAGGCATCTGTTTTTTGTGCCGCTAAATAATCATCTGCATCAGGAGGTGTTGGCTCATTAAAATCAACTAATATTGAATTGGCATCAACTAATGAATCGTTCAAATAATTAGTGATCGTTAGTACATTATCAACATTATCATTCACAGGAATAAAAACACCCGTTTCATTATTGACACCAAATGTTGACGTATTGTACAAACGAGCTTTATCTGTGAAGTCGTATCCCCCTTTAAATTCCATTTCGAAATGACCCACATAAACAGGCAGAACCAAGTTACCACCGTAAGACTTAACATTATCTTCTAGGCCGATAAAAGAATAAACTACACGGTTATCATCACCCGATATTTCAGATTTGTTGTATATGCCGTTAATATAACTGTCATCAAATTTATAACTGGCGTCAATAGGAATGTCAGTTTTTGCTGTAGATTCAGTATATTGCCAATCAAAACCTACACCACCATAATCGAGGAAGGTATGTTGGCCAATAACTTGTGTAATACTTAATTCGCGGTCTTCATAGCTAAATTTATGAGTCCTATCCGCTTGCCCGTTTCCAAAAATAGTATTTACCGTACTTCCATTGGGGCTTTGTAATGTAGATACTTCGGTTTCATCTTCTGAATCAGTTAAATATATTTCTGATAAAGACACATTATGGTTGTCAATATGATAACCAAGGCTTAACACAACATTAAATTTTTCACTTT
>Ga0209826_1000179_pt1 | contig 44244 bp, 34 predicted proteins | sample GOMGulsemesocosm_5_FD_184637 | JGI IMG/M metagenome (GOLD analysis project Ga0209826, IMG submission 184637) | Methane-oxidizing microbial communities from mesocosms in the Gulf of Mexico - GOM15C Gulf of Mexico (SPAdes) (version 2) | ecosystem: Environmental > Aquatic > Marine > Cold seeps...
ACTCGAAATCGATATGGCGGGCTATCTTGCGCAGCAGATGATCGGCGGGCACCAGCTCTTCGAGGGTGACCATCTCCAGCGCGTGCTGTTTGGGTGAAGGGGGTTTGAGCATCGGGTTGGCCTGCAGTAAACGACAACCCATTAAACAAAAGCCCCCGCCTTTCGGCTAGGGGCTTTGTCAGCAGTCTGACCCGCCGGTTGGCGGGTTTCTTTACAGCAGTCAGCTATCAATGCGACAGCTTGCTACCGCTGGACTTCCGTACCTTCTCCGGGTTGATCAGGAAGCGCGCCAGTGCCGGCAGCAGCAGCATCGCACCGATCATGTTGACCAGGAACATAAAGGTCAGCATCAGACCCATGTCAGCCTGGAACTTGATTGCAGAGAAGATCCAGGTCGCGACACCGATCGCCAGACACAGACCGGTAAACAGTACCGCCTTACCAGTGGAGCGCAGGGTCTCGTAATAGGCCTCCTGCAGCGGCATGCCTTGACGCAGGAAGCTCTCCAGACGGCTGTAGATATAGATACCGTAGTCCACACCGATACCCACGCCCAGCGCGATAACCGGCAGCGTTGCCACCTTCATACCGATGCCGAGGAAGGCCATCAGCGCGTTACCCAGCACCGAGGTCAGGATCAGCGGCAGTACGATACAGATGGTCGCCGGCAGCGAACGGAAGGTGATCATGCACATCACACCTACCCAGATGTATACCAGCACCAGAATCAGCAGTTCGGAGCTGGAGATGATCTCGTTGGTTGCCGCCTCGATACCGGCGTTACCGGCCGCCAGCTTGAACTCCATGTCATCGGTGTTGTACTCGGCTGCGAACTCTTCGACGGCCGCCGTGGCGCGCTTGAGGGTGTCAGCCTTGTGGTCATCCAGGAAGACCATGACCGGAGCCAGCGAACAGGCCGCGTTGAACATGCCCGACGGCGCACGGCTGATGGCGTTGTTCAGCACATCCTGATTACGCGACAGCCCCTGCCACTTCAGGTTGCCCTCGTTGGAGCCCATGATCACCTGCTTGGCGACGGTTACCAGAGACACAGCGGACTGCACGCCTTCCAGGTTCTGCATCTTCCACTGCAGCTGATCGATCGCTTCCATGGTTTCGTAGGCAGAGCATTTCTCCGGCGGAGTCGCAACCATGACAACCAGAATGTCGGAGCTGGTGGTGTAGTTCTGGATGATGAAATCGTTGTCCTTGTTGTAGCGCGAATCCGGACGCAGCTCCGGCGCACCGGCATCCAGGTCACCGACCTTGATGTTGTTCTTCTGGTAAACGAAGCAGGTAGTACCGGCGACCAGAGCAACGATGACCATCCAGGGCGCCACATTCGGATGAGCGACGTTGGACAGGAAGCGCCAGAACGGATGCTCGCGAACCGCATCGCGCTTGGAGCGCTCAACCGCCTTCTTGCTGATGCCCAGATAGGAAATGGTGACCGGCAGCATGATCAGGTTGGTAAACACGATCACCGCAACACCGATGGATGCACCGATTGCCAGTTCGTGGATCACGTCGATCTTGATGACCAAAAGGGTAATAAAGCCTACCGCGTCAGCCAGAATCGCGATCATGCCCGGCAGGAACAGCTGACGGAAGGTCAGACGTGCCGCCACCAGCGCGTTATCCGCCCCACCGGACTGCAGGGCAATACCGTTGATCTTCTGCACCCCGTGGGAAATACCGATGGCGAAGATCAGGAACGGCACCAGCATCGAATACGGGTCCAGACCAAAACCGACCAGGTTGATCAGACCCAGCTGCCAGATCACCGCAATCACGGTAGTCACCAGCACCGATACGGTACTGCGAATACACCAGGTAAACATGTACAGCAGAACGAAGGTAATGACGAACGCAATGCCGAAGAAGCCGACAACGCCGATCAGACCATCGATCAGATCACCCACCTTCTTGGCGAAACCGACAATGTGAATCTTGATGTTCGGGTTTTCGGACTGGAAGCGATCACGAATCTTCTCTTCCAGCAGGTGCGAGAACTGCTTGTAATCCAGACGCAACAGCTCGCTCTGGTTGTCCGGATTGGGATAGAACTCCTGCAGCGGCACCTCGATGATGCTCGACTTGAAGTTGTTCGCGACCAGTCGACCGATCTCACCGGATTTCAGGACATTGGCACGCAGCTCTTCCAGATCCTCCTCGTTGGTGTAGGACGGATGGTTGGTTACCGGGCCACCGTCGAAACCGTACTCGGTTACCTCGGTCCAGCGCACGTTCGGCGTCCACAGCGAACGCAGATTCGAACGGTCTACACCGGGCAGGAAGAAGACTTCGTCGTTGATCTGCTTGAGCGTCTCCATGTACTCGGTGCTGAAAATATCACCGTCTTCGATGGCGACCGCAATGCGGATCGAGTTGCCGAGGTTGGCCAGATCATTCTGGTGCTCAAGCATGTTGACGATATAGGGATGTTCCAGCGGGATCATCTTGGCAAAGCTGGTGTCGGGTCGCACCTGCAGCGCCTGATACCCCAGAAACAGGGACACGAGAGAGAAAATAATCACCACGGCAAGGCGGTTATTAAATACCAACCGCTCCATGAATGGTGCGTTACTCTGGTCAAAAGACATCCAGATTCTCCTGGCTTGTAATTATTATCAGTGAGCTTTCAAGGCGCTTGCCGGCATGGTGGCGACACCATGTTGACCGACCAGCAGCAGTTCGCCGTCACCCAGCGCCTTGGCAGAAGCCAGTGCGATACGGTCAGGACGGGTCATCACGTCAAAGCTGTTGCCGCCATCAGTACTGCTCAGCACAACGCCGCCAGCACCGACGACCACCAGCTTGCCGTCACCGGACAGACCACCACCCAGCAGGGTCGCTTCCAGCGGACCGTTGTTCGGCGTCAGCAGCTCGACCTGCTCCCAAGTGTCACCGAAGTCGGTGGAGCGGAACATGTTTCCACGCAGGCCCCAGACCAGAACCACGTTATCGCTGCTGGTACCGGAAGCGCCAAACCAGGAGCCGTCATAGGGCAGATCGGTCAGGGTTTCCCAGGTATCACCGAAGTCCGGCGAGCGGTACAGGGTACCCATTTCGCCAGCCAGCATCAGGCCGGCACCCTTGACGGCGGTGATCGCGTTGTAATGGAAGCCATCGGGATTATCGATGTCGTAGGAGCGGTCTTCCCAGGTTTTGCCGCCATCATCGGTACGCAGGAAGGTGCCGTAGGCACCAATTGCAAAACCGGTATTGGCATTCTTGAACCAGACATCCATCAGCGGACGCTCAAGCAAGCTCGGGCCTTCCGGATCAATCGGTTGATCCAGCTCGGGATCGCGGTATTGCATCTCCCAGTTTGCTCCGGCATCACTGGTATGCAGGATCAGCGAATCATGCCCCACCGCCCAGCCGTTCTTGTCGTCGGCAAAGTAGACGGCTGTCAGCAGCTGACGGACAGGGACGTTCGCCTGTGTCCAGGTCTTGCCCTGATCATCGGAATAAACGATATGACCACGGCTGCCAACAGCAACCAGGCGATCACCGGCGACGGCCGCATCGACCAACAGGGTATGGGCTGCCAGATCCGACTTGATTGCAGGTTGAACGCTTTCCTCGGCGACATCAGCGGCATGGGCTGATGCGGCGCCCAGTGCCATCATGCCGGACAGCATCACGGCCTGTGTCAACGCACTGAGAGAAAAGCCTTTCTTAAGATAGTTGCCCGACGCGTTCATGTCTGTCCGGGCCACGAATGGAGCGCGCCAATTGCACGGCTTACGCATACACCACCCCTCTTTGTTTTTATAGGTGCTTCTGCTCCGCTACGGGAACACGTTTTATTATCAACCCGGACCGCACCCCACACAGGCGCACCCGAATCAGTTATCCCTCCAGCGGACAAGGCATATTAGAGGCCCGCAAGGCGCTGCACAAATACCTCTCGGTAATTTTTTATTAAAATTTCGGCCTTGCGTGTGCTGAGTAACTCATTTATCGAGGCCGACTTCAAGACCCGCGCCCAACACGGGCGCGGGCTCGCCGGGTCAAGCCAGCGACTTGCTGACCACCTCATAGACATCAGGCGACAACGGGCTTTGCGCCATGATGCGCGCCAGCTCCGCCTTCATCAGATCCTGGCGCTTGGGATCGAACTTGCGCCAGCGGCTGAGTGGCGTTAACAGCCGCGAGGCAATCTGCGGATTACTGCGATCCAGTTCAATGATCCGGTCAGCCAGAAACGCATAGCCACTGCCGTCCAGCGCATGGAAATTGATCAGGTTCTGGTTGGCAAAGGCGCCGATCAGCGCACGCACCTTGTTCGGGTTACGCATGGTGAACAGCGGGTGCTCCATAAGCTTGCGCACGCGCTCCAGCGCGCCGGGCTGGCTGGCTGCAGCCTGAATGCTGAACCACTGGTCCATGACCAGAGGGTACTCCGCCCAGCGCTCGGCGAACTCGGCCAGCGCCGCTTCACGCTGCTGCTCGAACGGCGAATTGACCAGCGCCACCAGCGCGGCCTGGCGGTCAGTCATATTGGTCGCCTCGACAAACTGGCGCACGCACCAGCCCACCACCTGCTGCTCACCCGTCAGCATCAGATAGCTCAGCAGGCTGTTTTTCAGGCTGCGCGCCGCCATGGCATCGGCCTTGGCGCTGAACGCCCCCGACCCGGCCGCGGCCAGAATCTGATAACGCGCCGACATCTCGTCACGCAGTGCCTCGGCCAGTGCCCGACGCAACCACTCGCGGGTGTAGTGGATGGCATCCACGTCGGCAACCTCGGCCAGCTCGATCAGATAGGCTTCGGAGGGCAGACGGATGATTTCCGCGACCATGGCAGCATCCAGCTCGGCGTCGGCAATCACGCTGCGCATGACCTCGACCAGCCGCTGATCCAGGTTCAGCGGACGACCGGCACGATGAATCTCGACCAGCCCCTGCAGCACGTCAACCGCCAGTCCCTGCGCCGCTTCCCAGCGGTTGAAGCCGTCCGGGTCATGCTTGGCAAGAAACACCCGATCATCGCGGCTGTACGGGTAGCTGAGCTTGACCGGCGCGGAGAAGCCGCGCAGCAGCGACGGCAGCGGGCAGTTCGGTACATTCTCGAACACCAGGGTCTGCTCTGCTTCGGTAATCGACACCACCGCCTCGTTGCCAAGGGCCTTGCCCTCCAGCTGCAACGGAATTTCGTTGCCGTCACGATCCAGCAGCGCCATGCGTACCGGGATCACCTGCGGTTGTTTCTCGGGCTGACCGGGGGTTGGCGGGCAGACCTGACTGAAATGCAGGCGATACTCGCGACTGGCCGCGTCGTACTCGCTGCGCACATTCAGGCGCGGGGTGCCGGCCTGGCTGTACCAGCGCTTGAACTGGGTAAAGTCGGCACCGTTGGCGTCTTCCAGCGCCTTGATAAAGTCGTCGCAGGTGACCGCCTGACCATCGTGGCGCTCGAAATACAGGTCCGTGCCCTTGCGGAAGCCCTCTTCGCCCAACAGGGTGTGCAGCATGCGCACCACTTCGGCGCCCTTCTCGTACACGGTCAGGGTGTAGAAGTTGGATATCTCGATAAAGGAGTCCGGGCGCACCGGGTGCGCCATCGGGCCGGCGTCCTCAGCGAACTGGTTGGCCCGCAGGAAGGTGACATCCTCGATGCGCTTGACCGTGCGCGAGTTCATGTCGGCAGAAAATTCCGAGTCGCGGAAGACGGTAAAGCCCTCCTTGAGCGACAGCTGGAACCAGTCGCGGCAAGTCACCCGATTGCCCGACCAGTTGTGGAAGTACTCGTGCGCCACCACCGCTTCAACCCGCTGGAAGGCCATATCAGTGGCCGTGTCCTGGTGGGCCAGCACGCAGCTGGAGTTGAAGATATTGAGGCCCTTGTTCTCCATCGCGCCCATGTTGAAGTCGTTGACCGCGACGATCATGAAGATGTCCAGATCGTACTCGCGGCCATAGACCTCTTCGTCCCAGCGCATGGAGCGCTTGAGGCTGTCCATCGCGTGGTCGCACTGGGTGCGGTTTTCCGGCTCGACGTAGATGCGCAGGTCAATGGTACGCCCGCTCATGGTGGTGAAGCTGTCCTGCAGCAGACACAGGTCACCGGCGACCAGCGCAAACAGGTAGGCCGGCTTCGGGAACGGGTCTTCCCAGCTGACCCAGTGGCGCCCGCCTTCGTGCTCGCCCGAGGCAATCGGGTTGCCGTTGGACAGCAGCACCGGATAGCGCTCGCGCTCGGCGATCACCGTGGTGGTGAACCGGCTCATCACATCCGGGCGATCGAGGTAGTAGGTAATCTTGCGGAAGCCTTCGGCCTCGCACTGGGTGCAGAACATGCTGCCAGACTTGTACAGCCCTTCCAGCGCAGTGTTGTTCTGCGGCTCGATACGGGTAGTCAGGGCCAGTTCGAATTGCGCGCGGGTCGGTTGCAGGGTCAGGCTGTCACTGTCGACCTGGTAGGCGCCCTCGCCCAGCTCCTGCTCGTCCAGCACCACCTTTTGCAGCTCCAGTTGCTGGCCGTCCAGCACCAGCGGCGGCAAGGCGGTCTCGGCATGGCGTTCGGTATTCAGGCGCAGGGCCAGACGGCTGTGCACCAATGCATGATCTTCAAACAGCTCGAAGGTCAGCTGGGTCTCGTCGATCCAGTAATCCGGCGCCTTGTAATCCTTGAGGTATATCGTCTTTGGTTGTTCGGTACGCATGTTCAGGCTCCGCTGCGGCCGGACCGGCCGCTGAATTCATGTTCGGCCGCCCCGCTGCAGGGCGGCCCTGCCGAAATGGCTCAACTGGCGCTGAAGGCCAACTGATAGGCTGTGTACTTGCGAATATTGATGACTGCGGTGTCGAGCAGCAGATACTGCCCCTTGATGCCGAGCAGAGTGCCTTCCAGCACCGGCTCCTTGTCCAGGTTGGCCGACTGCGGCTTGGCAACGTACTGCTCGACCGGATAACGAATCTCCAGCGCCTCGGCCTGCGGCAACAACTGCAAGGCCTGCAGCCCGAATCGCGCCTGCAGCTCGGCTATGCCGGCCTCGGCATTATCGAGCAGGCGATCACGCTCGGCGCACAGGTCCAGCGGCTCGGGGTCGCCCTTGAGCAGGGCACGCCAGTTGGTCTTGTCTGCCACCTGCTGACGCAGCAAGTCTTCCACCAGACCGGATTGCTGGCGGGTAGCGACGCGCAGAATCGGCAACGCCTGACTGGCCCCCTGATCGACCCAGCGGGTCGGCACCTGAGAGGCCCGGGTAATCCCCACCTTCAGGCCCGAGGAGTTGGCCAGATAAACGATATGGTCGGTCATGCAGAACTGCTCGCCCCAGGCCGGTTCACGACAGGTACCCTGGTCGTAATGGCACTTTTCCGGGCTCATGATGCAGCTGTCGCACTGCGCCAGCTTGGTAAAGCAGGGGTAGCAGTAACCCTGATTAAAGCTCTTCTTGGTCTTGCGGCCGCAGTGCACGCAGTGAATCGGCCCCATGGCCTCCAGCCGTATGGTCTTGCCCAGCAGGCCGTTCAGCGGCACCCGCTCTTCGCCGATGGGCAGACTGTAATCGACCGGAGCGTCGGCTGTATCGAGCAGACCGATCATCTTGCTGACGTTGCCTTCGAACTGCAAAAGACTCAATGCAGGGTCTCCGAACCGGTCGAAAACAGGATGTTCGGCACCTCTTTCTGCTGCGACTTGCAGCTCTGCGGCCCCATGTAACCGGTACGTTCCTCTTCCGGCAGGTTGTCCTGTTCCCAGGCAATCATCGCCTGCAGGCACAGCTCCTTCTGCTCTTGCGTCAGCTTGCGGCCATCCGGCCACTTGCCGATCTCCACAGCGAGCTTGAGGCTCTGATAAATATCAGGGGTGATGTTGCGCAGCATATCGATGAAAGTGGTCATCGCGCCTCCCGCTGGAATGATGAAAAACCGCTATTGTACTCGCTCACCGCAGCCGCTGCAGCGTTCCGGCCACGGCGCCAATGGCGCACCCGGCAACAAAGCCGCTGACATGCGCCGCGTTTGCAATGGCACCAAAGCCCAGCAGCGTGATCAGCCCGGTCATGCACAGCACCAGCCACGCCAGCATCATGATGACCACGCCGCGTGGCAGATCAAAAAACACGTTGGGCGCGAGCTTCTGGTAAACCCAACAGTAGCCCAGCAGGCCATAGAGCACGCCGGAGAGCCCGCCAAACAGGCTGCTGCCACTCCACAGCCACTGGGCGGTGTTGGAAAGCACGCCGATAAGCAGCGTCAGCCCGAGCAGCCAGAACCCGCCGGAGCGCATCTCGATACGCCGACCCAGCTCCCAGTACCAGAGTGCATTGAACGCCAGATGCATGACACCGAAGTGCAGGAAGATCGGTGTAATCAACCGCCACCACTGGGCCATGTCGGGCTGCGCCGCCAGGTAGCCGGAGTCTTCCAGCGGCGTAAAGGTAAACATCACAATGCCACGCGCGTCGCCGCCAAGGCCGGTCAGCAATGCCACCAAAGCGGTAAGCGCCAGTACCGCCAGGGTAACCGGTATCAACCGATGTGCCCGGCGCCAGAACTGCGCTGCCTGGCTGGACGGGCGCTGCGGCGCCGGGCTGTCCGCAAGCGCTTGCGGCCCCTGCGCGTAGGCGGCGCGAACAATCTGGGCGGCCGCTTCGTCGACCACCCAGACCACCTGCATGCCACCCTCTTCCACCACTCGGTGTACCACGCCATGACTGCGCAGAAAACGCACCAGCGGCGACAGGTCCTCATCGAGCTGACAGGTCAAAGCCTTGAGCATGAAACACCTCAATCGAGCCTGGGAACGTCGACCCAGACAAAGTGGTCGCGATCCAGATGGCGCTCGCCGTCCCACCGATAGGCCACCAGCTTACCGTACTTGACCGCGCTGTAATCCAGGCAGGCCAGATTGGGGCGAATCGGATGCGGCCGCCCCTGCTGCCAGTAATGACCCACAAACAGCATCGGCTGTTCCGGACCATAGATCAGCAACTCGGCGCGCTGATCCTCGCTGAGCGGTCTGGCGGCAATCTCGGTGGGCAGTGCATCCGGTTGAAACACCACATCGCCATAGGTCAGCGGCGCTTCTTCCCAGAACTTGGTGCGGAAAAAGGCGCGGGTAAAGCCGTCCTTGCCGGTCATGGTCATGCCGTGCGGCAAGCGCATGTCGGTGCCACGCAGGAGTCGGTCAAAGGTCTGGGCGGCAAAGCTGCCCCGCTCCACCGAGGCTTCGATGAACTCGCGATCCACCCGCCCATCCGGATACTGCTCACGCAGCGGCTGTATCAGCCGGGCGTCCCAGCAGGCATGCACCATACGGAACAGACCAAAATCGAGAAATAGCGGCAGCTGGCCGAACCAGCCGACAAGGTCGCGCCACTCCTGCGGCCAGTGTGCAAACTGCTCCAGGGTGTCGCCGATCTGACGCAGGTGGCGCTCGTTGTGCTCACGCAGATACTCGCGGCCACTGCCGGCCGGTGCGCGGGTTTCCCAGCACAGGGCATTGAACTCATGGTTGCCCATGATGCACTGCGCTTCACCCGCCTCGACCATGCCATGAACCAGATGCAATGCCTCGCGAATACGCGGACCACGGTCAATAATGTCGCCAAGAAACAGCGCCTTGCGCTGCGGGTGGCGCCAGACGCCAGCCTGCACCCGATAGCCCATCAGCTCAAGCAGGCGCTCCAGCGTATGCGCACAACCGTGCACATCGCCAATGATGTCGTAACCCTGATTCTCGACCATCCGTAGCCTACTGATCAGTCAGCCGGCTGGACCAGCCGAGCTTGCTGCGACAGATCGCGTAGAAGTTGTGATCCAGCGGATGCAGCAGACGCAGCTTCTGCGGCTTCTTGCGGATGGTAATGCTGTCACCGGGTGCACAGGAGATGTGCACCTGGCCATCACAGCTGACCTGCGGATAGATACCGCTCTGCTTGGAGATAATGATCTTGAGTTCGCTGTTGCCATCGACCACGATCGGTCGGCTCGACAGCGTGTGCGGGAACATCGGCACCAGCACCACGGCATCCAGCTTCGGATGCATGATCGGGCCACCGGCCGACAGCGCATAGGCGGTCGATCCGGTCGGGGTGGCGACAATCAGGCCATCGGATTTCTGGCTGTAGACAAACTGGCCGTCCACATATAGCTCAAACTCGATCATCCGCGCCGACTTGCCCGGATGCAGCAGCACATCGTTCAGCGCCTCGCTGGTACCCAGCTGCTCCTCGCCGCGACGCACGAAGGCGTCCAGCAGAAAGCGGGTCTCGACCATGTACTGGCCGGCCAGCACATCGCCAACCTTCTGTTCCAGTTCGTCCGGCGGAATATCGGTCAGAAAGCCGAGGCCGCCACGGTTAACCCCCAGCACCGGAATGTTGTAGCGGCACAGCGCCCGGGCCGCGCCAAGCAAGCTGCCGTCACCGCCCACCACGATCACCAGATCGCAGATCTCCCCCATCATCTTGCGCGAACAAACCTGCTGCTGATGACCGGGGAGCAGATCCGCCACCGCATCTTCCAGGATTACCGTATGCCCGGTATCGAGCAGAAAGCGCTTGAGGCGTTTGAGGGTATCGACCACCCGCCCGCTGCCGAGGCGTCCGATGAGACCGATATTGCGGAACTGATCCATACCACCTCTTTGCGTTCGTGTCAGAGATGCCCGAGACTGAGCGGACGAGCGCCGATTATTCCGCAGCCAGCCTGGGCTGGCAAATACGAGAGGTTTCATGCTGCCCGTCTTTGCACACGCCAGCGTCCGCGACATGGCCTGGATTGCCTTCAGCCCCCCCCTGCTCAACGACCGGCTGCTGCCCATGCGCGACCCGCTGCAAGGCAGCGCATGGCGGGACGATCCCGAGCAATTGCTGCACGCCCTGCAGACCCTGGACCAGGCCCCTGCTGCGCTCGACGCGCTGCTCGGCGAATCACCGGACCGTCGTCTGGGCAATTATTACGAACGCCTCTGGCATGCCCTGCTCAGCCTTGCTCCCGACACCCGCATCCTGGCCCACAATCTGGCCCTGCGTGACGGCGCGCACACCTATGGCGAACTGGACCTGATCATTGAGGCGGCCGATGGCGCCGTGGTTCACCTCGAACTGGCGATCAAGTTTTATCTCGCCAGACCCGAGCTGCATTCAACTGACAGTGCTGTCAGTGATCCTGCCATCTGGTGGGGCGTGGATCCGCGCGACAATCTGGCCAGCAAACTGCAGCGGCTGCGTGAACACCAGCTGCCGCTGGCGGCGCGACTACCGGAACTGGCGACGGCCCATCGCGCGCTGCCCCTGCCGGACTGCTCGGCCGCCTGGCTGCAGGGAGGGCTGTTTCAGCACCTGCTGCGGCAGGTACCTCCGGTAGAGGGTCAGCAACCGCCCGCCGCACCGCTGCACTGGTGTCATCAACATGAGTTGAAATCGCTGGCCCCCACGCATCGCTGGCAACCCATGGCTCACAAGGCGTGGTTGATGCCGCCTGAGCCAGAAAGCGGAGCAGATCTGGACGTACATCAGATGGGCAGAATAAGCGAGCGCGCAGGAGAGCGCCGCGCCGTGATGTTCTGTACTGCGGACCAGCCACCACTGGCAAGCGAACGACTGCTATGTGTAGGTAATAACTGGCCGAACGGCTGAACCCGCCCTGGCGCTGCGGAGGTTATTCGTGATCGCTTGCGGTCCGATTTTGCACCTTGCCCAGCTCACGCTTGAGGGCAGCGTTGATCCGCTGCTGCTCCGCCAGTTCCTGCTTGATGTCCAGCAACTCGCCCTGAACAATCTCGAGATGATCAGCGTGGATGCCTTTGAGCTCGACCAGTGCCTGATCCTTCTCGATGGCCATGGCCTTGATTCGCGTAGTCAGCGTATCGATCTGCTGGCGCAGGTCGCGTACTTCCCGCGCATGCTGTTCACGCAGTTGCTGAAGCTCGCCTGCACCACTCGGTGCCACAGGTCGCGTGGACGTCAACGGGATGAGGTCATCCACATCATTGACCTGCCCGCCACCGTACCAGGTGTCTTCGGCCGCCATGTGCAGGCGCTCGGGCGCGATGTAGCGAATCGCCTCCTCATCCTCGCCAAGAATACCCAGTGCGTTGTTGGCAACAGCTTCCTTGACCAGCGCCAGATCATTGCTGTTGCCGCGCGTGCCCGGCTTCCACAGCATTGCCCGATACTGCGGCTGCTTGTTGAACCCGAGACAGACCAGCCGAATCGGGCCGCCGCCCATATCCGGGCCGCGATCACCGCGCTCGGCGATTTGCCGCAGCGGCAGGTTCCACAGGCGATTGACGTAGCCATCGAGGTCAAAGTCGATATTGAAGAACACCGCAGCGCGCACGTGCAGCCGGGTATTGATCTGCAGAAACACCGCCTGCACGGTTTCATCGGCGTGCTCGGGTGCTGCCACCAGACCATCCAGCAATGCCTCGAACTCGGGGAACAGCATCTCCTTGCAGATGCCCCGCTCCGAAAAGAACATGACCGCCTCGGTCAACAGCGGCTTTGTTGGCGTATTCATGACCTTTTCTCCTTGCCCCGAGCATCAATGTGCGCCTTTTTCAGGGCGAATGCACCCCGCGATTTCTCAGGCAACAAGTGTAGGCAAAAGGTTCATTCAGGTGTGTGATCGACTTGGCAAGCGATCGGCAGTCCCGGCGCTGTTGAGGGGAAAAAGCGGACATTCGTCGCAGAACGGATGCAAATGGCAGCGCCCGACAACCGGGCGCTGCGCACGGATCACATCAGGCCGATCAGAGCGCGGCAGCCAGACGCGAGCCCTGATCAATCGCCCGCTTGGCATCCAGCTCGGCCGCCACGTCGGCGCCACCGATCAGATGAACGGTCTTGCCGGCGGCAACCAGGCCGTCCTGCAACTCGCGCAGCGGCTCCTGACCGGCACAGAGGATAATGGTGTCAACCGGCAGCACCTTCGGCTCCCCGTTTTCGCCAATGCGGATATGCAGGCCCTCGTCGTCAATCTTCAGATAGTTGACCGAGTTGAGCATCTGCACCTGCTTGCTCTTCAGGCCCGCACGGTGAATCCAGCCGGTGGTTTTGCCCAGCCCATTGCCGACCTTGCTGTTCTTGCGCTGCAGCAGGTAGACCTCACGGGCCGGCGGATGCGGTTGCGGGGTAATGCCGGCAATGCCGCCACGCGCCTTCAGCTCCGGATCAATACCCCATTCCTTCCAGAACAGGTCGATATCCTGGCTTGGGCTGGTGCCCTGGTGGGTGATCATCTCCGAAACGTCAAAGCCGATACCGCCGGCGCCGATCACGGCGACCTTATGGCCAACCGGCTTGCGCTGCAGGATGGCATCCAGATAGCTGATCACCTTGGGATGGTCGATACCGGGAATATCCGGTGTGCGCGGCACGATACCGGTGGCGAGAATGACTTCGTCAAACTCCGCCAGATCGCTCGCATCAACACGGCGGTTAAGCTCCAGCTTGACGCCGGTCTTTTCGATCCGCTTGCCGAAGTAACGCAGGGTCTCGTAGAACTCTTCCTTGCCCGGGATAAGCTTGGCGATGTTGAACTGACCGCCGATCTTGTCGGCCGCATCAAACAGGGTGACCTGATGACCGCGCTCGGCAGCCACGGTGGCAGCGGCCAGACCGGCCGGGCCTGCACCCACTACCGCAATGTTCTTCACCTGGGTGGTCGGGATAAAGTTCAGCTCGGTCTCGTGGCAGGCTCGCGGGTTGACCAGACAGCTGGTCAGCTTGCCGCCAAAGGTGTGGTCCAGGCAGGCCTGATTGCAGCCGATACAGGTATTGATCTCGTCGGCACGGCCAGCAGCAGCCTTGTTGACGAACTCGGGGTCCGCCAGGAACGGGCGCGCCATGGAGATCATGTCAGCCGCGCCGTCAGCCAGCAGTTGATCGGCCAGTTCCGGGGTATTGATGCGGTTGGTGGTGACCAGCGGGATCGAGACCTCGCCCTTGAGCTTGGCGGTCACCTTGGCGAAGGCACCACGCGGCACCTTGGTGGCGATGGTCGGAATCCGCGCTTCGTGCCAGCCGATACCGGTGTTGATGATGGTCGCACCGGCCTTCTCAATCGCCTTGGCGAGCATGACGATCTCATCCCAGGTGCTGCCGCCCTCGACCAGATCGAGCATCGACAGGCGATAGATGATGATGAATTCCGGGCCGACCGCCTCGCGTACGCGGCGCACGATCTCGACCGGCAGGCGCATGCGGTTTTCGTAGCTGCCGCCCCAGCGGTCGGTACGCTTGTTGACGTGGGCAACCAGAAACTGGTTGATGAAGTAGCCTTCCGAGCCCATGACTTCGACGCCGTCATAACCCGCTTCCTTGGCCAGTGCGGCGCAGCGGGCAAAGTCGGCAATCTGCTTTTCGATCCCTTCCTCGTCCAGCTCCTTGGGGGTGAACGGGTTGATCGGCGCCTGTACCGCACTGGCAGAGACCTGCTTGGGGCTGTAGGCGTAACGGCCTGCGTGCAGAATCTGCATGCAGATCTTGCCGCCTTCGGCGTGCACAGCGTCAGTGATCACCTTGTGCTGGGCCGCTTCTTCCGGCGTGGTCATCTTGGCCGCGCCATGGGCAACGCAGCCCTCCTCGTTCGGACCAATACCACCGGTAACGATAAGGCCGGCACCCCCACGGGCGCGCTCGGCAAAGTAGGCCGCCTGGCGGTTGAAACCGTTCGGGCGTTCTTCCAGACCGGTATGCATTGACCCCATCAGGGTACGGTTGCGCAGCGTGGTAAAGCCCAGGTCCAGCGGGGCCAGCAGGTGCGGATACAGAGATTGTTCGCTCATCGGATACTCCGGCATCATCAGGATCGGCGCGGCGGATACCTGTCCGGCGCCTCGTTATGGAGCCAACAATAGGCCCAGCCGGGTGCTTACTCAATAACCCGAAGTGACACTTTCATAACCCTGAATTACACTGGCGTGCGACCTTCCACAGCGACCCCCACACGCCATGAAACTCGGTGATATCTCCGTTGGTTATCTGCTCAGCCTGCGCGAGGTCGTACAGCAACTCGGCCACGACCCGGCGCCACTGTTGAGCCGTTTCAGAATCACCGACGAGCTGCTCGCCCAGCCCCACGCCCGCATCAGCATTCCCCGTTTCATGCGCCTGGGTAACGCGGCCATTCGCTATACACGCGAGCCCGCCATCGGCCTGTTGATGGGCCAGTCCAGCCGCATCAGCCACCTCGGCCTGACCGGCATGGCAGCGCAATGCGCCCCGACCCTGCGTGCCGCCTTCAGCACCATGATCGAGTTCGAGCTGCTGGGTAGCCAGAATTACCGCGGCCACTCCAGCTTCGAGCCGCCGGCGGTGCGCTTTTACTCGATCAGCCCGTACAACATGTTCAACCTGTTCGTGGTGGACTCGGCGCTGGCGGCGCGGGCCCGGATCGGCCGTGATCTGACCGGCGGGAGGGCGCAGCTGCGCGAGGTACACATCGAGTTTCCGGCGCCGCCCTATGCCGCCCGCTATGAAGCGGTATTCGGCTGTCCTGTGCATTTCGAGCAGTCACACAACCAGATTGTCTGGGAGCCGCGTAGCCTCGACCTGCCGTTGGAGCAAAGCGCCGCCGCCACCCACGCCGATCTGCGCGAGCTGTGCCGGCAGCGCCTGAGCGAACTGACCCGCCATCGGGGATTGCGTGAGCGGGTCGAGACACTGGTTGCGCCTCAGCTGGATGGCCAGCCGCCAACGCTGGCAGAGGTTGCCACAGCGCTCGGACTACCCGCCTGGACCCTGCGACGGCGGCTCCAGCAGGAGGCCGGAACAGGCTATCAAAACATCATTGACGACATGCGCCGCGACCTCGCGGTGACCTACATCCGCGATACCGAAATGGCGCTGGGGGAGATTTCCTTCCTGCTGGGGTTCTCATCGCCGGAGGCGTTTCAGCGCGCCTTCAAGCGCTGGACAGGCGCTGCACCCGGGAGTTACCGCAAGGCGATCTTTGCAGAAAATAAAGCGGAGGAATATTTAAAACAATGACTTGGAATACACTTGGAGAAATGACGCGAAGAGCAGTTACAGCTCTTCGGCATCTTCCACGTCGTCGTCCCACTGTTGGGACTGCAGCTCGATCAACTCTTCAATGTAATCACTCATGTGATTTTCCTTCTTTGCGTGTCTGTTGCAGTAACGACCCTAGCGGCCGCAGATGACAGTCAGATGAAGGTTAACCACAGAGGTTCCCCAAGGAATTGATCTGCATCAGCCAGGCAGCACAACCAGCGCCACCAGCAACGCCGCCTCCAGCACTTCCACCAACGCGCCTGCGGTATCACCGGTGGTGCCGCCGATCCGCGTACGCAGGCGCTGACGCCAGAACAATGTCAGCAAAGTCGCTACCAGCAGCGCCAGCAACCCGCTCCCGCCAAACAGCAGCACCAGCACGGCATGCAGTACCAGTACCTGCAACAGGCGCGCCCGCGGCATGTGCTCGACCAGTTGTGCGCCCATGCCCTGCGGGCGCACGTAAGGCGTGCTAAACAGCAGGCCCGCCAGCGCGCCACGCGCTACCCACGGCACCAGCAACAAGGCGAGCCAGGCACCTGTCTCAAGCAGACTGACCAAGGCAGCCCACTTCACCAGCAGCACCAGCAGCAGCGAGACAACTCCGATCGGCCCACAGGCCGGGTCTTTCATGATCGCCAGCGTGCGTTCGACGCTGCCCATGCCGCCAACCCAGGCGTCCGCCGTATCGGCCAGCCCATCCAGATGCAGCCCACCGCTGAACCAGACCCAGAACACCAGCAGCAACGCCGCCTTGAGCGGAGCGTCAAGGTCGCCCAGCAATGCAGCCAACAGCAGCAGCGCCAACCCGAGCAACACGCCCACCGTCGGGTACCACAGCACGGAGCGCCCCAACTCCCGTGCAGTGGGAGCGCGCCACAGGCGAACCGGAATGCGACTGAGCAACTGCAGCGCCAGGCCAAAGGCAATCACGACCGCAGCTCCTCGACAGCACCGCCCGCGTAGTGCAGCCGATGCAGCGCGCCGTGCTCAACTTCAACCTGCAACAGCTGGCTCGGCGGCAAACCACGTGCCGCCGCCAGCAGCAATCGCATCACTCCACCGTGGGTGACCAGCAGGATCGTCTGCTCAGCGTATTCCCGTTCCAGCTGCGCCAACGCTGCCCAGACACGCTCGGAAAATCGCACCATCGGCTCGCCATCAGGCGGCGTAAAACCATAGGGGTCGTTCCAGAATGCGGCTAACGCATCGGCCTGATCGACCATCAGATCGCGTGGATGACGCCCTTCCCACTGACCGAAGTGAAGCTCGCGCAGGCCGTCCGCATACTTCAAAGGCAGTCGGTCACGCAGGCTCAGCTGCAGCGCAAACTGGGCGCAGCGGCGCAGCGGGGAGCTGACGATGCGCTGCCACCGGGGCTGCGCCGGCAACGCCGACCACATCTGCTGCCAACCCTGCTCGGTCAGGTCGTCATCCAGACTGCCGCGCAGGCCGCTACCCAACTCGGTCTCGCCGTGGCGCAGTAACAGCAGACTCAAACTCATTTGAAGCTCCCCGACACCGCGGCTTCGGCGAAGGTCGCCATTTCATTGTGCAGCCGACAGGCCGCCTGCAGCAGCGGCACCGCCAGTGCCGCACCGCTCGCCTCCCCCAGCCGCAGGTCCAGCGCCAGCAAAGGCTCGGCGTCCAGCGCCTGCAACAGCAAGCGATGGCCTGGCTCGGCACCACGATGGCTGTAGAACAGCCAGCTGCGCACATCGGCATTCATACGCACCGCGCACAGCGCGGCAGCAGTGCTGATGTAACCATCCACCAGCACCGGCAACCCGTTCTGCGCAGCGGCGATATAGGCACCGGCCAGCGCCGCGACTTCCAGCCCGCCAACCCGGCGCAGGGTCTCCAGCGCATCATTGGCATGGGGGCGGTGATGGGCGACCGCGCGCTCGATGACTCTGGTCTTATGACGCAAGCCGAGCGCCGTGAGCCCGGTACCCAGGCCCACCAGCTGGCTCACCGGCTGATCCAGCAGCAAGGCCGACAGCGCACAGGCGCTGCTGGTATTACCGATGCCCATCTCGCCGCCGATAAAGAGCTCGGCACCGTCCTCAACAGCACGCTGAACGGCCTCCTGACCAGCACTCAGCGCAGCATCACATTCGGCGACAGTCATCGCCGCGCCATGCAGAAAACTGGCTGTTCCGGCAGCGATATTGAGATGGCGCACGCCCGGCAGCGGCGCGATCTCGTGCGCCAGCCCCAGATCAATCAATTCCAGCGGCGCTCCCAGGTGCCGCGCCAAAACACTGATCGCGGCGCCGCCGTGGGCAAAGTTCGCCAGCATCTGCCCAGTCACCTCCTGCGGGTAAGCCGACACGCCCTCCACCGCGATACCGTGATCGGCGGCGAAAATGCTGATCCACAGGCGCTCCAGACTGGGCGCGCCGCGCCGCTGCAGACTGGCGAGCGTCACCGCAACCTGCTCCAGTCGCCCCAGCGAGCCAGCCGGCTTGGTGAGTTGCGCCTCACGCGCCAGCGCCTGCGCCAGCCGCCCTCTATCCACCGGCTGCGCCGGCTGCTGCCACCAGACACTCACAATGGCTCTCCTTTCAACACCTGCGGCAAGCCCGCGACGCAAAACACCACTCGCTCGCAGTCGGCCGCCAGCGCCTGATGCAACCAGCCGGCCTCATCGACAAAGCGACGCGTCAACTCGCCCATCGGCACCACGCCCAGTCCGGTCTCGTTGCTCACCAGCAGCACCCGACCCGGTAACGCAGGCAACGTTTCCAGCAACGCGCTGCGCTCACGCGCCCAGGCCTGCGGGTCGTCGGTCAGCAGCAGGTTGCTCAGCCACAGCGTCAGGCAGTCGACCAGCAGGCAGCGGTCTTCACGGGCCTGCTCCCGGAGCACCCGCGCCAGCGCGAGCGGCTCCTCGACCAGTGCCCAATGGGCCGGGCGCTGGTCGCGGTGGCGTTCGATGCGCTCGCGCATCTCCGCATCGCGCGGCTGGCAGGTGGCGATATACACCACGTCCAACCCGCTTTCAGTTGCCCGCCGCTCGGCATATCGGCTCTTGCCGGAGCGCGCACCACCGAGTATCAACTCAGCCATGGGCCACCCCGCACAGCTCGCGCAGGGCAGCGGTATCCAGATGCTGTTCGACCAGATCGGCGAGCCGATCCAGATCCCGTTCGCGCAGGGCGGCGTAGTCCACACCCTGTGCCGCCCGCAGCCCGGCCCAGCCAAGCAGCGCCTGCTGCGCCGCCGGCGACTCGAACAGCCCGTGCAGATAAGTGCCGGCCACCTGCCCATCCTCACTCAGGGCACCGTCGGCGCGGTCGTCATCCAGCAGCACCAGAGGATTTTCCAGCGCTTCGCCCTCGCTGACGCCGGCGTGAATTTCATAGCCGTTGACCTCAGCGCGATCGAGGCGCAGGCGCCCGTGCACGTTGCGCAACTGCTTCTCGGCACGCAACTCTGTGGTCATTGCCAGCAGCCCAAGACCCGGTTCGGCGCCAGCCACCCCTTCGAGCCCCAGCGGATCGTCAATCAGACTACCGAGCATCTGAAACCCGCCACAGATACCCAGCAGCCGGCCGCCGTAGCGCAGATGGCGGGCGATATCCCGATCCCAGCCCTGCGCACGCAGATGCTGCAGATCCGCCCGTACGCTCTTGGAGCCGGGCAGAATGATCAGGTCAGCCGCGGGCAGCGCCTGCCCGGCCGGAATAAACTGCAGGTCAACCTGCGGATGCAGGCGCAACGGGTCAAAGTCGGTGTGATTGCTGATACGCGGCAGCACCGGCACGACTATGCGCAGCGTATCGGCAGCGCCGCCGACCTGCCGCGTCTCGACCGCGTCTTCGGCCTCCAGGTGCAGGTCGTGCAGGTACGGCAGCACGCCGAGCACCGGTTTGCCGGTGTACTGCTCCAGCCACCGCAGCCCCGGTTCCAGCAGCGCGATGTCGCCACGGAAACGGTTGATGACAAAGCCCCTTACCCGGGCCTGCTCTGATTCGGACAGCAGCGCCAGCGTGCCGGCCAGGTGCGCGAATACCCCGCCCTTGTCGATGTCGGCAACGATGATCACCGGGCAATCAACCGCCTCGGCAAAGCCCATATTGGCGATATCGCCTTCACGCAGATTGATCTCGGCCGGCGAACCGGCGCCTTCCACCATCACGACCTGCGCCCACTCGCAAAGGCGTCCATGGGCTGCCAGCACCGCCTGCATCGCGGTCGGCTTGTAGGCGTGGTAGCTCACCGCATCCATGCTGCCGATCGGATGGCCGTTGATGATTACCTGCGCGCCCACGTCGGTATTCGGCTTGAGCAGAATCGGGTTCATGTCGGTGTGGGTCGGCAGCCGCGCGGCCTGCGCCTGCACCGCCTGCGCCCGGCCAATCTCGCCGCCATTGGTGGTCACTGCAGCATTCAGCGCCATGTTCTGCGGTTTGAACGGCACCACCACCACGTTCTGGCGAACCAGCCAGCGGCACAAGGCGCTGACCAGCGTACTTTTGCCGGCATCGGAGGTGGTGCCCTGCACCATCAGCGTCGTCATTTGCGTTGTCTCATGCTTGTATTCAGGGCCTGCTCCAGTCGTTCCCAGTCACGCTGATGATTAGGCAAACCAAAACGCAGTCCGTTGAGGACCGGAAACAGGCGCACCAACACGCCCTGCCGGGCCAGATTCAAATAAATCCGTTCGGCACACTCAGATTCGCGCCACTGGAACAGGGCGCAGCCCGCGCCACCGCTCAGACCGGCCCGGGTCAGCAGCGCGTCGAGTCGCTCGCTGGCATTCTGCAGTCGGTAGCGCCAGAGCTGCTGGGTGCTGGCATCGCGCAGCGCGGCAAGGCCGACAGCCCGGGCCGGACCGCTCACGGCCCAGGGGCCCAGAGCCTTCTCCAGTTGGCCCAGCAAGGCAGGAGCCGCCAGGACAAATCCCAAACGCAGACCGGCCAGACCAAAGAACTTACCCAGCGAGCGCAGCACGATTAGCCCTTCCCGGTCGGTGAAGCCGGCAAGGCTGTGCTCGGGCGTAACATCCATAAAGGCTTCATCGACCACCAGCCAGCCGGCGCGGGCGGCCAACTCGGCGTGCCAGCCAAGCAGCTGTTCAGCGTCCAGTCGCCGGCCGGTGGGATTATTGGGGTTCACGACCACCAGCACGTCGAGCTCACCGAGCAGTTGCGGCAGCTCCGCCTGCGTAACGCTGCGCACCGCGTGCCCGGCCCGGCGCCAGGCCTCGGTGTGTTCGGCATAGGTCGGCTCCAGCACCCCTACCCGGCTGTTTGCCCGCAGGAGCGGCAACGCCTGAATGGCCGCCTGCGAGCCGGCCACCGGCAATGCGGCGGGGGCGCCGTAATAATCGCAGGCCACGCCGGACAGGTTGTCGTCGGTTTCGGGCAGCCGCTGCCAGATCGACTGCGGCAGTGCCGGCACCGGCCAGGCAAAGGGCGAGATGCCGGTCGACAGATCCAGCCACTGCTCTACCGGCCGCTTGAAGCGCCGGGCGGCTTCACGCAAACGCCCTCCGTGTTCAAGCATGGCTAACTCCCCAGATCAGTACGATCACCAGCACCCACAGCAGCACGCTGCGGCGCACCAGCAGCAGCGCCCGGTCGATGTCAGCAGCCGTGGCGCGCGGCCCTGCGCCGAGTAGCGGCCGCTCTTCAGCGCGGCCGTGATAGATCGCCGGGCCGCCCAGCTCACGCTCCAGCGCGCCAGCACCCGCGGCCATTACCGGCCCGGCGTTGGGGCTGTCCCACAGCGGGGCCTGACTGCGCCAGCAGCGCCAGGCCAACCGGGCGTTACCGCACAGGGCGTAGCTCAAGGCCACCAACCGGGCAGGAATAAAATTGAGCAGATCATCCAGCCGCGCCGCGGCGCGGCCGAACAGCAGAAAACGCGGCGAACGGTAACCCCACATCGCATCGAGGGTGTTGGCCAATCGGTACAGAACAACACCAGGGGCGCCGGCCACAGCGAACCAGAACAGCGCCGCAAACACCGCATCACTGCCGTTCTCCAGCACCGACTCGACGGTGGCGCGGGCGACACCCTCCTCGTCCAGCGCGCGGGTGTCGCGGCTGACCATCCGCCCGACCAGCTCGCGCGCACGGGTCAGATCGCCACGCTCAAGCGCCTGGGCAACAGGCCGCGCATGTGCGCCCAGGCTTTCCCAACCGATGGCGGCATACAGGCAGACCAGCGACACCAGCCAGCCGATCACCGGCTGTGCTGCCAACCACCAGACCAGGACTACCGGCGGCACCACCGCCAGCATCCAGGCCTGCGCGCCGCGGGCGATACTACCGCCTGCCGCGTTGTTTAGCCGCCGTTCCAACCCGGCGGCGAGATTGCCAAACCCGACCAGCGGATGATGCCGGCGCGGCTCGCCGAGCAGCGCATCCAGCGCCACCCCGGCCACCACCAGCGGTCCAAGCAGACTCATGACTGCGCCCATTGGCGAATCAGCGCAGCGAGCTGATCCAGCCCGTCGGTCAGCGCGCCAATGCCGGGCTGCAGAATGTCAGCCGACTTGATTTCAAACAGCTGCGCTTGCGCCACCGCCGGGACCCCGCCCCAGCCGTCGCGCTCGACCACCTGTTCGGGGCGAAACCGCTTGCCGCACCACGAACCAATAATGATGTCCGGCGCACGCCGCACCACCTCCAGCGGGTCAGCAATGATCCGCTGCTTGGCCCGTGGCAAGGTAGCCAGATCGCTGAAACAATCTTCGCCGCCGGCCAGCGTGATCAACTCACTGACCCAACCGATACCGCTGATCAGCGGTTCATTCCACTCTTCGAAATAGACACGCGGACGACGCGGCAACGTGGCTGCCTGAGCGGCAACCGCCGCCATGCGCTGCTCCAGTTCCTGAATCAGCGCCTCGGCACGCTCGGTCGCACCCACCAGCGCGCCCAGCGTGCGAATCATGCGCAGAATGCCGGCGATGCTGCGCTGGTTGAACAGGTGAACTTCCAGCCCGGCGCGCGCCAGGTCGGCCACAATGTCCGCCTGCAGATCGCAGTAACCGAGTACCAGATCCGGCTGCAGGGCGAGGATTTCATCGTGCTTGGCGCTGGTAAATGCGCCGATCTTGGGCTTTTCCTTACGCGCCTGCGGGGGCCGCACGGTAAATCCGGAAATGCCGACAATGCGCTGCTGTTCACCGAGCGCATAGAGCACTTCGCAGGTTTCAGTCGACAGGCAAACGATACGTTGCGGTCCGAACGCGCTCATCAGCGCTCCTCCCATTGATCGGTAAACAGCATGTCTGCCAGCGGTCGGGCCTCGGTCCAGTGCTCCTGCTCCAGCATCGGCCGGCTGTAGAACGCGTCGACCGGGCCCAGACAGAGCACCGCGACCGGGCGCGCACCCGTCGGCAACGCCAGCAGGTCGGCCAGCGCCTGCGGATCAAACAGCGAGACCCAGCCCAGCCCCAGCCCCTCTGCCCGCGCCGCCAGCCAGAGGTTCTGGATGGCGCAGGCAACCGAGGCCAGATCCATGTCCGGCATGGTCCTGCGACCAAACACATGCGCCTCGCGCCCCGGTGGCAACGCCGCGACCAGCAGTTCAGCGCAGCTCAGCACCCCTTCGACCTTGAGCCGCATGAACTCGTCCTCCCGCTCGCCCAGGGCACGCGCCGTCTCCAGCCGTTCCTGCTCGACCAACTGATGGATCGACTCGCGCAGCGCCTGACGGGTAATACGCACAAAGCGCCACGGCTGCATCAGGCCGACACTCGGGGCCTGATGCGCGGCCTGCAGCAACCGTTGCAACTGCTCTTGCGGCACCTCGCCCGCAGCAAAGTGGCGCATGTCGCGGCGCTCGCGAATGGCCCGGTACACCGCGTCACGCTCCAGCGGGTCAAAGGCGTGCCGGGTCATGGCCGGAACAGCGCCGCCGCAGCCTGCGGATTACTCGGCAGGTAGAAATGGATGTAGGACGCCGTCAGTCGGCCGTCGCGAAACACCGCTTCGCTGGTGCGCCGGTAGTTAGGGCATTCGCCCTGTGCCAGCGGCTCCAGCCGGGTATCCAGCAGCGAGTGATGGAATGTGTGGCCGCGCAGCGAGCCCTCGGGCAAGCGCACCTCCTGCAGCGCCAGTGCGGCAAGGCGCAACTGCATCACCGCCTTGCCCGGCAGCAGGCCGACCATGCGGTGCTGCACGCCATCACGGTCGGTCAGAGCGTCAAACAGATACAACATGCCGCCGCACTCGGCCACCAGCGGCTTGCCCGCAGCGTGATGCGCGTGCAGCGCCTGCGCCATCGCCTCATTGCCAGCCAGCGTATCGCCGTGCAGCTCGGGATAGCCGCCGGGCAGATACACACTGTCCACCTCCGGCAGTGTCTCGTCGGTCAGCGGCGAGAAGAAAATCAGCTCGGCGCCCATTGCCTGCAGCAGCGCCAGATTGGCCTGATAGACAAAGGCAAAGGCCTGGTCTCGCGCCACTCCGATACGCACACCCGCCAACAGCGGCTGCAGCGCCTCGGCACTCGGCACCGGGAAGCTCACCGGTTCCGGCAGGGGTGCGCCACTGCTCTGCTCCAGCGCATCGGCCGCGGCATCCAGCCGTGCCAGCAGGTCCGGCAGCTCTGCCGCCTGCACCAGACCGAGATGCCGGCTGGGCAGTTCCATATCTGTCGACCTGGGCAGGCCGCCATACCAGTGCAGGCTGTCTGGCAGGCTGTCGCGCAGAATCTCGCCATGACGCACGCTGCCGAGCTTGTTGCCCAGCACCCCGGCAAAGCCGAGATCCGGCTGGAAGTTCGCCAGTCCCCAGGCCATTGCCGCAAAGGTTTGCGCCATGCCGGAGCCATCGATCACGCCCAGTACCGGCACGCCAAACTCACGGGCAAGGTCGGCCGCAGAGGGCGTACCGTCGAACAGCCCCATAACCCCTTCAACCAGGATCAGATCAGCCTCGGCCGCCGCTTCCCAGAGCAGCCGACGCGACTGCTCAAGACCCACCATCCAAAGGTCCAGCTGATATACCGGCGCACCACTGGCGGCCTGCAGAATCATCGGATCGAGAAAGTCCGGGCCACATTTGAACACCCGCACCTTGCGGCCCTGCCGGCTGTGCAGGCGCGCCAGCGCGGCGGTTACCGTGGTTTTGCCCTGCCCCGAGGCAGGCGCGGCGATCAGCATCGCCGGACAGCTACGCGCGGTCAAAACTCCACCCCCTTCTGCGCCTTGATACCCGCCTTGAAGGCGTGTTTGGTCATGCCCATCTCCGTCACGGTATCGGCTGCTTCAACCAGCGCCGGTGGCGCACCGCGTCCGGTGACCACCACATGCTGATGCGCCGGTCGCGCCTGAATATCGGCAATCACCTGATCGAGCTGCAGGTAGCCGTATTTCAGCGCGATATTCAGCTCGTCCAGCAGCACCAGCGCGACCTGCGGATCGCGCATCAGCTCGACTGCAACGGCCCAGGCGGCTTCGGCCTTGGCGATATCGTCCTGCCGATCCTGGGTTTCCCAAGTGAAACCGGCACCCATGACGTGATAACGCACCTCATCGGGAAAGCGCCGGAAGAAGGTTTCCTCACCGGTGCTGCGTGCGCCCTTGATGAACTGCACGATACCCACCCGCAGACCATGCCCCAGCGCCCGCGCGGCCATGCCGAAACCGGAGCTGCTCTTGCCCTTGCCGTTGCCGGTCAGCACCAGCAGCACACCGCGCTCATCAGGTGCCTGGGCGATCTTCTGATCGACCACTTCCTTCTTGCGCTGCATGCGCTCGCGGTGGCGCTGATCCCGTTCGGGAGACTCACTCATGCGCGCTGGCTCGAATGGCCCAGCAGCGCAGCGGCGCTGCGCACGCCCATGTAGAGCACGGCGGCGACGGCAACGTAAGCAGCCATAGTGCTCAGGTAGGACGGGTAGTAATGCGCCAGACGCTCAAGCATGCCAGCGAAGGTCGGCTCGGCATAACGGCCGGAGAACCAGTAGAAACCACCACTGGTGAAGACCTGGCAGACCAGCGCACTGATGGCCACAGTCGGCGCCAGAACCAGCAGCGAAGACGCCTGCTCACGGTGCCAGCCGGCGTACAGACGGCCGCCGAACCACAACGCGGCGTAGCCGGGCAGCAGCGCCCAATAGGCGATGGTCATGCAGTGGTGACCAGCATTCACCCAGCCGACCGTCATTACGTCCACGACAGCAGCCGCGGCAAAGAACAGCGGATACGCCCAAAGCGGACGCAGAAACACACCGACCAGAAAGAACACCGCCCAGGAGGCGCTTGGCAGGTTGAGCTGCGGGAAGTGGCTACCACGGGTCATGATCAAGAGCGCCAGCAGCAGCGCCCCCACCACCAATTGGGTATTTTTCGAGGTTTTCAGCACAGCCTTTCTCCTTTGCGGTTTTTACAAACGTCAGTGCCGGGCAGAGCCCGGCTTTTTATTCGCGACGCCACCGCAAAGCGGTGACGCCAGTCAAACAAAGCAATTACAGCGGCTGGTAGCGCAGAGTCAGATACCCTGCCCGGCCCGGCTGCGTGTAGGTCGCGGCGGTTTCATACTCGTTGTCGAACAGGTTGCTGACCCGCGCCTGCACTCGCCAGGCATGGCTCAGCCAATACTCGGCGCGCAATTCAACGGTGTTGTAGCCATGCAGGTCATTGGTATTGGTGGCGTTGTCCCAACGGCGCCCCTCAGCATGAACGCTTGCGCCCAGGCCGATGCGGCCGAAGCGGCGGTCCACATCCAGATTGAAAATTTGCTCCGGTACGCGGCGCAGCAGCAGGTCATCATTGGCGCTGCTGGAACGGTTCTCCGGATCCTGCAGGGTCAAGTTGGCCTGCCAGTTCCAGCCCAGTTGTTGGGTCAAGACTTCCAGTTCCAGACCGGTGATACGGGCCTTGTCGACGTTTTCGGCCATCGACACACCGCCCACCCGGACGCTGGCAATCATGTCGTCGATGTCATTGCGGAAGGCATTGGCCGACCAGCTGCCCCAGCGGTGCTGACCGCGCAGTCCGACTTCGATGTTGCGCGAGGTTTCCGCCTGGATATCCGGATTGCCGTAACCCGGGAAGTACAACTGGTTGAAGGTCGGCGCGCTGAACGCGGTGCCATAGCTGGAAGCCAGACTGATGCTGTCGGTCAGCGCGTAGCCATAGCCAACACTGCCAGTGGTGTGCTCGCCGTAGGCTTCGTTGTCGTCGTGACGCAGACCCAGCTGCCATTCGTGACGGCCCGCGTGCAGCAGGTATTGGGCAAACAGGCCGTGGTTATAGCGGCTGTCTTCGGGGTAATCGACACTGCTGCTGACGCTATCCTGCTGCCAGTCATAGCCGACGGTCAGCAGCTGCTTTTCGCTCAGGGCAAAATCGTTCTGCCAGCTGGCGGTATCGCGGCGGGTGTCGTAGCGGGAATCAAATGTGCTGCCCTTGAAGTTCTCGTTCTGATCTTCACTGCGACCGGCCTGCAGCGTTACATCCCAGAACGACAGTGGCGCAAATCGCGCGCGCGCGCCGTAGGCCTTGAGCACGCTGTCGGCATTGGCCTTGTTGCCGGAGTCATAGTCGTTGTGCGACTCGACCTGCAGCAGGTTGGCATCAAGCAACAAACCGTTGGCAAACCGATAGCCGCCGGACAGGCTGGCCGACAGCTCGCGGTAGCCGTCGTGGTCCACTTCCCGCGACGGGCGCGCATCATAGCCTTCGGTATCCAGACTGCTGACGCCCAGGTTGAACCAGGCGTTGTCATCCCCACCGGACAGACCCGCAGTACCGGCGCGATGCTGGCGACTGCCGACGGTGGTCGAGAAGTACGGAGTCAGGCCGTCACCGCCCTTGCGGGTAAAGATTTGCACTACGCCACCAATGGCTTCGGAGCCGTACAGGCTTGAGCGCGGGCCACGGACAATCTCGATCCGTTCAATCTGCTCAACCGGCAGATTCTGTAGCGCCGCCACACCCGAAGTCGCGGAGCCGACGCGAACACCGTCGATCATCACCAGTACGTGTTTGTCGTTGCTGCCGCGAATCTGCAGCGAGGTACTTTTGCCCGGGCCGCCGTTGTTGATCAGGTTGACCCCGGTCGCCCGGCGCAACAGCTCTTCAGCGGTGTTGACCTGCAACCGCTCTATATCGGTCCGCTCGAAAACGGTCGTGGCGGCAATACTGCTGGCCTGGCTGGTGCGAGTGGCGGTGACAACATCACTGCCGAGATCCAGGGTGCTGGCGAAAGAAAGGGAAGAAAGGCCAATAAGGCCCAGCGCCAGAGGGGCGCGCGCAAAGATAGTCATGCTGCTTGGCTGCTCCGTCGTACCGACCCGTACGACATTGTCTGATCGGGACAGGCTGGAGCGGCAGGAACACGGCATGCACAAAAGGAAGGACGCCGTACACCTACAGCGCCCACCGCACTGTCGTGAATAGCATCAGGCCGGTCTCCGGGCTTGCGACTGGACGTGAGTCCGACTACCTGAGCCTTCCCATGCATTCAGCACAGTGGCGTATTTCAGGTGTCTCGCCATGTTGGCGGACGTCGCTTACCGTTGCGGGGGCAGCGCCGGAATTGTCTGATCTGGCAGACGCACCGGCTTCCCAGTTTCACCCTCCTCGAGATGGAGGGCACCTGAAGCGCGGCAGAGAGTAGTGGCCACCTCCCGCCCTGTCAAGCTCGGGCTCGGCATACCCCCGGCGCCTCCTACCAAACGACCGTCGGATGCACCACGCTTTCAGCACAACAGTTTCCCCAACACTCAATTAGGCATATAACTGGTCGAGCGTCCCCACCTTGCCCAGGAGGAAGACATGTTTGAACCGGGCCACCTGCATATCAACCGTATGCGCCTGCTACCCAGCGATAGCGGGTTCAGCATCGACATTCACTACACCATCGCGGACCAGTGCCGTGCAGTCGAGTTCAGCGTCGATGGCACTATTAACGATGCCGAGGTGCACGAACACTTTTCGCTGCCACGCGATACGGCGTTCAACTTCGCCAGCAATATCGATCATATTCTGCGCCGCCACGGGGTGTTGACGCCGGAGTTCATGTCACTGAAAGCGCACCATGAATATGACGCCATGTTCGAAGATATCCGCGCGCGGCTGCATGCCTCGAACGGCGAGCCAATTGACCCCAGCCATCTGGGCTAGCACCGAGGCGACCGAAAAACAGGCACAAAAAAACCCCAGTTCTTGCGAACTGGGGCTTCTTGAATAATGGCGCAGCGGACGGGACTCGAACCCGCGACCCCCGGCGTGACAGGCCGTGCCAGCTAGAAAATGCTAATCGACCTTATTCGATTACCATTGATTTTAAAGGACTTTATCCTAATCCATCGGCTTTTCAGGCTGATGCAGATTGAGATCAATTGAAGGCAATCATCTGGTCACGGTCACGGAAACCTATGTTTTTAATGGCTAATTCTTAGCCACTTTTCAGCACTTTTCCGTATCCATGCAGGCGATGGTTGAACGAACTACCTGCCCAATAAGGCACCATCAGACCTAATCACACCGCGCAGTATGCTTCAGCCCAATCCGATGGAAAAGTAAGCCATTGCTACAACTCCCCTATTCGCTGTAAGTAGTTATAGACACAAAGTACTGTGTAACCGTACGGTTGAAATATCATTGTCAGCTCACTTCAATCCTTTCCGTCGAGATTTCAATGGCAAGGGCGTCACTTTGATCGAGCCTTTGAGTACGCAGGCATGCCTCAGTTAAAACAAAGCACCCAGACCACAAAGATTACCCTCCACCCCACTGCACTAGCTGCCCATACCTGGAGCAGAGAGCTACACCGCTGGTTCAACAGATCAGCACTTCCGGAAACCATGCGAAAAGCGTTGGCGCAACAACCGCTGCAATGCATCGCCACTCCCAGCACACTTGAGCTTTATGCCCCTCTCTGGACAAGCGTGCTATGGCAGAGCGACCACCCCCCCATTGGCACACTCTTGGTTTGCCTGACTCCAGATGAAATATCGGAAGCAGAGATTGAGCGCGCCGCCTGGGTGTCTGTGCTTGGTGAGGTGTTCAACAGCCTCCACCCTCATGGAATATCAGACCTGCGGGATACACTGAAAGAGTCCATGTCGCATGGCCTGCACCGGGAACTGTTCAATGCAAAAATGCTAAATGACAATCTCATGTGCAAATGGACAGGCATCTCACGGGCAGCTCTGGGCGAACAACGGCGGCGGAATCGTACTCAAGCGAGCCCGCCAGCAACGACGCAGGCAATAATCAATGCGCTGAACCAGCCATGGGGTGTCGATGAATAGCTCAGGCAACCAAATCGACTTTCTCAACGCTCTTTTTCCAAAAGAGCTTCCGGAGACAGTCCGGCAAACTTCTCTGAGTTACCTGCAGCAGCTCTGCCTACCCCTACTTCAAGAGTGGCAACGCGCAGGTGAAATGACGGATCTACCCACTGAATATCTCACCTATCCGTCTCAGAATTTTCAAGCAACCACTACAGACAGAGCAGCCGCTTATAAAACCTTGGTCAGTTCAAAAATGTTGACGCTGTCACCGTTCGCATCTGCATTGAACACCCCCGGGGCCTCTCTCCCCAACGCCGCGAAGTACGAGCAGTGGCTGGGGCTAGTGATCCTGTGCTGCTGTAGTCTGCATATCAAAGGGGATCATAACAGTGCTATTGAATCGGCACTTCGGGAAATCCGCTTGATCGCAACAAGCGCCAAACATAAACCGTTGCTGGAGCTGCTGCCGTCTCTACAAGATTTCGATTATCTGCTGCAACTGGACATGCATCTGAATGGGCTACGGAAGAGCCATCTCCACTTGCCTTCTGTACAACAGCTGGGGCTTGGATATCTGGTCGTTGTAATCCGGAGTGTTGCGCGAAAACGGAAAGGGGTTATTCGCCAGCGCGGCGAATCTTCCAGCCCAACCTCAGCCCCCCGAACCTCAGCCCCCCCAACCCCACAGACTGCAGCCAACTCTTTCGTCCCGTTGGTCGATACCGGCGTGGATGACCCGGAATTTCGTATTGAAAAGCTGACTAGCTTCAGCAAAGCAACTGAAAACGAGGATGAGCCTACAACAATCGTCACAAGCGTTCCCTATCGATTTCACGATCGTAGCCTGCGCAATAAGGAAATTGCTCTTCAGGCTATTCACAGCATACGAATTGCTGAGCAAATGCGGGTTCGGCAACAATCACTACCCTGCTCTTTCGAACAGGCCTCCGAGTGGGACATCAAGCATCTGCTTACCCATGCATTGTCGGCTTTAACCAGAAATGACCGTACCGCTGGCTGGGTGTTGCTATCGCTGCTAAGTGGACGGGATCCCGGCTGGCACCTTGCCAATGCACATAAAGTACAGATCGCCATCATCAATAAAGTGCCTTCCCGTACCCTCACGCATCAGGTCCCTGCCGGCCACCAACCCCAGCACCTGGATGACCTATTACCCGCTGTGCTAAATACGCTTCACCTGCCACTACCTCGGCAGATGGACGCATGGGTTAAGTCTGCGCCACTCCAGAGACCGCTACCGACGGCACAGGAAATAAGCGCTTGGCTGAAGGATGTAAACCAGGCACACAGTACCAGGCTGACTATGGGAAGAGTTAACCGCTATATGGAGCATTGGCTTCTGAATCAGGGTACAGATCGTGCTGTTATTTCACTACTGCGCGGGGACACCCATCAGGAGCGTCCTAGCCTTTCCTATAGCCATCAGGAACGTATTGATGTGCTGGCACACCACTACCGTTTCGTTAACGCCATGTTCAACCTCGCAGGGCAGCAAGCTTCGCTACCGCCCATAAAGGCCAAATCAGGCGCCCTCGGAAGCCGCCTGCACCTGCCCAGTCGAGTACTGCACAACCTGTTCAGCGTGCTTGCTCAAGCGTGCGACTTGGAAAAAGATTTCGTTAATTTCCACAACCAATACGTAGTTTACGTGTGGGCACTTCTGTCTTTCGTGACAGGCCATAGGGATGTAAACGCCCCCATGGGCCTGCTGTCAGACCTGAACCCACTCCAGCAGACCTGGTGGATAAGCGACAAAGAACGAAGGCATGGTTTGGCTGCGCGGACGCTGGTCGTGCCTGCTACCGCTATTGAGCAAGTCAACTTATATAAAGAGCACCTCAGCAATATCGCCAGCTACGCTCGCCTGAGTAATGCAACTGTATGCGCACGCTGCGAACGCACACTCAGCGGCGATGAGAATTTATTATTTTTTTTGAATGAAAATGATGGAGCGGTTGTGCCTGTCGAAATTACCCCTGCCCGCCTGGCGCTCATCCTGGGGGAGCAGTTGCCCTGGGCACGTAACTGGGGCAGACACCACATGCGCAGTGAGTTGCTGAGACACCAAGTCAGCCCCGAGGTGCTCGATGGCTGGATGGGTCACGAAGAACTGGGCGAAGAAGCAATGGGGCCATTTAGCCAACTCGGCATGAGCCAGCTCCGGCATGTAGCTGACGTGATACAAGCCATCCTCACTCATCACGAAATCAAGGCGCTACCCGGATGGAAAACCCACTGACTACTGATGCCCAGCAAACCTATAGGAATGTTCGTCTTGGGCGCGATAGCCGCACCGCAGCGAGGCGCCGCGAGGACGAAAGAACCGTTCAGGCTGCTCTTACTATTCTTCAGGAAACCATCCCGGGACTATTCAGGGCACAGCCTGACGCGAGCCAGTTCGAAGAACTCTGGCCAAAAGCCGATAAGAAGATTGAGCAACACCTAGCCAACTTCAGAGCGTACCGCCGGGTTTACAGCTGGATCAGAAAGCAATTGGAAGCCGGAAATCAGGCAGGGATCTGGGCCATCGATATCCCGCCACCTATCATTACTCTCCGCCAACGCAAAACCACACGAAATCTGCGGCGGCACCAACACGCCAGGCTTGTTGCTCTGGCGGAGAGCGACTGGAAAGCGAGGTTAACAGCAGCAGACTCTGTTAGCCCGTCAAAGCAGTTGGCAAGACTGCTCCTGTCTTCGATCCTGTATGGCGGATTAAACCGAGCACAGCTGTGGCCAGCTCTGGCTGAGGCGCTCAGCCAGCCCAAACCGCTATTCGGGAACAGTTCACTCTGCTGGGTTCCCTTGCACATAACCCCTGGGCAAGGCTGGGCCAGCAATCAGAGGCAACCGGTTGATAATGCAGACTCGGAAAAACCAGTCTGCGAGGTTCACTACTTTCCCGACCCGATTACTCTGGGCTTGTTACGCCAGTACCTGAGCAGCAAAGATGGAAAAAAACCGCAGGCTCCGGGCAATCTATCGGCCTGCCTTGAGCTTATCAATAAAGAGCTGAAAGCATCCTTCACCCAACGCCAGCTTGAATGGGGCGGAATCACGGTAGCTGAAAGCCAGCCAGGCGTTGAGTTACCGCAAGTCCTGGTTGAATACGCGACAGGGAGACAGCCGAGTAGCAGCCTACCCACGTGTTATTGGAACCGTTTGCTACAACCCAGCATCGGCCCATGCGATGAGTATCTATTTGCAGACTTCGCGGTTTTCAGCGGCCCCGTATCCAAGCTGGGCAGGACACCTTCCAAGAAGCAACGTCAGACCCATATATTGTCCAAACTGACTCGCATATTCAGAGTTGATCCCGCCAAGCCTAGGGCCAAACGCCAGTTGATTACCGAGCTCGCTGCGCTGGCAGACGAATGCGAGAAAACCTCTGAACAGGTGCTGCTTGGCTGGCTAATCCATCATCTCAATGAGCGTGGTAACGCTGAGTCTACCGCACGTCGATACATGAATACGGTTGCTGCGGAATGGCTCAACGCTACAGAATCACATGACCTGTTGAGCTTTGACCAGGAAGACTTCCAGTCTCTGTACTCGCATATACTGGACACACAACGCAGCCAGAAGGAGCGCTCGTACCGCGCTGGGCGGCTGGAGGATCTGCACCAGTTTGGTGTTCAGACAATGGACTTTCCGCCACTCCATGAGCCATTGCAAGAAGGCACCGGTACCATTCCTCATGTCAGCGCTGCCATCGTGGATGAACCTCTTTTTTCTGGGCTGCTATTACAGTGCGACCAGTTCAAAGATATAACTCCGCCTCACCGCACCATGCTCAAATGTTTTCTGATCATGGCTTTCAGGACTGCCCTGCGTCCTGGTGAAATAGCCAAGCTGCGCTTGCGGGATATTGAGCCTTCCCCGGATGCCTGGTTGTTTGTTCGCGACAACAAGCACGGCAGCAACAAAACAGCAGCAGCGTTGCGTAAGGTCCCCCTTTTCCCACTGCTGACGGAACCAGAAAGTCAGTTAATGCGCGACTTTATCCGAAGCAGGCGCCTTTACAGCCAAAGTAGTGCAGAGCTGTTGTTTCACCAACCGGACAACCCCAGAGAACCTCTGGATACGGGAACACTGTCCATCGCAGTGAAAAAAATTCTTGCGGATGTGAGCGGAGGCATCAACTACCGGCTTTATCATCTGCGCCACAGCGCCCTGACACGTCTCCAGTTGTTGATACACCATGATCAAGTTTCACTCCCAGCTGAAGTAGATGCCCTTCTGCCCTACCCACCCATGCATCGGCAAGCCCTGCTAGAAAAGCTCTGTGGTCAAGGCCGCCTGAGGGACCGATACCAGGCAATCGCCGTTTTGGCCGGCCATAGCAGCCCCGGCATGACTCTCAGCACCTACATGCACTTCAGCGACCTGCTTCTCGCCCTACACTTGCAGGAAAATACCCGCGAACTATCAAGCACCGAAGCGTTCGCAGTGCTAGGCCTGCGACGCCACCGCATCAGCCACATGCGTAGAAACAACTTGCCAATCACACCAACAGCATTAGTAGGCTTTCTGCATAAGCGGCTAACTCGATTTATTAAAACACCGCCACCCAGCCGGGCTGATGGAAGGTTCCACCTTACTAAAACAGCCAAGATGCGCATGGACCAAACAGCCTACGCCAAAGCACTGGGTGTACTGGGCAAGATCCAGGCGGGCCAGGACCCTACTGAAACAGCCATGTATTACCAGCTGCCTCCAGAGCAAATAAACCATTGGCTCCAGGCGGCACAAGCTTTACGAGAACTGAAAACCACCAAGAACGCATCGCGCTTGTTCCCGAAAAGTCGCCGTCATCATTTGCTGCCGCCAGATCCTGTCGACGTAGCAGAAAAACGTGATCTGGCCGCTGCACACCATCATTGCCGAAAACTCTTTGCAAAAAGCCATAGTCGCCCTGAGCTGCTTTGGTTGATCGAATACACCTTGACCCACATCAACAGCGCACACTCCGGCATCACTTTCCACAGTGCCCAAGACTTTAAACGGTACATGAGGACAATGACCCAGATATTTGAGTGGCCGCGCTGGCGTTTGCATATTGGTGTTACGGACACCGAAACGTTATCTCAGTGGCGCTGCGGTCGCCTGCTGATGGAATACAGCCTGATGAAGCAGGAGGCAAGATTCGCCCATGGAAAAGGGATACTGAAACTCCGCCACCCGGAGGAAAAAGGTCGAACGGAAGCGGGCAAGAAAGGGTACTCATCGCACACGCTTATCACCTTGTTCCATCGGCTGGCTATCATCCTGTTCAAACCTGATGAGATTCGTGCCTGGCAAGACTGAAGCGTCGGCGTAATCCCGCAATTACTTTGAATCGCCCGAGCTGCGCCACACTTGAAGCAGTGCATACACGATCATCGCTGCCAGCTGCGTTGATGGTTTGGCCCAAGGTGTCAGCAAATAGGTCTGGTCTCGACTGTGTCGTCGCAACCCGAGGCCGGCATCCCCAGTCAACAAGCAGCCTGCTCCCTGCTGAGCCCTCAGCGCTTTAAGGCATCCAGACAACGGCGCAGTTATCCGACAGGTTCGCCTCCATTCCGGACCGCCCGATGCAGGAGCCTGATAGCCAAGGGCTCTTCCAATCGCAGCCATCAATTGAGCCGCTTATATATACGCCCATCCTGTTGCGACTTGACGTACCAGAAATGACTTGGCCGTTTCTCAAATGCTTTCCGCCAATTACATACCTCAGCAGACAAGCGATCGCACATTCGCACGATTCCAGCCACCTGATAAGGATCTGAGTATCTGGAGCTGCTCAGCGCCAGGCAAGCGGACAGGGCCTCGAACAGCGGGGCGGACTTCATTCGAAGGTGCTCCAACGGAGCTGAAAGCACCATAAAATTGTAGGCCTCATGCTCTCCAGACACCCCGCTGCTGTCATTGTAAAACATTCGGACCTTACCAATATCGTGCAACAACCCTCCTATGAAAGCGACCCAGGTTGCCTTCATACCCAGTTGGTGCTGGCTGCACAACATGGCAGCACTTACCGCCACTTCATAGCTGTGAGCCAGTAAGCCGCCTACATGATTGTGGTGATAGCCGTGACTCGCCTTGTCACGACAGAATGCAAGCATCAGTTGGTCATCCATCAGCACATCGAGCAGAAATCTTTGTAGTAGCGCATCGTCGATGTAAGCCAGCATGCTCCAGATTTTCACCAGCGCTCTCTTCTGCAAGCCATTGGTCCATTGAGCCTGGCGCTCCAACTGCCAGCGAGGAATGCAGTCCGGCAAGGGGCGCAGCCTGACAAGATTGTGTCCTTCACCTTCTGTCGAAACCTCCAGCACAACCCACTGACCACCAGCGTGACAGGGTTTCAGCTGTTCCATACGCAAGAACGGAGCAGGCTCTTGCTCCAGCCCGGTGACGCACCAATTGAGCGCCCCACCCTCCCCCAATTGCTGCTCAACCCAATATAAGGAGGAGCGCGCTCGTGTCATCAATGAACGCATCAGTCCACCTCCTCACACAGCTCTTGATCCAGCAATTGCTCAAACGCACTACCGTCCCGTCTGAGCAGGTTAGGGATGTAACGTGAATATACGCGGAACAGCATGCTTGTATTTGCATGCCCCAGCTGTCTGGCAATCCACTCCGGGTTTTCCCCTGCTGCCAGCCAGAGTGTCGCAGCCGTGTGCCTGGACTGATAAGGATTGCGCTTCTCCAGCCCGAGATATTGAAGCAAGGGGTACCAAATGCGGCGAGTTACATTCCGGTGGTTCAGCGGCTGGCCATTCCTAGCCGTGAATACAAAGCGATTCTTTTCATCAGACCGCTTCCACTGTTCATACAGGGCGTCATAAACCACCTGCGACATAGCCAATGTCCGGTACGAACTGGCCGTTTTGGTCTTTTCAACCTGGCCACGAACCAGGGCTTTGCGAATGTGGATCTGTCGTGAGCCAAAGTCGACGTTATCCCATGTCAGGCCGTCGATTTCCCCAGTACGCATCCCAGTAAAGAACCGGACCAGATAGTAGGGACGAAAATCTGCGCGCACATTATCAATGATCAACCGAACCTCTTTCATCGTGAACGGCTGAATGTCTGTTCTGGGCATCGGCAACGCCTTGATATTGCGCCAGGGCGACTCATACCCGAAACGCTCAGCCGCTTCATTCAATATCATGCGCAGAACCGTCATGATGTGATTGACCCGTGACGCTGAGAGCTGCTTCCCCGTCTTCGCATCTGCTTGGCACAACAGGCCACGTAAAGCCATGATCTCGGCTTTGCTGATAACACCTATGGGATTACCCCGGTAGTAAGGCACCAAGTGGCAACGCAGGATACCTTCGATGGTCTCTATGTGGCTAAGACGCCATTCCGCACGTTTCTCCTTCAACCAGAGATCCGCGAAAACCTCGAACAGCATTTTCCCGCCCACTGTCTTCTGCTGAACCAGTTGCTCAATCTGGCGGAAGTGCTCAACTTTTGGGCTCCCCGGAAAATGCTTGCCGTAATCAAAGGTTCCGCGCTGAATCTCAAGCTCAATTCTCGCCAGCAGCGCTGCCAAGGCCTTGCGGTTGGCAGGCGAATCATTCAGCTTGGTATGTTCCCGGCAACGCACACTGCGATACCGGAAATCCAGATAAAGGCGACCGTCTCGTACGTTCACGCTACCCATGACAGCCTCCTTTACTGCAGATTCTTAATGATCTGATGCGCGGCATCGCCTTGCAGCATCGTTTCTTCCACCCGTTCCCAGATGAATAGAATTTTTCGCCCTCCAAAGGGACGGATGTAATGAACCCCGTCATGGAGCACCGCATCCTTCAGGCATTGGCGGATGGTGCGAACGTCATACTTGATCCGAGCCGACAGCTCTTCAGTAGTCAGATAGGTATGTGCCATAATGCTTCCCTCGCTTTTTTCTCTTCAAAAGAATCAAATGACCTACAGGAGAGAATTTAGCACACACAAAACCTATTGCAAGCACTTTTTCACTCCTGCAGGCCTTTTTGCACCAAAGAGGGGATTTATGATCAAATGCCACCTTTCCAGAATCCTGGGCGAGCGGAAGCAAAAAATTGCTGAAGTGGCCCGAGACACAGGCATCAACCGGAATACTCTGCATCGGCTGTACAATGAAACCGCGACGCGAGTAGAGCTGGATGTAATCGACCAGTTATGTCGGTACTTGGATATTCAGGTGGGAGAGCTGTTTGAGCTGGTGGAGCAAGCGGACCAGCAACCACTTTAAACGGTTGCGGCAGGGACGGAAGTTACCTGCCGCCCCCCGCACAGATCCGTACGGGCGGAACTAACGCATACGGCTCATGCTTCGGGTATGTGACGCGAAACGGTCCTCTCAGTACGGTTTCCTTACGCTCTGCGGATATAACGGCCACGATGCTTTCCTTACCGTCTATCTGGTTGAAATCAGAGGGTGACAACTATCCTGCCAGATGGGGGTGTGCCCGCACCGTATGGACGAGGTCCAGCGCATCACAGCTGAAAAATCAGGTAGCTGAATACCCCAAAACACACGCCACTATCCTCTCTTCCCAGGTCTGGCGTGTTGCAATGCCAGCAACACGATCAAGCAACTGCTGGGCAGGTACTGGATCGGCCAGCAGGCTTTTCTGGATATCCCGCAGCCGAGTGATAGCTGCCTTACGAACACCGTGATCCAGATATCGTGACCATGCAGGTCTAACCAGATCGAGCCAGGCATCAGCCAACTGCCCCCAGTCGGGACAGTCACTCCGTCCATCAAGGCTCAGAATATCCATCAGCATCTTGATTTGATCAGCCTGTTCGGAAGACTGAATCCAGCCAGGCTGTTTAGCCCAGCCCGGTAAAACTGCTGCCATCTGCTCCAACGCACGCTGTTTTTTGCGCGGCAGCAGCAAACGCTCCATCCTGCTCAACCTTCCCAGCAATCGGTCAAGCTCTCGAGCAGCAGCGCGACTGGGCTGCAAGTCGTGCACATCGTCCGTCAACCGGTCCCTGAGTGCTGCAACAACATCTCGAAGATTGATCAATGGTGCATCGTGTTCATCTGAGAGGAACACCCACCTGGGAGCTTGGTTTGCTTCGCCTGCTAAACAGACGAATAACCAGGAACGTTGCGCCCGCACCAGACTGACTCGTGAAAGCACAGCTGTCGGGTCAGCTTTTGCCTGATGATAATCCTCAAGCCTGACCAAAGCAGCATCGCCCTCAACAAGCCCCCTTACAGGTGAAAAGGCATCCTCAATGCCGTCCCAAGGCTGAACCGAGCGGGCCTGCATTTCGGACTGAAAATCCTCAGGACTTACAACGCGGCTAGCCAGCTCCTCGCGCAACATCTCTTGCGGGAGTTGCAGGTTACCGCCTAACAGCGACTCAACCTCTTCTATACGGGCAACAAACTTTTCGTCAGCTTTTAGCGCAAAAGCTGGCGCATCCAGTGGCCACCAGCACTCTATGGTGTCATGCGGACTATCCATACGATCAATCCGACCAACACGCTGCTCGGCATAACGCACCACGCTGGGCATATCCAGGTGCACCATGCTCGATGCCCGCTGCAAGTTCACTCCTTCAGACATAGCGTCGCTGCACAAGGCAATGACACGGCCACTGCCTTTCAAAGGGTCCAGACGTTTTTGCAGATGCTCGTTCTGTACCTTGTTACCACCTACCCCGAGCAATACTTCGATTTTTTGTGCTTTGGCAGCTGCAGCAATCATGTGCTGCAGATAACGCAACGTCAGCGGGAAATGGTCGAAAGCAATCACTTGATCGTGGCGCCCTGCCAATTCCAGCAGCAGGCTGCACTTTCGACGTTCACGACCATCAGTCATTCGATCAAGGCGCCGAAGGATCAATCGATAGATGCCGATCTCAGCCTCACAAGCCTCCTGGTGAGCCTTTGGGTCCGATAGCCATTCAGGCAGATCAATGCCCAACTGATTTTCGGGCACCCGTCCCTTCAAGCGCTCAAGGCGCTGCAGCATATTGCCGCTCTCCTGATCAGTCTTAATGCTGCCGAGTCCTTCCAGCCCCAGATGTTCCAACGCCTGCTCCTCGCCAAGAATATGGCGAAACAGCGCCAGACGAGATGACCGCAAGCTCGCCATGACATGATGACGCGCCAGTGAGCCAGCCGAGTGCAAACGCATTCGCAGGTAACTTTCAGATGAGTACCCCTGTTTGGCAAGACTACCCGGCAAGTACAGGGCTTTTTCAAAGTGCCCTACCCCTTTCAGGTTTCTGGCCAACACCGAGATCTGCTCAGCCAGACGGACATCTTCTGCTGACTCATCCAACGGATAACTGCAGGCAGTATGCGTCGGGTAACGACACACCCGCCCAGCAGGTGTTCGGTAGGCATCTGGCTCCTGATCAACCATCGCATTGAGCTGGGCTTTGGTTCGGCGAACCGTAAAACTCGCAACGGCAAGTTGCAGCTCGCGCAACTCTTCAGGGTGGGCATCACGCACACTGCCCTTGGCTCGATTTAAGCGCTCAAAAATGGCCAGCACTGCATCATCAAAGTTGTCCGCACCCAGGATATCAACCAGGCGCAGGAGATCAGACGCCGATCGATTGATTGGGGTTGCGGTAAACAACACCGTCTGGTCCGCAAGGTTATGCAGCAGTTGACGGGTACGATTCGAGGTTTGATTAAGGAAGTTATGCGCCTCATCGACTGCGAGGGTTTGAGCTCGGGCAAGCAACTGCCCTATCACAGAATCCTCTTGAGGCTTAAGCCGACTCAGCGAGCCGTGGGAAATGACCTCAAGAGATAACTGGCAATGTATACGTTCGCGGTCCCAGTTTGGCGTGACCAGGGGGGGGCACACCATGGTCATCATTCCCTTGTGCCCACGCGACATCGACCAGATACGGTCATAAATGGCACGCAGCAGATGCACACCCATGCGCGTTTTACCTGAGCCTGTGGCATCAGCTACCAGAACGCCGCCGGCTGTTTCCAGGAGATACAGCGCTTGGCCGATGCCCTTGCGCTGAGAAGGCCAAAGACGGACGCCCTCGTGACTACTCAGTGATTGCAGGTAACGATCTGCCCACTCGCCTTCAAGCAGTTCGACACAGGCTCGCGCCAGCGCCTCTCGCCAACTTACAAAACGCAGCAGTTTTTCCAGCAGGTCGATCAGATCCTGGTCGGCATCCAGCCCCTGAGCCCAGAAGCTTTCAGCCAGTTGCCATACCTCACGAAAGCGTCGCCCTTCTTGCGACTCGGTAAAGCGAACATTCGCCTCCTGCTGGTAGTGCAGGCCTGGCTCTGTGAAATTGCTGGAACCCAGTGTCACCTCAGACCCGGTGCAATACAGCTTGGCATGCAAACGAGGGCCTGGCCCTGGATAACGCACTCGCACATAGCCCTGACGAATCAGCTCAATGCAGTGAATCAGTTGCCCGCTTAAACGAAGTGATATTCCACGCTTGAGCCAGTAACTTTTCACCTCCTGATCGAAGCCATGGCGGACCAATGAAAAGTCCTGACGCCTGCTGGGAGAGGGCTCAGACCCCAGCATCAACCGCAATATTCCACACTTATCACCGCGCTGGCTAATCAGCGCCAGCAGCTGATCCAACGCACTGTAGCCAGTGATAACCAAGGCCTCAGACGGCTCACATAAATCGGCCAACAGCGTGTCGTAGACTTTACGGCCACGAGCATTGAGCGGCATTCGCGACGCGGGAGGCAGATCGCCGCTGGCTTGAGGCACTTGGTCAAACAGCGATCCTTGCTTGTTCTCCATCGTTACATCCACGCCTCACACAGCGTCTCAGCCTGCGCCAACACCAGCTGTGCGGCTTCCTCGGCCTGGTCCGGCGGGTATTTGTATTTACGCAGGATGCGCTTGACCATCAGCCGCAGCCTGGCGCGTACGCTGTCGCGGTTGTTCCAGTCCACAGTCACGTTCTGGCGCAGGTTGTCGGTCAGCTCATGGGCAATCCTGGCGAGAGTCTCGTCGCCCAGTTCGCGCACCGAGGCCTCGTTGTTGGCCAGCGCGTCATAAAACGCCAGCTCGTCGTCATTCAGCCCCAGTTGCTCGCCGCGCTGGCTGGCGGCGGCAAACTTTTTCGCCATCTCGATCAGCTCCTCAATGACCTGGGCGGTTTCTATCGAACGGTTCTGGTAACGCTGGATCACGTTGCCCAGTAGCTCGGAGAACTTCTTCTCCTGGGCCAGGTTGCTGGCGAACTTGCTCTTGATCTCGCCTTCCAGCAGGCGCTCCAGCAGCTCAACGGCAAGGTTCTTCTCTGGCAGATTACGCACCTCGGCGAGGAACTCGTCATCCAGCAGGCCGATATTGGGTTTGTCCAACCCCACGGCCTCGAACACATCCACCACCTCGCCCGATACCACAGCGTTGCCGATGATCTGCCGGATCGCCAGCTCGCGTTCTTCATCCGTTTTCTTTTTTGCGCTGATGTCGCGTTTGGTCAGCAACACCTTGATGGCCTGCATGAAGGCGACCTCCTCACGGACTGCCTTGGCTTCATCCAGCGTGCAGCACAGGGTGAATGCCTTGCTCATGGCAAGCGCATTATCGGCAAAGCGCTTCTTGCCATCTTCCAGGCCCAGCACATGGTTGGCCGCCCCAGCCAACAGCCTGTGCCCGCCTGTCAGGTAGTCGCTGTAATCAAAACCATGCAGCAGGCTGCGCAGCACATCGAGCTTTTCTTCCAATACGGCATAGGCCTCATGGGCATCGACCGTAGGCCTCCCCCGACCCTTGCTCGCCGTGTACTCCTTGAGCGCTGCCTTCAGCTCGTTGGCGATGCCGATGTAATCCACCACCAGACCACCCTGCTTGTCTTTGAACACCCGGTTCACGCGGGCGATCGCCTGCATCAGGTTGTGGCCCTTCATCGGCTTGTCGACATACAGGGTATGCACACAGGGCGCATCGAACCCGGTCAGCCACATGTCGCGCACAATCACCAGATGGAGAGGGTCTTTCGGGTCTTTGAAGCGTTTCTCCAGGCGTTTTTTCACCTGGTTCGGATAGATATGCGGGCGCAATAGCGCCTTGTCCGACGCGCTTCCAGTCATGACGATCTTGATTGCACCCTTCTCCGGGTCTTCGTCATGCCACTCAGGGCGCAGGGCGATGATCTCGTTGTATAGGTGCACACAGATCTCGCGACTCATCGCCACGACCATGGCCTTGCCACTTTGCGCCTGATTACGCTCCTCGAAGTGAGCGACCAGATCAGCCGCTACACTCTTGATCCGTGGCTCAGCCCCTACGACTTTTTCCAACGCGGCCCAGCGCGACTTCAGCCGCGACTGCTGATCTTCTTCCTCATCCTCGGCCAGCTCATCGACCTCCTCGTCGATATGCGCCAGCTCCGAGTCCTTGAGCGACAACTTGGCCAGCCGAGACTCATAGTAGATGGCTACCGTGGCGCCATCCTCCTTGGCCTGCTGCATGTCGTAGACGTGGATGTAGTCGCCGAACACCGCACGGGTATCGCGGTCTTCGCTGGATACCGGGGTACCGGTAAAAGCCACGAAGGTGGCATTAGGCAAGGCGTCGCGCAGGTGTTGGGCATAGCCCACCTGGTAGCGGACACTGGCTTCAGCAGCCTGCAAACCGGGAGCTTTCAGCGAGGCGCTGAAACCATACTGGGTGCGGTGCGCCTCGTCGGCCACCACCACGATATTTGAGCGCTCCGACAGCACCGGGAAGGTGTCTTCATCTTCTCCCGGCATGAACTTCTGGATGGTGGCAAAGACGATGCCGCCGCTGGGGCGATTGGCCAGTTTTTCACGCAGATCACCGCGCGTCGTCACCTGCACAGGTTGTTCGCGGAGCAAATCCTGGGACAGCGAGAACACGCCAAACAACTGCCCATCCAGGTCGTTGCGGTCGGTGATCACCACAATGGTCGGATTCTCCATCGCCGCTTCCTGCATCACCCGTGCGGCGAAACAGGTCATGGTGATGCTCTTGCCCGAGCCCTGGGTATGCCAGACCACTCCGCCCTTGTGGGTGCCGCCTGGTCGCGAGGCGCTAACCACCTGCTGGAT
>Ga0209826_1000180_pt1 | contig 44206 bp, 37 predicted proteins | sample GOMGulsemesocosm_5_FD_184637 | JGI IMG/M metagenome (GOLD analysis project Ga0209826, IMG submission 184637) | Methane-oxidizing microbial communities from mesocosms in the Gulf of Mexico - GOM15C Gulf of Mexico (SPAdes) (version 2) | ecosystem: Environmental > Aquatic > Marine > Cold seeps...
AACACATTATCAAAATCGTCCACCTTAGGTTCAATACGGAATTGGCTGGTGCCCACCGTCGACAACACATAACGCTCAGACGGACTGACATTCGAGCGCCAATATTGAGCATCAAAACGCGCCTCACCCTGCCGATCTTCAGTGTCGTACAACAGCGACCAATGGAAAGCATTATTACTGGCCGAATTTGTCCACAGCGCCTTAATATCCTGATTCAACTGATTAATGCAATTTTCCTTCACCTGAGCGCGCGCCGCCGCGGGAAAACCGTGTTCACTCGGCGGCGGAAAACTCTCTATGGGCTGTACACCACAAAAATACGCGCAGTTCTTAGGCTCCGTAGGGTAGCCCTCCCACTCCTCTCGCGCCAAGAGCTGATTCATTGCCGCCCATGTATCAACTGGCTCTGTGAACGCCGTGAGGATAGGCTCCTGACCCGATGGCGGGTAATGATCCCAGCCTAGGTCCCGCAAATCTTCCGTATTCCACAGCTGATAGGCTTGAGTCGCCACTGTATTTAGCTTATCAGACGTCGCCTGCAAAACTGGGCTATTGGCCAATAGTTCAGAACAGATGTGCGGCAGGCTCGCGACCGATATGCCGTAAATTATCTTGTCGAAATCTTTGCCGCGCTGCAGGTTCACTTTGGGTAAGTCACGCTGATAGTGATTGCGGTAAACCTCTGGCCAATCAGTCCAGAAACACTCCAGGTCAATATTGTTGGCCTGTAGCAATTGCGCCGTTTCAGGCAAGAGTTGACCGTAGTGAGGCTCACTGGGCCAGCACGCCAAACCCTTTACGTATACTAGGGGGTCATAGTGATCTGCGCCGCCGGCAAGCTCTGCTTGCTGTAGCAAATTAATTTTCTCAACCGACGCAGAATTATTAGGGTCCAGTGATAGAGATTCTACTTGATGGAAATACTTAAACTTCACCCCGCGCTGTTTCAATACCTGATAGAACGGGGTAAATACCGTATCACCCATGCCTGCCTGCATTTTCCACATCACCGCTCCCTTGTAGCCTAATACCAGGAGTAACATGCCGCGCAAACCTGTGCCCGCTTCCAAACTAGGCTGGGTAATGTCGCCGTCTTTATAGGCGAAGACTAAGTCGTACATCGCGGTTATCGGCGCTGAGTGCACGGTATAGTGTTCATTTGCGCCGTTCTGTCTAAGCCAAGTACGCAAATCTAAGTCGTTAATTACGTCGAAACCGAGCTTGTGTATCTTGTCTCTGTGCATACCCGTCAACACGGCCATGGCTAAGTCTAGACCTACATAGAGGTGACGAAGATTATCGTGTTCGTCCAAGTAGCCCTCCACAATATCTTCCAACCATTCTTTCAGGTCATCAAGAATATGGTCTAAAAAGGAGTGATCTGAGTCTTTGTGCTCAGCCAAGGTTTTGGGCAGTGAGCCCACAAATTGAGTGAGGCCATTGACCAGCCTCCAAACATCTTCCACGGCGTCTTCAACTTCGTCTTCGATGCGCTCGGCCAGCCCTGCTATACGGTCTAAGAAATTGCCATGAGGCCTGCTGTGAATACGGCCCTCTTCAATTTTTTCGATCTCTTCACTCAGGTCGCCCACAAACTTCTTCAACCAGCCGTACATGATTTCCATGAACTGCCAGGTGTCCATGACCTCGTCGCCATCACCTGGGACATCGTCGGTTTGCGGGAAGTCAAAGGTCCATGGCTCCCACTCTCCAGCAATTTTTTCCATGTGCACAACAAAGTCTTGCTTCTTAAAGGCATCTTCCCAAGTGGCTAGCGGCGCTCCTGCTGGCCGGTTTAACTCTGAATAGGCTTCACGCATCACTTTGAATGCGTTTTCATAAAATCCCATCCATACGTGTAAACCATGCTCTTCAATGCGCTGCCCTAGCTCGGCGTTGCGACCACTGGCTCCCTTACCGCCTATACGCCAGCCCTGCTGATAGACCGTAATATCGTAGCGGTCCTGCCAGCCCGGCTGACTCGTCAGAGCGAAGGCCGACACGCAGGAGGAAACTCCGCCGCCCAATACAGCAATTTTTTCTTTCGGGGGTATGTAGGTGTTTTCAACAAGCACCTTGCCCACGGGCAAAGTGAAATCGTAATCCATCCATATGCCGAGAGTAAGCGCTTGAGGGCCTATCTTAAGTCCTAGGTCCTCCACCAGAGGAATGCCGTCAACCTGCTCTAACGTCAACTGATACTCGCCACTCAGTAAACCTCCAGCTTCAAAGCGGTCAATAACCGCCGGCAAACTGACCAAGGACTGGTAAACCGCCTTTTCTGCTGAAGCATCAGGAAACTGTTTAAGAAAAATCTGTGGTAATTCAGGTTTCAACAGCAAGGACAACATTTGCTCTGTTGCGTGAAGGTCTGGATGAAACAAGCCATCATCCAACACATCCCAGATACCTTTTAGAGCGTCGACATAACTTGTCCAGCGGCTCACTGGGCCGCCACCTGGCGTAAGGTTGTCCACCGACAAGACCTTATTCCAAAGTGCTTCAGTCTCAGGCGCATAATCTTTGAAACTGTTCACTTTCAAACTGAAGTGATCGGGAGCAGAAGCGTCTGGGAAATCGAATATCCCCATGGTTTTTGGGTAGCCGTAAATGTCTCGGCCCGCTACCATTGTTATTGGACTGTCTACCCAGATGTAATCACAATACCAAAATATTTCGTGAACTCGCTCTTTGCCGTCTTCTACGGTGACACGGCCCACTGGGATCCAAAAACAAATATCCAGCTCTTTGATAAAACCTTTCTTGCGATATTCTGGGGGGGTTGGATAAACATTGGTGAGGTCTGCGCAAGCGAGCATAACATGATCAGAAATAACCTTTAAACGAAAGTCTTTACCACCCACGGCATTCAGCTCTCTATCGACTGTCGCCTGCATTTTGTTGATGTCGCCTTGAACAAAAAAGCCGTAGAAGCGAGATTTACGCAGTTCAAATGGCGGCGGCGCCATCATATCACCGCCTCGATAGATAAAACTTGGATGTCGATCAGTCATAGTAGGTCCCTCTGGTTTCAATTGTATTCAGGATTAGCAAGATATGGCTCACCAATCATGCTATGCCAAGTACCCAAAAATACCACGCTGCCTCAATTGGGGTAAGTAGAAAACGATCAAAAATACAATCGTTTAATTATTGTACTATTGTCACTTTCTCATTAAAGTGATGCCTTGTCCCAGCTATTTCCGTGCTACGCTAGGCTAAAAGTTGTAAATAAAAACGTGAGAAATAACCTTGTATCTATCGCTTCTTAAGCGCCCAGCAAAGACCCCTGCTCTATTGGGTAAGCTGCTGCCAATGATTGCCCTGCTCACTCTATTGCTAGCCCAAGTGTCTGTAGCGCTGGATCTCTCGGCGGACAGTCCGGATCTACTCGATATTCATGCTTTAGAGTCAAGCGTAAATCTTTACCATGCTGGGGCCGCTCCTACAGCTCCACCGCAGAATCCAAAAACCTTTATTCAGAACCTGAAGCCGGCGAGCACTATTGATCGTGTGAGTGGCGGTGCCTATTGGTTGTCAGTAGAACTCAGCAACCCGAGCGACATAAACGACTGGGTATTTAGCACCAACAATTCACTGGTCGACAGCTTACACAGCTTTCTCTACCGCGAGTCCGGTCAAATTGATACGGGCGTCTCAGGTTATCTCAAACCCCTGAAATATGACCTGCACTACGGCATTGATCTACGCCTCGAACAAGACGAGTCAGCCCTCTTGTTGGTATTTATTGACAGCCGTTATTTTTCTGGGGCGCCGCGACTGCAAATAATTTCTAATGCCGATTATCTGTCAGTTCTAGGTTTCGAAAATACTTGGATCATAGGCTGTCTAGGCGCCATGTTGATCTTGATGCTCTACAACTTATTCATTGCAACATCAATGCGTGATTTGAGCTATTTTTACTACGCCTTATATTTAGCCTCTACCGTTATTGCGTGGGCAGGCGCAATGAACCTGCTAACCAGTTGGTTTGATCTAAAATCGTATTATTGGATAATTCCATTTTTCTTCTACACCATTGCATTCAACATGCTCTACATTATTTATTTCTTGGAATTGCGAACCTCCAACCCGCGCCTATTCATTGCGTCCTGGGTGTTTACCGGCTTCAGTTTATTCATGGCGCTGTTTGGCAGCACTCTTTTTCAAACGGGAGTTTTTCAACAAATACAAACCTTAAGTGCTACCACTTGGGTCTTTCTCGGGCTCGCCTGTGGTATTGTCCGACTCCGTCAAGACTACAAACCGGCACGCTATTTTGTGGCCGCCTTTGCCTTGCTGGCCATTGGCATGGTGTTTTCCATTGCCACTGCGATGGGAGTAAAACCACTATTTGAGAATACCTTTCTCGTCACACTCATTGCCCAAACCTTCGACGTCCTCTTACTGTCTCTGGCACTTGCCGATCGTATAAACCTGCTGCGCGCCGAAAAACAAAGTGCCTCAGAAATGCTCTATGAAATTGAGAAAGCTCGACTTAGCTTAGAAAAGGAAGCTCGAGAAGCCCTCGCCACCGCCAACGATACATTGCTTGAAGCCCTGGAGATCAGCAAAAAAGAGAGCGAGAACAAAAGTAATTTCCTCCGTATGGTGAGCCATGAATTACGAACGCCGCTGCACTCAATTTCCTCTGCTTTCCGTCAACTGAATGAACACGAAGATAAAGACACCCAAAAAGAGATTCTCAATGATATCAACTACGGCACGCTACGCTTAAGAACTCAAATTGACAATCTGGTGTTGATGGCTGAAACCGACAGCGACGAACTTACTGCGCAAAGTTTTCCCTTTGAAATCGCACATTTACTCAATCGCTTATGCGAACGCACTGAAGAACAACTGCAAGATAAAGATGTAACTCTGGTGCACAACCGCTCCAATTTTTTACCGCACGGTTTTCAAGGTGACTCTTACCTAATCAGTCATTTGCTGCGCACGGTTCTAGACAACGCCTGTAAATTTACCGAGCACGGCGACATTGTTTTTGGTGTCGACTGGAATGAAGAGTCACAGTGCTTGGAAGTGTTGATCATAGACGATGGCTGCGGCATGAGTGAAGAGCAGCAAAAAGTAGTATTTGACGGCTTTATTCAGGTAAGCCAGGGTTTAGCGCGGCAATCTGAGGGCCTAGGTTTAGGGCTTACACTCTGCCATCGCTTAGGCGACATTCTTGATGCCACATTGTCTATCGATTCTACCGTGGGCGACGGCACTGAGGTTAACTTACACATTCCTCTAAAAAAACTTATCTCAGAAGCGATATCGGTCAGCCATACAGACTACCGAGGAGCCGTATTAATTGTCGAAGACAACCTTGTGAACGCCAAAGTATTGGAACGCATGGTAATACAAATGGGTCATCCGGTGGATGTTGCCCACTCCGGCCTAGAAGCACTCGCAGCGGTGGACAAACGCGCCTATGCGGTCATTTTGATGGATGTACAAATGCCGGATATGGATGGGATAAGCGCGACGACAAAAATACGCGAACGGAGAATTTCAACGCCCATTATTGCAGTCACAGCCAATAGCGATTCAAACGTCCGGCGTGACTGTCGACACGCCGGCATGAATGACTTTCTGGTAAAACCCGTGAGTGCCACGGACGTACAAATGGCCTTGGCCACTTGGCAGCAGATGACCAGCGCTGCCCCAACTCAAGGCAATCTTCATTAAAACTCGCCGCGAAAGCCCAAGCCGTAAGTTCTAGGTGCACCTTTGATGGTGTAATTAAAACCAAAGCCTTCACTGAGGTTTGTGGCATACACTTGATACTCTTTGTCGCTGAGATTACTTCCCCACAACGACAAAGCATAGCGCCCAGCTGACCATAGATACTCCACACGCACATTAGTTAGGGTATGCCCAGCTTGACCGATATTCTGATAGGAGAAATCGCCGTTATAAGGCGTAAACCACTGCTGGCCCGTGTAAGCTGCGTTTAGATTAGCACGCACTTCGCCCAGCCCCCATGGGGTTCGATAGTCGATTGAGGCGTTCACGCCCAGTTCCGGCGCATTTGATAATTGGTTGCCGGTAAAATCATGAACGCTATCGGCCACACTCAATAAAAGCCCCTCAGTGTACTCAGTATCCAAAACTGCAATACCCAAGCTCGTACTTAGCGCTTTGTTTGGCGCCCAAGATAGCTCCAATTCCGCCCCTTGTGAGCGAGCTTTATCAGCACTGGACATGAACTGCTGAATACCCACGATGTTAATGAACTGCTGATTTTCGTAGTCGTAATAGAACGCCGCGGCATTGAGGCTAAGTGCCGGCTCTGCCCAATTCGCATGTACACCCACTTCGTAGGCATCCACAAATTCTGGGCCTACTGGCGCCAATTCTGCGCTGCCTAAAATTGCCGCACCATTAAAAGCACTGCTGCGGTAGCCTCTACTGTATGAGGCGTATACCAGCACGCTGCCCGAGAGGCGGCGATCTATCTTCAAAGTGCCCGTCCATTCTTTGTCCTCTAAGTTTTGCGTGTCGTAAACCGCGCTGGGGTTATAGGGGATCGCGAATGGAATCAAACCTACAACAGGTTCGTGCGCGTAGGTGCCCTGCCAGGAGTGCACATTAAATTGTTTGTTCTTGTCGACGGTGTAACGCAAACCCAAAGTAATTCTATTGGAGCCCCAATCATACTCAAGCTGACCGTATACCGCGGCGCTGTCTCGCGCCTGCTCGTAACGTTGATCTAAGGTAAAGCCACTATTGGGGCCAAACGTCGGCACTAGCGGAGCTAAACCATGGAACATTTCAAAGGTGTTGTGAACTTGATGGTCTTCGCCAGCGGCATAAAGTCCTAGTGTCCAGGACAAACCCTGGTCTTGAAAACGCGACAGCCTGACATCTTGGCTCCACTGGGTAATATCACCCCGCCAATCTGTTTCAAGAAGTTGTTGCGGTGTGCCGTCGGCATCTGACAAGTGATCGTAATCACCTCGATAATAGCCGCTCACAGAAGTGAGGCTAAATAGGCCAAAATCTTTACTCACATTGAGTATCACTCCTTCAGTGACAACACGAGTGTGGTCAACCTTGTTGGAGTTGGTATCGAGATACCCGAAGTCTGCCGGCCGCTCATAGTGCGGCAAACCAAATGCCGCATAGGTAGACGCCAAGCGATCCAAACCCCCGGGGTCAGTACCTTCAGAGACTACCGCCTGAGTTTCTGGGCTGCTGTAAGCGCGATTTAAACGCAGCACTGCACTCAAGGTATCATCTGCTTGCCACTTAAGCGTCATGCGACCCGATAGGCGATTCGCACTACTCAGGTCTTTTCCGCCGGGATAATGGTTTTTCGAGTAACCCTCCCCCTGCTCTCCATGCAGCGCAACTCGGACAGCTAGGGTGTCACTCAAAGGGGTTTCATAGGCGGCTTTGAGAGTTTGGCGCTGGTAATTCCCCAGACCCAGGTCAAAGTAGCCGTCGCGCTGGAAATCCGGCTCGCGACTGATCAAATTGATAGCGCCACCGGTGGTATTTTTTCCGTACAAGGTGCCTTGAGGACCGCGCAATACTTCAACTCGCTCAAGGTCAAACAATGCCAAACCGTGAGTGTAATTAGACGTGAGAGACATCTCGTCTAAATACACCCCAATGGGGCTCGCCTGATTGACGTTGTAGTCCGCCATGCTGACACCACGCATGGCAATAATAGGCAGTATGTCGCCATTAGGCGAAGCTATTTGAACACCGGGAACATGACCTGAAAGGTCTGTTAAATTGGTAATTTGTTGTACTGTTAAACTGTCTGCGCTAAGCACGCTGATTGATAAAGGCACGTCACTTAAGTTTTGTTCGCGCTTCTGAGCGCTGACAAGAACCTCTTCCAAAGTTCCATCATTTGCGACGGCAAGCGGAAGAGCAAAACAAAAGCTCATACTCACGGCTAGGCTTGGGAAATGGAAAGGGCCATTTCTACGTACATTAAAACTCACAAAATTCTCCACTAGACCGAGATACCGGTCACTGAATCATCCTTGAATTCATGTCATTGGCATTGGTGTTGAGTGCTGGCTAGAAATATTATCGCTTTTTGCGTGCTTGCTTTTGCAAGCGATGTTTTTTCGACAAAGCCTCATCGCCGAGCTTATTTTTGCGTACGGCGTAGGGGTTTTCGGACGTTTTGAACACAACTTTAATCGGCGTGCCATGAAGGTCTAAGGCTTTGCGAAAAGTTTTTTCCAAATAACGGACATAGTGTGAGGGTACGGAGGCCGTTTGGTTACCGTGAATCACCACAATAGGAGGGTTCATACCGCCCGCGTGGGCGTAGCGTAATTTGATACGATGTCCATTAACCATGGGGGGTGGATGATCGCTCACCGCACTTTCTAATACTCGCGTCAGGTGGTTGGTTGACAGCTTATCAGTGGCTGAATGGTAGGCTTTTTCAACACTGTCATATAAATGCCCCACGCCAGTACCGTGTAAAGCCGAAATAAAATGTATGTCGGCGAAATCCACAAAGCGCAAACGGCGTTCCAGCTCGCTTTTTACATATTGCTTGTGGCTTTCTTCCAAACCGTCCCATTTGTTAAGGGCAATCACCAGCGCTCTACCCGCCGAAATAGCACTGCCCATTAGGTGCAGGTCTTGATCAACCACACCTTCGCTCGCGTCCATCACCAATATCACTACATTGGCATCATCGATGGCCTTTAGAGTTTTAACAATCGAGAATTTTTCTACCGTCAGCTTTACATTTTTTCGCCTGCGAACGCCGGCCGTATCAATAATCGTGTAAGGCTCATCAAAGCGTGTGTAATTAATATAGACACTGTCTCGGGTTGTACCTGGCTCATCAAATACCACAACGCGGTCTTCACCCAGCAATCGATTTACCAGGGTAGACTTGCCCACATTCGGCCGCCCCACGATGGCCATTTTCACGCCTGTGGCCATTTGAGCAATACGTTGCTCCGGCTCAGGGAAGCTTTCCAGTACGGTTTCCATCAACGATTTCACACCACGCCCTTGAGAGGCTGTAGTCGCAAAAACTTGTGCGAGGCCAAGCTCGTAAAATGGCGCTAAGACAACATCGGGGTCAAAGCCGTCGACCTTGTTCGCCACCAACCAAGTTTTTTTGCCATGTACCCGTAAATGACGGGCAATCATATCATCCGCCGCCGTCAAACCATCTCGGCAATCCACCATAAACAGCACGGCATCCGCTTCATCAATAGCCTGCAAACTTTGCTCGGCCATCATCTCGTCAATGCCCTCTTCACCGCCACTGATACCGCCGGTATCGATCACAATAAATTTACGGTCGTGCATTTCAGCTTCGCCGTATTTGCGATCGCGAGTTAAACCCGCGTAGTTCGCCACCAGCGCGTCTCGGCTGCGAGTGAGTCGATTGAAAAGTGTGGATTTACCCACATTTGGGCGGCCTACTAGGGCAATAACAGGAATCATAATCAGTTGTGGATCGTTTTAAAGTGGATGAGTAAACGTAGTTAACCAAGTTTAGGCTAAAACCGGCGCCCCTGCTGTGCTTCCACAGTTGGGGCGGGTCGCGATTATACGCACTTTTAGGGGGGTGGGGCTATCGAATTTGTAGAGCAGATAACTGGCCGCTATCTCCCAGCACATAAAGTGTATCGCCCGCACCCACTATTGGAGAGCGAATTCCACTGCCGTCAATCTTTTCACGGGCAACAAATTGGCCATCTTCAGCGTCCATTACATGCACATAACCTTCAAAATCGGCTACTGCAACATAAGAACCAAAGGTTTGTGGCGAGTTGAGCTTCCGGCGTAACATTTGAGAGTTCTCCCAGGTTATTTCACCGTTACCCGCATTGTAAGCCTGTAAGATGTCGTCATCGGAACTGACAAACACTTTACCGTTGCCCTGTGCAAGGTTTTGGAAGGTGGAGACCTCTTTGGCCCAAAACACACGCCCAGTACCCCGGTTGATCGCCAGAATTCGCCCTTGATAGCTCGACACATACAAGATATCACCTACTAATAAGGGGGCACCGTCCAGATCTACAACACGGTCAAGCTCTGTGCGACCTTTTGACAGTGCAACACGCTGCTCCCAGCTCACGAGACCAGTTTTCGCCTCAAGAGCAATCAACTTGCCTGTTGCAAAACCCGCGAACACTGTTGTGTCGGTGATAACGGGGGTGCCTGTGCCACGCAAAGTTAACACGGGCACTGCTGTTTCATATTTCCACAAACGCTCGCCATTGCTGGCATCTAGGCCAAACAACTTGCCATCTAGAGTCTGCACCACCACTACGGAACCGTTTGACTTAGGTGCCGAGAGTACTTCGCTGCTCACTTTAGTGCGCCAAAGTTCACTGCCAGAACTCTGATCCAGAGCAACAACATCACCTTTGTAGCTGCCCACTAAAACTAAACCAAACCCAGCGCCTGCACCACCACTGACGGGCATTTCCAAATCTGTGCTCCAGCGCAATTCACCATTAGTGCGCTCAAACCCAGACACTCGCCCCTCAATACCAGCCGCGTAAACATAATCTCCATCAACGGCGGGCACCAAACGGGTGTAGCGCGCGTCTTGACCTGCGCCTACACTTTTCTTCCAAACGGTTTTCAGCTTAGCCCGCTGGTCAAAATCAACAAGCTCTGCAGGCTCCAATTCAATTTCGTCATTGCTGCTACACGCAGCTAAGAGCGACGCTAACAGCAATAATACTATAGACTTTTTCATTCGTTAGAATCTCCAGCGGCAAGCACTGGGGCCGCTACTTTTACGTCATTTAGCTTCATTTCAAGTAAGGCTCTGCGTGCGCCTTCGGCGGGCAAGAGGCTGATTAAGGCCAATTGATAGGCCGCTCGGGCTCCCTGCTGGTCGCCTTGCGCCAGTAAGATATCGCCTTTCAGACCTTCAAAAGCGGCAGTAAATGCACCGGCATCTTGAGTCTTCAGCTCGCCGAGCGCTGCCTCGTATTGTTCTTGGCCATAGTAAATTTTGGCTAAACGCAAATGCGCCAATAAAGCCAAAGCTTCATCAGGGTTTTGCGCCAATACCCACTTAACTTCTGCAGCAGCTTGGTCTAAGTCTTTGTTTTCAACCGCCAGCTTTGCCAACATTAAGGCACCTTGCTGGGCGTATAAACTACTCGCATAGTTACTCTTAAGCTCCCCCGCCAAGTGACCTGCGGTCGCCGCACTCTCTTCGCTGATAACTTGCCCTGGTGGCACTTGAGAGGCTTCTATCATTTGTTGATAAATAGCTGAAGCCGCCTCGGCCTGAGCCTGTTGCGACGTTTCCCAATACTGCCAACCAAAATAGCCCGTTACAGCAATAACAATGGTGGCTACTGTGGAGCTACCGTTGTCTTTCCACCAGCGCTTTAACGCTTCTAATTGTTCTTCGTCGGTCAAATGTTCTGCCACTGCTTACTCCTAAAGGAATGCGATTTAAAGATTCTATTCGTTAATTTCAGCTTGCATGAGGCTGATAGCCTCCTGCAAAGGTAAAGTTGTTTGTTCTTTTTCTTGGCTTAAATATTTGAGAGTTAGCGAACCTGATGCTGCGCCATCCTCATTTAACACCAGTGCAATAGACGCACCACTGTCTACGGCCTTTTTCATTTGCCGCTTAAACTTACCTCCACCACAGTGTAGCTGTAGACGCAGCCAAGGTATTTGACTGCGTATCTGCTCCGCCATCTTAAGCGATTCAACCGCCACATCGCCATCACAAATAAAATAGGCGTCTATGGACTGACTGAGTGCTGAGGGCAATACATCGAGCTCTTGCAATAACAGCACTAATCGCTCGATGCCCATGGCAAAACCTACGGCGGGCACAGGCCGACCACCCAACTGCTCAACCAAGCCATCATAGCGACCGCCAGCACACACTGTACCCTGTGCACCTAAGCGTGTAGTCACCCATTCAAAAACGGTTTTACCATAGTAATCCAAGCCACGTACTAAACGCGGATTTATTTCATAAGCAATACCTGCGGCATCAAGCAGTGTTTTCAATTGCTCAAAGTGCTCGAGAGAATCAGCGTCAATATAGTCCATCAAACTAGGGGCATCGTTCAGCAATGCTTGAGTATCAGAATTTTTACTGTCAAGAATTCTCAGTGGGTTGGTACCGAGGCGGCGCTGACTGTCTTCGTCCAGCTGATCTTTGCGCGCTTCAAGGTAACTCACTAAATCGGCCTTAAAGCGCTTGCGATCATCCGCGGTGCCCAAAGTGTTTAATTGCAGCGTGACCGCTTCACTTATGCCCAGTTCTTCCCACAGTCTCGCCGTCACCACCAACAGCTCAGCGTCAATGTCGGCCGTTTCAATTCCAAAGGCCTCAACACCAATTTGGTGAAACTGCCTAAGACGACCTTTTTGCGGTTTTTCATAGCGGAACATGGGCCCCATGTACCACAGGCGCTGCACTTGGTTGTATAGCAAACCGTGCTGTTCACAGGCCCTCACGCAAGACGCGGTGCCTTCAGGCCGAAGCGTTAAACTTACCTCGTTGCGATCCAGAAAAGTGTACATTTCTTTTTCAACAATGTCGGTTACTTCACCAATTGAACGCTTGAACAACTCAGTTTGATCGAGAATAGGAAAGCGAATTTCCCGATAGGCGTAGCGCTGCACTACGTCTGCAACCAGCGCTTCTAGGTACTGCCAGGCTGGGGAGTCTCCAGGCAAGAGGTCATTCATACCGCGTACGGCCTGAATTTTTTCTACTTTTGTTTTTGCGGGGCGATTCACGTGTTCTTCTCCAACCTTATTTAGGCTTTTATAATAAGGTCTTTGTCGGCCTCTGCTTTTGCAGTGGCTTTTTCCCTAATGAGTTTTTCTAAGTCGTCTACCAAGGTATCTTTACTCAGCTTTTGGCTGGGTTTACCGTCGATATAAACTAAATTATTAGGTGTACCACCCGCCAGACCTAAGTCCGCTTCTTTGGCTTCACCTGGTCCATTTACAACACAGCCAATCACCGCCACATCTAAAGGTACAATAATGTCTTCTAAACGTGTTTCCAATTGATTCATGGTGCTTATAACATCGAAATTTTGTCGTGAGCAGCTTGGGCAGGCAATAAAATTAATGCCTCGACTGCGGAGCTTCAGACTGCGCAGCATATCCCAGGCTACCTTCACCTCTTCAACAGGGTCCGCCGCGAGTGATACGCGAACGGTGTCGCCTATACCGTCCATCAAAAGCATGCCTAAACCTACGGCAGACTTCACGGTACCAGAGCGTAAACCTCCCGCTTCAGTAATACCCAGATGCAAAGGCTGTTCTATTTGCGTGGCTAATTTACGATAGGCGGCTACAGCCATAAACACGTCAGAGGCCTTCACGCTCACCTTGAAATTTTGGAAGTTCATACGATCCAAAATTTCGACGTGTCGCAACGCCGATTCAACCAGGGCGTCGGGTGTTGGTTCGCCATATTTTTTCTGCAAATCTTTTTCTAAAGAACCAGCATTCACACCAATACGAATTGGAATATTCAAATCGCGCGCTTTATCAACCACCGCCAAAATCCGTTTCTCGCGGCCTATATTACCGGGGTTAATACGCAGGCAATCCACGCCTAAATCAGCGACCCGCAGTGCAATACGATAATCAAAATGAATATCTGCCACGAGCGGTACTGTCACCAACTTGCGAATCGCGCCAAAGGCTTCGGCAGCATCCATTGTGGGCACTGAAACCCGAACAATGTCAGCTCCGGCCATTTCCATTCGTTGAATTTGTTCAACCGTCGCCGCTACGTCAGTAGTTTCGGTATTGGTCATCGACTGCACTGAAATAGGGGCATCGCCCCCAACGGGCACATTGCCCACCATTATTTGTCGAGACTTCCGGCGAACAATCGGAGATTCAAACTGCATAAAAATTAACTCTTAATTCAACTCTAGTGGAAAATTTAGTTTGGCGTTTCGCCGCCGACTTTAAAACGCAGAGCCTTGCTCTTGGTTTTTGGTCTGATGATCACAGGCTCACCATTTAATACAATGGTTGCGCTCCGCACATCACCCAACATCACATTAAAAGGCGCTTTTCCTTTAAGGCTTAAACTCTCGCCCGCCTGCTTGATATCGGTAAACAACACATCACCACGCGCATCAGCAATCTCTACCCAACATTCAGAGGAAAAGGACAGTGACAGCTGGTCACCTATTAATACTGCCGGCGCAATCGTAGCCGCCGCTTGAGCTTTCACTTCCCGCGCATCGGAAATCACTTCTACAGCCGTTTTTTGGCCAATAGCGGCATCGTTAATAAATTGTGCATTTTCACCCACGTCTAGACTCAAGTCCGCGTTTGGCAAGGTGCTGGGTTCAACTGAGCGAGATTGTTCATCTCCAATTAGAGCGGTATTGGCCCCTAATGAAAGTTCGCCACTATCACTCAAACTAAACACCACACTCAGCACAACAACAATCACAACAGCCGTCAACACCACGGCAATTTGGCGGCGCCGACTAAGCGGCATCGCGGTATTTTCAGCGTCTTTGTCACGAGTAACCTGCACCGTAGTGTCTCTTAGTGCGCGCAAGTAATCTTCGTAATTAGCAAGCGCAGCATCACAATCAATACCTAGAAGCTTTGCATAGGCTCGAATATAACCACGCACAAAAGTTTCGCCCGGCAATCTTTCAAACTGATCAGATTCCAAAGCTAATAAGTTTGCAGGGCTAATTTTTAATCGCGCCGCCACCGCATCGATACTTAAATCTAAAGCCAAGCGTGCCTGCTGCATGTAGTCGCCGGGCGTTGACAAGCCAAGAGGCACCGTACTGTTTGGCGGTAGTTCTAAAGTAGACTCTGTCATACCACTCCCCACTGACACACTCATTTACGGCCTGACGGAATTTTGATATTCCAGATATTCCTTGGAATACGGAAATAGGTTTTTTAAGGCAATTACGTGACTGGCCATTTTATCTTTATTGTCAAAAATTGCTTCAATACGAATACCCAACCACAAGCTGCGAGCTGTTTGTTGACTGCCGCGCGCGAACCGATCTAAGTAGTGTTTCGACTCAGCGTATTCTTTCTGATTGAATTTTATATCTGCCAGCTCAACAAAGGCCTGACTTAAGCGTGCATCTAAGGCCACAGCTTGTTTAAACACAGATTCAGCACGTTCAATTTTATTCACTTTTTGCGCGGCCCGCCCCAAATTCAACATTGCACCAGCCCGAGCATTGTATTGTAAATCACGACTGACAACGTCGAAGGCTTCATAAGCCTCACCAAACCGTTTTTGGCGGTAGAGAAAAATTCCGTAGTTATTGCGCGACTGCGAAGATTCCGGCTCACTCGCCAGAGCGGCCAGGAAATTGTCTTCCGCCAAATCAACTTCTCCCTCGAGCTGGTACATCAACGCTCGGCCATTAAGCGCACCGGCCACAGTAGGGTCAAGTTTTAAGGCCTTGTCAAAGTGATTCCGCGCAAGTTCAAAATTTCTCTTGCGCAAATAACCCATGCCCAACTGCACATGAGAGCTAATGGATTTAGCTTTGTCCGCTGTGGGCAGTGCTTTACCTGTGGTATTGGTGACGCAAGCGCTGAGAAACACAGCCATGAATGCGCTTAGAATAATTTTTACCAGCACCTATTCCCCCTAATATTGTTATTGTTGTAGCGAACTAATTTGCTATAAATCGAATCGGTTCTTCTGCTGCATTTTTTGTCAAATCGGCCTCGAGTGCATCCACCTGCGCCGACATCGCCTTATAACGTTCTGAACGGCGCGTTCGGTCATTCACGGAACCTGCCAATTGCCCACAAGCCGCATCAATGTCATCGCCTCGGGTAGTTCGAACGGTGGCAATAAAGCCCTCTTTCGTCAAAATTTCCTGGAATGTGCGCAATGCGTTATTGCTCACCCGCTGATAATTCACCAAGGAAAATGGATTGAATGGGATCAAATTAATTTTAACTGGGATATCCCGCAACAATTCAGCCAACTCATGAGCATGATGAGGCCGGTCATTTAATTCGCGGATTAGCGTATATTCAATGGTAATTTTACGATGATTGTCTGGCAGGCTGGCAATGTAACGCTGAGCCGATGCTAACAACACCGCAATGGGGTATTTTTTGTTGATGGGTACTAACTCATTGCGCAATTCATCATTTGGCGCGTGTAGAGAGATAGCCAAACAAACGTCTGTAAGGCCCGCCAACTTATCTAGAGCGGGCACCACGCCCGAGGTGCTTAAAGTGACTCGGCGCTTGGAAATACAATAACAATTGTCGTGCATCATGAGGTTCATGGAATCGACAACGTTGTGGAAATTCAGTAATGGTTCGCCCATGCCCATCATAACCACATTGGTAATAATACGTGGACGGCGCTCGCCAAACTGGCCAAACGATTTAGCGGCGATCCAAACTTGGCCGATGATTTCAGCGGCCGTGAGGTCGCGATTAAAGCCTTGTTTGCCTGTTGCGCAAAAACTGCAATCTAGAGAGCAGCCAATTTGTGAAGACACACACAAAGTGCCTCGTTCTCCGTCGGGGATGAATACGGTCTCAATGGCACTGCCACCGTCAACTCGAATCAGAAACTTACGCGTGCCGTCACTGGAGTCCAGCTGTTCAATCACCTCCGGCAGGCGAATCTCCGCCACGTCTTGCAGACGTGAGCGGAGAGCCTTGCTGATATTGGTCATAGCATCAAAATCGATCACACCCATTTGGTGGATCCACTTCAACACTTGGCTGGCGCGAAAGCTTTTTTCACCCAGAGAGGCAAAGAAGGCAATCATCTTTTCCTCGGACAAACCCATAAGGTTGACTTTGGCCGGGGCCGCACTCACGTCCTGTTGTTGCACTGGGGTAGTTTCACTCATTTCACACTGTCCATAACCAATATCTCTGCAAGCGAATTAACGCTTACAAATTTCCTCTTCAGAGAAGAAGTAAGCAATTTCACGGGCCGCCGATTCTGGCGCGTCTGAACCGTGTACAGCGTTGGCATCAATGCTTTCAGCAAAATCAGCACGAATGGTACCGGCCGCCGCTTCTTTAGGGTTAGTTGCACCCATCAGATCACGGTTCATAGCAATAGCGCCTTCACCTTCAAGAGCCTGAACCACAACAGGTCCAGAGGTCATGAATTCAACCAAAGCACCAAAGAATGGGCGCTCGCTGTGCTCAGCGTAAAAGCCTTCGGCTTTTTCTTGGCTCAGTTGCATCATTTTTGAGGCAACGACTTTCAGGCCTGCCTTCTCGAAACGGCTGTAAATTTCGCCAATTACATTTTTGGCTACAGCGTCAGGTTTAATAATAGACAGGGTACGTTCAACGGCCATCTAGGAACTCCAAGGGTATATCTTAAGTGAGTAATAAACTGCCGCCACCAAAGGATTTCAGGGCAACAGGGTGGTTTTTACAAAACCCGCGGATTATACGGCAAAATAGGCTCATTTGAAACTGTCACACAAATAAGCATGTTATTGATTTTTAAGGAGTTTCAGAACTTGTTCACAGGGCGGCCAATAAAGTCGCCCAAATTAGCTGAACCAGAACCAAAACACAGCCGTGAAAATAGCAACATTTCACCTTTGGCCGCCCCTTAAGGCTCGCCACCGCGCTCCAATTCCAACATCGAGCGCAGGATATCACGCCACTGCTGATATTGCGTTTGCAAGTTGCCGTCCAAGGTAACCACTCTATCCTGAAGCTTCATTACCGTCGGTAAAACCTCATTATCAAACCCAAGCGCCAGTTCCATTTGATTCTGCTCTTGAGTGCGAAACCATTGATAGTCACCATAACTCTGCGTCATTGCGCCAAAGCTGCCCCGCCGATACTCCGACTTCTTGAGCGTCGCTCGACGCTTGAAATCGTCAATATACAAAATTTGCTCCCGACTGTATTCACGCCATAAGTCATAGGCCTTTTGTACGTCTACCTGCAAACTTTGATACTGCTCATCGGCGGTGTCAATAAACAAATACTCATAAGCTTGCATGCGCTCAATTCGGGCCAACATGGGGTCATCTTCGGCGGGCAGCCGCGTAACCGCAAACAAACCTGATTCATCCGTCTGCAAATACTCAGAGAAGAACTCTGGAAGCATATCCATGCCGTAACGCAGCGTCGAAACCGTAGATATATTACGTCGCAACTGAGGGTTCAAAAGGGCATCAACGGCCGCTAAATCAGTAGCGATCTGTCGATAAATCGCCAAAAAAGGCTCCCGCCGCTGACGCTCTCCCACCTCATCGAAGACGACGGCCTTTGCAGAATACATCTTGTCTATCCACACCCTGCCCGTGCTGTCTTGGGCCAGAATCTGTAAACCAAGCACTTGACCATTGGAGTGCTTGATAACACCCTGCACCAAGACATCAGCCGCCTGATAATTGCCCGGCATAATACGCACAACGCCCCAACGCTCATCTGCTACCAACTGCTGGCGCAAAAGATAGGGTAAATAGCGAGCTTCAGCTTTGCGTATTATCGGGAAAACACCCTGTGCGCGATGCACCGTGACGTCATTGGGAATTCCTGGGTCAAACTCCACCACACCAATGCTTAAGCGAGGCTCCAGACTAGGCGCAGCCAGAAGGGGCATGGGAAAAAACAGGGAAAAGCACAAGCTGACAACGCCGCATATCCGCAGAGCAAGGAAACTCATCGCTGCACCCCTGCTGTATCACGGGATACCAAAGAACAAACTTTGCCTTTGGTCACAGTCTGCTTACACTGAAAATCACTGGGCAAACGTTCAAAGTGCATATAGACACGATTTAAGGTAAATGGCCTTGCAACTTGATCGTTATAGATGGTGGTGGCCACATTCAACTTCTCCCCCTTTGGCCCAAGCGTTAAGCGATGCTGTATAGCCACTCCGCCGGGAAGATTTAGGTGGAACACCAGCTGGTGGCCGTCCCATCCACACACCTCCTTGCCAAACAGGTTTTCGTAGGGGTCAAACTCGTTCTCGCCAAATTCACAGGCTAGTGCGAAGCTATCTTCTCGCTCTACATTAATATGATTGTAAGTCTGCTCTATATCTAAGGTTGTCGTCGCGCGGGTAATTTGATCCGCAAAACGCGCCATGGCCACTACCGTATTAGCATTGGGCATTTGCGCATAACTCTGCCCCTGGCGACGATCGGCGCCAGCAGTACCAGACTGCCGCTGCATTTGCCGGCGCATGGCATAGAAATATTGATCGAGCTTACCTTCAAGGCTGTCATTCAGGCTGTAGTCCATCTCCCAGGAGCCTGAAAAATCGGCCCTCAATGGTTTACGCGGAGCCTCAAGGCCTGACTTTGTTTGGCAGCCCGACAGCAAGATCGCCATTAATGCCCCGGAGGCCATACTTCGCCAAAACGCCACTCTCATTTTATGATTTACCTATACTGACCTGTTGACTTACTCATGGGTGGTTTTGAGATCACGCATTAGGCGGGTAGTTCCATATTCGCCTCCGCTGGGACGAAATAGTACGGCAAAGCAAGCTATAACTGAATCACCCATGTTTGTTTTTTTATCATATATATAGCTTATAAAACCATTCGCCTTTATTATCCCTGCATCACTTAACCTACTCCGAACATTTGGGCACCATTAATGGACAAAGTACACGCAGGCCGCAATCTAACCCAGCAACTAGTACACACTCTGGGCGCCGCCATTGTCCAAGGGGACTACCCCGTAGGAGGCGGCCTGCCGTCTGAAGCGGAACTCTGCGAGGAGCATCAAATTAGTCGCAGCGCTACCCGCGAAGCCGTTAAAATGCTCACAGCCAAAGGCCTATTAGCCTCTCGGCCTCGCCAGGGAATACGAGTGCAATCCAAAACCAACTGGAACATGTTTGACCCTGACGTTTTGGAGTGGGTATTAAAAGGCACGCTCACCCTGAACCTGCTAAAGGAGTTCTTGCAACTGCGCCTGGCGATTGAACCTGAAGCCAGCGCCCTGGCCGCCGAAAATCAAAACCTAGAGCTCATCAGTCGCATATCGCTGGCACTTAAGCGCATGAAAGCCGCCGATGCAGGGCTAGACGACTCCCTGGAAGCTGACATTGAGTTTCACATGTCAATCTTAATGGCCAGTGACAACCCCTTTTACCAGCAGTTGCGCAACTTCATCGACACGGCTTTGAGGGTTAGCATCCGCTTTACCAATCGCATTAAAGGTGTTCAAACCGCCGACTATAGCGCCCACAAAGATGTCTATGAGGCAATTGTGCAGGGTGATACTGAAGCAGCTCGCAGCGCTTCCCGCCACCTGCAATCGGAAGCGCTCGAGCTGATCAAAAACGAGATGGACAAATCGGGCGGCACGCCCAAATAACAGACTGCCCCCTCCCCCTCTCTATTGGCGTACATTCACTCTAGAAGCGCTTGCTATTAGGCGATCTTATTTGTAATATAAATACGATGTTTTGTTAATGTAAATCATTGCGCGCCCTGAACAATGGGCCGCTATAAGGTCAGTCATGTCTATTTGTAACTACAGCGATTTAAGCGGCGCCTCCGTATTTATCACCGGCGGCGGCTCAGGAATTGGGGCGGCTTTTGTAAAAGCCTTTATTAAGCAAGGCGCCAAGGTGTCGTTTGTATCCCTAGATGCCGACAATGCCACCAGCCTATGCGATTCTATCGAACAAGAATTGGGACAACGTCCTTTTTTTCAGCAGTGTGATATTAGCGATGTTGAAAAACTCATGGCCTGCCTTGCCACAGTAGAGCAACATCAGGGCGCAGTAGATGTCCTCATCAACAACGCGGCGCGAGATACTCGCCACACCCTAGACGAGCTGAGCCCCGAGCAATGGGACAATTCGCTCAATACCAACCTGCGGCCACATTTTTTTACCGCACAAGCCGTGGCTAAGGGCATGAAAAATCTAGGTTATGGCAGCATTATTAATGTGGGCTCTAACTCGTCCATGTTAGGCCTCTCCGGCTACCCGGCTTATGTTGCCGCCAAAGCGGGCATTATCGGCTTAAGTAAAGCTCTAGCCCGAGAATTAGGCCCCAGTAATATTCGTGTAAACTCGCTGATTCCTGGCTGGGTAATGACTGAGCGACAAAAAGAACTTTGGGTTACCCCAGAGGCCTTAGAAGAATGTCTCGCTCAGCAGTGTTTGAAAACCACTATTTCCGAAGAAGACTGCGCAAACTCAGCGCTGTTTCTAGCCTCAAAAGCATCCGCCATGATCACAGGGCAAGCCTTGGTGGTTGACGCTGGACGCGTTTAATGAAATTTGTAGCGGTTGATTGGGGCTCTACGGCGCTGCGTGCCTGGCTCATCAGCGAATCTGGTGAAATTCTCGCTCAGCACAGCAGCGACCAAGGCGTATTCAGTCTTGAGCCCAGCGCCTTTGAAGATACCCTGTTAAACGCTTGTGAGAAATGGTTAGCCGATGCGCCTAATACCCCCGTTATAATGGCGGGCATGATAGGTAGCCGCAGCGGCTGGCAAGAAACCGCCTACCAAGCATGCCCAGTAAAAGCCGAAACCTTGGGGCTAAATCTCTTAGCGCTTAGCAATACACGCAAACTAAATCTGTTTGTTATTCCCGGTGTAAAAACCAATAGCCCCAGCGGCTCAGCCGATGTTATGCGTGGCGAAGAAGTTCAAATTGTAGGAGCACTGGCAGCTCTACAAACGTCGCCAGATAGCAATGCTCTAATATGCCTACCCGGAACCCACAGCAAATGGGCGCAGACGCATCAGCAAGAAATCACCAATTTCTCCACCTTTTTCACCGGCGAAATGTTTTCCTTGCTCGGAGAGTTTAGCTCGATAGGCACCATCATGAACGGTGACGCGTTTGACGAAGCCTCGTTTCGAGAAGGCCTGGTTTACAGCCAACAAGCTGGCGGTTTTCTTCACCACATTTTTTCTGCGCGAGCGCGCCTGCTGACAGACACCTGGTCGGGCGGCTCATTAAACGCATACTTATCGGGTATAGCCATCGGCCATGAATTCCAAGGCGCAAAAGCCCTGTATCCAAATGAATCAACACTCTGCTTGATTGGCAACTCGCACCTGCAAGCACTCTATCAAATAGCGGCGAGCGAATTTGGATTCAAGGCGCACTCACTTGACGCCGCCGACGCCATAATTCAAGGCATCTTGCGCATTGCCCAACCCTATTTGAACAGTCAAATTTTGAACCAGCCAATTTCGAACAATCGATGAGATCAGCATGCTAGATAAATATTTAACCGACACCCCCCTTGTAGCAATTTTACGAGGCATTTCACCCGAAGAAGTTGTCGCCATTACCGGCCAACTCATTGAATGTGGCTACACCATTATTGAAGTGCCTTTAACCTCGCCAGACGCATTGAAATCCATCGCCTTAATTGCGAAAGAATTTGGCGGGCAGGCCCTTATTGGCGCAGGTACTGTCACCCAAGTTAATCAAGTGACTCAAGTATTTGAGGCAGGCGGAGAGTTGGTTTTTTCACCGAATTGTGACCTTGATGTTATTCGTAAAACGAAAGAACTAAACATGGTGTCTATGCCCGGCTGCTGCACTCCAAGTGAAGCATTTAGCGCAATGCATGCAGGCGCAGATGCGCTGAAGTTTTTCCCCGCAGACCTGGTGACGCCCTCGGCTATAAAAGCCATGCGCGCCGTTTTACCCACTATCCCTATGCTAGCGGTTGGTGGTATTAATAATGACAACATGCAAGATTATTTAAGCGCTGGAACCACAGGTTTTGGTATCGGCTCATCGCTGTATAAAGCGGGCAAGTCGACAGAAGCCATAGTCGCCGACGCGAAAAAAATACTGAATGCGTTTCATCACGCCAAAGAAAACTCGTAAATACTGAGCCCATAATGGACAAAATAAAAAAAACACTGCGCAGCAGAGAATGGTTTAACAACCCTAGTGACCCAGGTATGACAGCACTCTACCTTGAGCGCTATCTAAATTACGGGCTCACTCAAGAAGAGCTGCAATCAGACCGCCCGATTATTGGCATCGCCCAAACCGGATCAGATTTAGTACCCTGCAATCGCATTCACGTTGAACTGGCCGAGCGTGTTAAACAAGGTATTCGAGATGCTGGCGGCATCCCTATGGAATTTCCCGTACACCCGGTACAAGAAACAGGCCGCCGCCCCACCGCTGCACTCGACAGAAACTTGCAATGCCTATCGCTCATCGAAGTCTTACACGGTTATCCGCTTGATGGCGTGGTGCTAACCACTGGCTGCGATAAAACTACACCGGCACTCATTATGGGCGCGGCAAGTACCAATTTGCCCGCCATTGCGCTGTCGGGCGGCCCTATGCTCAATGGTGATTATCTTGGCCAGTGCGTGGGTTCCGGCACCGTCATATGGGAAGCCCGAGCACAATTGAGCAAAGGAGAAATTAGCACGGAAGAATTTATGGCGCGCGCCGCCGGTTCGGCCCCCTCCGCAGGTCATTGCAACACAATGGGCACAGCACTCTCCATGAATTGCCTCGCAGAATCACTGGGCATGATGCTACCCGGCTGCGCTTCCATTCCCGCGCCTTATCGCGAAAGAGCACAAATGGCCTACCACACGGGTAAGCGTATTGTAGATATGGTGTGGGAAGACTTAACGCCAGCAAAAATCATCACCCGCGAGGCTTTAGAAAATGCCATTGTGATGTGCTCTGCTATCGGTGGTTCAACCAATGCCCCTATTCATATCAACGCTATTGCCGCACACGCGGGTGTAGAACTCACCTTGGATGATTGGCAGCGCTGCGGACAAAAGATTCCTCAGCTGGTGAATTGCAAGCCCGTTGGAGAATTCCTCAGTGAAGAATTCCATCGCGCAGGCGGAGTTCCAGCAACTTTAGCCGAATTAATAAAGGCCAATTTAATACATGTGGACGCCATGACTGTAAGTGGCCGTACCATTGGCGAGAATTGCGCTAACTCGCGAGTGATAGACTCCAGAGTAATTAAAACCACCAAAGACCCAATTGCCCCGGAAGCCGGCTTGATGGTGCTATCTGGCAACTTGTTTGATTCAGCTGTGATGAAAGTTTCAGCCGTGAACGAAGAGTTTCAGGCACGCTATCTCTCTAACCCTGAAGACCTCAACGCATTTGTAGGACGAGCGGTGGTGTTTGATGGACCAGAGCACTACCATGCCGAAATCGACAACCCTGAGTTGAATATTGACGAGCACTGTATTTTGGTCATTAGAGGGGTAGGACCTAAAGGCTACCCAGGCTCTGCAGAGGTTGTAAACATGCAGCCTCCAGCCTACCTGCTCAACAAAAATATCAACTCACTGCCTACATTGGGTGACGGGCGCCAGAGTGGCACTTCAGGCTCACCTTCTATTCTCAACGCCTCTCCGGAGGCCGCTGATGGAGGTGGTTTAGCATATTTGAAATCAGGAGACTCTGTGCGCATCGACCTAAATACGCGCTCAGTAATGGCGCTTGTCGATTCTGCCGAGTGGGCCGAACGAAAAGAAACCATGACCTTCGATGTGGTTGAAAGCCAAACGTGGTGGCAGGAAATTTACCGCGAAAATGTTTCAAACATGGACACCGGCGCGATATTCCACGGCATGACAAAGTACAAAGACATCATCGCAAAAACCCCGAGGCATTCGCACTAGCCTATTAAGCAAGCCTGTGAGCCGAACGACTCGCAGGTTTGCTACAATTGAACAAACAACTCTCCCCGCCCGAAAATTTCACAGACATTTCTCATGAAAACAGGCAATATACGCGTTTTTTAAGCGGGCCCCCGAAGGAAAACACCATGTCTATCGAACAAACTCTACTGCAACGCTGCGATGCCAAATGTGAACTGTGTGCACAAGACACGCCACTATCTCCATTAGAAGTGAGGCCCAGCGACGGTAGTGCTGATCAATGTGTGATGATTTGTGAAACCTGCAGCGGTCAAATTGCGCAAACTTCTACGATAGACGCCAATCACTGGCGCTGCTTAAACGACAGTATGTGGAGCCCTGTGGCAGCGGTCCAAGTAATGGCTTGGCGCCAGCTGAATGCATTGGCAAAAACTGGCGAGGCTTGGGCGCAAGACCAGCTCGACATGATGTACCTAGAAGACGACGTGAAAACTTGGGCCGAAGCTGGTATCAGCGACGAAGATGACGACCAAGAGCCCACCCGCGACAGCAACGGTGCTCAACTTCACGCCGGCGATAATGTCACATTGATTAAAGATCTCGCCGTTAAGGGCGCGGGTTTTACGGCTAAGCGCGGTACGGCCGTGCGCAACATCTCTTTGACCAACAACCCCGAACATATTGAAGGTCGAGTAAATGGCGTTAAAATTGTTCTATTGAGTTGTTATTTAAAGAAAGCGTAAATATATTTCCAACTCCTAGGCCCAAGCCTAGGAGAGTTCTAAAAGTACTGGGCAGTGATCAGACCCCAAGATATCGTTGAGTATATCGACACTTTTAATGGCAGGCAGCAAGGTTTCAGAGGCCAAGAAATAATCGAGGCGCCAACCTACGTTCTTTTGCCTAGCGCCAGCACGATAACTCCACCAACTGTATTTAACCGTCTCTGGATTAACATGGCGAAAGGTATCTACAAAACCCGAAGCCACCAGATTATCCAAACCATCAATTTCTCCCTGAGTATAACCCGCACTTTTATTATAGTTTGGTTTTGGTCTCGCCAGGTCAATGTCTTTATGAGCAACATTCAAGTCACCACACACGACCACAGGTTTTTCACTTTCTAACTCTTTTAAATAGTTTAGGAAGTCTTTATCCCACTGCTGGCGATATTCAAGCCTCTTTAACTCGCTGCCAGAATTAGGGGTATATACGGTAACCACGAAATACTTCGCAAATTCTACGGCAATAACACGCCCTTCCTGATCGTGCTCTTCAATACCCATATCAAGGCGCACTGACAAGGCCTTCTTTTTACTCAGCACCGCGGTACTTGAATAGCCTTTTTTCACCGCTGAGTTGGTGTAAATATGGTACCCATCTATTTCTGCCAAAGCCTCTAGCACTTGTTCGTCTTGAGCTTTGGTCTCCTGCAAGCACAAAACATCGGGCTGCATAGTTTCGAGAGAACCCACAAAATCTTTTTTCATTACCGCGCGAACACCGTTCACGTTCCAAGATATAAGCCGCATAGTTTTGTCTACTTTTTAATGTAAATATAATTTCCGAGCTAGTTTGCGCGCTAGTGTAAACCCAGCGACAGGAACGAATCAAACGCCGCCTTTTAATCGCCCAAATATATAGCCACCCGCCACCAAAACCGCACCGACCACTAAGCCTACCAAACCATTAACTATGCTTGGCGCAAGCATAGCCAAGTAAGTTCCCATCTCAGAGATCGCTGTAATCCACTGCACGATACTGCTTAGAAGGTGATGCATAAAGGGCAAACCGTGAACTAGAATACCGCCGCCCACCAAAAACATGGCAATGGTACCCACCACCGACAGGGTTTTCATCAGGGCCGGCGCCATAATTAATATTCTTCGTCCCACTCGGCGCTTGAACCGCCCAAGCAGGCTTTGATCGGTGTTTTTCAAAAGATGCAAACCCGCGTCGTCGAGTTTGACGATACCCGCCACCATTACGTACACACCCACCGTCATCAACAATGCAATGAACGACACCACTAAGGCTCGAGTGAGAAAATCGGCGTCTGCGACCGAACCCAAGGCAATTACAATGATTTCGGCCGACAAAATAAAGTCTGTACGAATAGCGCCTTTAATCTTGTTTTTCTCAAACGCCACTAGATCAACTTTTGGGTCTGCCACCGCTTGAATTAATGCCTGACGATGAGCCAAGTCGCCCTCCTCAGTTCCCAGATACTTGTGTGCGACCTTCTCAAAACCTTCATAACACAGGTATGCCCCTCCCAGCATTAACACAGGCCCAATGAGCCAAGGGGCCACAGCACTGATACCTAGCGCTGCAGGCACCAAAATGAGCTTATTCAACAGTGACCCTTTGGCCACGGCCCACACAACGGGCAATTCTCGTTCAGCTCGCACTCCTGACACTTGCTCTGCATTTAAGGCAAGATCATCCCCCAGCAAACCCACGGTTTTACGTGTGGCAATCTTCGTCATCGCCGCCACGTCATCCAAGACACTGGCGATATCATCTAACAATGCAAGCAGGCTTGTCGCCGCCATAAAACACTCCAAATTCCCGTATTGAACGCGCCACACTACTAGAAAGCGCGGGCGCTCACAAACGATCAAGCTGAGCCCCGTCGGTCAATTTTGTAAAATCATCTCCTCCGATCCACGATCGTGGTTATAATAGCGTCTCTATCTACATGTTTGCGCAATGAGGTGCTTGTGAAACTGTCTGCCTTCGGGGAAAAGTTTGCTGGTGAGTCTGGCATAGTTGAATTAATGGATGACCTGGGTACGGCCCTGAATGAAAACCCTGACATGATCTTCATGGGGGGTGGCAATCCTGGACGCCTACCTGAAGTGGAAGCCATTTTCCAAAAACGCCTAGAACAAGTAATGGCCGATTCCAGCCAGCGCCACAGCTTGTTTGGCATCTATCAGTCACCGCAGGGTGATGTAGAATTTCGCACACAAATTGCCGAGTTTCTGAAGAAGCAATTTGGCTGGAAACTCAGCGCCAATAATATTGCCATTTCAAACGGTAGCCAATCCGCGTTTTTTGTCCTTTATAATATGTTGGCGGGCGCCATGCCGGACGGCAGCCACCGTTCCATTCACCTGCCTCTAGCTCCTGAATACCTGGGGTATGGGGACATTGGGCTCACAGAAAACTTTTTTACCGCCACACGGCCCAGCATCGAGCTATTCGACAATCACCTGTTTAAGTACCACATTGATTTTTCTCAGCTGAGCATCAACGAACAAACCGCCGCGCTTTGTGTCTCCCGCCCCACCAACCCAACGGGCAATGTGTTAACCGACGATGAAATTGCCCACCTTGATGAATTGGCACAGAAGAAAGGCATTCCACTAATTATTGATGGCGCTTACGGCCTGCCCTTCCCCAACATCTTGTTTAACGATGCGAAGCCTCACTGGAATGAAAACACTATTCTTGCCCTGAGCTTGTCGAAACTTGGCCTTCCTGGCGCCCGCACGGGCATCGTTGTGGCCAACGAAGAAATCATTCAGGCCTATACCAGTGCCAACACCATTGTGAGCTTAGCCTGTGGCAATCTGGGTCCGGCATTGGCAAAAGAATTGTTCAAGACTGGAGAAATACTCACCCTCACTAGAGACTATGTCACACCATTTTATCGCGAGCGTTCACAACAAACAGTGCGTTGGTTTCAAAAGCAATTAGGCGACCTGCCCTATCATATCCATAAACCCGAGGGCGCCATCTTCTTGTGGCTTTGGTTTGAAGGCCTGCCTATCAGCAGCCAAGCGCTATATGAACGACTAAAAAAACGCGGTGTATTAATTGTTCCCGGGCAGAACTTCTTTGTCGGCATGGACGATGACTGGACACACAAAAACGAGTGTATTCGGGTCTCTTACGCTCAAGACGAAGATACGGTGCAACGAGGTGTGAAAATAATCAGTGAAGAAGTCGCCAAAGCCTACGAGGAAGCTTAAGCTCATTTAGTTTGTTGTGTATTGGCGCCGGAGCAACTCCAAATCACCGCGCGCCTGTATTAACGCAAACTCTTTCCTTAATATTTCTGCATAAGCCACTAAGGCACTTTTTTTAGATATTTGAATCCAGGGTGTTCGCTCTGCAACGACAAAGGGAACCCCAAACAAATCGTTGCTCAGATTACTCTTTGCAGCCGCAGCCAAAATTGGTTCCATAGGGCCGATAATAGCGTCCACTCGACCACCCATCAACATCTTCACACCCTGCAGAAAATTTGTTGTGCGATATTTTTGAATGTTTGGGTTGTTGTCGATCAGTTCGCTAAAGCTTCCGCCTCTAAGATAGGCTATACGCTTATTTTCCAAACTTTGTATCGAGTCAAAAGAAGAGCCTTTCAAACCCACCACCACGGTTTTCAGCGTTGGCAAAGGCGCGACGTAGACAACGTAGTCGTTCAATTCAGAGTATTTAAACATTATCGATAAATCAGCCCGACCAGACTTCAGACCACTCCTAATTCTTGTATAAGGAGCGATGGTATTACTAGCGTCTAGTCCCGTGGCAGCCGCCAGAGTGTTAGCCAAATCGTAGTAAATGCCGCTAGCGACACCGTCATTAAGTATTCCATAGGGAGGAAAGCCGATAGTTCGAATTTCAATTTTGAGGGGATCTAGGCTAAAGGCGCTGGCCGAGATACCCAAAAAGAGCAAGAACACTAATCTGTGAAGATAAAATCGCATAATACTCGCTAATGGATGAACTGTTCAGAGACCAATTAGCAGTATATCTTAAGGATCGTGCAACACAATGCCCCAATGCCTCAAAATTGAGGGCACTGGGGCATTGCGAACAGATATTAAAAGTTATAATTCACACCAACACTGGTGTGATAAAGATAGTCTTCATCAACAATTGAACTGTCTTTAATACCATCACCCAAGGCCATTACGCCGCCTGCAACGTTTACATCCCAGTGTTCGCTCAGTTCATAGCGTCCCCGGACGCCAGCGAATACGTTCAACGCAGAGTCAGCCTCATAAGCGTCACGAAAGCTGGTGGCTTCGGCTTGGCTTACACCAAAAAGATGATTAGCTTTGTCTTCGCCCATCCAAGCCATGCCAACAACTGGGTTCACATACCAATCGCCCACACGCAAATCAAAGGTGTAGCTGGCCGAGGCAGTGACGCCGTTGTATTTATTACCTAAATCAGTGGCCATGGTAAAGTGGAAACGACCAAGGTCCGTGGTGTGGTTGACATAATAACCACCTTCCACTGTATATTTCCGTTCAATCAGGCCTGCTAGCTTGGCGTTATTACGGTATTCACTTTCATCACCAAGAAAACTACCGCTTGGCGCCAGCAGTAAACCGTAACTGAACTCACCTTTCTTTCCTAAGGCTAAGTTAAAGGTTCCGTCTTTGACAAAAAAACGCTCGCCATTATATTCAATGTTTGGATATATGAACCCTTCATTATCCTCACCGGCATAAGCATTATTACTGGTGCCCACGGCGCCACCCACAACCCACTTACTGTCACTGTCGCCGGGGCCAACTGCGTCGCTTGCTAGGGAATTCATTGCAACTAAACCGCCCAGAACAGAAAGTGCCATTGTTGATATTGATGTTTTCATAAATTTTTCTCGTTTTGTGGTCATTAAAATGTGTAATTTTGATTTTCAATTAGAGGCCAAACAAACGAGCTTCAAAATCCTCAGCATCAATCTTCTCAGACAGAGAGACAGGCACCGTTTCATGAACAGAGCAAGCCTGCGAAAAAAGCACAAGAAGAGTGAGTAGAATAAAGAAAGAATGTTTCATGGCCGCCCCAATAGATTCGCGTTGTTTGTTAGTACAACGCTACTATAAGGGCAAGGCCTGAATGAAAACTGAATGCAAAATTAACTGAACATTAACACGAGTTTTTATGAAATTTTACTGAGCGGCGGCCTCGTGACACGCCACCTCATTGGTCCAGGGGCTATAAAAAACCAAAAACTGTATTCCGGGAACAATCACTTGAGCCAGCCAATTATAAAATGTGTGCTCGGTGGTTATTTCCGTCCACGCTTTATCACCGCAAATTGATTGGATATTCAAAGGCCTACTGATTTCAACCATGCCATTCAAGGTCGTGTGATGCCAGCGGGTTTCTGTATTCTTTGATTCCTCTTGCTCAACCTGAACAAAGGTAATGGTACTGCAACCCAGACCAAGACACATAAAACTCAAGAGCAAGGCAAAACGAAGCGCTCTAAGCTTATTCATCTTCACACCAAACCTTAGCCGTTCTAGGCGAGTAGAAGAATAAAGTCATCATGCCAATAACATAATCTGAAGAGGTCATCACTGTTTGCATCTGGCTGACGTCTGCACCGTCACACACTTCATTAACATCAACCTTATGCTCACCTTTTAAACCAAAAAAGTAGAAGGGTTTACTGTCCATATAGGTGGGTTCAGAAGTGTCTTTATCGCCTCCGTCCTGACGAATTGTGACACTGGAACACGCCGCCAGATTAATGATCAGAAATAGACTCAGTGTAATTTTCTTACCCGAGGAAGCCCAACTGGAATTCATTTTAATAGGTCCTTTTATAATTATCGAATGGGTAATTCAAGCGTAAACAAGGCGCCGCCGGAAGCCGACTCGCCTACCGTTACAATACCCTGATAGCTCGCAATAATATCAGCGACAATGGCCAAGCCAAAGCCCTGCCCCGCATGGGTAGAATCTAAGCGCACTCCGCGCCTAAGAATTTCACCCCGCTTGGCCAATGGCACTCCGGCGCCATCGTCTTCAATAGTAATACGCACACACACTTGATCACTCCCTAAGGTCACAACTGTCGCCCGCGTCATGACCTTACGGGTACAATATTTATAGGCATTGTCGAGCACATTACCCAAAATCTCAGCCAAATCACCTTCATCGGCAAACACTTGAATATCGTCATCAATCTCCAGCTCTGCAGCAACCCCCTTGTGGGCATAGACCTTGTCTAGCGCATCGAGAGTATTGAGCACCTCCGGTGCAAGTGGAATGGCCACAAAACTTATATTTTTCCCTGCCGACACGGCCTGCCGTAGCTGATAGTCAATGATGCCTCGCATTTTATCCACCTGCTGGTTCAAACGACCGACCAAAGCTTGCGGATCTGCAGCCAAATCCCCCTCAGTAATGTCCTGCTCCAGACCCTTTAACACCGACAAGGGTGTTTTTAAACTGTGTGACAAGTCGGCCATTCGATCGCGATATTTCTCTCGCTGCCGCCGCTCATTATCAATCAATAAATTCACATTACTGACTAGGCCACGCAACTCTGAAGGATAACGACCCTCTAGCGAACGAGATTCACCCTGCCCCATAGCGTCCACCTCCGCTTCAAGTGTGCGCACAGGTATTAAACCCCAGCGCAAAATGATGGCCTGTAAAGCCAACAACACACCCCCAACCAGCAACAGGGCCATAAGCATGACTGAGCGGTACTCTTGAAGGTCGCCTTGATAATATTCCATGTCTTCCATAACAGTGAAAATGAACGCAGACTTACCACCTTGGTCATCAGGCCAAAGCGTGCTGTAGCTCGACACATAATATTGATTGCCTAAACGATCTTCTGCATGTCCGAACAACCATTCACCATCATCCGGCACAGGCAGCGAGAAACGCAATGTACTCGCCGACACACTCCGCCAATACTCCTCGCCCTTACCACCGGTCACAATTCCCAACAGTGGTTTATCATCGGAATTAAACCGAGGTTCGGCCAACACCGCCGGCAGCTCCATTTTGCCGTCTTCATTCTCAGCGACCGTAATCAGAGAGTAAGTGTGCAAGCGTAACTTCTCTCGCACAATATTTTCTAGACTCACGGAAAAAGCTCGGTCTAACAGCAGAGCGGCTCCCCCTAGAAACAAACTAATAACAATGCTCGCCGACAAAAACAGGCGACGTGTTAAAGAGGACTGAACCACCCTCAGATATTTCCGCTCACAAAACGATAACCTCGCCCTCGCAAAGTCTCAATAGGTCGGTAATCGTCCCGAACCCCCAGCTTCTTGCGCAGACGCGCAACAATCACCTCCACCACATTACTATCACGATCCTCTTGGTCATCGTATAAACGGTCAATCAGCATCGTGCGGGTGACTATCTTTCCTGGGTGCATCAAAAAGTGCTCCAAAACCTTAAACTCAAACGCCGTCAGGTCCATCTCCTTATCGTGTAAATAAATCACATGACTTCTGGTATCCAGAGCCAAAGGCCCCAGCTCCAAGCGCGTACTTGTACGCCCATGTGCACGCCGCAGCAGAGCATTCACCCGAGCGAGAAGCTCCTCAGGCTGAAAAGGCTTCGTTAGATAATCATCTGCGCCAGCATCAAGTCCCTCGACCTTCGACTTCCAAGTACTTCGCGCCGTTAATACCAAAATAGGAAACTCGCGCCGCCCTTGCCGAAGCTTCTCAATCAGCTCCAGCCCATCCATTTTTGGCAAACCGAGATCCACAACCGCCAAGTCAATTTCATATTCGCCGGCGTAAAACAAAGCCTCCATACCATCACTGGCCACATTCACCTGAAACTCCCGCCGCTCAAATAAAGCCTGTAGCTGCTGCTGAATTTCCAAATCATCCTCAACCAACAAAATTCGCATGGCCTTAAGGTTCCTTGTGCCGTTTTATCGAAGGAATACGCTCGCCACTGCGAGCATTCAAATACAACTTATGAATTTCACCAGAATTAGAAATAAGCTTCACCCGGTACTGCAAAGGCTGCTTCTGAAGCAGCTTAACCCGCAGTACTTGCCCTGGAATCAAAGCTTGAGCCAACTTTGCAATAGCCGCCTCATCCATCAAATCTCCCGAGCTGGGCAAAATCTCAAGGGCTGAAGGTGCCGCCTGAATCACCGCCGACTTTTTCGGCCCCGGCCCATGAATCTTATCTTGAACCCGCTGCTCCATCCAAGTGGTCATAGGCTTCACCAAACCCTCCAGCCAGCGTGTAGAAGGCTTAATTTTCTTCTCCAACCAGATAGTCTCCCCCTCCCGAACTTCAGACGAAGCTTCAGCGTCAGGCATGCCCGCAGGATCGTCCGCCGCCGCGTCAAGCGACCCGCCGATTAGCAGAAAACACAAAAGAAAATTCAGGAAAAAAGACAAAAGCCTACCCATTAAATACTACAATTCGCCAGCATAGCCCAACAAAATGAACCCTGCATTAACCACAACAAACCAAAAACCGCCCCAGCCTAGACTAGCGAAAAATCATCCGCATCCAAACTCGCCGGAAACTTCTCACGAAAACGCCGCAGTTCATGCGCACTCAACACCGCCGTAAACGCCCCTTCCCTATCCAGAGGCTCCACAAGAGCCCGCCCCTGCGCATCCAAAACAATACTGTCTCCAGAATAGGCGTAACCATTGCCGTCCACACCCACCCGGTTCACACCCACCACACAGCTCAAATTCTCCATCGCCCGCGCCAACAGCAGCGTACGCCAAGGAAAAGCCCGCACCGCCGGCCAATTTGCCACAAACAGCAACAAATCATAATCATTGCGATTGCGGCACCAGACAGGAAAACGCAGGTCATAACAAATTAAAGGGCAGCAGCGCCAACCCTTAAGCTCCACCACAAGCCGCTCATCCCCCGCCGCATAACGCTCATGCTCACCTGCCATACGAAACAAATGACGCTTATCATAAAACTCAAAAGACCCATCAGGCCGCATCCACACCAAGCGATTCACCACCCCCTGCCGTGCGCGAACCCCATAACTTCCCACAACGACTGCCCCAGACACAGCCGCCATCTCGCGCATCCAAGCTAGCGTAGGTCCCTCAGCCTCCTCAGCCACCTTCTCAGAGTCCATAGAAAACCCAGCCGTAAACATCTCCGGCAGCACAACAAGATCACTTGGCTCCCTCAGAGCCAAAATCACCTCCCCAAAAGCCTCACGATTAGCCACCGCGTCTTGCCAGACAAGCGCCTGCTGCAAAACAGTGACCGTCAAATCCTCAACAGGTAGCCCCCGCATAAACCCCCCAACAAATTAAATATACAAATTCTAAACGACCAAGCACCAAGCCCGCGTATAAAAATAGCGCCCCAAGACAGCATATCAAAAGATCAAAGTGGCACATTAAAAAAAAGGGGGGGGGTTGAGCACAGAATCAAGGATAGGCAGTGCCTGCTCCGCCGCGCCCATTCAGAACGCGTGTTTCGCTTTTCCCCTCTGACCAACGTCATTGAGCGAGGACTGTCTGAGCGTCTCCTTGCGAGTTCCGCAGCGGGTTGGTCAGAGGGGAAAAGCGAGCGTTCGGGCGCGGTGGAGCAGGCACTGCCTATCCTGGCGGTTTTAGCACAGCCTATCCCTTGGCCCAGCCCCTTAGTTCATGCCCTTTAGCCCTCAGCAATCCCATCCAGCGCCTTCGTCAAATGCGCCAAAGTCCGCTCAACGTTATGCAACTTATCCAGCCCAAACAACCCCAACCTAAACGTCTGAAAATCCTCAGGCTCACTACATTGCAGAGGTACACCCGCCGCAATTTGCATCCCCTCAGCCGCAAACTTAGCCCCTGATTTAAAACCGCCATCATCCGTATAGCTCACCACAACCCCCGGCGCCTGAAACCCCGGTGCCGCCACACTCACAAAACCGCGGGCAACCAGCAACTCACGTACCCGTCCGCCCAGCTCAAGCGCCTCCTCCCGGACCTTCTCAAACCCATAGGCCTCCGTTTCCTTCATCGTATCGCGGAACACCATCAGAGCATCCGTAGGCATCGTCGCATGATAAGCGTGACCGCCGTTCTCATAAGCCTCCATAATCTGCAGCCACTTGCGCAAATCGCAGGCAAAACTCGTGCTCGTCGTTTGCTCAATACGCTCCCGGGCTGTCTCGCCAAGCATCACCAGAGCAGCACAGGGCGAAGCACTCCAGCCCTTCTGAGGCGCGCTAATGAGAATATCCACACCACAGGCTTTCATATCCACCCAGAGCGTTCCAGAAGCAATACAATCCAGAACAAACATTCCGCCCACAGAGTGCACCGCATCAGCCACCGCACACAAATAATCATCAGGCAGCAACATACCCGAAGCCGTTTCCACATGGGGCGCAAAAACCAAATTGGGCTTCTCAGCCTTAATTCGGGCCACAACATCCTCAATGGCCGCCGGTGCAAAAGACACTGCCGAACCCGCACTGATTGCTTGAGCTTCCATCACAATAGACTCAGAGGCAATATCGCCTGCCTCCAAAATTTGACTCCAGCGAAAGCTGAACCAACCATTGCGGATGATCAGACACTTTTGATTAGTGGCAAATTGACGAGCCACAGCCTCCATACCGTAAGTACCTCCACCCGGTACAACCGCTACAGCTTGCGCCGAATAAACCTGCTTCAGAGTGCTTGAAATATCATTCATTGCCCCTTGAAAAGACTGTGACATATGGTTTAGTGAACGGTCGGTAAACACTACCGAATATTCCAGCAGCCCATTGGGATCAACATCGGGTAATAATCCAGGCATAGTAAAACTCTCTTATTGAGGGTGAGAAATTGAAGGAGACAAAGGATAACACTTAGCGACAACGGGTTCAGTACTAAGGCTTATCCTTTTCATCGATTTTCCACGCATCGCCAATGGCCACATTGTCATCCGTTTCCGCTTCAATATCCCAAGAATAGCGACGCGCAGGAGGAAGATCCCATGACCTAAACAAATACGCACTGAGCAGACCTCCCAGAGCGCCAAAGCCATGATACTCAAAGGAAATATCCGGCTCGCTGGGGAAAACCGACAAGAGCATGCCGCCGTACATAAAAAACGCAATCATCAACAGTGCAATTGAACGCTTGTCGCGCCGCAATATTCCACTCAGAAACAAAAAGAAGAACATTCCATGAGTGAGGCCACTAGCACCAAAATGAAAGCTTTCACGCGCAAAAAACCACACACCAAGACCAGACACCAGCCAGATAATAAGCAGAGACAGATAACGTGCTCGGGGGTAGCCATATAGCAAGGCACTACCTAACAAAAGCAGCGGTAAACTGTTGGAAATTAAATGACTGAATGAACCGTGAATTATGGGTGCAGAGAGAATGCCACTGAGATGGCTTAGCTCGCGGGGATAAACCCCAAAAGTATGTAGCGACACGCCTGACAAAAACTCGCCGATCTTGATCAGCCAAAGCAGTGCCACAAACAATGCCGTAATGCGAATACTATTGTACAAACGAGAATCTTTTAGCATAAACCTCTACATGTGGGTGCTGGTCACAAATTTAAAGGAGAAGCGTGCTAATATCTGGTCTTAACCAGACACGAGCTTACGCGACAATGTTTTCAACACAGCTTGCCAAGATGTTTTCTTACTTTGAACAACAAATTGACCCCTTTCCTCCGAAATCCCCCGCGCAGCCCCCCAAAGGCCTGTATGAGTTCTGTCGGCACTACACCTTAGGTCTAGAAAAGCACTTAGTGTTGCTAGGGATTCTCACCGCCTGCACAGCAGTAGGCGAAGCTCTACTCTACGCCATCCTAGGAAAAATTGTTGACTGGTTGGCCACCAGCAACCCCGCCACTTTTTTTCTTGACCAGTGGCCAATGTTATTGGCCATGTCCATTTTTGTGCTGCTGTTTATGCCCATTGCTGTAACCCTGCAATCACTCGTAGTCCATCAAACGCTAGTCGCCAACTTTCCCATGTCGGTGCGCTGGTTATCACATCGCTACGTGCTAGACCAAAGCTACAGTTTCTTTCAAAACGAATTCAGCGGTCGCATTGCCACCAAAGTAATGCAAACGGCACTCGCGGTGCGAGAAACAGTGATGACCCTTCTCGAGGTGATGTTATTTGTCACTATTTATATGGTGACCTCTGTTATTTTGGTCGCCAATGCTGACCTCCGGCTGACACTACCAGTGCTGGTGTGGCTGGTGATTTATATTTTCCTACTCAGGTATTTCCTACCTCGCCTAAAAAGTATTTCCACTCGACAAGCCGACGCTCGTTCAATGATGACGGGGCGTATTGTGGATAGCTATTCGAACATCATGACCTTAAAGCTATTTTCACACTCCCGTCGCGAATCGAATTATGTCAAAGAAGGGATGAACGAGTTTCTGGAAACCGTGCACCCACAGATGCGCTTAGTTACCTTACTAAACTCAGCTCTCTGGGTTATCAACATGCTGTTAGTTTTTGTTACCGGCGGCCTAGGTATCTACCTATGGACCCATAGCGCTATCAGCCCTGGAGCCATCGCTATTGCCATGAGCTTAGCCATCCGACTTACTGGAATGTCACACTGGATAATGTGGGAAGTGGGCAAGCTTTTTGAAAACATTGGCACGGTGCAAGACGGCATAAACACCATCGCTCTGCCTCATACCATAAAGGATAGCGAAGGAGCTGAAGCACTTCAGGTGAGTAAGGGCGAGATCACTTTTGAACAAGTAGATTTCACCTACGACACACAGAGCAATAAGGGCGAAAAAGTATTTAATCGCTTAGACTTGAACATCGGCTCTGGCGAAAAAGTGGGCATAGTGGGCCGGTCAGGTGCGGGAAAATCCTCCTTGGTTAACTTGCTATTGCGCTTCTACGATATTCAAGCAGGCAAGATCACTATTGATGGCCAAAATATTTGCTCCGTAAACCAAGACAGCCTTCGCGCCCACATCGGCGTGGTAACTCAAGACACCTCTTTGCTTCATCGATCAGTGCGAGAAAATATTTTGTTTGGCCGCCCCAGCGCCAATGAAGCACAAATGCTAAGCGCTACTCGTGCCGCCCAAGCGCACGAGTTTATTCAAACCTTAAGCGATGACGATGGCAAACACGGCTATGATGCCAAGGTTGGCGAACGCGGAGTGAAACTCTCTGGTGGCCAGCGACAGCGAGTCGCCATTGCTCGAGTACTGTTGAAAGACGCCCCCATTTTAATTCTCGACGAAGCCACCTCAGCACTAGATTCCGAAGTGGAAGCCAGTATTCAGGAAAATTTGTATAAACTCATGTCAGGCAAAACCGTGATTGCCATTGCTCACCGACTGTCTACCATTGCCGCAATGGACCGCTTAATTGTCTTGGACGAGGGGCAAATAATTGAACAAGGCAGTCATCAGGAACTGCTCGCCAAAAATGGTGTGTATGCCAATTTGTGGGCGCATCAATCTGGTGGTTTTTTGGGTGAAAGTTAAGTTCTTAATACCAACTCATCGGCACCAGAGATATTCGTTTTCGCCAAAGTCTCGCTTTCTGCAAAATTTATAAGCCTTTAATCACGCAACTAATATCTTGGCATTCACCGCCGTGATGAAGGCCTGAAGCGAATTTTCCCTTTCTTTTTTGGCCAACAATTTATCGTAGAACATTGCCGCAAATGAGTTTATTCTGTTCGCAAACTCACCCACAATATTTTTTGGAGACACCCTATGGCCACCGGCCTGCAAATGCAATCAACGCTATTAGAAAACGGAACACTTCAAGTGGCTCTAGCCGAGCTGGACGTACCCACGCCTAAGGAACATGAAGTTGTGGTTCGCGTAGAAGCAGCACCCATAAACCCATCAGATCTTGGCGTCTTATTTGGCCCCGCCGACATCAGTGCCGCGACCTCAACAGGCGAAGGCGCGAGCACTGCCCTATCGGCACCTGTTGCACCGGCACTAATGGCTCGCTTTGGCGCCCGTGTTGGCCAAGCTCTTACTGTTGGCAACGAAGGAGCAGGCGTGGTTGTCGCGGCTGGCAGCAACCCTGAAGCCCAAGCCCTGATGGGTAAAACCGTTGCGATCTTTGGTGGTTCAATGTACACACAATTTCGCTCAATGCCTGCGGCTATGTGTATGCCACTGCTCGAAGGCACTACGGCTAAAGAAGGCGCCTCTTGCTTCGTTAACCCCCTGACTTCGCTGGGCATGGTTGAAACCATGAAGATGGAAGGTCACAAGGCCCTAGTACACACAGCGGCGGCATCAAACTTGGGCCAAATGCTCAACAAGATCTGTATCGCCGATGGCGTTGAGCTGGTGAACATTGTTCGCAAACAAGAGCAAGCTGATATCCTTAGCGCTCTGGGCGCGAAGTACATCTGCAATAGCAGCAGTGAAACCTTTATGGCCGACCTGACTGACGCCATCTTTGCCACAGGCGCGACCATTGCCTTTGACGCCACTGGCGGCGGCCAATTGGCCAGCCAGATCTTAACAGCTATGGAGCAGGCTGCGGCCCGCACTCCCGCTGACTACAGCATTTACGGTTCAACACACCATAAGCAAGTTTATCTCTATGGTGGTTTAGACGTATCCCCCACTGTACTCAACCGCGCTTACGGCATGGCTTGGGGCGTTGGCGGATGGTTGTTACCCTTGTTCTTAGCCAAAGTTGGCGCTGAAAAAGGCAATGAATTACGAGGACGTGTAGCGCGTGAACTGAAAACAACGTTCGCAAGTCACTACACTCAAGAGTTGTCGCTGGCCGAAGCCTTGAACGCCGACATTGCCAAGCAATACAATTTGAAAACTACGGGTGAGAAGTACTTAATGTGCCCAAATAAAGATCTGTAATTAGAGGCTTTATTTATTTGACCTTGGTGTGGCACCGCAATGGGCCACACCAATTTTAACAATTATTTCAACACGCGGGCATTAATTACATGCTCAACTTTACACAGTGCTTCTAACACTCCGTCCATTGGGCAGCTTTCAACATCAATAATGTTATAGGCCAAGTCGCCACGACTTTTATTCACCATGTCTATAACATTAACTTTATTTTCAGCCAGCAGAGACAATACATTACCCAGCACTCCAGAAACATTGTCGTTGCAAAAGGTAATGCGGCAGCTGCCACCGTTGGCGCGAGGCATGTTAACGGGAGGGAAATTCACAGAATTTTTAATATTGCCATTCTCGAGAAAATCCATCAGTTGATCCGCCGCCATCACCGCACAATTTTCTTCAGCTTCCGCGGTGCTCGCACCAATGTGCGGCATTGCGATAACATCTTTACGGTTTAACAGACAAGGCTCTGGGAAATCACATATGTATTGCGCCAAGTTACCTCCCTCTAAGCTTCGAACAATGGCTTCAGGGTCGACAATGGCATCTCGAGCAAAGTTAACCAATACCATGCCCTCTTTTGCCGCAGCCAAACTCTCATCGTTAATCATGTGGCGAGTGGGTGCAATGGCAGGCACGTGCAAACTAACAAAATCTGAATGGGCCAACAAAGCTTGCAGATTTTCTTTGCGCTCAACTTGGCTGGGCAAACGCCATGCGGCGTCTACTGACAATGCTGGGTCATAGCCTAGTACATTCATGCCTAAGGCCAGGGCCATTTCGGCAACCATAGAACCAATAGCGCCCAAACCTACTACACCCAGAGTGCGACCTTTCAGTTCATTGCCGGCAAAACGTTTCTTTTCTTTCTCCAGCAACTGCGACATTTCTGCAGGGTCACTCATCTCCGTGAGTGTTTGCACGTAAGCCATGCCGCCACTGATATCACGAGAACCCAAAAGCAGTGCAGCCAATACCAACTCTTTTACTGCATTGGCGTTGGCACCCGGAGTATTAAACACCACAATGCCTTGCTTGCTGAAGTCTTCAACGGGTACGTTGTTTACGCCGGCACCTGCACGAGCAAGCGCTAACAAAGTCTCTGGAATGGCTTCGTCATGAAGCTTTTGGCTGCGTAACAAGAAGGCGTGCGGGTGGCCAATTTCACTCGCCACTTCATAGTTTTCGCGAGAGAATCTTTCTAGACCCTTTATGGAAATAGCATTATAGGTTTTGATATTAAACATGTCTTACCCTTAGTAATTTGCGTGTAAAGCCAAGCGGCCACCTTGGCCAGCCTGAGCACTTCTTACTATTATTAAGCTGTTACTTCGCCATAAGCCCAGGTCAACCAAGGCAGTAGTGCTTTCAGGTCAGCCTGCTCAACGGTGGCTCCACACCAAATACGGAGGCCCGCAGGTGCATCACGATAGGCGCCAATGTCATAGGCCGCGTCAGCTTGATCAAGCAACTTAACCATGGCTTTTACCTGCTCTGGCGTCGCCTTTAAGGTGAAGCAAACACTGGTGTTAGAACAGGTTTCTGGGTCTTGGGCGAGAAAATCAATCCAATCATTGTCGGCTACATACTGGGTTAATACCGCCAAGTTAGCTTCCGACTTGGCAACAGCAGCAGAAACGCCACCCATATCTTTCACCCAATCGAGCGCATCCAAGTAATCGGCTACCGCTAACATTGACGGGGTGTTAATGGTTGCGCCTTTAAAAATACCTTCAATCAACTTTCCGCCTTTTGTCATACGGAAAATTTTTGGCAGTGGCCATGCCGGCGTGTAACTCTCCAAACGTTCTACTGCGCGAGGGCTCAAAATCAGCATTCCGTGTGCACCTTCTCCGCCCAGCACTTTCTGCCAGCTAAAAGTCACCACGTCTAATTTTTCCCAGGGCAGCTCCATGGCAAACACCGCTGAGGTGGCGTCACAAATAGTAAGGCCCGTGCGATCATCGGCTATCCAGTCGGCATTTTTTACTTTTACGCCAGAGGTAGTACCGTTCCAAGTAAACACAATGTCATGATCGCTATTCGTTTTGCTCAAGTCTGGAAGCAAACCGTATTCGCCTTCAATGGCCGTAACATTGTCTAGTTTCAGCTGCTTGTTAATATCCGTCAGCCAGCCCTGGCCAAAAGACTCCCAAAATACGACATCAACCGGACGCGCTCCCAGCATAGACCACAGTGCCATTTCAACGGCGCCTGTATCTGAGGCCGGCACAACACCCACACGATAACCTTCAGGCAAGCCAAGTAAGGCAGCGGTATCGACGCAAGCACGCTCAAGCGCCGCCTTACCAATGGAGGAGCGATGAGAGCGCCCAAGTGTATCAAGGTCGAGTTTGCTCACATCGTAACCGGGGCGTTTGCTACAAGGGCCAGATGAAAAATTAGGATTAGCGGGCTTAATTTTCGGTTGCATAAGCGATCTCGGTAGTCAGGAATTGGGATTTTGGGCGGATGATTATGCCAGTAATACCCAACGGGTCATAGCGCAATGGGCTGCAGTTTCCAATAAGAAAATTGCGTCTATTGATCGCTACAAAATATGGCAAAGCGAGAACAAGTCTTTATAATGATGGCCCATACGCAGCGATTCTTTTTACCCGCTCTTTTTACTAGCTTTGGATGCCCTCTTGAATTTTCGCTTATTTGCCTTAGCCCTAACGGCCGTGTTCGCCATGTCACTGGTGCCTGTTCTCGTTAGATCAGTCGCATCGAATGAAGTCACCATTGGTGCCATTCGAATCGGCATAGCCCTACTATTTCTCACGCCCATACTCTTAGTCAAAGGCACACTAAAAGGTTTGAGGTTTCGAGATTGGCTGGGCATGGCTTTAGTGGGGCTAATGTTCGCCGCTCATTGGTGGACCTATTTCTACGCGATCAAAAACTCCAGTGCCGCGCTAGGCGCCATATCGCTATCCACCTACGGCATTCATTTGGTCATCATTAGCTGGGCGTTTGGAGGGCACAAGCTGGCACCCACAGATTTGTGCGCTGTTGCCGTCAGCTTCACTGGCTGCATTCTGGTAACGCCAGAGCTCAACTTCAGCAATGAAACCACGTGGGGCTTCACTGTGGGCGTTTTAAGTGGGCTGCTATACGCCATGCTGCCACTTATCCATCAACGAATGGCTCACATTCCCACAATGACTCGCAGCTGGGGGCAGTTTGCATTTGCGGGCCTATTTTTTCTGATGCTCTGGCCACAGATTGAATGGCCCCGCAGCGGTGGTGATTGGTGGCCCCTGGCAACAATGGGCATTGTAAGTACTTTGATCGGACATACACTCTGGGTAAAAGCGAGCACAGAATTACCAGCGGTAGTGACTAGCACCACCTACTATTTTTACATTCCTATTGCCATGGTTTTGAGTTTTGTTTTTCTAGACGAAGAGATCACGCCCGTCATGATTGCCGGAGCAAGCATGATTGTGGGCGCTAATATTGCAATGGCGGTGATGCCCGTTCTAAAGCATAGAGAGTTAAAACATAGAAAGTTAAAGCAAAAAATTAAAGCGTAGAAAAAACGCTTAAAGCCTAGCGGCCACCATGCCTGTGACCCCGAGAATTTTCTCCAGAGCGCTGGCCATCGCGATGCCCCGCTCGCGGAGTTTTAGGTCTGTTGCCACGAGCCGGTTTTTGACTCAGGCGTGACTCGGGTAATTTATGCACAGGCTCAAAACCTTCAACAATTTTGCGCGGCAAAATTTTCTTGATCAGGCGCTCAATATCCTGAAGTAATTTAAATTCTTCTGAGCTCACCAAAGAAACGGCTTCACCTGTTGCGCCTGCACGGCCGGTGCGACCAATTCGATGAACATAGTCTTCCGAAACATTGGGCAGATCGAAATTCACCACGTGAGGCAATTGTTCGATATCCAATCCGCGCGCCGCAATATCTGTGGCCACCAATGCACGAACCGAGCCCGCTTTGAAATCAGCTAAGGCCTTGGTGCGCGCACCCTGGCTTTTATTGCCGTGAATGGCGGCCGCTTTAATGCCGTTATTTTCTAAATACTTGGTGAGTTTGTTGGCGCCGTGCTTGGTTCGCGAGAATACCAGC